>SXGT01308257.1_pt1 | contig 16224 bp, 1 predicted proteins | sample 3176221 | NCBI WGS metagenome assembly SXGT01 (sample SAMN11356862, study PRJNA531348) | freshwater metagenome | isolation source: freshwater sample F1-120 | place: China: Fuxian Lake, Yuxi | collected 2017-12-25 | reverse complement strand
CCCGGCCAAACACCACGTAGCTGCTGCCGGAGCCGCCACCGTTGGGGTCGGCCTGGGATGCCCCGACAATCAGGTCGTCGTAGCCGTCACCGTTGACATCGCCCGCGCTGGCAACGGAGCTGCCGCTGACGTCATTCGCCGTCACGCCGTCCAGCCGGAAACCGGTGCTGCCATCCAGCGTGCTCAGGTTGATACTCGACGCAAACCCCGATGCTCGGCCAAACACCACGTAGCTGCTGCCGGAGCCGCCACCGTTGGGGTCGGCAGCTCTCGCGCCGATGATCAGATCGTCATATCCATCGCCATTGACATCCCCGGCGCTGGAGACGGATGAGCCGCTGGTGTCATTGGTGGTCACACCATCCAGCCGGAAGCCGTTCGTGCCATCCAGCGTGTTGAGGGTGGACGTAGACGCAAACCCCGATGCCCGGCCAAACACCACGTAGCTGCTGCCGGAGCTGCCACCGTTGAGGTCGGCACCTGTCGCGCCGATGATCAGATCGTCATACCCATCGCCATTGACATCCCCGGCGCTGGAGACGGATGAGCCGCTGTAATCGACTGCCGCCGCGCCATCCAGCCGAAAGCCAGTGCTGCCATCCAGCGTGCTCAGGTTGATGCTTGACGCAAAGCCCGAGGCTCGGCCAAAGACTACGTAGCTACTGCCGGAATATTGGTGGCTGAAACTGGCGGCATACGCGCCGATAATCAGGTCATCGTAGCCATCGCCATTAACATCGCCGGCGCTGGCGACAGAGATGCCGCTCTCACTCCCCGCCACGCCGTCCAGTCGAAAGCCGTTGCCGCCATCCAGCGCGCTCAGGTTAAGCGTCGAATCAAAGCCGGACGCCCGGCCAAACACCACGTAGCTGCTGCCAGAAGCGTTACCGTTGGGATCGGCGAATCTTGCCCCGACAATCAGGTCGTCATAGCCATCACCATTGACATCGCCGGCACTGGCGACGGAGAGGCCACTGTTGTCCCCCGTCGTCACGCCATCCAGCCGGAAGCCGTTGGTGCCATTTAGCGCGGACAGCGCCAGCACGCTGATCGCCTCGTTGACATCCGTCACCGTGACGGTGATGGCCTGTGTGTCACTGAGATTGCCGTCGCTGACCCGTACGGTGACGTTGTAGGCGTTGTTGCCGTTGCCATCGGTCGGCATCTCGAAGTCCGGCGCCGTGTTGAAGCTCAGTGCGCCCGTGCTGCTGTTGATGCTGAACAGTGCGGCGTCTCCACCCGCCACCAGGCTGTAGCTCAGGCTGGGCCCGTCCACGTCCGTGGCGATCACCGTCGTCACCGCCGTCGTGTTCTCCGCCACGCTCACGCTCGCAGTGTCACCCCCGCCGTTGCTAGTGATGACCGGCGCCTGATTCTGCGTGATGCCGGCCTGCGAGACGCCGTTCTGCACCAGCAACTGCGCGCTACCGCTGGTGTAGAGCGTGTAGCCGGTGCCGGCGTTGCCGTCGGCATCGCGAGCACCCTGGTTGAGCCAGATGCCGGCCGCGACGACGGCATCACCCGCATTGCCGTCCACCCGCAGCAGGTTCTGCTGGCGGTCGGCCTGCGGGCCAGCCGCATCGACCAGCCGCAGCAGATCCGCCGCGTTGAGCGTCAGCGTGTTGTTGCCGCTGCCGGTGAGATTGATGATCTCGATGTTGCTGTACGGATTCGCCGGTGCCGTGGCGGGCGTGCTGAAGTTGTTCAGTGCCGTCAGGTTCAGGTTCACGCCACTGCCGTCAATGCGCAGCGTGTCGCGGCCGGTACCGCCGTCTACGCGCAGCATGTCTGCCGCGTCATAGACCAGCACATCGTTGCCAACACCACCAATCAGCACATCGTTGCCGCCCGCGCCGTTGAGGGTGTCGTTACCCTGGCCACCGATCAGCGTGTTGGCGCTGGCATTGCCGGTCAGGCTGTCGTTGCCGGCACCGCCATCGACGCCCTTCTGCAAGGCCGTCAGCGTCGTCGTGTTGTCGGCGCTGCTGCCGACCACGTCGATGTTGCCGCCGGTCGTGGCGAAACCGTAGATCACGTAGCTGCTGCCGGATTCGCCGCCGTTCGGATCGGCGCGCCGCGCACCGACAATCAGATCATCAAAACCATCGCCATCGACGTCCCCGGCGCCGGAGACAGAAATGCCGCTTGAGTCGTTCGTCGTCACACCGTCCAGCCGGAAGCCGGTGCTGCCATCGAGCGTGCTCAGGTTGATGCTTGATGCAAACCCAGAGGCGCGGCCAAAGACCACGTAGCTGCTGCCGGAGTAGAGGCCGTTGGGATCAGCCCGGGACGCCCCGACGATCAGATCGTCGTAGCCGTCACCATTGACATCGCCCGCGCTGGAAACGGAGTAACCGCTCTCGTCACCGGTCGTCACCCCGTCCAGACGGAAGCCGTTCGTGCCATCGAGTGCGTTCAGATTGAACGCAGACGCAAACCCCGAGGCCCGGCCAAACAGCACATAGCTACTGCCAGAAAGGTTACCGTTGAGGTCGGCGCCAGGTGACCCAATGATCAGGTCCCCAAAACCATCGCCATTGACATCGCCGGCGCTGGAAACGGAAAAGCCGCTGAAGTCATTCGCCGATGCGCCATCCAGCCGGAAGCCGTTCGTGCCATCGAGTGCGTTGAGGGTGATGCTAGACGCAAATGCCGAAGCCTGGCCAAACACGATATAGCTGCTGCCGGTACTCGTGCCACCAAAGCTCGGGCCGGGCGCGCCGACGATCAGATCATCGTAGCCATCGCCATTGACATCCCCCGCGCTGGAGACGGAAAGGCCGATACGTTCTACCTGCATGCCGCCGTCCAGCCGGAAGCCGGTGCTGCCATTGAGCGAGCTCAGATTGATGCTTGATGCAAAACCCGAGGCCTGGCCAAATACCACATAGCTGCCGTTGAAGAAGGGGGGGCCAAAATTGGCCCCAGACGCACCGATGATCAGATCATCGAACCCATCGCCGTTGACATCCCCGGCGCCGGAGACGGAGATGCCGCTTTGGCTACCCAACTCGACGCCATCCAGCCGGAAGCCGTTCGTGCCATCCAGTGTGCTGAGGTTGAACGTCGACGCAAACCCCGAGGCCCGTCCAAACACCACGTAGCTGCTGCCGGCGCCGGTGATCCCGCTGACATCGGCACTATTCGCGCCGATGATCAGGTCGTCATAACCGTCGCCATTGACATCGCCCGCGCTGGAGACCGAGCGACCGATCTGGTCTTGAATCGTCACGCCATCCAGCCGGAAGCCCGTAATGCCATCGAGCGTGCTCAGATTGATGCTGGACGCAAACCCGGAGGCCTGGCCAAACACCACGTAACTGCTGCCGGAATTTATACCGTTCGGATCGGCAGCAGGCGCACCAATGATCAGGTCATCAAAACCATCGCCATTGACGTCCCCAGCGCTGGAGACGGAAGTGGCGCTGTAGGTGTATTCGGCCACGCCGTCCAGCCGGAAGCCATTGAAGCCATCGAGCGCGGACAGCGCCAGTACGCTGATCGCCTCGTTGACGTCCGTCACCGTGATGGTGATGGCCTGCGTATCGCTGAGACTGCCATCGCTGACCCGCACGGTGACGTTGTAGGCGTTGTCGCCGTTGCCATCGGCCGGCATCTCGAAGTCCGGCGCCGTGTTGAAGCTCAGCGCGCCCGTGCTGCTGCTGATGCTGAACAGTGCGGCGTCTCCACCCGCCACCAGGCTGTAGCTCAGGCTGGGTCCGTCCACGTCCGTGGCGACCACCATCGTCACCGCCGTGGTGTTCTCCGCCACGCTCACGCTGGCCGTGTCACCCCCGCCGTTGCTGGTGATGACCGGCGCGTTGTCGTTGACGTCGGTGACCGTCACTGCGATCGCCTGGCTGTCGGTCAGGCTGCCGTCGCTGACTTGCACCACCACGTCATAGATGTTGTTGCCACCGCTGTCGGTCGGGCTCTCGAAGTTCGGCGGGGTGATAAACGTCAAAGCGCCCGTGCTGCTGTTGATCGCAAACCGTGCCTGGTCAGCGCCGCCGATCAGGCTGAACGTCAGCATGCTCGGCACGTCCGGATCGGTCGCCGTCACCGTCGTTACCGCGCTACTGTTCTCCACCACGCTGACGCTGGCGGTGCTGCCACCGCCGTTGCTGGTGATGACCGGCGCTTCGTTGACATTGGTCACCGTGACCGCCAGCGCCTGGCTGTCGGTCAGCGAGCCATCGCTGACCTGGACCACCACGTCATAGATGTTGTTGCCACCGCTGTCGGTCGGGCTCTCGAAGTTCGGCGCCGTCACAAACGTCAGCGCGCCCGTGCTGCTGTTGATTGCAAACCGTGCCTGGTCGGCGCCGCCGATCAGGCTGTACGTCAGTGTGCTCGGCACGTCCGGATCGGTCGCCGTCACCGTCGTCACCGCGCTGCTGTTCTCCGCCACACTGACGCTGGCCGTGTTGCCACCGCCGTTGCTGGTGATCACCGGCGTTTCATTGACGTTGGTCACCGTCACCGCGATCGCCTGGGTGTCGGTCAGACTGCCGTCGCTGACCTGGACGGTGACGTTATAGACGTTGTCCGTACCGCTATCGGTCGGGCTCTCGAAGTTGGGCGGCGCGATGAAGCTCAAGGCGCCCGTGCTGCTGTTGATCGCGAACCGCGCCTGGTCGGCGCCGCCGATCAGGCTGTAGGTCAAGGTGCTCGGAACGTCCGGGTCGGTCGCCGTCACCGTCGTCACCGCGCTGCTGTTCTCCGCCACGCTGACGCTGGCCGTGTTGCCACCGCCGTTGCTGTTGATGACTGGCGCTTCATTGACGTTAGTCACCGTGACCGTCAGCGCCTGGCTGTCCGTCAGCGAGCCATCGCTGACCTGGACCACCACGTCATAGATGTTGTTGCCGCCGCTGTCGGTCGGGCTCTCGAAGTTCGGCGCCGTCACAAATGTCAGCGCGCCCGTGCTGCTGTTGATTGCAAACCGTGCCTGGTCGGCGCCGCCGATCAGGCTGTAGGTCAGCGTGCTCGGCACGTCCGGATCGGTCGCCGTAACCGTCGTCACCGCGCTGCTGTTCTCCGCCACGCTGACGCTGGCCGTGTTGCCGCCGCCATTGCTATTGATCACCGGCGCTTCGTTGACGTTGGTCACCGTCACCGCGAGGGCCTGCGTGTCGCTGAAGCTGCCATCGCTGACGCGAACGATCACGTTGTAGACGTTGTTGGTGCCACTGTCCGTCGGAGTCTCGAAGTCCGGCGGCGCGACGAAGCTCAGTGCGCCGGTGCTGGTGTTGATGCTGAAGCGTGCCTGGTCCAGACCGCCGGCCAGGCTGTAGGTCAACGTGGCGCCAGCATCGGCATCGGTTGCCACCACCGTGGTGACCGCCGTGCTGTTCTCGGCAATGCTGATGGCGGCGCTATCCCCACCGCCATTGCTGGTGATGACCGGCGCGTTGTCCGTGGCATCCGTAATGGTGATGGCCAGCGCCTGCGTGTCGCTGAACATGCCATCGCTGACCTGGACGACCACGTTGTAGACATTGTTGGTGCCGCTGTCCGTGGGATTCTCGAAGTCCGGCGGCGCGATGAAACTCAGTGCGCCCGTGCTGCTGTTGATGGCAAACAGCAGCTGGTCCGCGCCGCCCGCCAGACTGTAGGTCAGCGTCGTGCCGGCATCCGCGTCGGTCGCCACCACCGTCGTCACGGCCGTGCCGTTCTCGGCGATGCTGATCGCCGCGCTGTCGCCACCGCCGTTGCTGGTGATGACCGGCGTGTTGTCGTTGATGTTGGTGACCGTCACCGCGATTGCCTGGCTGTCGGTCAGACTGCCGTCGCTGACCTGGACGGTGACGTTGTAGACGTTGTCCGTACCGCTGTCCGTCGGGCTCTCGAAGTTGGGCGGCGTGACAAACGTCAGGGCGCCCGTGCTGCTGTTGATCGCAAACCGCGCCTGGTCGGCGCCGCCGATCAGGCTGTATGTCAGCGTGCTCGGCACGTCCGGATCGGTCGCCGTCACCGTCGTCACCGCGCTGCTGTTCTCGGCCACGCTGACGCTGGCCGTGTTGCCCGCGCCGTTGCTGGTGATCACCGGCGCTTCGTTGACGTTGGTCACCGTCACCGCGAGGGCCTGGCTGTCGGTCAGACTGCCGTCGCTGACCTGGACCACCACGTCGTAGATATTGTTGCCACCGCTGTCCGCTGGGCTCTCGAAGTTCGGAGACGAAACAAACGTCAGCGCGCCCGTGCTGCTATTGATTGCGAACCGTGCCTGGTCGGCACCGCCGATCAGGCTGTAGGTCAGCGTGCTCGGCACGTCCGGATCGGTCGCCGTCACCGTCGTCACCGCGCTGCTGTTCTCCGCGACGCTGACGCTGGCCGTGTTGCCACCGCCGTTGCTGGTGATCACCGGCGTTTCATTGACGTTGGTGACCGTGACCGCGAGGGCCTGGGTATCACTGAACGTGCCATCGCTGACGCGGACGATCACGTTATAGACATTGTTGGTGCCGTTGTCCGTTGGAGTCTCGAAGTCCGGCGGCGCGATAAAGCTCAGTGCGCCCGTGCCGGTATGGATGCTGAAGCGTGCCTGATCGGCACCGCCGGCCAGGCTGTAGGTCAGCATGGCACCGGCATCGGCGTCGGTCGCCACCACCGTCGCCACGGCCGTGCCGTTCTCCGAGAAGCTGATGGCGGCGCTGTCGCCTCCTCCATTGCTGGTGATGACCGGTGCGTTGTCCGTGAGATCGGTGACCGTCACGGCCACAGCCTGGGTGTCACTGAACGTGCCATCGCTGACCTGGACGACCACGTTGTACACATTGTTGGTGCCGTTGTCCGTCGGATTCTCGAAATCCGGCGGCGCGATGAAGCTCAGCGCGCCCGTGCTGCTGTTGATCGCAAACCGCGCCTGGTCGGTACCACCGATCAGGCTGTAAGTCAGCGTCGCCCCGGTATCGGCGTCCGTCGCCACCACTGTCGTTACGGCTGTGCCGTTCTCGGCGATGCTGATCGCCGCACTGTCGCCGCCCCCATTGCTGGTGATGACCGGGGTATTGTCGTTGAGATTGGTTACTGTGACCGCGAGGGCCTGACTGTCGGTCAGCGAGCCATCACTGACCTGGACCACCACGTCATAGACGTTGTTGCCGCCACTGTCCGTCGGGCTCTCGAAGTTTGGCGGCGTCACAAACGTCAGGGCGCCCGTGCTGCTGTTGATCGCAAACCGCGCCTGGTCGGCGCCGCCGATCAGGCTGTAGGTCAGCGTGCTCGGCACGTCCAGGTCGGTCGCCGTCACCGTTGTCACCGCGCTGCTGTTCTCCGCCACGCTCACGCTGGCCGTGTTGCCGCCACCGTTGCTGGTAATGACCGGTGCGTTGTCGTTGACGTTGGTCACCGTGACGGCCAGGGCCTGCGTATCGGAGAACAGCCCATCGCTGACGCGGACGATCACGTCGTAGACATTGTTGGTGCCGCTGTCCGTCGGATTCTCGAAGTCCGGCGGCGCGATCAAACTCAGCGCGCCGGTGCTGCTGTTGATCGCAAACCGTGCCTGGTCGGCACCGCCCGCGAGGCTGTAGGTCAGCGTGCCAACCAGATCCGCGTCGGTGGCGACCACCGCGGTGACGGCCGTGCCGTTCTCGGCGAGGCTGATCGCCGCACTGTCACCGCCACCATTGCTGGTGATGACCGGGGCGTTGAGATTCTCGTTGACGTCGGTGACTGTGATTGACAGCGACTGGGTGTCCGTTAACGTGCCGTCCGAGACCTGCACGATCACGTCATAGATATTGTTGCTACCGCTATCCGTCGGATTCTCGAAGTCCGGCGGCGCAATGAAACTCAGCGCACCGGTGCTGCTGTTGATCGCAAACCGCGCCTGGTCGGCGCCGCCAGCCAGGCTGTAGGTCAGCATGGTGCCGGCATCGACATCCGTGGCCACGACCGTCGTGACGGCGCTGCTGTTCTCCGCCACGCTGACGATGGCCGTGTTGCCACCGCCGTTGCTGGTGATCACCGGCGCTTCGTTGACGTTGGTCAGATTGACCGTCACGGTCGCCGTGTCGCTGAGGCCGCCAGCATCGGTGACACCGAGGGTCAGCGTGAAGCTGGGGCTCGTTTCAAAGTCCAGCGCGCCCGGCGTGGCCACACGCAGCTGCCCGGTCTGCGCGTCGATGGCGAAGGCACCACCGGTGTTGCCGCCGATGAGGCTGTAACTGCGCGTGTCACCCGCGTCCGGATCGGACGACGGGATCACCGCGCCGACCAGTGTGCCGGCGCTGCTGTTCTCCGCGACGCTGCGCGTGGCATCGTCAATGACCGGCGCTTCGTTGACGTTGGTCAGCGTGACGGTCACCGTCGCCGTGTCACTGAGGCCGCCGGCATCGGTGACACCGAGGGTCAGCGTGAAGCTGGGCGTGGTTTCAAAGTTGAGTGCGGCGGCATTGGCGACGCGGAGTTCGCCCGTGACCATGTCGATGGCGAAGGCGCCATTGATGTTGCCGCCGATGATGCTGTAGCTGCGCGTGTCATTTGCATCCGGATCGGACGACGGGATCACGTCACCCACCAGCGTACCGGCGCTGCTGTTTTCGGCGACGCTGCGCGTGGCATCTTCGATCACCGGCGCTTCGTTGACGTTGGTCAGATTGACCGTCACCGTCGCCGTGTCACTGAGGCCGCCGGCATCGGTGACACCGAGGGTCAGCGTGAAGCTGGGGCTCGTTTCAAAGTCCAGCGCGCCGAGCGTGGCCACACGCAGCTGTCCGGTCTGCGCGTCGATGGCGAAGGCGCCATTCGTATTGCCGCCGATGATGCTGTAGCTGCGCGTGTCATTTGCATCCGGATCGGACGACGGGATCACGTCACCCACCAGTGTGCCGACACTGCTGTTTTCGGCGACGCTTCGCGCAGCATCTTCGATCACCGGCGCTTCGTTGACGTTGGTCAAGGTGACCGTCACGGTCGCCGTGTCACTGAGGCCGCCGGCGTCGGTGACGCCGACCGTCAGCGTGAAGCTCGGCGTGGCTTCAAAGTTGAGTGCGGCGGCATTGGCGACGCGGATTTCGCCCGTGACCGCGTCGATGGCGAAGGCACCATTGGTGTTGCCACCCAGCAAGCTGTAGCTGCGCGTGTCGCTGACATCCGGGTCGCTGCTCGCGACCGTTCCGATGACGGTACCCGCCGTCCGGTTCTCGGGCGTGAGGAAGCTCTGGTCGGCGACGACCGGCGCTTCGTTCTGGTTGGTGACGGTGACCGCCAGCAACTGGCTGTCGGTCAGGCTGCCATCGCTCGTTTCCACGATGACGTCGTAGACGTTGTTGCCGCCCGCATCGAGCGGCTGCTCAACGTCCGGCGCGGTCACAAAACGCAGGGCGCCGGTGACACTGTCGATCGCAAACCGCGCGGCGTCCGCGCCGCCGATGATGCGGTAGCTGAGGCTGTCGCCTTCGGGATCGAGGGCGGCGATGATGGTCACCGCCGTGGTGTTCTCCTGCACCGTGACCACTGCGGCGGTGCCGCCACCGTCGCTGGTGATGACCGGCGCTTCATTGACGTTGGTGACGATCAGGCGCACGGCCTGGGTGTCGGTCAGACCGCCGCCATCGCTGACCTGCACGACAAGGTCGTACTGGTTGTCACGGTCGGCGTCGGCCGGGCGCTCGAAGTCGAGTGCCGTGTTGAATCGCAGCTCGCCCGTCTGCTCGTCGATGCTGAACTGGTTGCGGTCCGAGCCGCCGACAATGCTATAGCGCAGCACGCTGCCGGCATCAGGGTCGGTGGCAGTGAACTGTCCAACCGTCTGACCGTAACCCTCGGCCGCCTGGAGCTGGACGCTGTCGGCTCCGCCGTAGCTGATCAGCGTCGGGGCTTCGTTGACGTCGTTGATCCCGACCGTGATCGTCGCGCTATCACTCAAACCTTCGGCGTCGGTGACACCGATCTGCAGGCTGTAGTTCGATAGCGCTTCGAAATCCAGGCTGATACCGGTGGCGATGCGGATCTCGCCGGTGTCGGCATCGAGCGTAAACAAGCCGCTGCCGGAGCCGCCCAACAGGCTATATGCCTGGGTGTCGCCCACATCCGGATCGCGCGTGACCAGACGGCCGACCAGGGTGCCGGCCGCGCTGTTTTCATCGACGCTGAAGGTCTGGTTATCCAGCGTCGGCGCCTCGTTTTCGGCACCGATGTTGAGGGTGATGACCGCCGTGTCGGACAGGCCGGCCGCGTCGGTGATCCCCACGGTCAGGCCCAGGCTGGCGGGGGTCTCGAAGTCGATCAGGCTGTTGTCGATCAGCGTGATACGGCCGGTGGCCGTATCCAGCGTGAAGGCCCCGCCGGCGTTGTCTTCCAGCAGCGAGAACGTCAGCGTGTCGCCGGCATCCGGATCGACGCCGAAGACGCTGCCGATTACCGTGCCGTTGGGGGTGGTCTCGCCCAGGTTGAAGTGCTGGTCGTCGAAGACTGGTGCTTCGTTGACGTTGGTGAGCTGGACCGTGACCGTCGCCGTGTCGCTGAGGCCGCCCGCGTCGGTGACGCCGACCGTCAGCGTGAAGCTGGGGGTGGTTTCAAAGTTGAGTGCGGCGGCATTCGCGACCCGGAGTTCGCCGGTGACGGCGTCGATGGCGAAGGCGCCATTCGTGTTGCCGCCGGTGATGCTGTAGCTGCGCGTGTCGCTCGCATCCGGGTCGCTGCTGGCGACGGTGCCGACAACCGTGCCGTTGGCACGGTTCTCGGGCGTGGAAAAACTCTGGTCGGCGACGACCGGGGCTTCGTTGACGTTGGTTAGCGTGATCGTGACCGTTGCAGAATCAAAAAGGCCGCCGGCATCGGTGACGCCGACGGTGAGGGTCAAGCTGGGCGTGGTTTCAAAGTCCAGTGCGGCGGCATTCGCGATCCGGATTTCGCCGGTGACCGGGTCGATGGCGAAGGCGCCATTCGTGTTGCCGCCCACGATGCTGTAGCTGCGCGTGTCACCCGCATCGACGTCGCTGCTGGCGACGCTGCCGATCACGCTGCCAACCGCAGCGTTTTCCGCAGCGGTGAAACTCTGGTCCATCACCACCGGCGCTTCGTTGGCATTGGTGACCGTGACCCGGACCGTCTGGGTGTCCGTCAGGCTGCCGTCGCTGACCTGCACGATCACGTCGTAGATGTTGTCGCCGTTGGCGTCGGTCGGGGTTTCGAAGTTGGGCGCGGTGGCAAAGCGCAGCGCGCCGGTCGTGGCGTCGATCGTGAAGCGCGCGGCATCGGCGCCGCCGCTGATGCTGTAGCTCAGGCTGCTGCCGGCTTGCGCGTCCGTGGCGGCAATCGTCGCCACCGTCGTGGTGTTTTCCGGCACCGTCACGGCTGCGGTGTCGCCGCCGCTGATGACCGGGGCGGTGTTGTTCCCGGATCCGCCACCTCCTCCCCCGCCGCCGCTGAGGCCGATGATCAGGCCGACACCGGCCAGACCGCTGAGGATCAGGAATTCTGGGGCGGCGAAAAAACCACCGCCGCCCGCGCCGGTTGCCGCCGCTTCCGGGGGCGGCAGGGTTTCGCCCGCCACCGGGATGTAGTCGAGGGTGGGCCGCGGGCCGGCCAGCAGTTCGGCGCCGTCCGGGATCTGGATGCGCCAAGTCTCGCCAGTGGGGTCGGCCGGGTCGGCCAGCACGATCTCGGTCGCGGTGGTCTCCCGCACCAGCTCCCGCGGGATCAGCAGTTGCTCGCCCGGCTGCAGCGCCAGGGTCTGCCCCGGCTGCAACACCACTTCCCGAACCGCACCCGACGCACCGCGCACCAGCACCTTCAACGCCATGACTTTCCCCCAGTCCTGGCCCCTCCCCTAGAGAGACCTTTTCACCTCGGACTGTGGCGCCCCCCTTGGGGCAAGTCCCCACGGATCGCGCATGGTTTTCTCACGGATTTCTCACGGATCTCGTGGCCCGCCGTGAGGGCATCGCCAAGCGCTTGTTTTCTAAGGACTGTGAAGCGTGGCGGCCGAGGAGCCGATCCGCGCCAGCCGACCCGCAGGTACCGGGGTTGCAAGCGCCGGCATCAGACTGGCACCCGCCAGTTCAAGAACCGGGCTTCCGGGCCCGGGCGGCATCCAGAACCATCTGGACCTCGCGGGTCCGGTCGTCATCGACCCCCAATGCCGCAGTCAGGATCTGCAGGGCCTGCTCCAGATCGGCGCGGCCGGCCTCCGCCTGGCCGGCCTCCAGCAACCAGCCGCCCCTCAGCGCGAGGAGCTGGCCGAGGTACCACTCGCCCCGGGTGTACCGCTGGCGCGCCTCGGTCAGCGCCTCCTCCAGCAGGGGCCCTGCCTCCGCCCCGCGCCCGGCGGCCTTGAGAGCCCGCGCATACAGCACGCGGACACGCAGCACGTCGGGGTGCTGGTTCTGACCCCGATCCTGAATCTGCTGGAGCAGCCCATCGAGCAATGCCACCGCCTGCCTGGCCTTGCCCTGCACAAGCAACGCCCTCACGAGCGGCGGCAAACCCGCCATGGTCGCCACGGCCAGCGGTCCATAGCGCTCACGCCGCCAGTCGAATGCCTCCTGCAACAGCGGCTCGGCTTGGGCGTGCAATCCGCGATTCATCAGCGAACGGGCCAGCATGACCTGCGCAATCTTGTAGAACCCCTGCTGACGCCCGACCGTCGCCTCCAACCCCTGCAGTACCTCGCGGATGATGATTTCGCCCTGCTCGTACTGACCTTTCGCGCTCAGCGCGTAGGCGTGATAAAGCCGCGCTTCGAGCAGCCAGGGGTCCCCGGGCATCAGTTGTCGGGACAGGATGCCGAGCGCCTCGGTGAGCAGGGGCTCGGCCTCCGCCGCCCGGTCAAAATGCACCTTCGAGACACCGGTGTTCCATAGCAGGCGGGCGGTGACCAGGTGCTCCGGGCCGAGGTCCGCGCGCGCGCCGGGAATCAGCGGCAACACCGGCATGCTGCAGTCGACCAGCCAGAATCCTCCGGCTTCGACCACGCAGCCCGCGAAGCGCACGCCCAACTCCCCCTCGTACCAGGCCGCAGAGCGTTCGCGGCCGGCGGCCACCTCGGCATCGCGCAGGCGTTGGGCGACGGCCTGCATCTTCTTGAAGTCGAGGGCGATCCGATAGGAATCGCGCAGCGACAGGCGCACGGACTGCGTCTCCGGATCCGCGTCGCCCAGCAATTGCGACAGCGATGATTCGGCGCCCAGCAGCAGCGGCTCGGCCCGTGACAGATCGCCGAGCGCCCCGTAGGCACCGCCGATGACTTTTTCGAGCCGCGCACGCGTCAGCGGCTGATCCGCAAACCGCTTCTCCAGCCGGGTGGCCCCGGCATCGAGCAGGTCGCGCACACGCACATCGCCGCTGCCAGTGGCCAACGGATTGGCGAACGACAACAGATCCTGCGTCAGAAAATCGCTGATCGCCTGCGCGGCCTGCGCCTGCTCGCGCGCCTCGTCGCGCGCCTGTCGCGCGTTCCAGTAGAGCAGGCCGATGACCAGCGCACCGAGTGTCAATGACCCGGCCAAGGCGATCAGCAAGCCACGGCGGGCCTGTGCCCGCAGCAGCGCCGCGCGCGTGAGATCCGCCTGATTCGATTGCTCCCGTCGCTGCCGCCAGGCGACGCGGCGCGCCGGCAGGCTGCGCAGGCGCATGGCCATCTGCCCGGCATCGGTGAAGCGACGGGCCGGATCGCCGTCCGCTGCCATGGCGATGTCTTCGCGCAGCAGTTCATCGTCGACCGCTGCTTCCCACCCCGGCGCCAGGACGCGGCGCAGGTCCCCGACCACCAACTGGAACAGGATCACGCCGAGCGCGTACACATCCGCCTGCACCGTCGGCGGCTGACCGGCGATGACCTCCGGAGCCAGATACATCGGCGTGCCACTGGCCCCGGATTTCTGGGTCTGCGTGAACCCCATGCGGGTGATGCTGAGCCGATCGAGAATCGCTGCATCCAGCACCCAGCCGGCCGCGAAGTCGCAGAGCCGCAGGCTGGGGTGCCCGTCCGCATCCTCGAACACGATGACATTGGTCGGCTTCAGGTCCTTGTGCAGCACGCCGGAAGAATGGGCATCGGCCACGGCGGACGCGCACTGCGCGGCCAGTTCCACGCGCAGTTCCAGCGGCAGGGCCGCAAGGCCGCCACGCGCGCTCACCCAGTCGGCCAGACTGCCGTGGGCCGAGTATTCGGTTTCCAGGAAGAACGGCGGCTCCTCCAGATTCCAGTCGAGCACGCGCACGAAGCTGCTGGAGGTCTCCAGCGTTTCCGACAGCACCCGATTGAGCGTGATCTCGCGCTTGAGCAAGGCCAGTTCACCGGCATTGCGTGCAAATTTGATGACGCGCTGCTCGTCGCTGGTGGTGCAGCCGGCAAGCCAGACCTCGGACTGCCCTTCTGCGGACAAAGAGCGCTGCAGACGCCAGTCCGGCCGTCCCGGAACGAGGTCTCCGGGCTTCAGCCCAAGGTGCTCGGTGACGGGGGCCGTTTCCGTCGACAGTCGCTGGCGCTGCACCTCGGCCACCAGGCGATAGCCATATCGCGGCACCGTCCGCACGATCGATTGCTGATCGTCGCCGATGGCGATGCGCAGCTTGGCCACGCAATTGGTGATGACGCCGTCGGTCACAACGCGGCCGGGCCACAAGGCTTCGAGGATCTCCTCGCGCGTCACCACCTCGCCCGCGCGGCGCAGCATGAACATCAGCAGTTCCAGCGGCTTGGGCTCGACGTTGACGATCTCGTTGTCCAGCCGCAGCTCCAGCTTGGATTCATCCAGCCGGATTCGCCCCAGTTTCCAGGCGATGCGTCCGATATCGCCGAGCGACGAGGGACTGTCCTCGGCGCGCGCGACGGTCGGCGGATGTGTTCTGCTCAACGGTGTAGCCCCCTTGACCCCTCTGCCGTCCCTTCAGCGAAACCGCGAGGGACTGTTCAGCCCCGGAAGTTTACACGGGGCCTGCCGCAGGGCAGCCCTCCTCCGTTACGCTGGCGGTCCGTCCCCGGATTCACTGCCCTGCCGAGCCCCGCCCATGTCTGAAGCCTTTGACCTGTTCGTGATGGGTGCCGGTTCCGGCGGTGTCCGCGCGGCCCGCTTCGCGGCTGCCTTCGGTGCTCGCGTCGCGGTAGCCGAGAGCCGCTATCTCGGCGGGACCTGCGTCAATGTCGGCTGCGTGCCGAAAAAGCTGCTGGTCTACGGCGCGCACTTCAGCGACGAGTTCGAGCACGCCGGGGCCTTCGGCTGGTCCGCAGGCACGCCCGCCTTCGACTGGCCAACCTTGATCGCCAACAAAAACCGCGAGATTGCGCGCCTAAACGGCATCTACCGCCAGCTGCTGCTCGACAGCGGGGTCCGTCTGTTCGAGTCCCATGCGCGACTGATCGATGCCCACACCGTAGAGGTCGACGGCCAGCGCCATCGCGCCGCGCACATCCTGATCGCCACCGGCAGCTGGCCGGTCAAACCCGACCTGCCGGGCGCCGAGCTGGGCATCACCTCCAATGACGTCTTCTTCCTGGAACGCCTGCCGCGCCGCGTGCTGGTGGTGGGCGGCGGGTACATCGCCGTGGAGTTTGCGTCGATCTTCAACGGCCTGGGCGCCGACACGCGTCTGCTGTATCGCGGCGAGTTATTCCTGCGCGGCTTCGATACGCGCGTGCGCACGCATCTGCGGGACGAGCTCACGGCCAAGGGCGTCCACCTGCACTTCCAGGCCGATCCCGCGCGCATCGATCGACGCGCCGACGGCAGTCTGCAGGTCACACTCAAGGACGGTGTGGTGCTGGAAACCGACACCGTGCTGTTTGCCACCGGCCGGCGCCCGATGCTCGACGACCTGGGGCCGCTCGCCGCCGAGCTGGCGCGCGACGAGCAGGGTTTCGTGAAGGTCGATGCGCACTACCGCAGCTCGATCCCGTCGGTCCACGCCATCGGCGATGTGATCGGCAACGCGCGCAACCGCCTGTCGCTGACGCCGGTGGCGATCGCAGAAGGCATGGCGGTCGCGCGGCATCTGTTCCGGCCGCAGGAATTCCAGACGCTGGATTACGCCGGCATTCCCACCGCGGTGTTCAGCCGGCCCAACATCGGCACGGTAGGGTTGACCGAAGCGGCGGCCCGCGCCGCGGGCCACAGCGTCAAGGTGTTCGAATCCCGCTTCCGGCCGATGAAGCTGAGCCTGACGCAGGACCCGGAGCGGACCCTGATGACGCTCATCGTCGACGCCGACAGCGACCGCGTGCTCGGCTGTCACATGGTCGGGCCCGACGCCGGTGAGATCATCCAGGGCCTG
>SXGT01016029.1_pt1 | contig 16224 bp, 12 predicted proteins | sample 3176221 | NCBI WGS metagenome assembly SXGT01 (sample SAMN11356862, study PRJNA531348) | freshwater metagenome | isolation source: freshwater sample F1-120 | place: China: Fuxian Lake, Yuxi | collected 2017-12-25 | reverse complement strand
GTTCTCCGAGGTCACCGAAGTGCGCGACGCCGTTCATCTGCTTACGCCGAGAGCGGTCAATGAGGACGTGGCCCGCGAGCTCATCCGGGAGATGAAGTGGTACGACGATTACCTCGCCCGAGGCGCCGCTGACCGTAGCGCGAACCCCACGCCGGGCAACAAGCGCGGCGGCCTTTTGAATGTCGTGGAGAAAGCGCTGGGCTCGGTGGCAAAGGCAGGCAGCAGCGCTCTGATGGCGGTAGCGAGCCAGGGCGAACGTGTAACGTCCAAGGGGCTGGTTTTCGCGGCGACCCCCGCGAGCGATTTCGTCTGCGGCACGCAGCAACTTGCGTCGATGAATATGCACGTTTTCACCACGGGGGAGGGCACGCCCTACGGACTCGCGATGGTGCCGGTAATCAAGGTTTCGTCACGGACGGCGCTTGCGGAGCGCTGGCCGGATCTCATCGATCTGGACGCGGGACCCATCGCTACGGGCAAAGCGAGCATCGAAGATATTGGGTGGCAGCTGTTCCGCTGCATTCTCGATGTCGCGAGCGGGCGGCGCAAGACATGGGCGGATCACTGGGGGCTTCACAACGCGCTTGCGCCGTTTAATCCGGGACCGGTGACTTAGCCGGCCTCAGTCGCGACAGCCGGCCACCGCCGGACTCGTCGTCTCGAGTCTCGAAAAAGGCCGGTTGAAATGCGCGCATTGTCGATATGCGATTAAAAGCTCCCACCACGGGATTGCGACCGTGCTTCCAACCGCCCCGTGAACACGTTCGGCGGAGCTTTCATTCCGCGTCTTACTAAGCGGCCTGGCGCTTTTCCGTCTCAATATTGGAGTCCGCTCCAGGAAGAAGGCAAAGGCATTTGGCTTCGACGAAACCGGAGAACGCGTCTGTCTCAGTTGGTACGACGGCCCGGATGTGCGGCGACAGTGCCTGGTAAGAGCCTGATCGTCCAGGTCCGCGATTCGTAAGCTTGCCGCGCGGACGTCACGTCTTCCGTGATACGATCCCGGGATGACAACTACCGTCTCTCGCCGTGCACTCATTGCGGGCGCCCTCGCTATGCCAACTCTGGGCCGCGCGGAGGAATTGAAAGGCGGCATCAAGCTGACTATGCCTGCCGGAGTCATGTCCGACGACGGTTTGCGATTCATTGTCCAGATGGGCGTCGAATGGATCACTACCGGCGGGCCCGGCGCTCCCACGTATTCGCCTGAAGGGCGCGTGATTCAGTCACGTCCGGATGCCCCTGCGCCGCCCTGGAAGGAAGAACAGGTCCGCCGCATCAAGGACCGTGTGGAGAGCTTCGGTTTGAAAGTCGGGAACCTCATGCTGCACGATTTTCGCGATGCCATCCTCGGGCGGGCGGGCGCGGACAAGGACATCGAGAACGTCTGCGAATCGATCCGCGTGGCGGGGAGAGTGGGAATCCCGATCGTCGAGTACAACTGGTATGCGTTGAGGGCGATGGAAGGGTACTACAAGGAACCCGGGCGCGGAGGGTCGCTCCTCGCGGCGCACGATTACGCGCGCAGCCGTGACCTCCCACCCCTCGCCGACGTAGGCCAACATTCGGCAGCCGATCTTTGGACCCGGTACGAGCGGTTTCTCAAAGCGGTGGTTCCGGTGGCGGAGCGCGCGGGCGTACGCCTCGCGGTTCATCCGAACGATCCTCCCCCGCCTCGGTACCGGGGCGTCGAACAGATACTCGGAAGCGTCGACGGCCTTAAGCGCGTGTGTGAAATCGTAAAGAGTCCGGCGAATGGTATTACGTTCGACACGGGTGTTACACGCGAGATGGGTTACAACGTGATTGAGAATATTCAGTGGTTCGGGCGCAGGGATCAGATCAATCACGTCCATTTCCGCAACGTGGTCATGAAAACACCGCGCGAAATGTACGTAGAGACGTTTATCGACGCCGGAGACAACGACATGATGGCGTGCCTGCGGGCCTTGCATGCGACGGGCTACCCGAGGCTACTGCATCCGGATCACGTGCCCCAGGCGCCAGACGACCCGGCGAGCCGCGGTGGTTGGGGATACGCGGTGGGACAAATCAAGGCGATGTTGCGGCAGTTGCCAGCGTAGCGTAGGCTTTCGAACGGCCAATCGCAAATGCCCACACTGCCAGTAGTCTCAAAGCCGAAGGCCGCCGCCGGGTCCACGCGGGCGCTGGTTGTTCTGTTCCTTGTCAACATCCTTAACTTCTACGACCGTCAGGCGCCGGGCGCACTCATGGAGCCGATCCGCAAGGAATTCAGCCTTTCCGACACTCAGATCGGCTTCATGACGACAGCGTTTACGCTCTTGTATGCGGTGGTCGGCCTGCCGATCGGGAGGCTCGCTGACTCCGGCAGCCGCAAGAAACTCCTGGCGGCGGGAGTCGGCTTGTGGGGAGCGCTTACCGGGACGGCGGCGATGGCCTCGAACTACACCATGCTTCTGTTCTCCCGTCTTGGTGTGTCGGTGGGGGAGGCTGTGTGCGCGCCCGCCGCCACTAGCTGGCTGGGGGATTTATTTCCTCCGCACCAAAGAGCCCGCGCCATCTCTCTGTTCATGCTTGGCGTGCCCATTGGCGGCCCGCTCAGCACCATGATCGGCGGCCCTATCGCCCAGTACTGGGGCTGGCGCACGGCGATGGTGGTTGCGGCACTGCCCGCCCTCTTCCTGATTCCCTTCGTGCTGACGCTGAGCGAGCCTGAGCGCGGCGCTTCTGAAACCAAACGGCCCGTATCGCCTGCAAAGCCCCAATCGGCAATGTCCGTGCTGCGCATCCCGACGCTCTGGTGGATCATCGCATCGGGCGCTTTGGTGAACTTCATTCTCTACGTGCTCGCGACTTTCGTGCCGTCATTCCTGGTCCGGTTTCACGAAATGTCGATTTCCGACGCGGGATTCTGGACCGGCATGACCCACCTGCTTGCCGGAGTCGCCGGTGGTCTGACTGCGGGTATGCTTGGCGACCGCGTGATTCACAAGCGTAAGAATGGCCGGCTGCTTCTCGCGGCCGCGGCAATGCTGGTAAGTGCACCTATCCAGTACGTGGGGATTCTTCAGCCGGCCGGCAGCGGCTTCCAGGCAATGTTCTGGTTCGCAGCTTCCTATGCGTTCCTCAACATGTATTACGGACTGGTGTATTCCTGCATTCAGGACATCGTGCCGCCTTCCCTGAGGGCGACTACGATGTCGATCTATTTCATGGCGATGTACCTGTGCGGGGCGTCGTTCGGCCCGGTGATCGCCGGCAATCTGAGCGATCGGATGGCGCGAAGCGCGGCTGCCGCAGCCGGGTCGCCGGTCGTTACCGAGACGTTCAAAGCGGTTGGGTTGCACGACGCGCTCTACATCGTCCCTGCTCTGGCCGTGGTATTGGCGCTTGTGCTTTACGCGGGTTCTCGCACCGTGGCGTTGGATATGGAGCGGAGGGACGTTGTCTAAGGGCATGTGGCGCAAGGAAGTCGTCGAGTTCGCCCTCGACTTCGAAACGAAGAAAAGCGTCGATGAGCAGCTCGCCTGGATCGCAGCCGATCCCGGCAACGCGAAGCCCTACTACCATCTGGCGCAACTCTACCGCATGCAATACAAACAGGACGAGGGCCTCGCCTTGTTGCTTGAAGCGGTGCGGCTGGACGCGGACTTTGACGATGCACACGTCGCGCTGTCCGAGATCTATGCGGTGCGCGCAGACTACAGCGCCGCTTGGAACCATGCACGCGCCGCTCAGCGCAGCGGCAATGATCGAGGCGTCGAGCTTCTGGGGCGGTTTGACATTCCGGAACCGTCGATGGGGTAAAATGAAACTTCGCCTCCCCGTATGTTCGCCACAGCCACTATCGCGGAAGAGATCCAGGAGCTGAAGCGCGCCCGGCGAGCCGTACTACTCGCCCATCATTATCAGGAAGCGGAAATCCAGGAGTTGGCCGATGTGGTGGGCGATAGCCTCGAACTTGCCCGGCGCGCGCGTGACTTCGACGGCGACGTAATCGCGTTCTGCGGTGTATGGTTCATGGCCGAAACAGCCAAGGTTTTGAACCCTGATCGCATCGTCGTCGTCCCGGACCGCGAAGCAAGTTGCAGTTTGGTCGAAAGCTGCGCGGTGGAACCGGTCAGGGCCTATCGCGGCGCGCATCCGGACCACGTGATCGTGAGCTACATCAATACATCCGTGGAGGTCAAAGCGGAAAGCGATATCCTTTGTACCTCGCGCAATGCCGTACAGATTGTCAATTCGATTCCCCCCGAAAAGACCGTGCTGTTCCTGCCGGATCGAAACCTCGGGGCTTATGTGCAGAGGAAGACTGGGCGCGAGAACATGAAGATCTGGCAGGGCGCTTGCGTCGTGCACGAGACCTTTCCGGTCCGGCGGCTTCACGAGGCGTTGGCTGAACACCCCCGCGCCAAAGTGGTGGCCCATCCCGAGTGTACCGAGGCCATCCTCAGGATGACCGATTTCATCGGCTCCACCTCAGCGCTCATTGAGTGGTGCGTGACGAGCTCAGCCGACGAGTTCATCGTCCTGACTGAGAATGGCGTTCGCTTCTCTCTGGAGCGGCTCGCGCCGGGGAAGCGGTTCCACTTCATCAACAACGAAAACTGCAATTGCAGTGAATGCCCCTACATGCGCCGGAACACGCTGGAGAAGCTGCGCGACTGCCTCGCCGGTCTTGAACCGCGAGTGGAGCTTTCAGCGGAATTGATGCGCCGCGCGCGCGTGCCGATCGAGCGAATGCTGGCGGTGGGCTAGCATGGCGACTCCGCCTCTCGTCGATAGTTTCGGACGCGTTCACGATAACCTGCGTATCAGTGTCACCGACCGCTGCAATATCCGCTGCTTCTATTGCATGCCGGAGGAAGGCGTGGAGTACATGGATCGCGCGGACATCCTCAGCTTCGAAGAGATCGAACGGTTTGTGCGTGTGGCTGCCTCGCTTGGAGTGACGAAGATCCGGATTACCGGAGGCGAGCCGCTGGTAAGGCGCGATTTGCCGGTGTTGATCGAAAAATTGCTTTCCGTGCCGGGAATCAGGGATCTTGCGCTCACGACCAACGCCGTCCTGTTGCAAGACCAGGCGAAGGCGCTTTACGGCGCGGGGTTGAGGAGGCTCAACGTTCACTTGGACACGCTCGACCGCGCGCGTTTCTTCGAAATCACGCGCCGCGACGAGCTTCAACGCGTGCTCGCCGGGATCGACGAGTCTCTGCGGCTCGGCTTCGATCCGGTCAAGATCAATGCGGTGGCCGTAAAAGATTTGACGGAGGCTGACATCGTTCCGCTCGCCCGGTTCGGGCGTGAGCGAGGGGTGGAGATTCGATACATCGAGTTCATGCCGCTCGATGGGCAGAGCCTTTGGGGCCGGTCGCGGGTGCTCACGCAGGACGCCATGATCGCCATGCTGACGCGCGAGATTGGGCCGCTCGAGGCGATCCCCGGCCGCGACCCGAGCGCCCCGGCGAGCGAGTACCGTTTTCTTGACGGCGCGGGACCGGTGGGATTCATCGCTTCCGTGAGCAAGCCTTTCTGCATGAACTGCAACCGGATCAGGCTCACGTCGGACGGCAAGCTGCGATATTGCCTTTTCGCCATCGAAGAAACGGACGTGAAGGAACTCTTGCGCCGCGGCGGATCCGATGACGAGATTGGCGCCGTGATTCGCTCGAACCTCAGGGAAAAATGGGCCGGCCATCAGATTGGTACGCCGCAGTTTGTGGCTCCGCCCCGGCCCATGCACGCCATTGGAGGTTGACCGTGGCCTCTCCCGCTTAGTGCCCGCCTTCATGACTGATCTCGAGCCCTTCGATTTCTAATACGGTCACGAGTCCTGGCCGTTCTTCGCCGCACCTGAAATTCCCGCGATCTGTCCCCGGCAAGGTACACTGAGAGTTGATCGGACGACGTGTTTGCGCCGTTAGCTACCTCAATACCCTTCCTCTCGTCTGGGGGATGCTTCACGGCAGGGAGAAGAGTCAATTCGACCTCGAATTCCGTCTTCCGTCCGAGTGCGCCGACGACCTGGCGGAAGGCCGTGCGGACATTGGAATCGTGCCTTGCGCGGAACTTCTGCGCCAGGAACTGGAGATCGTCCGGGGGGTTGGCATTGCCTGCCGCGGCGCTGTACGCAGCATCTTGCTCATCTCCAAGGTGCCGTTCGACCGCGTGACCACGCTTGCGGCGGATTCGAGTTCCAGGACTTCCATCCTGCTTGCACGGATCATCCTGCATAAGCGCTACGGAACGCGCCCTTTGATCGAGATGATGAAACCGAGCCTTGATCCCATGCTCGCCGCGGCCGACGCCGCTTTGATCATCGGCGATCCGGCGTTGCGCCTTCAGCCGGAGAACCTCCCTTTTTACGTGGTTGATCTCGGCGCGGACTGGTTGGCGCTGACGGGATTGCCGATGGTGTTCGCCGTATGGGCGGGAAAGAAGCAGTTTATCGACGGGGACACGGAGGCTGCGTTTCACTCCTCTTGCCAGTTCGGCCGGGAGCGCGTCGGCGAAATCGTCGCGGCCGAAGCCCTGCCCCGCGGCATTGACATTGAGCTTGCACGGGAGTATCTGACCAGCCATATTGTATTTGACGTGGGTGACCGCGAACGGCAAGGAATGGAATTGTACCTGCGGTACGCGGCAGATCTGGGTTAATTTAAGAAGGAGGGAGAACGCCTGATGAATCGAGCGGCTGGAGTAGCGGCGGTGAGCGCGGCGGTAGTAGCCGGAGTTCTGTTGATTGGTGGCGGATCTCCGGTTCCGGCGCAGTCGGGAACTGCCGTCGACAAGGCAACCGTGGAACGGTGGATGACCGAACTCTCTAACTGGGGAAGATGGGGCAAGGACGACCAATTGGGTACGATCAACCTGATTACGCCCGCGAAGCGGAAGCAGGCGGCCGCCCTTGTGAAGGAAGGCATTTCGGTTTCGCTCGCTCACGACACGCTGAAAGAGAAGGCGCCGGACAACGATTCACCCTTCGAACACAAGATGACCGCGACGGGCAGGACGCCTCTCGAAGGTGCGTATTGCCTCGACACATACACCGTCTCTTATCACGGTTGGGCGCACACGCACATGGACGCACTGTGCCACATGTTTTATAAGGGCAAGATGTATAACGGGTTTCCACAAACGGACGTTACGGAGAAGGGCGCGGGCAAGCTTGGCGTTAATAACGTCAAGTCCGGAATCTTCAGCCGGGGAATTCTGATGGACATTCCGCGGCTAAAGGGCGTGGCTTCGCTTGAGCCCGGCACTCCCATCTTTCCCGCCGATCTTGAGGCCTGGGAGAAAAAGGCGGGTGTCAAGGTTGGCAGCGGTGACGTGGTTTTCATCCGCACGGGGCGCTGGGCGCGGCGCGCGGCAAAAGGCGCATGGAACGTTTCGAGCAACTCTCCCGGACTGCACGCATCCTGCGCAAAATGGCTAAAGGCGCGGGACATTGCGATGCTTGGCAGCGATGGCGCGAGCGACGTCATGCCGTCGGGTGTGGCGGGCGTGACGCAGCCCATCCATCAACTCATTCTCATCGCCATGGGCACGCCCATCTTCGACAACTGCGATCTCGAAGCGGTTGGCGAGCAAGCCGCAAAGCTCGGCCGGTGGGAATTTCTCCTTACGGCTTCCCCGATTGCCGTAGCAGGCGGGACGGGATCTCCACTTAATCCGATCGCCACTTTCTGATCTGCCGCCGCTAATTCGGCGCCTTCATCACTTGCACTCTCTATAATGTTGCTTTGAGGAGAGGTGTACGAATGACGGAAGAACCATCTGGCCGCCGGGAGAAATTGACCGCATTTCTCGAAGCGGCCAAGGCTAAGGGTGCGTCGGATGAGTTTCTCGTCAGGCTTCTCGTGGAGCGCGGGTTTCCGGAAAAAAAGGTCCTGGACGCGCTTTCCGGCTACTACGAAAGTGCCACGGGAATCGCCATCCCCCAGCGCGGTGGCGGAACCGGCGAAAACGCCAGGGACACATTTCTCTATCTGCTCTCATTTTCCGCGCTCGGCACATGGAGCGCCGGCGTGGGCTCGCTGCTGTTTACGCTGCTCGACTCATGGCTCCCGGAACCAGGGGCACACCGAGCGTCGGTCGCTCTCTCATACGGCATATCGGGCAGTCTGGCCTCCGTCATGGTGGGATTCCCGGCTTATTTATTTGCGATGCGCTTGATCCTGCGAGAACTCGGCGCGAATCCGGAAAAATACGAATCTGGCGCTCGTAAATGGCTCACCTATATCGCGCTGCTTATTGCCTCGGGAATCGTAACGGGCGACCTCATCACGTTTCTGGCGTTCTTCCTGCGGGGCGATCTCACAGCAAGATTCATGTTGAAGGCCGTCACGCTGCTGGTGCTTGCGGGCGGAGTTTTCTGGTACTACCTGGCGACCATGAAGCGAGCACTGGCGTCGCAACGTCAGGACACGATCTTCGCGACGGTCGCGACGATTTTGGTTCTCGCGTCGGTGACCACGGGCTTCCTGACCCTCGGCTCTCCGCTGCGCCAGCGAGAAGCATCCTGGGACGCGAAGCGAGTCTCGGATCTGCGCGCCATCGCAGGCGAGGTCCGGAAACAATGGACGCGGACGAATCAACTTCAGGAGCCTCGCTTGCCCGGCAATCTAAGCGCCTTGGCATCGGCGGCGGGAGCGCAGCCACTGAGTCTGGAGGATCCCGTCAGTGGGGAGCCTTACGAATATCGGCGGCGACGCGAAGAGCCGGTGTACGAACTTTGCGCGACATTCGCTCGAAGCAGCGAGCGCGTAAGCGGTGCGGGTAGTTCGACGCCATCGTTCTGGGACCATCAATCCGGCCGGCGGTGCTTTGTGTTGGACGCCGCTCGGGCAGTCCCAAATTAATTTATCCGCGTTGGAGTAAAATCACACCGAGGTGCATCCATGAGCGTTTCAGGAAGATCGAGCCGGCGGCGAATGCTTGGCTTTGGCGCAGCTTTGGGAGGCGGACTGCTTTCCGGAAACGCGGTTTCATCGGCCGCGGACGGCGTACCCGGCCAGCTCGGCATTCCACTCGGCCCGTATGGGGAGCGCTCGCCGTTCGAGAAGGTGGCCCGCTGGAGGCGTGACACGAAGACGCCGGAAACCGGATCGAGCTCCACGCCTCTTCAGGATTCCGTGGGCACCATAACTCCGTCGTCGCTGCACTACGAGCGCCATCACGCGGGGATACCCACGCTTGATCCGGCCATGCACCGGCTCGTGATTCACGGGATGGTGGACCGGCCTCTTTCGCTCACGATGGCGGAGATCCGGCGGCTGCCTTCGGTGTCGCGAACGCTTGTCCTTGAATGCGGCGGTAACAGCGGCAGCGAATGGGCGCCGAAAGGCGCGCCCGACGTACAAAGAAGCTTCGGTCTGGTCAGTTGCAGCGAGTGGACCGGCGTACCGCTTGCGCTGGTGCTTAAAGAGGTTGGAATTCAGGCGGGGGCATCATGGGTGATTGCGGAAGGCGCCGACGCTTGCCGCATGGCCCGCAGCATTCCTTTGGCAAAAGCGCTCGATAACATTCTGCTCGCGTACGGTCAGAACGGCGAAGCTATCCGGCCCGCGCAGGGTTATCCCCTTAGGCTGGTGATCCCCGGGTGGGAAGGGAACGCCAATGTGAAGTGGCTGCACAGTCTGAAACTTACCGGTCAGCCTTACATGACGCGCGATGAAACCTCGAAGTACAGCGACCTGATGCCGGACGGCAAAGCGCGGATCTTCACGTTTCAGATGGAGGCCAAGTCCGTGATCACGTTCCCTTCAGGCGGGCAAACACTAGCTGGCACGGGTCTCTATGAGCTGACTGGACTCGCGTGGTCTGGAAGGGGGCGGATTGAGCGGGTCGAGATCACCTCCGATGGGGGACGCAGTTGGGTTGACGCCGAGCTTCAGGAGCCACGGTTGCCGATCGCGCTAACACGATTTCGCCTTCCCTGGCGGTTCGAGGGCAAAGAAGCTCTGATCGCCTCCCGCGCGACGGACGAAAGTGGATACGTTCAGCCGACGCGTGAAGCTCTGATTGCGGTCCGCGGCACGAATTCCGGCTATCACTTCAATGGAATCAAGTTATGGAAGGTGCAAGCGGACGGGACTGTCACCAATGTTTAGTCTGAGCGTGATTGTGCTCTTGCCGGCGGTCGCGCTGGCCGCGCAGCAGGAAAAATACTCCGTGGGACGGCCTGCTACGGTCGAGCAGATCCGCGGTTTGGGCGCGGCTATCGCGCCCGATGGCGGAGGCTTGCCGGAGGGATCCGGAACGGTTGCGGCCGGACGCGAAGTGTTTGCGGCACGTTGCGCGAAATGCCACGGAGAGAAGGCCGCGGGCGATATCGGACCGGCCCTGGTGGGCGGGCAGGGAACACTTGCAACGGTCAAGCCGTTTAAGACAGTGGGAAGCTTTTGGCCCCATGCGACCACGGTTTGGGACTACGTTAATCGCGCCATGCCTTTCAATGAGCCGGGGCTTCTGAAACCGCCCGAAGTCTACGCGGTTGTTGCGTACATTCTGAGTCTCAACGGCATTATCGGTAAAGACCAAATCATGGATGCGAAGACGCTTCCGAAAGTGATTATGCCGAACCGGGACGGCTTCGTGGCAGATCCGCGGCCTGATGTCGGAGTGAAACCTGCGAAGAAGAAATGACTCCCGCACCCGCGGGGTGGCGGTTTCGGGGGGATGAACATCCACCAAACAAACGCACTGGGCCATGCACCCGGCGGCCGGATTCCGGAATTGCAGCCGTGCGGTTGTTTGTTTAGGGGCCGTCAGGAAATGACTGTTCTAAGTCCGTACGCGGAACCGTGGTGCCGGTGGGAAAGGCCATCGTTGTTCGTGGCCTGTCGTTTCCACGGAAGGGTCCGGCGGCGAAAAGGATCGCCGGCCCCACCGGCCGCCAATGACGACAGGTGGCTCACGGCAGGCCGCTAAATTAGGGCTGGCTCAGGTCTGGTGCACCTGAAGCGCCTGCCATCTCGACGGTTGCCAGAGCGAATCGCCTGTCTCGTGACACTGCACAAGGGTTGGGGAAGCGTTCGGTAACCTGTCGGCGCGCCTGGGATCGAATGGTGGTGACGACTGAAACGGAAGCCGGGCTGACGCTTGGCCGTGAAGCTGAGAAGAATCAGGTTCTTCATCGGCGAGCGACTCGTCGATAGGTATCGCTCCGCTGTTCGATCTCAGCTCGGGCTCCCTCGCGGCTGATTTTCCGCGAAGTGATCGCCGCTGATTTGGGCTAGCGGTTCCGGGCAGATTACAATCAAGGGGATGTTTGGCTCGATCCTGACGGTACTTGTCGTGGCGCTTGGGCTGGCCTTGGCGGCTTCAGCGCAGGATGCGCTGAAGATCCTGGAGACGCGGTGCGTCGCCTGCCATAACACGAAGACGAAACAGGGCGGATTGGACTTGAGTTCACGCGAGGCCGCCCTTCGCGGCGGCGGACGCGGAGCAGCCGTCGTTCCCGGGGATGTGGACCGAAGCCTGTTATACCAGTTCGCGGCGCACCGGCGGGAGCCGGGCATGCCATTGGGCGGAAAATTGTCCGGCGAAGAATTGGCGACGATCGAGGCTTGGGTCCGCGCGGGTGCGCCGTTCGCGGGAATTGTCGAGTCGGGTCCGCACTGGGCGTTTCAAGCGGTCCGGCGGCCGGCCGTTCCGAACGGGAACTTCGCGAATCCGGTGGATGCATTCCTGGATGCGGACCGGAAGCTCGCAGGGTTGACACCTCTTGAGGAAACCGATCGATACACACTGCTCCGGCGAGTGCATCTGGACCTGACAGGGTTGCCGCCAACGCCGGAGCAGGTGCGGGCTTTCGCCCTGAATCGCTCAGAAGGAGCGTATGTGCGCGTTGTGGACGCCCTGCTTGCGAGCCGCCGGTACGGTGAGCGCTGGGGTCGGCACTGGATGGACATCTGGCGTTACAGCGACTGGTATGGTTCTGGCGCGGAGATTCGCAACAGCCAGCCGCATATTTGGCGGTGGAGAGACTGGATCATCGACTCGTTGAACCAGGACAAAGGCTACGACCGGATGATACGGGAGATGTTGGCCGGGGATGAACTGGCGCCGGAAGATCCGGACACGGTGCGGGCCACCGGCTTTCTGGTGCGCAACTGGTTTCTATTCAATCGAAACGTCTGGATGCAGGACACGATTGAGGCTGTGACCGCCGGGTTCCTGGGTTTGACACTCAAATGCGCCCGTTGCCACGACCATAAGTACGATCCCCTGGCGCAGGAAGATTACTACCGTTTCCGCGCGTTCTTCGAGCCGCATGACGTGCGCCTGGACCGCGTGCGGGGCGAGGCCGACTTGAAGAAGGCCGGTTTGGCGCGCGTGTACGACGCAGCGGCGCGTGCGGATGTGCAGAACGCGGCGGGCACGTTTATCAATCCCGCGATTTTCGGGGAGACCTATTTGTTCCTGCGCGGGGAAGAGCGGAGCCCTGACAAGGCGCGCCCGTTGACGCCCGCAACGCCGTCGGCCTTGGGCTTCGGCGCCGGCGCCGCCCGGGAGGTAAGCCTTCCGTTAACGGCATATTATCCGGACATGCGAAAGACCGCGCAGGCGGACCTCGTGGCTGCGGCCCGGCAGGGAATCGAGGGCATCGAGAGTGATTTGCGGATGACCCGCGTTCGGCTGTCGGAAGCCCGGCGCGCACCCAAGTGGGTGCGGCCGTCCGGGGTGCTGGTGGACTTCGACAAAGATGTGAAGCCGCTGCTCGAGAGACGGTGCGGGTCCTGCCATTTAGCGCGCAATATCAAGAGCGGGTTCAGTGTGGCGACTGCGAAGACCGTGATATCGGGCGGGAAGAGGTTTGGAACCGCAGTGGTCGAGGGGAAGAGCGGGGAGAGCCCGCTGCTCGAGATTCTGCGTGGAGAAAAACAACCGCGAATGCCGTTGAACGGGCCGGCCCTGACTTCAACCGAGTTGGGAATCCTGACGGCTTGGGTGGATGGATTGGAACCGCCCGATCCCGCGGTTGTGGCGCGAGAGGCCGAGGTCAGGTTGGCCCTCGGAGCGAAGGAGATCGAAGCGGCGCGTGCGCGGTTGACGGCGCTCGAATCGCGGATACGGGCGGAGAACGCGAAATATTCGTCAGCCGCGGACGTGGAGAAACTGGGAGAGGCGGCGCGGGCGGACGAGCGGCGGGCGGCGGCGCTAGTTGCGGAGGAGAACCTGCTGCGGGCGCAGCAGCGATTGACGGAGGCCTTGCGTGCGGAGTTGCTGGACGACGGTAAGGTCAACGCCGCGAAGCGGGCGCTCGAGCTGGCGGTGGAGGCGCTAAACTCGCCGAAGGAAGGCTACTCGCCGCTCGGTTCGCAGTACCCGAAGACGTCCACGGGGCGGCGGACGGCGCTAGCGAATTGGATGACGTCGCGGGAAAATCCGCTCACGGCGCGCGTGGCCGTGAACCACATCTGGTTGAGGCATTTTGGGACTGCGCTGGTTCCCACCATGACTGACTTCGGGCGGAACGGGAAGACGCCGTCGCATCCGGCGCTGCTCGATTGGATGGCGGCCGAACTGATGGACTCAGGGTGGAGTATGAAGAAGCTGCACCGCCTGCTTGTGACGAGTGAGGCCTATCGGATGCGCTCCGGCGTGCCGGGCGGGACGCATCCTAACGTGGCCAAGGATCCCGGCAACCGGCTCTATTGGCGGATGGCGGCGAGACGCCTGGAAGCGGAGGCGATCCGCGATTCGGTGCTGGCCGTGGCGGGTTCGCTCGATCTGACCATGGGCGGGCCGGAATTGAACGAGGAGACGCAGGCGGACGCGCCCAGGCGTAGTCTGTATTTTCGGGTGACACCGGATGCGCAGTTGACCTTTCTGAAAATATTCGATGGAGTGGATCCAACGGCTTGTTTTGAGCGAACCGGGAGCATCGTGCCGCAGCAGGCCCTGGCGCTCGCCAACAGCAAGCTCAGCCTCGAAGGGTCGCGAGTAGTAGCGGATCAACTGACCGGGTCGTCGGACTTCGTGGGGGATGCGTTCTTTCGCGTGCTGGGACGGCCGCCGACGGCGCGGGAGGCGGAACTGAGCCGGGATTTTTTGGGGCAAGGAACGGAACGGCGTCGAAATCTGATCCACGCGTTGTTCAATAGGAATGAGTTTGTGACACTGCGATGAGACGGCGAACCTTTTTGGCGGATGTAGGGATGGGAATGACGGGCCTGGCGGTTTCCGCGATTGGCGCGCGCGGCGCCGAGCATCATGCGGCGAAGGCGAAGCACGTAATCTGGATCTTTCTTGAAGGCGGGCTCAGCCATTTGGAATCGTTCGACCCGAAGCCTGAGTTAAACAAATGGGCCGGGAAGACCATTGCCGAGACGCCGCACAAGGGCGTGCTCGATGCGCCGTTCACGAAGCAGAATGTTGTGGAATTTACGGCTAATGAACGAAAGCTCATGACCACCGTACTGCCGCTGCAGGTTGGTTTCCGCAAGCATGGGCAGAGCGGGATGGAGATCGCCGACTGGTTCCCTCACATGGCGGGCGTCGTGGATGAACTGGCGGTGGTGCGCTCTGTGTGGACGACCGACAACGACCATGCGGCGCAACTGCAATTTCACACCGGCAGACACATTTTTCAGGGCTACTTTCCGTCGATCGGGTCATGGGTGCACTACGGGCTTGGGACGCTGAACGAAGACCTTCCGTCATTCGTCGTGCTGGGGCCGCCGACGCCGCCGCACCTGGGCGGCTCGGGAACGTATGGGGCGAATTACCTGGGGCCGAGGCATAACGGCGTACCGTTCGCAAGCGATCCGGACCGGCCGCTGACGTACGCAGCCCCCGAAATGGAGATGAGCGCGGCGGAACAGAAGCGGCAGTTTGCGTTTATCGGCGAGTTGAATTCGTTGGACGCGGTGGAGTATCCAACCGACGAGGCAGTGCGAGCGCGCATCAAGTCTTACGAGCTTGCCTACCGTATGCAGTCCGCTGTGCCGGAAGTGTTTCGCCACTCGGGCGAGACGGCGGAGACGCGGAAACTCTACGGGTTGGAGCAGGAGAACACGCGCCCGTTTGGGCAGGACCTGCTGAGCGCGAGGCGGCTTGTCGAGGGCGGTGTGCGTTTTGTACAGGTGTTCCATGGGTATCGCACGGATGGGAACGGCTGGGATTCGCACACGGAATTGAAGAAGAACCACGCGCGGCTGAGCGGGGAAGTGGACGGGCCGATTGCGGGGTTGATCCTGGACTTGAAGCGGCGCGGGTTGCTCGACGAAACGCTCATCGTTATTGGAACGGAATTCGGCAGGACGCCCGGAGTAGAGGGTCAGCGAGAGGGACGGGACCATCACCCGTTTGGCTTTTCGGTGGTCATGGCCGGGGGCGGCCTCAAGCGAGGCGTGGTGCACGGCGCTACCGATGCGCTGGGATTTCACGCTGTCGAAAACCGTCATTACGTGGCGGATATACACGCGACGGTGTTGCATCAACTTGGGCTCGATTCGCGGCGGCTTTCCGTGCCGGGGCATCAGCGGCTCGAGATGGATATCGGCGCGCCCATCCGGGATATTATCGCCTAGCGGGATTCCAGACTGATCGCCCGTGGCCTGGCGGCTCGGAGCGGTAAGCGTTTGTGTTGATCCAATCGTCCCCGGAAAAAATGAGCAGTGTTAGCAGCGCCCGGGCTTCGGGGATGCTCCTCTGTATTTGGTGGGCGCGGCGGCGCCTGTTTCAGGACGACTTCTCAACCTCGGGCACGCAGTCTGAATCTTGCGGCACGGGCTGCGGAGTTCAGCCGACCGCCTGCGCTCGCAGGTCGCAAATTCGCCCCAATCCGCATTTTTTCGAATTCGCGAAATTCGATATTGACAAGCATTTCTCTGTTCGGTATCATCAAAAGGTTCGCGAGTTAGCTCTCTGCTTCCGCGCTACCATTCCTGGTTTGCCTTATCACAGGAATCCGGCCGGAAGTGAGGCCCCGAGGTTTCAGGGCGGATTCAATGCCGTCGCAGTCTGGAGCATGGGCCTGTCCGAAGCTAGTTCCCTCGCAGGTGTGAGTCCGTTTTGGCTCACGTATGCTGTCCGGTGGCCCAGCCGTCGAATTCGATGCGAAGCCGATTTGTGCCGGGCGATGGCCTTGGTTTAGATAAAGTTTAGAGGACCGTTCTTGCCAACATTCAATCAACTTGTGCGCAACGGGCGTAAACCGCCACGCTGGAAAACGGCAAGTCCCGCTCTGCAGAGCTGCCCGCAGAAGCGTGGCGTGTGCACCCGCGTGTACAC
>SXGT01388967.1_pt1 | contig 16225 bp, 13 predicted proteins | sample 3176221 | NCBI WGS metagenome assembly SXGT01 (sample SAMN11356862, study PRJNA531348) | freshwater metagenome | isolation source: freshwater sample F1-120 | place: China: Fuxian Lake, Yuxi | collected 2017-12-25 | reverse complement strand
TATCATCGGCTTGGGACGGCTCAACAAAGATCACGAGTTAAACGTAATGCGCGCCAGCGGCATCAGCGGCAAACGCATTGTGCTGGTGGTATTGGTCGTCGCAATACCGATCGGCGTCATCAGCGGAATATTGTCCGCGTACGTCCGTCCTTGGGCGTATGGCGAGAGCTACCTGCTCGATGCGCAGGCGGAAGCGGATTTGAACACCAATCGCTTCCAGGCCGGGCGGTTTTACGGCAGCGAGAAAACCGGCCGGGTCATCTATGTGCGCAGCAAAGACGACACCGACAAACAAATGTACCATATTTTCCATTTCATAAAAAAACCGGAGAGCAGCGAAATCGTCATCGCCAAACAGGCCAAGCAGATTCAGCCAACCGAAAACGAACCCAGGCCGCATATCCTGCTATCCGAAGGCATGGTATATCGGTTGGCCAATGCCGTCGATATTGACGACAAGATTCAGTTTGAAAAAATGACTTACTTCATCGACAACGATTACGTCATGAATTACCGGCGCAAAGCGGCGGCCACCCGTACCTTGTGGGAATCGGATCAACCGCGCGATATTGCGGAATTGCAGTGGCGTATTTCCCGCCCGCTCGGTGCGATTTTGCTGGCGCTGATCGCGGTAACTTTCATTCGATCGACTCCGCGTCAAGATAAAACCGAACGAACTTATCTGTTGGCTGCATTGGTTTTCGCCGCCTACTATAACTTCAGCGGCCTAGCCAAAACCTGGGTGGAGCAAGGCGTTGTCGGCAGCATTCCGGGCGTCTGGTGGTTGGATGCGCTAATGCTGGCATCGCTCGGCATTTATGCGTTTACGATCGCCAAGAAACAGCAATGGCGGCAACGGGCATGATTGTTTATCGCTATATCGCCTATCAAGTTCTGATCGGCTTTGCCATTGCCACGGCGGTTTTGTTGCCGTTGTTCAGCTTTTTCGATTTGCTGGATCAATTGGAGGATGTCGGCAAGGGCACTTACCGCGCAAAAGACGCTTTTTATTACACCGCACTGCTGCTGCCGCGCAGGTTCATTCAAATCGCTCCTTTCGTGGCCTTGCTCGGCACTGTCATCGCATTGGGAAAACTGGCCGTACATTCGGAACTGATCGCAATGCGCGTGGCAGGCTTGTCGCCGTGGCGCATCAGTCTTGCGCCACTTGGCGTGGGTATCGTGTTGTTAACCGGCGTTGCGGTGCTGGAACAATTCACCGCGCCGCAATTGCAACAACAAGCCATTGCCTACCGGGCCAACGCGCTGGAACTGAGTGTCGAACTTGGAAAAAACCTTGGCGTCTGGACGCGAAACGAGCTGAATATCCTGCGCATCGGCCAAATCGTCCATCCGAGAAAAGCCGCCGATATTGAAATTCTGCATTTGAACGATGCGGGTTTTTTGCATTCGCACACGCTGGCACAGTACGCGGATATTATCGACGACGATATATGGGAGCTGCATCATGTCACCGTCAGAACATTCGCCGGCGATCGAATTCTGCCGGAAAGAATGGATACGCTGCGCTGGCATTCGTTTGTCAATCCAGACGACATCGCCACCCTGACCAAACCGCCGGAAAGCCTATCGCCGATGGAATTGTTCCGGCATGTGGAATTCCTGCGCAGCACCGGCCAGGACGCGGATTCCTATGCGTTGGCGCTATGGCGTAAAGTCGGCAGCGCACTGATGACGGTTGCGATGCTGCTGCTCTCGATTCCGTTCGTATTCGGATCGATCCGCAGCGGGCTCAGCAACAAACTGGTTCTCGCCGCGCTGATCGGCATTGCGGTGTATTTGCTCGATCAAATCGTCGCCAATGCCGGTCTCATCCTGCACCTCAACCCGGCGATGGTCGCGCTCATGCCGGGCGCTATCATGATTCTGTTGGCGCATGCATGGTTGCGACGGACTTTTTAGCGGTCTGCAACTGCTTTAAATCCGCCATCACATCGGAAGAATTGCGCGTTGGACTGACCGACAGATAAATGCACGCGATCTTTCCTTCGGGATCGATCAGGAAAGTATTGCGCCGCGCAAATTTGACCGGACCGAAACGGATCAGCGAATGATAGCGTGCAGCAACTTCTGCGGCAGTGTCCGCCAGCAATGGGAATTCGAGCCGGTATTTTGCGGCGAAATCGGCATGGCTGCCGGTGTTGTCGACACTGATACCGATTACCGCCGCACCAAGATCGGTTATTCCCTGCAATTCATCGCGGAAACTGCACGCTTGCTTGGTACAACCCGGCGTATCGTCTTTCGGGTAAAAATATAACGCCAGCCACTTGCCGCGAAAATCGTTCAAGCTGCGCATGCCGCCATGCTGATCGGGCAATGTGAAATCGGGTGCCGGTTGTCCCGCTTTGAGCGTGCTTCTGTCTTGGGAAAAATAGCCGTACAATAATCCGAGCGTAACGGCAAGTAAGATGAGAATAAGCCATTCCATGATGTCTGTTTGTCCTTATGAGTTATCGGCGGCATTGATAAAATATGTATTTTGTTCGAATCCCCGGGGTAACAAAATGAAAATAGTGCAGGCACTGATCGTCATAATATCCCTTTACTTGGCGCACGGCGCTGCTTGGGGGATCAGCATTGTATACGATGGATTCCAATGTCTGAATAGCGCGAATCCGGATGACCCGACGCCGCAAGGCACACCGGTTCAAAGCAGATTCGAAGTGATCGAAGATGCGGGAGACGGTTTATATCGTTTGCGCGTAACCGGTGGAATTCCGCGTTTTATCAACAACAACAGCGCAGTCTGCATCGATAGCGAAACTTCGCTGGGTTATTCCGGAATCCCGGCGGTTGACGGTTTGCCGCAACCGATAGCATCGGCCAATGCAACCGCGCATTTTAACGGTCACGATTTGATTGTCGTCATCAACGCGCTGTACACCGACTTGAGTTTTGCAAGAGCGCCATTTTCGTCATTCAATACCAGCCGGATTTTTGCTTATACCTATACGCTGATCTTTGCATTCAATCCGTCAACATCGCAATTCGTTTTAAGAAAATCCGTTCGGAATCGAGGATATACGCAAACCAGCGGATCGACGAACTCGACTATCCCCTTTCTTGAAACGGTACTGCCTTCCTTCAACAACGAATTGCTGGATCTGCCCCAAATATTAACGCCCAGCGCCAATATCGAATTCCGGCTGGAATGATAACGCCGGGTAATCCTGCTATCCGGCGGCTTTCTTGGCCGTTTTGGTTTTGGATTTTGTTTTGGATTTTGTTTCGGCGGTTTTAGGTTTGCGCGGTTCAAATTCGAAGCCGATTTTTCCATCGGCATTCCTTACCAAATAAGCCGAGAATGGTCTGCCTTTCTTGGAAATGAATTTTGTCAGCAAATCGGTTTTCCCGGTTTCGAGCAATTTGGCGATTTGTTCGCGCTCGATCGGACGATTCAGTATGATTTTTCCGGTTTTGAAATCGCAAGTTCGCGCGGCGCCTACCGATTTCTCGCAGCTATAATACAAGCCATGTTCGTAAACCGCATGGTCGCATTTCGGGCATTTACCCAGCGATATTTGACCGCTGAAATCGACTTCCTCCTGCTGCTCGTCGTTATTACCGAAGTCGAATTTCATTTCGAACGTATCGGTCAGCCGGATGATGGCATTGAACAAATGCCCCATTTTGCTGCGAAATCCTTGCAAGGGACCCACTTCGCTCTGCGTGATCAAGGTTTCCATTTCGTCGACTTCGAACTGGCGCCCAGCAAGTATCTTCCAGAGCGCAAAATCGCATTGCTGGCATTGAAATTTTTTGTACGTTTCATGCACAACCCCGCCGCATTTTGGACAGGGCGATTTCAAAACCGAAAAATCGCCGTCGATTGTTTCGCCGCGATGCGTTTTGGCTTGCTCGACGATATGGCGCGTCATGTCTGCAATTTTTTCCATAAATGCGGCGCGCTGGAGATTGCCCTGTTCGATTTGCCGTAGCTGAAATTCCCAGTTGCCGGTCAATTCGGGTGAAATCAACTCGGGAATCTTGAGGCCGCGCAATAGCGTGATCAACGAAAAAGCTTTAGCGGTCGGGTGCAGTTCCCGCCCTACCCGCTGAATGTAATTTTCCAACACCAAGCCTTCGATAATCGCCGCACGAGTGGCCGGTGTGCCAAGACCCTTTGCGCTCATGGCGGCGCGCAATTCCTCGTCTTCCACCAATTTGCCGGCGCCTTCCATGGCGGAAAGCAGTGTCGCTTCGTTAAATCTGACCGGAGGCCGGGTTTGATTCGCGACAACGTCGATCGATTCGGTGGAAACGGGTTGGCCCGGTGCAATGGCAACCAGCGTAGTGTCGTCGTCTTGATCGTCCAACTTGGCCGCCTGACCGTAAACGACGCGCCAGCCGGGACTGATCATGACCTTGCCTTCGGTTTTAAAAGGCTCGACTTCAACCCGCGTGATCCGGGTAGTCAGCAAGAATTCTGCAGCCGGAAAGAAAATCGCCAGAAAGCGCTTTGTCACCAGATCGTACAGTTTCGCTTCCGCTTCGTTGAGTTTGGTTGGATGGATTGCCGTCGGAATAATGGCAAAGTGGTCGGAAATTTTGGCGTTATTGAAAATACGCTTATTCGGAACAACCCAGTTCGCAGTCAGAATTTGTTGCGCAAATTTTCCATAACCGGTGTTTTGCAGGCTTTGCAGGGCCTCTTTGACGGTAGCGATATAATCTTCCGGCAAGGCTCGCGAATCGGTTCTCGGATACGTCAATGCCTTATGTTTCTCGTATAACGCTTGCGCGAGACCGAGCGTCGTTTTGGCGGAAAATCCAAAGCGGCCGTTGGCGTCGCGTTGCAAGCTGGTCAAATCGTATAGCAACGGGCATATTTCCTTGCTCGGCTTGCTTTCCTCGGTAACGACACCCGGCCTTCCTTGGCATTTGTCGCGGATGGCTTCGGCTTTTTTATGCTCCCAGAGCCGTTCCGGTTTGGCTTCCGGATTGACCTTGTCCTTGTTGAATTTTTCGTCGAACCACTTGCCGGTATAATCGCCTTGACCGGTACCGAACGTAGCATGAATTTCCCAATAGTCCTGCGGACGGAATTTCTTAATTTTTTCTTCGCGCTCGACCAAAATCGCCAGCGTCGGGGTTTGCACACGACCTACCGTGGTCTTATGAAATCCGCCTTCTTGCGAATTGAACGCGGTCATCGCGCGCGTGCCATTGATACCGACCAGCCAATCGGATTCCGAGCGGCTTACCGCAGCTTCCGCCAGCGACTTCACTTCGGAATTATCGAGCAATTTGGTGAATCCATCACGGATCGCATCGGGGGTCATCGACTGTAGCCATAGCCGTTTAACCGGTTTATTGGACCCGGTATGACGCAAGATATAGTAGAAAATCAATTCGCCCTCGCGCCCCGCGTCACACGCATTGATCAGCGTATCGATATCCTTGCGCTTAATCAGCTTGCTCAACAAGCTTAAGCGCGCCGATGTTTTCTCGATCGGATTCAGATCGAAATGCGGCGGAATGACCGGAAGGTTGGCAAAACTCCATTTACCGCGCTTGACTTCGTATTCCTGTGGAATGGCGAGCTCCAGCAAATGGCCGATTGCCGACGATACGACATACTGATCGTTTTCAAAATAATCGGCATGCTTGGTAAGATTTCCCAATACGCGTGCAATATCGGCCGCAACAGAAGGTTTTTCCGCAATGATCAACGACTTAGTCATGAGTCTTCCGTGAACAATCATTGATAGACAATAATTGCGCTAAAGTTATATGGAATTGTAAGTTTGCGGGCATAGGTACGAACTGCGGTAACATGCGCTCAATTTTTGCCGGTTTGTCGATAAAGCAAACGAGATTACCGAAAAATCAATGCCGGTAATGCGAGTCACTGACGATCAAAAGCTTCTCCAGTATGGCATCGTCTGTGAGTTGATTCTGAATCCAAAGCTCGGTTAAAACAATCAATTTGATTTTTTCAATACTGGGTGAGTTCTCATTCATCGCCAATACGCGGTCGATCAGCAATTCCCGTTGCAGCGGATTGATGATGCCATTTTGTTCCAGAAAAATAATAAACCCCCGTCCTTCGCTATCGATTCGCTCCATTTCATCGGCCGAATAACAACGAAACGAATCGTTGTCGGCCAAGCTGGCCGAATAACTTCCGGTATCGTGACGAGCCAGTTCCGATAGCCAATTCAGCGTTTCGCTGATGTCCTCGTCCGCAAAACCGGCCATGGTAAGTTTGCGCGTCAGCGTCGCCGAATCCGGATAATTTCCCGAATCAAAATAATTCTCAAATAAAAACACGAGTATATCGAACATAATAAATCTTCTAATAAGTTGCTTTGCGTTTACAAACAGAGGTTTTCTCAAGCGATCGGAATGCGTTACTGGATTCGTTGATAGCACCCTCCCGGTAAACTGCTGACTTGGCCGTCGAGCTCAAGTGTCAATAGCATGGCTGATACTACTTCTGCCGTCAAGCCGCTGCGTGCGCACAACGTGTCGATGTCTACGGCATCGTAACCAAGATAATTGAGTAAAGCGATATTTTCAGCCGCTGCATCGGTAGCGCCTGCATTGTCTTGGGATGGTTTGCGTTGTCCAAGCGGCACGCAGTTTAATTCATCCAGTATGTCCTGCGTATTTTCCACCAGTTTTGCGCCTTGCTTAATCAGCGCATGGCATCCCTTCGACAACGGCGAATGTATCGATCCTGGAATTGCCATGACCTCGCGTCCTTGTTCCAACGCTTGACGAGCTGTAATCAGCGACCCGCTTTGCAATGCCGCTTCGATGACCAGGCAGCCATGGCTCATGCCGCTAATGATGCGATTTCTGCGCGGAAAGTTCCTGCCGATTGCCGGCGTTCCGAGCGGAAACTCGGAAATCAGTGCGCCCTCTTTCGCCAACTTATGCGCTAACGGATGGTTTTTTGCCGGATAAACGATATCCAATCCGGTGCCGACAACGGCGATACTGGCGGCACGACCGCGCAATCCGCCATGATGCGCGGCAGTATCGATGCCGAGCGCCATTCCGCTGACAATGCAAAGACCGGCATCGCTTGCGGATTCGGAAAAAGCTTCGGCATTCAGCAATCCTTGCGGCGTGGCATTGCGACTGCCGACGACGGCCAAGGACGGGAATTGCAACAACTCGCGCCGCCCTTTGAAATAGAGCAAAGGCGGCGGATCGGGGATATTGAGCAATTGCGGCGGATAATCGCCGTCGGCCAAAGTAATGACAGCATTCACCGGATTGTCCAGCCATTTGAATACGGCGTCTATTTTATCTCGATCCGCGCCTTGCTTAATGCGTTTTGCCACGGATTCTTTCACGATACGCTCCAGCGCGGCGGCGGAAGCCGATAAAATGGCGGCGGGATTGCCAAAAGCGACCAACAGCCTGCGCAAGGACTCACCGCCCAAACCTTCGACGAGATGAAGATGCAACCAGGATTCAAGATCCGGCGTATATTTCATGAAACCGTCATCTCAAGGCGTTTTGACCGCATCCAGAACTTTGATCGGACTCGTACTTTGCACAACCAGCGCATAGGAAATCTTATCGAACACACGAAAAACGAAAACCAGACCGATTCTTTCTTCCGGCAATTGCACCACTTTTCCTTCCAGCGACTTGGCTTGGCTTTTGCGGTAAATGGCGAGCACATGCCCCAACTCCAAACCGTCTTGCTCGCCCTTACTCAAAGCGACGATACCGCCATGACCGATTTCCGTAACACCGCCGTACACCGAGACAATGCGCCCGGAGACTGAAAAATCCGGCGCATGCGGTACATAATTATTGAAAGCGATATCCGGCGCCGGAATCAAACGATCGCCTTTGAGTATTTCTTCTACGGCGCGCGTAATCGTTAACGTACTGATCTCCGCAAAAGCATCGACTTTGGCATTTCCTAAGTAGACGGCTTCGTAACCGAGCACCCGATCTTTTTGATCCGGGTCTTTCAACGCTTTGCCGGGACGAAACACCTGCCAAGTCATCCCCTTATCTTCCGGCAATCCGCTGACATACGCTTTATTGCCGGTGCTCAGAACCGTACGCCCTTCGCTGGCGCTAACAATATAGGGCGCGTTATCCAAACCGTTTTTTTCGATCACGATCGGTTGACTCAAAAACGGCTCGATTGCCGCTGCAGGAATACTGGGAATTGCCGCTAGACTGGACTGCTCGGTTCGGATCTGCGGCGATAATTTGACCGTCCTCAGCTCGTCGCTGTCGTCCGCAAGACGCAGACGGCTGCCGTGCGGCAATCTTTCCAGGATAACGATATCGCCGGGATAGATTTTATGCGGATTTTTAATTTGCTCGCGATTGAATCCCCAAATTTCAGGCCAACGCCATGGATCTTTCAGAAATCGCGATGCGATTCCCCATAGCGTATCGCCGGGCACGACCACATGCCGATCCGGCGTATCGCTGCGCAACAACGTGTCGTCGGCTTGGACGGCAACTGCAGAAAACAGGCTTAGGAATAAAATCGACGCTATAATTCGCTTGTGCATGAACAGCCCCAGTGGCAAGTAATGGAACATAAGAATGATCGGTCAATCATACGGTCTAACTGCAAATTTAAGTTTATTGAACTACGCAATTTTTCATGGCTATTTTAAAGATACTACAATACCCGGATGAAAGACTACATACTGTAGCGGCTCCCGTCGCGGAAGTCACCGACAATATTCGCGCGCTCATCAAGGACATGGCGGAAACAATGTACGCAGCGCCCGGAATCGGATTGGCGGCGACGCAAGTGGACGTGCATCAGCGCATCATCGTGATCGACACCTCCGAAACGCACGATCAATTGCTGGTTTTGATCAATCCGGAAATTGTCGCCAGCAGCGGCACTTCCGATTATGAAGAAGGCTGTTTGTCGGTGCCGGATATTTACGGAAAAGTACAACGCGCCGAATCGGTCTCCGTAAAAGCCCTGGATGCGCAAGGAAAACCCATCGCCATCGATGCCGACGGTCTGTTGGCGGTGTGTATCCAGCACGAAATGGATCATCTGGCAGGCAAAGTATTCGTGGAATACTGGTCGCGCTTGAAACAAGCGCGCACATTGGCGAAGTTAAAGAAAAAACAGCGCAGCGCTTGAATTGCCGACAAACCGAAATCGCCAGCCTTCCCTTAATGCGCATCGCCCCATATCGCCGCCCAGCATGAAAATCATTTTTGCCGGAACACCTGCTTTCGCCGCTGCCGCATTGGATGCATTGATTCAAGCGAACCATCGGATTGCAGCAGTGCTCACGCAACCGGATCGCCCCGCCGGAAGGGGAATGAAAACCGCCGCCAGCGCAGTCAAGTTACTCGCGCAACGCCATCGCTTGCCGGTATTGCAGCCGCAAACGCTAAAAACTCCTGAGATTCAAGCGCAGCTATCGGAGTTTCATGCCGACGTTATGGTCGTTGCCGCATATGGCCTGATTTTGCCACAAGCGGTGCTTAGCATCCCCCGCTTGGGTTGCTTGAATATCCACGCCTCTTTGTTGCCGCGCTGGCGCGGCGCGGCACCGATTCAACGCGCGATCCTGTCGGGCGATCGCGAAACCGGAATTACCATTATGCAAATGGACGCCGGCCTGGACACCGGCGACATGCTGCTCAAACAAAGCCTGGCGATCGCAGCGGACGACACGACGCTGTCATTGCACGACAAACTGAGTTCCCTGGGCGCGCGCAGTATCGTGCAAGCGCTGGAATTGCTGCCGCAAGGGAAACTGACAGCCATCAAGCAGGATGAAAAACAAGCGTGCTATGCCGCAAAAATAACGAAAACAGAAGCTGAGATCGACTGGCGCCAATCCGCCGCACATATCGACCGTACAGTGCGGGCGTTCAATCCATCGCCGGGCGCTTACACGCAATACCGGCATTTGACGCTTAAAATTTGGCAAGCGGCGATTGCGACCGGGAAAGCCGGGAAAGCCGGGAAAGCCGGGGAGATCGTAGCAGTCGATCGCAATGGCATTACCGTGGCTTGCGGCGAAGGCGCATTGCGGATTGTTACGATCCAGAAGCCCGGCGGCAAAAAACTGAGCATCTCCGATTTTTTAGCCGGAAATCCGTTACAGCCGGGAGAATTGTTTACCGCTGTGTCCGATTCCATGCCGACGCATGATTAAAACGCAACTTGTCGCGGCATCCGCGATTGGCAAGGTGCTGGCGGGCACCAGCTTGACCGAGGTGTTGCAAACCGTCTGGCGCACCGATCCCGCGTTATCGAAGCAGCAAAAAGGCGCAATCCAGGATTTAAGCTACGGTGTGTTGCGTTTTTATACACAACTGCAAGCCATTCTTGCACTATTACTAGAAAAACCGCCTCGCGACAAACAGTTATACCATTTGCTATTGGTCAGCCTATATCAATTGCAATACAGCAAAACGCAGCCCCATACCGTGGTCAACCAGGCAGTGACGGCATCGCGATCGTTAAAACACGGCAAAGGAATGCAAGGCTTGGTCAATGCGGTATTGCGCAATTTTATGCGGCAACGCGACGATTTATTGGCGCAAGCTACCAAAAACGAAGTCGGTTTTTTTTCGCATCCGCAATGGTGGATCGATAAGCTGCGCTTGCACTATCCGCAAACATTCCCGCATATCCTCACGATGAGCAATAAGCGCCCGCCGATGACGTTGCGTGTGAATCGGCGCAAAACCAATGTCGACGCATATCTCGACAAATTGGCGGAAAGCGCGATTGCAGCGGAGAAACTATGGTTAGATGCAGTCGTCCTCAAACAGCCGGTTACGGTGGAAGATCTACCGGGCTTTGCAGCAGGATGGGTAACGGTACAAGACGCGGGCGCGCAGCTCGCCGCTTCTTTTCTCGACGTGCAGGACGGCATGCGCGTACTGGACGCTTGTGCGGCACCCGGCGGTAAAAGTACGCACATCATGGAGTTAGCTGATGTATCCTTGACGATCCTGGATCGGGATGCGGCACGATTGGCTCAAGTCCGGCAAAATCTTGACCGCTTACAATTGACGGCGGAACGTCTGATTTGCGGGGATGCGGCCAATCCCGATCAATGGTGGGACGGTCGCGATTTCGATCGAATTCTGGCCGATGTGCCATGCTCCGCTTCAGGAGTGGTATGCCGCCACCCCGATATCAAGTGGTTACGGCGGGAAAGCGATTTGCCCCAGTTTGCGGCCAGCCAACACGCTATTTTGGATGCTTTGTGGAAAATTTTAAAAAAAGACGGCAAGTTGTTATATGTAACTTGCTCAATCTTTGCGGAAGAAAATACAATGCAAATAAACGACTTCCTTGCTCGTCATACCGATGCTCGTCATTTGCCGCTTTCATCGGCTGCGCTGGCGGGCGGTCAATTATTGCCCGATAGTCAACACGATGGTTTCTTCTATGCCTTACTTCACAAAAAATGATGGCGTATTCGCCTGGCGGGTGAGACTGTCTGTTGCTTATATCCTGCTGTTATTACTGTTTTCCCCGTTCACCGAAGCGCGCGCGCAAGGCATTCAAATAAAATCGGTGAGTATGGAAGCCAAAGAAAACGACCTGACGCTGAGCCTGGATGCAAAAATCGCGCTCAACCCAACTTTGGAACAAGCGCTGGAAAAAGGAATAACGCTTTACTTCGCAATAAAATTCAGCTTGGTCGATGCGCGCTGGTATTGGAGGGACGACGAAATTGTGCGCGGAAAATATCGCGTGGGTTTGCGTTACTATGCGCTAACGCGCCAATATCATTTGAGCCATCCATCGTTCACCCAGAATTTCACTACCCTCGGCGAGGCGCTGCAGGCAGCGGGACAATTGCGCGATTATCCGTTGACAGTAAAACCGGAAATACGGCCGGATACCGAATATATCGCTTCGCTGCGTATCTGGCTTGATCTGACTCGTCTCCCCAAGCCTTTTCAGGTTGAAGCCCTGGGTTCCAATCAATGGAATTTGAGTTCCGGCAAGCTGGAATGGCGCATGCACCAGCCGACGCCGGGGCAACCGTTTCAGCTTAGGGAACAGTAATGAAGTATGTACTGATTGTCGCTGCCGGATTAGGCGCGGTACTGCTTTTCTTGCTTGCGACAGCGGGCGCCAATACCGAGTTTTTCGAACGTAAATATCAACAATTGCTTGTCATCAACATCGCCTTTGTATTGTTTCTGATGGTGATCGTTGGCGTCATGTTGTGGCGATTCAGACGCCGGTTAAAGTCGGGTATGTTCGGCTCCAGACTGGCATTGCGGTTGATGCTGATTTTTTCATTGATGGCGATATTGCCGGGCGCGCTGGTTTATGCCGTGTCGGTGCAATTTCTCGAAAAGAGCATCGAATCGTGGTTCGATGTCAAAGTGGATCGCGCTTTGGAAGGCGGTTTGAATTTAGGTCAAACCATGTTGGAAAACTTATTGGAAGAGCTGCAAAAAAAAGCGCAAGCAACCGCATTGGTCTTATCCGAATCTTCCAATCCGCCGCTATCGATCCTCAACGAATTATTACTGCAATCGCAAGTGGAGGAAGCAACCTTATTCAATCAGGAAGGCAAAGTCATTGCGTTTTCCAGTCAAAGCGAGGTAGCCGCATTTCCCGAAATGCCGAACGCAGTGGTGATGCGCCATGTTCGCACGCAAAAATCTTACGGCGCAATCGAACCTACTGCGGATAAAGGCTTATATTTACGCGTTGTCGCTCCCGTCAATGTGCTGAGCCTGAAAGAAGACATCCGAATGCTGCAGCTGCTGCAACCGGTTCCCGCTCAGTTGGCCAAAGATGCCGAACGCGTACAGGCCGGATTTCAAGATTATCAGGAACTGACACTCTCCCGTCAGGGATTAACCCGCCTGTATAGCGTCACGCTGACGCTGGCATTGTTATTGTCGTTGTTTTCGGCATTGGCGACGGCTTCACTGCTGAGTGAAAATTTGAGCGCGCCGCTCGGCATGCTGGCGGAAGGCACGCGCGCCATTGCGCAAGGAGATTATAGTCGACGCCATTTGGTGCAAAGCCGGGACGAATTGGGCGTGTTGACCGAGTCTTTCAATTTGATGACGCAGCAGCTGGAAGAAGCGCGTGCTGCGGAGCAAAATACCCAACACGAAGTGGAGAGCGCTCGCGCGCACTTGGAAAGCATTCTGGCCAATCTGTCATCCGGCGTATTGGTTTTTGACGATCAATTGATTCTATCCAAGGCAAACCGCAGCGCGGAACAAATCCTGCAAGCGCCGCTGATCAGCTTGGACGGCTCGATTATCGAAGGTTGCGTGGACAATGAACCGCGTGTAGCCGAACTGGTCGACGAAATCCGCACAGGATTCAACTCGGGCGAAACCGGTGTTTGGGAACGCCAAATCACGCGCTCTGAAGACGGAAACAATCAAGTGCTGCTGTTGCGCGGAACGCGTTTACCCAAGATATCCGGCGGCGGCGGGGTTGTGGTTTTCGACGACATTACCAATCTGGTGCAAGTTCAGCGCGCGATAGCCTGGAGCGAAGTTGCCCGGCGGCTGGCGCACGAAATCAAAAACCCGCTGACCCCGATTCAATTGTCCGCCGAGCGGGTACAGCATAAGCTCGTCAACAAACTCAACGAAGAAGATGCCAGAATATTGCGGCGCTCTACCGAAACCATTGTCAATCAAGTGGAAGCGCTGAAAAGAATGGTCAATGAGTTCAATCAGTATGCTCGCGTACCGGAAATGGAGTTGCGTCCGCTCGATTTCAATCGCTTGGTAAGAGAGGTGCTTTCGCTCTACGAAACGGCTCATATGACAACGGACAGCAATAACCACATACAAATCAAACAGGCGCTTGCCGATGATTTGCCCGGCGTACGGGGAGATTCCGCACAATTGCGCCAGGTATTGCATAATCTATTCCAAAATGCTCAGGATGCGTTGATTGATGCAACGGAACCGGTGATTGAGGTCACAACGGAAATCGTGCACGGCGGCGTGCAGTTATCGATACGCGATAACGGTTGCGGCTTCTCCGACGAAATCAAAGCACGCGTCTTCGAACCTTATGTCACTACCAAAAAGAAAGGCACAGGATTAGGATTGCCGATCGTTAAAAAAATTATCGAAGAGCATGAGGGTATCATTCACATTGAAAACATTAAACCGCATGGCGCGCAAATTTCCATTATCCTGCCCGCAATCGAAAAAAATGCTGCCGAACCAAGCAGCAAACAATCAATCGCTTAGGGAAAGCCAGAACGATTCGCGCAGACTTCCCGAGGCCTTCTTGGCAGACCGATCACGCGTGCGAAATTTGACAGTTTTGCCGAAGCTGATTAGATTCCGCGAGTGGAGAATTTTTAAATGCTAACGAACAATACAATACTTGTTGTTGACGACGAAATCGGTATTCGCGAGTTGTTATCCGAGATCCTGCGCGATGAAGGCTATCGCGTAGCGGTGGCGGAAAATGCCGAGCAAGCACGAACGTGGCGCAACCAAACCCGCCCGGATCTGGTATTGCTGGATATCTGGATGCCGGATACCGATGGCATTACCTTGCTGAAGGAATGGGCCAGCAACGGCATGTTGACGATGCCTGTGATTATGATGTCCGGCCATGGCACTATCGATACCGCCGTTGAAGCGACACGCATCGGCGCATTCGGTTATCTGGAAAAACCAATCCCGCTGCAGAAACTGCTCGGTACTGTCAGCAAAGCGCTGCGCGGCGGCCAAAACAAGCAGCAATCGACGCTATCGCTGGTGAGTTTGGGGAAAGGTCCCTTAATCGCCGATCTTAGAAAGCGCTTGGAGCAAGTGGCTAATTTGAAAGCGCCTTTGCTGTTAATGGGCGAACCGGGTTCCGGTATCGAGATATGCGCACGCTTCATGCATCGTCCGAATACGCCTTGGGTGGAACCGGAAACATTGACATCGTTGGCGGAATCCCCGCTGGATTTGCTTGAGCTGGCGCGAGATGGCTTGCTATTTCTCAAAGATATCGGCGAACTCAGCAAGCTGGGGCAAAAAGGATTGTTATTGTTACTGAGCAAACTCGATAAATATAATGTGCGCCTCGTGTGCGCAACCTCTCAACCGCTGGCCGAACTGACAGCGCAAGGCGTCTATCATCCCAAGCTGTACGAGATACTGAGCAGCTTAAGCATCGGCATTCCCGCATTAAGAGCTCACCGGGAAGATATTCCCGATTTGGCGAATCAAATTTTGTCGCGCTTTGTCGAATCCGGCGAGGCGCGCGCCACGTTACAGTTCAGCACTGCGGCGCTGAATTGCCTGCGTAATTACGAATGGCCGGGCAATCTGACGCAACTGACCGGCGTAGTGCATTCGCTGGCGCTCACTTCGACCGGCGATGAAATATCCGTCGAAGCAGTTCAGCAGGCAATGGTTTTTCCGGAATCCTCGTCCGTATCGGTGACACCGGAAATTCCGCTGGATCTATCATTGCGGGAAGCGCGCGACTTGTTTGAAAAAACCTATTTCGAGCGCTTGATCGACCAAGAAAACGGCAACATGACGCGCGTGGCCGATCGTGCCGGATTGGAACGCACGCATTTGTACCGAAAAATAAAATTACTCGGCATTAAGCTGCGGGGCAATTGATTCTGTCGAAAAAATTCCTGTTTCTGTATCAATAGTTGGCTGCAAAATGCAGGCCTCTAGTTGTCCTCGTCATGAGATTGGAGGATAATGCCGGTTTTTATTCTGTTTTTTGAAAATCATTAGGGAGTTAGTATCGATGGGGACATTCAAGGATTTTGACGCGCCGGTATTCAGGGATTTAACCAGTGCAATTCGCGCATTGGCAATGGATGCCGTGCAAAAAGCCAATTCAGGTCACCCCGGTATGCCGATGGGTATGGCTGAAATTGCTGAGGTGTTGTGGATTCATCACCTGCGTCATAATCCCGGCAATCCGGCATGGGCCGAACGCGACCGTTTTATTCTTTCCAACGGGCATGGATCGATGCTGATCTATGCCCTGTTGCATTTGTCAGGCTACGACCTGCCGATGGAGGAAATTAAGAAATTCCGTCAATTTCATTCCAAAACACCCGGCCATCCCGAGTACGGTTATACGCCCGGCGTGGAAACGACTACCGGCCCATTAGGGCAAGGAATTACCAATGCGGTAGGCATGGCATTGGCGGAAAAGGTACTGGCTGCCGAATTTAACCGTCCCGGGTACAACATCGTCGACCACTTTACTTATGTTTTCCTGGGCGACGGTTGCTTGATGGAAGGCATC
>SXGT01699188.1_pt1 | contig 16227 bp, 8 predicted proteins | sample 3176221 | NCBI WGS metagenome assembly SXGT01 (sample SAMN11356862, study PRJNA531348) | freshwater metagenome | isolation source: freshwater sample F1-120 | place: China: Fuxian Lake, Yuxi | collected 2017-12-25 | reverse complement strand
GCTTGCAAGACACTGTCTAAATCTGCTGTTGGACACAATGGGGTGGAAATTGCTTGATACTGGTCCCGCTGCCCTTGGCGTGCATGCACGACCTGCCGATCTTTTAAGTCTATAACTGGAATTATGCGCATCTGGAGGCGTATAGCAGGCTAGCAACAGGGGTTGAAAGCTTGAAATATAAAAGGTTAACGCTGAAAAACCCGTTCGTACTTGGCCTGGGCTGAGTATAAACGGGTTTGTAGTTGAACAACAGCTGCTTAAGCAGTTGGCATCATGTGTTCGTACAATGCCAGGTATTGTTGGGCACTGTGTTTCCACGAAAAATCTTGTTGCATGCCCGTCTGTTGAATTTTCTGCCAGACATCTTGTTGGGTGTAGAGTAACAAGGTGCGTTTAATCGCTTCGAGGAGTGAACCTGCGGTAGCATCATTAAAAACAATACCCGTGGCCGTTTGGTTAGCGATGCTGTCCGGGGTGGTATCTACCACGGTATCTGCTAAGCCGCCCGTTTTTCTAACGATGGGCAAGCTACCGTAAAGTTGGCTGTACATTTGGTTTAAGCCGCATGGTTCAAAGCGCGAGGGCATTAAGAAGGCGTCAATGCCCGCTTCAATTAAATGGGCAAGGGCTTCGTTATACCCCAAGGTAATGGCAATTTTGTCCGGGTAGGGGGCGGCTAACTCTTGTAATTGCGCTTGGAATTCTTTGCTACCGCTGCCCAGAATAACGATTTGCAGGGTTAATGGAAGCAATTCCGGCAAGCATTCGATTAATAAATCGATGCCTTTTTGTTCGACCAGACGGCCAATTAAGCCTAATAATGGTACGTCGGCTTTCACCGGGAGTCCAACTTTGCTTTGCAGTGCAGCTTTATTCGCAGCTTTTTGCGCTAGCGTTGTCGCATCAAAGTTTTGCACTAAATTAGGGTCGCTCGCAGGATTCCAGTGTTCTAAGTCCACGCCGTTGATAATGCCGCCTAGCGCGTCTTGTCGATGTTCGAGCAAGCCTTCCAGACCATAACCGTATTCAGGCGTTTGAATTTCTAAGGCATAGGTCGGGCTGACGGTAGTAATTTGGTCAGCATACACCAAACCGCCTTTGATAAATGACAGCATGCCGTGAAACTCTAAGCCTAAGGGATGAATTAATTGCCCGGGTAGATTTAACGTGGCGGCTGTAGCGGCTGGAAATAAGCCTTGATAGGCCATGTTATGAATGGTGAATACCGTCGCCGGGCGATGAAATTCTAACGATAATAGTGCAGGTACTAAGCCGGATTGCCAATCGTTGCAATGCACGATATCCGGTCTCCAGTCCTGATGGATACGATTCATGGCAATTTCGACCGCGACGCGACAAAAGAGCGCGAAACGTTCAGCATTATTCGGCCAAGGTTCTCCTTGCTCGTCCACATAAGGGTTGCCTGGATAGTTGTAGTACCCTGGAAAATCGATTAACCAAACGATAAAGCCGGATTCCGGCATACGGGTTTCCAAGATATTGACGTTTTTATTATCCACGCGGAGCGAGCATAAAAAGCGCACATCCCCTTGAGTTTTCAGTGCTTGGTAGTTGGGGATCAGTAAACGCACATCTTGATCTAATTCGGCCAGTGCTTTAGGTAGACTGCCGGACACATCAGCTAATCCTCCGGTTTTAATAAGCGGATGGGCTTCACTGGTGACAAAAAGAATTTTTTTCATGGATGATTCTTGACGATCATTTTAAAGTTAATGGGGTTCCGGTAGCTAAGCTAGTGCGTCACTACCGGAATATAGAGCGTTAAATTTTTAAGATCAATGCCCCTAAGGGTGGCAAGGTCAGACATAACGAGTGCGGTAAATTCATCCACGGTTGCGGCTCGGAGACCACGGCACCGTTACCCGTATTGCTACCATCGTAGTATTTGGAATCGGAATTAAAGATTTCAGTATAAACGCCTGCCTCAGGTACGCCGATACGGTAATTTTCACGCGGTACTGGAGTAAAGTTCAAAATCACTACTAAATCTTCATACTCGCTTTTGCGGCGGTAACTGATAATCGATTGTTCCATATCGTTACAATCGATCCAGTCAAAACCTTGGTACTCAAAATCGTGCACAAATAACGCAGGATGCGTTTTGTAAAGCTGATTTAAATCGCGTACCAAAGATTGGATACCGCGATGATGTTGGTAGTCTAAGACATACCAATCCAAAGCTCGATTGGAATTCCATTCGGTACCTTGACCGAACTCACAACCCATAAATAACAGCTTTTTGCCAGGATAGGTATACATGAAAGTGTACAACAGGCGGAGGTTGGCAAAGCGTTGCCATTCGTCGCCCGGCATTTTATTGACCAAGGAACCCTTGCCATGCACGACTTCGTCATGGGAGAACGGTAGGGTAAAGTTTTCGGTAAACGCATACAGCATGCCGAAGGTCAGTTGATTATGGTGATATTTTCTATGAATCGGTTCTTGGCTCATGTACGCCAAAATATCGTGCATCCAACCCATATTCCATTTCATGGAAAAACCTAAGCCGCCAGCCCAGGTAGGACGGGTGACTTGTGGCCAGGAGGTGGATTCTTCCGCCATAATCACGGTGCCTGGATGTTGGTCGTGGGTGACTGCGTTGAGTTCGCGTAAGAAATCAATGGCTTCGAGATTTTCGTTGCCGCCATAGCGATTAGGAATCCAGTCGTTGGCCTCGCGCGAATAATCTAAATAGAGCATCGAAGCCACCGCATCCACGCGTAAGCCATCGAGGTGGTATTCTTCTAACCAGAACACCGCACTGGCGAGCAGAAAGTTTTTAACTTCATTACGCCCAAAGTTATAAATCAATGTACCCCAATCCCGATGTTCGCCTTTACGCGGATCCTCGTGCTCATACAACGCAGTGCCATCAAAGCGCGCCAAGGCATAGGCATCTTTGGGGAAATGCGCAGGTACCCAGTCTAGAATCACCCCAATGCCATTCTGATGGCAGGTGTCTACAAAGTAGCGGAAATCGTCGGGGGTGCCATAGCGGCTGGTGGGGGCAAAATAGCCCGTGGTTTGATAACCCCACGAACCGTCAAACGGATGTTCAGTGATCGGGAGTAATTCAATATGGGTAAAGCCCATTTGCTTGACATAATCCACCAATTCAACGGCCAGTTCACGGTAGGTCAGAAAGTTGCCAAGATTATCGCGTCGCCATGAGCCCAAATGCACCTCATACACTGCCATCGGCTCATGTAACCAGTCGTGGCTCGCACGTTTCATCATCCATTGCTGGTCTTGCCAATGATACGTACGTTCTTTGATTACAATAGACGAGGTGTTGGGGCGAAATTCAAATTGTTGCCCATACGGGTCGGTTTTCAATAAAATTTCTTGCGTGTTGCGGTTGAGAATTTCAAATTTGTAGTACGTGCCCGCTTTTAAGCCGGGCATAAAAATTTCCCATATTCCACTTCCCCCTAAGCTGCGCATGGGGTTACAGCGACCATCCCAACGGTTGAAATCTCCAACAACACTCACACGACCAGCATTGGGGGCCCAAACAGCGAATAACACTCCGTCTATGCCATCGACAGTGTGTAAATGCGCACCTAATTTTTGGTAAATATGCCAATGCCGACCTTCGCCAAACAGATGTTGGTCGAATTCAGGCAGTTGGCTACCAAAATCATAAGGATCATAGCTTTCGTGGGTGTAGCCACTCTTATCTACCCATGTCAATTTGTAATGGGCAGGTAGCGTTTCAGTCGGTGCGAGTACATATTCAAAAAAATCGGTACCGATAATCCGGTTAAGTGCTTGGTTGTTATGAGTGAAATGCACTGATTCGGCGTAGGGGAAAAAGACTTTAACTACAGTCTTACCATCTTTTTGATGCCGACCAAGGATGGAAAATGGGTCGTGATTTTTAGCTTCGATAATGCGTATGCATTCCGTGCTTAAGGGTTTGGGTTTCGCGATGGCGACGGGTGGGGTTGTAGGTACTTCTAACATTTCAGTTCCCTCAGGTTGTGTTGAGGACACTGCGGTGATTGTTTTAGAATCAGAGGCAGGGGCGCTGGTTGCGGCTGGCGATGAGCTATCCGCTTTCACTGTCGATTTTGTAGTTTTTGTGGTTTTTTTTGCAGGAGCGCTAGCTTGGGATGTACTTTTTTTGGCAGCGGGTTTTTTGGTGGTTTTAGTTATGTCCGAATCCGTTGCTTTGGATTCAGTATTTTTTTTGTTATCAGAATCCAGTGTGGTATTGGAACCTTTTTTCACGTTGATTGACCTCTTGTGTGATTAACTATTTTAAACCTGTTACGAATATTACCAATATTAATAGATGAATGTAATACTGATTTTGTTTAGTAGCTAAAAAAACTCATTTTTAGCGCAGGAGGGGTTGTTGGCTTTAAAAATGTTAGAATTATTATCTTATTGATAGTTATTAATATATCGCTATTATGCACATTTTTTGACATTATTGGGTCGCTAGAGTTGGTGGATTACCAATATTATTTCTCTAAAATCTCTTGCGTATGAGGATGGGCAAGGTGTATCTTTTGCGTGTTATTTTGACCGTAGCGTTTTAGCCTGAAAAGGGCAAAAACGCAAACTAAGAAAATCATTAAGTGACTGTAACAACCTATGGTCGCCTAAGTTACGACCGCGGTTTGTCGTAAAACATAATACAAACATCATCATAATAATATTTTGAGAAACAACTATGTCTAATTTTCCGATTGATCTTGGCGCCTACAAACGTATCACATTGGATGCCAGTGTACCCACACTGACTGATGCGCAACGCGCCAGCTTAAAAGCAAACATCCAGTTGTGCCGTGACGCTATCGTGTTTTTTACTTCGACAGGCGCGGCCAGAGGCGTGGGTGGGCACACCGGTGGACCGTACGATACAGTGCCAGAAGTCGTTATCCTAGACGCGCTCTTTCGTGGTTCTGCAACTAAATACGTACCGATCTTTTTTGATGAAGCGGGCCATCGTGTTGCAACCCAATATTTAATGTCAACTTTAAACGGTGATTTACCTGCAGAGCGTTTAACACAATACCGTGCGGCGCATTCACATTTACCGGGTCATCCTGAATTAGGTTTTACACCAGGTGTAAAATTCAGTTCAGGTCGTTTAGGCCACATGTGGCCGTATGTCAACGGTGTCGCTATTGCTAACCCAAGAAAAACAGTGTTTTGCTTAGGTTCTGACGGTTCACAGCAAGAAGGCGATGATGCTGAAGCAGCACGTTTAGCGGTAGCGCAAGGTCTGAATGTTAAATTAATTATTGACGATAACGATGTCACTATCGCAGGTCATCCTTCAAAATACTTAACTGGCTGCAGCACTGCCAAAACCTTAGCAGGCCAAGGCGTCACTGTATTCGAAGGCAACGGTGAAGACATTGACGATTTATACGCGCGTATCGTTAAAGCGATCAACACTGACGGACCCGTAGCCGTTATCAACTATCGTCCAATGTGCCCAGGTATCGTTGGCTTGGAAGGTTCAACGCATGGTCACGATGTAGTATCTGTCAAAGTTGCTCTGGAATATTTGGAAACTCGTGGTCACACTGCAGCGGTAGAGTTCTTGAAAGGCGTAGTTGCGCCAAAAATGACTGACACCTTCTTAGGTTCAGACAACGCAAAATGGGATGCTAACCGTAACGTATTCGGCGATGCAGTCGTGGAAGTTATGAAAGGTATGAGTGAAGCTGATCGCGTTGCTAACGTACGCGTTATTGACTCAGACCTGGAAGGTTCTTGTGGCTTGCACAAAATCCATACAGCCTTCCCAGAAAGCTTTATTTCTTCCGGTATTATGGAGCGCGGCAACTTCTCTGCTGCTGCAGGTTTCGGTATGGAAGCTGGCAAACAAGGTATCTTCGGTACCTTCGCAGCGTTTCTAGAAATGTTGATGTCTGAAATCACGATGGCACGTTTGAATAACTCCAACGTTCTCAGTCATTTCTCGCATTCTGGTATTGACGATATGGCTGACAATACTTGCCATTTCGGTATCAATAACTTCTTCGCTGACAATGGTCTGGATGACGCTTATGCGACTAACCTGTACTTCCCAGCTGATCCTAATCAAATGAGAGCGGTCATTAAAAAGATCTTCTTTGATCCAGGCTTACGTTTCGTATTCTCAACGCGTTCTAAAACTCCGATCATTTTAGATGACAAAGGTAACGAGTTCTTCGGTGGTGATTACACATTCGTCCCAGGTAAAGACGAAGTGATCCGTGAAGGTACTGCGGGTTATGTGGTTGCTTTCGGTGAAACTTTGTACCGTGCATTAGATGCTGTTGAGCGTTTGAAAGCAGAAGGCATCGATGTTGGTTTGATCAACAAACCTCATTTGAACGTGATCGACGAAGAAACATTGGCTAAAATTGGTAATTCACCGTTGGTCTTAGTGGTTGAATCTTTCAACCGTAAAACTGGTTTGGGAAGTCGCTTTGGTACTTGGTTGCTGGAACGTGGCTTAACGCCAAAATTTGCGCATATTGCGACGCATAAAGAAGGTTGCGGCGGTCTGTGGGAACAATTCCCGCATCAAGGCATCGATCCAGCGGGTATCATTGCGAAAGTTAAATCTATGCGTTAAGCTGGATTTTTGGATGAGGAAAGAAAGGGCGCTACGGCGCCCTTTTTTGCTTTACTTGGTATAATATGGATGATTGCTCTGCAGCGTAAAGTCTTTAGTCGATAAGTTAGGAATTTGATCGGCACTCACGGGTTTACTGAAAAAATACCCTTGAATATAATCACAGCCTAAGCCATACATGACGAGGGCTTGATCCCGCGTTTCCACACCTTCGGCTATAAGAGAATAGTTTAAGGCTTGTGATAGACCTATGATGGTGCCAAGTAAGACCGAGGTTTGCTGATTGCTGAGTACATCGTCTATGAAGATTTTATCGATTTTTAAACTATCCAACGGTAACTGCTTGAGCGATGCTAAGCAGGAATAGCCCGTCCCAAAATCATCAATGCCAATATGCACCCCAATTTGGCGTAATTTTTTGAAAACTTCCAAATGTCCTTCGGTCTGCATAGCAGTTTCGGTGACTTCTAATTCTAGGTATTGCGCGGGCACAGCCGTTTTGGAGAGCACTTTTGCCACAAAGTTCAACAGTTCTGGATTTTGAAAATGGGCGGGTTCAATGTTCACCGCGACTTTGATATAGGGCATGCCTGCGTCGTGCCAGGCGGCTAGTTGCATACATGCGCTATTAATAACCCAATTACCCAGTTCACAAATTAAATTGAATTCGTTAATTAAGGGTAAAAATTCTCCGGGTGCAAGTAATCCCCGTTCTGGATGTTGCCAGCGGATAAGGGCCTCCATACCAATCATGCGTCCAGTGTGCATGGATATTTGAGGTTGATAATGCAGTACAAATTGATTTTCTTGAAATGCAGTATGCAGTTGCTGCTCAAAGTTGAGTCTGTTAATGGCTTGGTTGGCCATATCTTTGTTATAAAAGATAAAGCGCTGTTTGCCGGATTGTTTAGCATAATACATCGCGGCATCGGCGGCTTTCATAAGTTCAATTTCAGTTTTGCCATCTTTAGGAAAAATGGCAATGCCGATACTGACGCGCGGATTGATTTGGTGCTGACCAATGGTTAATGGCAAATTGATTTTCATCAGGATGCGAGACGCTAGTTCCTGAACAGCTTCTTGATCTCCAATATTATTGGTGATAATGCAAAATTCATCGCCCCCTAAACGTGCAACAAAATCCACTTCGCGGACTTCATTTTGTAAGCGTAGGGCGATAGCTTGTAAAAACTGGTCACCGACATCATGTCCAAAACTGTCGTTAATATTCTTAAAGCCATCCATATCAAGGAATAAAAACGAAAAATTTTCAGCACGTTGTTCAGCCATTTTAATAATCGCTTCGATGCGTTCATGATAATACGCACGACTGGCTAAACCCGTAAGGTTGTCGTAGTAAGCCAAACGGTGAATCTGTTTTTCGGTTTGCTTTTTATGGGTAATGTCTTGTACTGTGCCAGTAACCACTAAGCGGTCATTTTCGGTAATCACTTCCAACTCTTGATGCACGATGATAATTAAAGATGGCGTGACTTGAATACGATATTCAGTATGTTGTATCCAATTGTTATAGCCTGCGGACACGATCGTGTTGCGCACATACATTCTATCCTCTGGGTGTATCAGTTGCATAAAGCTATCCAGAGTGTTGCCAAACTCAGCGAGGTTGAGTAAACATAATTTCGCCAGATGTTCTGACATTTGAAACCAGTCGTGCACGGCATCCCAGGTCCAATAGCCTAAACGCGCGATGCGTTGCGCGGCACTGAGTTGAAATTTGCTTTTTTTAAGCTCTAAGGTGTTTTCGCTGGCACGAATGATAAATCCTATGCGATGAATTAAGATGGCATAATTCAACGGTTTCACAATAAAATCGGTAGCGCCTGCGTCAAAGGCGCGATTTATGGATTCAATATCACCAAGTCCAGTTGACATAATAATGGGGATGTCAACCATATTGGGATCTTGGCGCAGAATCCGGCACACTTCAAAACCATCTAAGCCATCCATCATAGCATCCAATATGATCAGGTCTGGATGCACGCGCTTAGCAACGCCTAAAGCCTGCAAACCATTGCTGGCCTCAACAACTTCAAATGCAGAGGCGCTGAGTAGGGCATGGGTCACTAAGCGATAATTAACATCATCATCCACCAGTAAGATGCGTTTCAGTGTCGCATTCTGGGTTAATACGGAACTCAGTGACGGATTAATTGCAGGCGTGTGCGCTTGTAGGTACTCTTGTAAACTCGTTAACACCAACGGTAAATGCGCTTGTATCAGTTCGAGTTGGGTAGGAATCGCGCTTAAGTCTTGGATGTTTGCTTGGGATTCTATAGCCTGTGCTGCATGACTGAGCGTTAATGCTCCCAAATTTGCCGCGGCAGATTTAAAGTTGTGGGCGATCTTAGCTAAACCTGTAGCATTATTGTTTGCAAAAGCTTGCCGCATTTGCACGAGTTCTTCATTGGCCATCTTTTGAAAGGCTTTGACCGCCCGCGATAAAACTCCTTCAACGGAATTAGCATTCAGTACTTGCAGGCTTTTTAAGACTTCGACATCCAGCAGCGGTTGACCTTGATAGAACGTGGAGCTTGTATCTAATGCTGTGCTAGAACTGAGTAGCGTTTCTTTACTCACGTTTTCTAACGGCAGCCATTTGAGTAAGGTCTCGTGTAATTGCTTACTGTTGTATGGTTTGCATAGGTAATCGTTCATGCCCACCCCCAGACATTTCTTTACAATTCCAGGTTGTAAATCGGCGGTTAAAGCAATGATTGGAGTCAACTGTAGGGTGTTTTGTTGTTGTTCCAGTTGCCGAATGGCAATGCTGGCCTGGAATCCATCGAGTACAGGCATATGACAATCCATTAGGATGGCATCAAAGTGACTTGCCTTAAAGGCTTCAATGGCTTCATTACCATCATTGGCGAGTTTCACTTTACAGCCCATAGCATAGAGCATGCCTAACGCAATTTCTTGATTTATAATATTATCTTCAACTAATAAAATTTTGGCATGCAGTTTACTTAAGCTGTCGTCTAAAAACACTCCGGTGAGTAGATTAGTCGTTTCTTGATCTAAAATATCAAAGACATGCTGCAATAATTGTTGTTGTATAACGGGTTTATGCAGGTAGCCGTAGATATTGGGTGCGAGTTGTTGTAGGTCACTTAATATTACGGGTTCAGAGCTCAACATGATCAGTGGTAGTGTTGCATAGCGCGTTTCACGCGCTAGGCTTTGGGCTAACTGAATGCCATCCATGAGGGGCATGTGTTTATCAATGATGCCGAATTGGAAAGTATGTGCCGCTTGCTCGCCCGTATTTTGCAGAAAACTCACCGCAGCAGTGCCTGAGGCAAAAGTTTGTACTTTGATGCCCCATTCCTTCAATTGTTGTGCGAGAATTTCTCGGTTCAAGGTATTGTCATCCACAATGAACGCTTGACAGTTTTTCAGACGTTCACGCTCAATTCTTTGAGCAATGATTTGGGTGGCCTGGGTAAAGTTGAGGGAGAAGTTCAGGCATGGTTGAGGCGATGGCAATTCTGTAAAACATAAGCTGCTTTGCATCATCTGCAGCAATTGTTTGGCTAAAATGATGCCTAGACTTGCGCTATCAAATTGCGCCGTTAAAGGTGAGTGTTGCGCACAATCGCTGTTTAATAAATAGGTTAAATGTTTAGCGCTTGCTTCAGGAATATTCGCAAAAATTTCAAATTCTAAACTTTCGGTTAGCGCTTGTGCATCTTTCTGGATAATCGAGACTTTTAGATAGATATCACCTGCCTCTGTATGTTTGATCATAAATCCAAGCAGATTAATGATGATTTGGCGCAAGCGTTTGGCATCACCGCGAACCAGGGTATTGAGTTCGTTCGGTAAGTCTAAGATAAATTCCAAGCCTTGATAATACGCCTGTGCTGCCATCAGACTGGCGATGCTTTCTAATTCACCACGTATTTCAAAATCAAATTCTGAAATGTGCAAGCTTCCAGTTGCGATTGCTGCAGAATCAAGAATATTGCTCATGACGTTTTGTAACAGTTCTGCCGAACGCATTGCACTGTGTGCTAAATGGTGCTGCTGACTATTCAGAGTCGTGTGTTGCAGTAACTCCAGCATACCCAATACCGCGTTGATTGGCGTATGCAGATCCTGGTTTAGCGCAGTTAAAAGTTGATTTTGCGGTATGAAGTTAACAACAGCGGGTAGGGTTGTGGGTGATGGAATTTCAGAGATTGGTTGAATTTCAATGTTCGGCTGAATCATTTCCAATGCCAGTTGCGCTTGAATACTATGCTGTTGGGATTTTTCAAATTCTATGGCGATTCGGTTAAACACTTTGTTTAAGCGACACAGTTCATCTTCTGTGCTCTCGCTGTTGTCTTGGTTTGCTTCCCAGCCCAGAAAATCGTAGGCCCGAACTATTAATTGTTTAATGGGGAATACTAGGCGTCGGGTAAAAAACCAAGAGTACGCACTGATCCCAAGTAACAACAGTAGACTCATGACGCAGGTGTAGCCTAAAGTATAGCGTTGCTCCTGCTGGAGCTGATGCATGCTAAAGCCTAAGTGGAGCGTGCCGAGTTTTTGTGTTTGACTTAGGCCGTTATCAAGGTCGAGCACTTCACTGACTTTGGTAGCTGCTTGCGAGCTAGCAATTTTAAGTTGTAACGGTGCCGTGACCTTGAGGTATTTAAATCCACTTTGTGGGTCAATAAAGTAGTCTTCCCTTGGTTCTTGCAGTGCTTGACAGGGGGAGGGCGGTAACTTCGATAAAGCGTGAAAATTTCTTTGGAAGATAAGCTTTTGTTCAGTATTACAGATTAACACATAGGCTAAGTCAGGATGTGCACTTAAGTTAGCGACATTCTGGGTGAGCAGCTTGGGATCTTCTGCTTGAATTAATGGCGCAATTTGCTGCGCTTGCAGCGAGCTAAAAATTTGAACGGATTGGGTAAACAATTGATTGAGGCTCTGATTGTGCTGCCAAATCCATAAACTGCTACTGCTGACTAAGCAGAGCAGTGCAAGGAAAATGTTCAGAACATTAATCTTAATTCCAATAGATTGCATAATCTGTTATTTCCTAGGCAATTCGATGGCACATGAAATTTAGCCTTTCTGAAATACGCTGGAATTTGCAGTAATGTTCACACTGAAGCTCAACTAGTTTGCAGGCTTTGAAAATGCGCATAAATCCTGCATCAGTTTCAAAAGTTATATATTCCTGTTCCTAAGCTAAATTAACAATCTTCAATTTAAAAAGCCCAAGTGGAAGATTCACGCACTTATGAGAAAAATACCCTCAGGCATTCAGACAGAGGTTTGTTTTCTATCCGAACTTACATGATGATCTATTAAATACGCTTAGAGTAAAGTGTAGTCAAGTTTACGTATTTATCAAACTTCAAATTTATAGGGACAGTGTTTATATATGCTTAGCCGCCACGAACTAAACGGACATGTACTTGACCGCTTTTTAATTCATAGTAAACAAAAGAATTATTAAAATGTACGCTCCAAGCCAAATTGGTCAAAGCCGCAAAAGGCGTAGATGACCAATAGTAAGCTGAAGGGGTGCTGGGAAACACTTCCAAATTGATCGCAGGTCGTTCACAATTATTTTCTAAAATGGAGGCTAACTCATTTTTATTGGGAACCCGCCAATCGTTATAGCCTGCAAAGCTAAAGTCATGCTGCAGTTGCAGGGCTTGCTGCCAAGTATAGTTATTTGCTAAGCCCACGCAGGTTTTACCATCCCAAGTTTGTCCCAGACTGCAACGCATCCACATTAGTCCAGTTCTGGTATGCGTGGCTACGCCAGTATTTTCAATTTGAAAATCGCTACTGGGCGTCGTTATGGTAATGGTATTTACATTACAGTTTTGCGCGAATACGCTAGATGGGCAGGAGAGTCCCATCGTAAAAATCGCAACGCTTATTCCTTTGATGTATGCTGAATTTATGTTGTTCATATGCTTTTACCCTTAACCGCGAACCAAACGAACTCTGAAAAGGTTGTTTTTGTTGCTGTTATAACTAATTGATCCATAATAAAAATAAACGCTCCATGCGTCATTTGTACCGTTGGCAAAAGGAGAGGAGGTCCAAAAATCCAATGCAGGGGTATTGGGAAAAAAATTCGGATCAATGGCTGCAACGGCTTGAGCACTCGAGGTGATACCAGTGATCAAATCCGTACTGGTCATGAGTTTGCCAGCATAACGGGTGTTATCTACAATTGATAAGAGTTCTTGTTTGGTAGGTAGACGCCAGCCATCATTAAACCCACACCAACCGGTTTCGTTAACTTTTTTAACAAAGGCATCGGTATCGCATTGAGAGCCAGCACAACTTCCGCCATTGATAATGCCCTGGCCGCCACCATTATTTTGGATATTGGGGTTATACCAGCTGTAGATATTGTCCTGGCTGTGTAATTGGCTAAGAGCATCACTGTTACTATTGATCGATGGCGTTTTGTTTTCCCACAGTAAACCCGTGACATTATCTTTGACGCACCCCCAGTTCGCTGCATTTAAGGGTAGTTTTTCTCCAGTTCTACTGACTTTACTGAAACTAAAGCCTGCAACACCATCACTATTGTCATTATTGGTGGCATCACGACCGTGCTCCGCGTCTTGAGCAGGAAATTCTGCTATCGGGCAGGTGAAGGGAAGCGCGTTATTAAAACTGTCTTTGAGATTACCATTTAAATACTGTGTAGCATTCGCACAGTAATAAACGCCCGTATCATTGAGTTTTGCAGTGACGACACTGAAAGCAAAGGGTGTGGCATTGAAGGTATAGCTATTATCTAATTGATAGCCCACATAAACGTCAAATTTGCCTGGTAATTGACTGAGCTGTTGTTCAACTACAATGGATTCGGAGGGTTTAAGGGCGGCTAGGGTGTAATTGAATTGCAAATGCTTAATATCACCATCCCAAGCTTGCCAGACATTCGCGCTATTTTTAAGAAACCATTGGTTTTGATATTTTGCTACCACATAAATAGCCGCTGGTTTACCGACATGTGTGGGGTCAACCGTGATATTCACCGTATTATTGAGTACTTGTCGTGCATCAAAAATAGTTTCAGGACTCACCCCGGCGTCGGTGCTACGGATATTGGTAAAAATCGAATTTGCGGGCGCCCCGCCAATGACGGCTGCGCCTGACGTTTGGGTTGCCCACGCACAGGAGGTGAACACTACACCAGAACACAGACCCACAACAGTAAAAAATGGATTTTTAAGCATCACTGTATCCTTTAAGGAATATAAATATCCTAGCTAAAATTTCTCAGTAGTACACACTGTCCAACAAGTAGCATTGTGCTTGAAAACGCGCTCGTTTATTGCAAGACCTAGCGGGGGCTTCAGGCCCCCAAAAAAAGTTCAAAAGCCCTAGGGTTAATCTGCTATAGAATACACCCGAAGCGGTAGCTTATCATTTTTCTTTATTAATGGTGATGTCGGCATTTTCTTCCAAATTGCGCATTGCTGCGCTAAACACCGATTGACCGATGGCACGCGCGATATTTTGAGTGGCTAAGGCTTGCTGTTTTTTATCTTCTTCAGTCATCACCCCGGGCTTGACTTGGGTTACGCTGACGACTGCTTGCTCCCCTTGGGGTAGGTCAATCACTAACACCGTTGGTTTGCCATCAACTGGTTTAGCCGCTTTAAACGCTGCTTGGGTAATTTCTATAGGTAACTTGTCATTATTCCGTGTCACGCCCGTGAGTTTTTGGGCGGGCAATTTTAGTTCTGCAGCTACGGTATCGATATTTTCTCCGGCTTGCAAACGCTGTTTGATAGTGTTCGCCGTGGTTTGAGCTTGCTGTTTGGATTTTTCTGCTAACAGACTCGCTGCAACTTTGGCTTCAACTTCTTTTAGCGGTAAGGTCGCTGCGGGTTTATGTTCTAACAAGCGCACGACGACCAATTTACCTGTGCCAACCTCAATGGGTTCGCTATTAGTGCCATTAAGCACTTCTTCGGAAAAGGCTGCATTTCGTACTTTTACTTCAGAAAAAATACCGTCAGTTGCTTCTTTGCCTAATAATCCGGTTTTTTGAATGGGCAATTGCAGAGTTTGGGAGACTGAAGTTAAGGAACCATTACTCTCGTAACTTAGCTGCGCCATTTTTTCACCCAGTTCGTAGAACTGCGTTTCGGCTTGCGCCTTTTGATAAGCTTTAGTGACATCAGCTTTAACGCTCGCGAAATCTTTGGTTTCAGCGGGAACCAATTCAGTGACTTTGATTAAATGATAACCAAATGCAGATTTCACTGGTGCAGAAACCGCGTTCAGTGCTAAGGCACTCGCGGCCGCTTCGAAATCTTTTTCCATGACGCCAACGGCAAATAAACCTAAATCTCCGCCTTTTTCCGCACTGAGTTTGTCGTCAGACAGCTCTTTGGCGACTGCAGCAAAATCTTTGGTTTTTAAAGCTTCTTGAGCTTGTTGCGCTTTTTTCAGCGCCTGTTCTTCCGTGGTATTCGCGTTAACTGCAAATAAAATATGACTAATTTTACGGCGTTCTTTGCTGGCGTACTCATCTTTATGTTCTTGATAATACGCTTGCACTTGTTCGTCAGTGGCAGTGACTTTTTTGGATAATTCGTCTACCGAAAGCTCAACATATTCAAGCGCGACTTGCTCGGGTGTTTGATAGGCATTTTGATGCTGTTGATAATAAGCATTAATTTCATCTGCTGAGGGTTGTTGCGTCAGTTTTGGGGGGATTACCGTTAAATACTGTAAATCCCGTTGTTGATTTTGAATTTTAAAAAAACTGTCAACCTCATATTGACTCGCAAAACCACTATCCATCACGGCACGTTGAAATTGCTCCATTTCTAACGATTGTTTAATCTTTTGGATAAACAGCGCAGGTGACATGTTTTGAGAACTTAACAATGTTTTGTATTGTTTTTCATCAAACTTACCGTCTACTTGGAAATAAGGTAAGCTTTTGATGAAGTTACGTGCAGTTTCGTCGGAGATAATGAGTCCTTCATTTTGAACATGTTGCAATAATACTTCATCATTGATCAGTTTTTTTAGTGCTTGGGTTTTGATGACTTCTTCGCTGATATTTGAACCTGCAAAGTTTTGACTGTAGTCCATTACCGCTTTGGTGACTTCACGTTGAAAGAAGTCGCGGTCGCCTACCGACGCTACTGGCAACTCTTTACCATCGTCCATGTAGTTTTGAATACCCCATAATACAAAAGGTATACATATCAATAACAAAATCGCCCATGAAAACACACCTTGCGCTTTTTCTCTTATTTCTGTCAGCATAATCCCAGCCCTATAAACCGCTAAATCATTTTATTTTTAATCAAGACTAAAGGCGAAAAACCCGCAGTAATGGCAGTATGGTTTTTTGCCTTGTATCCTCTGCATCTTAACCCTATCAACAGCACCGCAACGCCAAATTCTCCACAACATTGACCGCATCGGTGATCGCAAAGTCGACTCGGCCAAAAAAACTCTCACCGCACTAAACCCCGATGTAAATGTTGTCACCTACGACACTCGCCTTGGGGCCGACAATGTAGTCAACATCATCAGCGACTACGACCTCGTGATTGACGGCACCGATAATTTCCCCACTCGTTATTTACTCAACGACGCCT
>SXGT01665496.1_pt1 | contig 16230 bp, 13 predicted proteins | sample 3176221 | NCBI WGS metagenome assembly SXGT01 (sample SAMN11356862, study PRJNA531348) | freshwater metagenome | isolation source: freshwater sample F1-120 | place: China: Fuxian Lake, Yuxi | collected 2017-12-25 | reverse complement strand
GTGTCCCGGGGGGTCGATGATGTTGATGTGGTGCGGCTTGATGCCGACCTTGGTCGAGGAGCCCGACCAGGTGCAGAAGGTCGCGGCGCTCTGGATCGTGATGCCGCGCTCGCGCTCCAGCTCCATGGAGTCCATCTTGGCGCCCACGCCGTCCTTGCCCTTGACCTCGTGGATCGCGTGGATCCGCTTGGTATAGAAGAGGATGCGCTCGGTCAGCGTGGTCTTGCCGCTGTCGATATGGGCCGAGATACCGATGTTGCGGACTTTCGAGAGGTCGGTCAGCACGGAGACTCCTGGGGCGTAAGGGCGCGGGATGACTACCGTGCCTGTGGTCGCGGGTCAAGGGTCTGCTGTGCCGCTGCACGTACCTGATTTCATTCGGGTCCAAGCGGACGCTTCTGCTAGCTTGAGGAGGTGGCGTGCCTCGATGACAACCTGGCGGTCGATTTCGCCGGCGGCGCGCTCTCGAAGGCCGTGACCGCCAAGGTCGAGGCCCACCTCGCCGCCTGCCGCGAATGCCGGACCCTGGTCGCCGCGCTGTCGCCGGAACCGGGCGAACAGGACTCGGACGTCGTCACCTCGCCGCGCGCCATCGCCCGCGGCAAGCGCCATCACGCCGCCGCGCTGTCGCCGACCGCGCCGCAGGGCAGCGATCCGTCCTCAGGCAGCGAGCCACGCCGGCCCCTCGAGCCGGTGGTCGCGGTGGGTGACACCATCGATCGCTACGTCGTCCTGCGCCGGGTCGGCGCCGGCGGCATGGGCGTGGTCTACGCCGCCTATGATCCGCAGCTCGATCGCAAGGTCGCGCTCAAGCTCCTGCGCACCAACATCGGTCTCGGCGAGGGCGAGGCCCGCGCCCGCCTGGTCCGCGAGGCCCAGGCCATCGCCCAGCTCAGCCATCCCAACGTGGTCGCCGTCTACGACGTCGGCACGTCGCGCGAGGGTGACGTCTACGTGGCCATGGAGTTCGTCGAGGGCGACACGCTCACCCAGTGGCTGCACCGCTGGGAGCGGCCTTGGCGCGACACCCTCGACATCTTCCGCGAGGCTGGCCGCGGTCTCGCCGCCGCCCACGGCTCCGGCCTCCTCCACCGCGACTTCAAGCCCGACAACGTGCTGGTCGGATCCGACACCCGCGTCCGCGTCACCGACTTCGGCCTGGCCCGCTCCCTGGTCACCGGCAGCCACGACGAGGGCGCCCTCGCGGCGATGGCGCCGACGGGCGCGTTCCGCGTGACGCTCACCGCCACCGGCGCGGTCATGGGCACGCCGCGCTACATGGCGCCCGAGCAGCTGCGCGGCCAGGACGTGAGCGCGGCCGCCGATCAGTTCAGCTTCTGCGTCGCGCTCTACGAGGCGCTCTACGGCGTGCACCCGATCTCCGGCGACACCGCGGTGAAGATGATCGAGGAGAACGCGCGCGCCCAGACACCTCCCGAGGGCACCGGCGTGCCGCCGTGGATCTGGCCCATCCTGCAGCGCGGGCTCGATCCCCAGCCGGCCAAGCGCTTCCCGTCGGTGGCGGCGCTCATCATCGAGCTGACCCCACCCCAGCCGTCGCCGCGCCGGCGGCGGTACATCGCCATGGCAGCCGCCGCAGCGCTGGTGCTCGGCGGCGCCGCGGCGGCGACGGTGCTCGCGCCCAGACCGTCGGAGGATCCTGACCACAAGATCGCCGTGCTCCAGGAACAGGTCACGCAGCTCCAGGAAGCCCTGGCCGAGACCGAACGCGACCGGCGTTTGCTGATCTCGCAGGTGGAAGCGGCGCAGGGCGATCGCGAGAAGATCGCCCTGCTGGTCGACGAGCTGGTGGTCAAGACCAACCGCATCAAGGAGCTCGAAACGGAGATCGATACCCTGGCCAAGAAGCTGCCCGGCCCCCTGCCCAAGCCGCCCAAGCCGCGCCTGCGCGACGAGGGCGGCGTGACCCAGCGACAGCTCACCGAGGCGGTGAACCTGCAGCAGGAGCGCCTCGCCGGCTGCATGCGCGAGTGGGCCGAGCGCTCGCGCGGCACCGCGGCGACGGTCATGATCGGCTTCCGCGTCGATCCCGACGGCCGCGTCCGCGACCCGTCCACCGCGGGCCTCGACGACCGTATCGTGCCGCAATGCCTGGCCACCGCCATCGCGGCCATCACGTTTCCGGCCACCGACCGGGTCACGGCCGCCCAGGTCGAGGTGAAGTACGTCGAGGGTCAAACGCGCGTTGCGACAAGCCGACTCGGCACCGAGGATGCTCCGCCTCGGATCGACCAGTGACTGACAAACCCGGTCAGTGACGGATCCCATTCACCCCGGGTGGGGATCTGTAGTATCTCGGCGACCATGACTCGCCTTGTTGTTGTCCTGAAGAGCCTCGCCCTGGCGTCGCTCGCGACGATGATGTTCGGTCTCTTCGTGTCCTCGACCGCCTCGGCCGAAGGCGTGGGCGCGGAGCCCTGGGTCACCAACCCCGAGCTCTACGACGATCCCGCCGGCCTGCCCTCGGGCGGCGACAAGGGCTACATCCGGGCGCCCGAGTCGGCGTTCGTGTCGGCCCACGGCGGCATCGTCTCCGACATCATCTATCTCAACCGCTGCACCGGCTGCCCGGGCACCGGCTGCAACTGCGTCTTCACCAAGTCGTCGATCAACGACGCCACCTCGAACCAGACGTACATCGGCGGCGTACAGCAGGGCCAGACGATGACGATCACCGAGTTCTCGCACCCGCAGGCGGTGTGGGATGAGTTCGTGACCTGCATGCGCGCGGTGTACTCGCCGTACGATGTGTCGATCGTCGAGACCGATCCCGGCCAGACCCCGCACCACGAGGCCGTCGTCGCCGGCCGCGACGTCGACATCATGCGGCCCGGCGTGCTCGGCGTGGCCCCGCTCGACTCGAGCACCTGCGAGCCCAAGAACAACGTCATCTCGTTCACCTTCGCCAACGCCCACGGGCCGACCGCCGGCCTGACCACCGCCCAGCACATGTGCTGGACCGCGGCCCAGGAGAGCGCGCACGCCTTCGGCCTCGACCACGCCCTCGACTGCTCCGATCCGCTGACCTACCTGTTCACCACCTCGGGCGGCGGTAGCTGCGGCGTCCGCTACTACCGCAACAAGCTCATCGACTGCGGCGAGGACGTCGCCCGCGACTGCGTCTGCGGCGGCCGCAAGCAGAACTCGCACACCAAGCTGCTGGCCGTGCACGGCCAGGGCACGGTCCCGGCGCCCCCCACCGTCGACGTCACCATGCCCACCAACAACTCGACCGTGGTCGAGCCGTTCAGCGTGGTCGCCAACGTCTCCGACCCGCGCGGCGTGGGGCGCGTCGAGGTGCTGATCAACGGCTGGGAGTGGGCCCAGGTGGAGGGCGTGGTCGGTCGCACCGCCTACCTGATCAGCGTCCCCAACGACGTGCCCGACGGCATCCTCGACATCGACGTCCGCGGCTGCAACGACCTCGACTCGTGCGCCACCGACCGCACCACCGTGACCAAGGGCGCGCCGTGCGCGACGGCGGACACCTGCGCGGTGGGCCAGCGCTGCGAGGCCGGCCGCTGCTTCTGGGATCCGCCCACCGGGCAGATCGGCGACGACTGCACCTACTCGCAGGCCTGCCTCTCCAACCTCTGCTCCGACATCGGCGGCGGTGACCTGGCCTGCACCGAGAGCTGCTTCGGCGGCCCCAACGACCTCTGCCCCGATGGCTTCGAGTGCAGCGCCCCTACCGGCCAGCAGGGCGTCTGCCGCCCGCCGCCCGAGGAGACCGGCTGCTGCTCGACCGGCAGCGACCGCAACGGGAGCACCGCCTTGCTGGTCAACGTCGGGCTCGGTCTGATGGTCGGCCTGATCGCGATCCGGCGCCGGCGCCGCCGCTGATCGGGCGATCGGGCAGCCGATCTGGCAGGATGTGCGCGATGCGCCTTCCTCCGATCATCGCCGTCGCCCTCGCGCTCACCGCCGTCACCGCCCGCGCCCAGCCGGCGGTGGCCGAGACCACGCCGGTCACCTCGATCGCCCAGCTCATGGTGCTCGAGCCCGGCGACAAGAACTACCGCCTGTTCCACGGCGCGATCTGGCTCGACGCCGACAAGGCGACGACCAACTACCGCTGGGGCGGCGCCCAGTGCGCCGGCAAGGACCTGTCGGCGTCGAGCGTGCAGATCTTGTTCGCCGCGTTCCGCAGCGAGTACGCGGTCGCGATCGAGTTCGCGACCACCGAGCTCAAGGGCAAGACCTTCCGCTGCATCACCGGCTTCACCATCTCCAAGACCTGATCCGGCGATCACCGTGAAGCTCCTGCTGTGCCGCGAGTGCGGCGACGTGGTGCGCCTCTACCCCAAGGTCTGGCGCAGCTGCGCGTGCGGGACGTCGAAGGGCCGCTACCTCGAGGACAACTCCACCGTCGAGCAGTCCGCCGGCTCGCTGTCGATCGCGCTCGACAACCACGGCCTGCGCGACGCGATCACCGTGTGGGATCAGTCGGCCGCCGCGTGGCACCCGCTGATGGTGTTCCGGGCCTTCCTCAATCCGACGTGTGAGGCCGACGTGCGCTGGATCGAGCCCGCCCCCGGAGCCGACCCCGAGTCCGGATCCGACCCCGGGCCCGGCGCCGGATCCGGTCCCGCCCCCGCGCCCGAGCCCGAGCCCGAGCCCGCCGGTGCCGGCGTGACACCCCCCCACGAGTGATGCAGCATGGACGGATGCGGTGGCTCGTCTCGCTGGTCCCCGTGGTGCTCACGGGGTGCAACTGGGTCTTCGGGCTCGACGCGCCGCGCGGAGGCGACGGCGCCGCCGATGGCCCCGCTCCCGGCGACGGCGGCAACGAGCGGGCTGAGCAGGTGGTCGCCGGCACCAACCACACCTGCGTGCGCCGGGGCACCAAGGCGCGGTGCTGGGGGTCGGGCGCCAGTGGACAGCTCGGCCTCGACGACACCGCCGACGTCGGTGACAACGAGCCGGCCAGCGCCGGCGGGGACGTGGCGCTCGATCGCCCGGTGGTCTCGCTGGCCGCCGGCGGCGATCACACGTGCGCGATGACCGAGGGCGGCGACGTGAGCTGCTGGGGTACGGGCGCGCGCGGCCAGCTCGGTTACGGCAACACCCTCTCCATCGGCGACGACGAGCCACCCTCGGCGGCGGGGGCGGTGCCGCTCGGTGTCGCGGTGAGCTCGATCACCGCCGGGTCCTCGCACACCTGCGCCGTCACGCTGGGAGCGCAGCTGAGCTGCTGGGGCGCCGGCGGCGAGGGCCGCCTCGGCTACGGCAACCTCAACGACGTCGGCGACAACGAACCACCCTCGGCGGCCGGCACCGTGATGGGGCCGCTCGCGACGATCCACGCGTCGGCCGGTGGACAGCACACCTGCGCGGTCGACGGCAACAACGCCGTGAGCTGCTGGGGTTCGGGCGCGAACGGGCGGCTCGGCTACGGCAACATCAACAACATCGGCGACACCGAGCCGCCGGCGGCGGCCGGGGTGATCTCCGTCGGAGCGCAAGCGAGGCGGGTGGTCGCGGGCGATCGCCACAGCTGCGCGCTCCTGGTCAACGGCGACGTACGCTGCTGGGGCTTCGGCGGCGATGGACGCCTCGGCTCCGGCAACGAAGACGACATCGGCGACGGCGAGTCGCCGGCCAGCGTCCCTCCCGTCGACATCGGCGGAAGCGTGATCCAGCTCGCGGCCGGCGGCGCCCACACCTGCGCGTTGATCGAGGGCGGTGCGGTGCGCTGCTGGGGCTCGGGCGCCCGAGGCCAGCTCGGCCACGGCGACCAGGAGAACATCGGCGACAACGAGTCGCCCGCCGTCGCGGGCGACGTGCCGCTCGGCGCAGCGGCCACCGCCATCGCGGCCGGTGGCGACCATACCTGCGCGCTGCTCGACTCGGGCGACGTCATGTGCTGGGGCTCGGGCAGCAATGGCCAGCTCGGCTACGGCAACCAGAACGACATCGGCGACAACGAGACCCCGGCGAGTGCCGGCCCGGTCCCGTTGTGAGCCCGTCCAGGCCGGGCCGCGAGCCGAGGCAGTCTCGGCCACGCAACGCCGCGCCTGGCAGGGCGTGTAGCCGATAAACTCCGCGTCATGCACGCCCTCCACGACGTGGCCCTGCCCGACGACCTCGAGCCGTTCGTACCGGCGGTGATCGAGATCCCGCGCGGCTCGAAGCTCAAGTACGAGATCGACAAGGCGACCGGCATGCTCGTGCTCGATCGGGTCCTGTACTCGTCGGTGCACTACCCCGCCAACTACGGCTTCATCCCCCGCACCCACGCCGACGACGGCGACCCGCTCGACATCCTCGTGCTCATGCAGGAGCCGGTCGAGCCGCTCACCATCGTGCGAGCCCGCGCGCTCGGCGGCCTCAAGATGCGCGACGACAAGGGCGAGGACGACAAGATCGTCGCCGTCTGCATCGACGATCCGGCCTTCGCCCACTACACCGAGCTCGAGCACCTGCCCCCCCACCTGATGCTCGAGCTCGATCGCTTCTTCCGCGACTACAAGCTGCTCGAGGGCAAGGAGTCGGTGGTCGATCGTCCCTACGATCGCGGCACCGCACTGGGCGTGATGCGCGCGGCCCGGGCCGCGTACCGCGACCCGCGGTGACCGCCGCTACTTCTTCTTGAGCAGATCGGCGAACGTGCCCAGCTTGGCCGGCGCCGCCGGGATCGAGGCGCGGGCCTCGTCGAGCTGCTCGCGCTCGGCGCTGCGCTCGGCGGCGCCCATCGACAGCGACAGGCGCTTCTTCTCGGGATCGATGGCGAGGATCTCGACCTCGACCTCCTGCCCGACCTTGACCGCCTCCTTGGGGTGATTGAGCCGGCGGCCGGCGCCGAGCTCGCTGATGTGGATCAGGCCCTCGACTCCCGGCGCGATCTCGACGAAGGCGCCGAAGGTCTGGAGCCGGGTGATGGTGCCGCGCACCCGGCCGCCGGTGGTCAGGTGGCGCGTCGACTCGAGCCATGGATCGGCCTGGAGCGCCTTGAGCGACAGCCCGATGCGGGGTCTCTTGCCGGGCTCGGCCTCCTCGATCTTGAGGATCGAGACGTCGAGCTCCTGGCCCAGCGTCAGCACCTCCTCGGGCTTCTCGATGCGCGAGAAGCCGAGCTCGCTGACGTGCAACATGCCATCGATGCCGCCGAGGTCGACGAAGGCACCGAACGGCTTGAAGCCGGTGACCCGGCCGCGGATGACCGCGCCCACCACCAGCTTCGACCTGGTCTCGACCGCGCGCCGCGCGTTGTCCTCCTCGAGCAGCGCCCGCCGCGACAGCACCAGGTTGCCGCGTTCGTACTGCGTGACCCGGAACTCCAGGCGCTGGCCCACGAACGGGGTCAGATCCTCGACGAAGCGGGCCTCGATCTGCGACGCCGGCACGAAGCCGCGCACGCCGGCCACGTCGACCTCGAGGCCGCCCTTGATCAACCCGGTGACCTTGCCCTCGACCGGGATGCCCAGCTCGAGCGCCTGGACCAGCTCGGCCCGGGCCTCCGGCCCCTTGCCCATCTTCACCCGCAGCACCAGCGAGCCGCCGCGCTCGCCGGCCACCCGGGCCTCGAGCGTGTCGCCGATCTTCACCCGCAGCTCGCCGTCGGTGCCGACCAGCTGCTCGCGATCGATCACGCCCTCGGACTTGCCGCCCAGATCGACGAACACCGCATCCTTGCCGATGCTGGTGACCTTGCCGCGCACCACGTCGCCGGGCGCCGGCCGCTTCGCCGCCTTGCCCTTGGGCTTGCCGGCCTCGGCCTGGGCGAACATCGCGGCGAAATCGTCATCATCCGTCGGCATGGTCGCGAGTCATACCGCGAAGCGGTCCGTCGAAGGATGCATTCGGCCCCGCGTCTTGACACGAGCGGCCCGGCCGGTGACGGTGCAGGGATGGGCTTGCCTGCGCTGGCCGCCGCCGTCGTGGTGGTGCTCGTCCTCGGCTACCGGTTCTACGGCCGCTGGGTGGCCCGTCAATTCGCCCTCGATCCGGCCGCCACCACGCCGGCCCACAAACACGCCGACGGCGTCGACTTCGTCCCCACCCGGCCCTTCTACCTGTTCGGCCAGCACTTCTCGGCCATCGCTGCCGCCGGCCCCATCGTCGGCCCCATCCTGGCCTGCGGCCAGTTCGGATGGCTGCCCTGCATCCTGTGGATCGGCGTGGGCGTGGTCTTCATCGGCGCGGTCCACGACGTCTCGACCCTGGTCGCCTCGGTCCGCCACGAGGGCAAGACCATCGCCGAGGTGGTCAGGGTCAACCTCGGCCGTCCGGCCTGGATCACGATCCTGGCGTTCATCTGGCTGGCGCTGGTCTACGTGATCGTCGCGTTCGTCGACATCACGGCCGGCACCTTCGTCACCGCCAGGACCAGCGCCGACGGCGTCACCACCAGCTTCAACCAGGGCGGCGCGGTCGCCCTGGCCGCCCTGCTCTACCTCGGCCTCGCCCTGGTCATGGGCCTGGTCAACCGCTTTCTCAAGCCGCCGCTGTGGCTACAGACCGCGATCTTCGTCCCGGCCACGCTGTTCGTGATCTGGTTCGGCACCCAGCACTCGACGTGGATCGTCGCGTCGTGGCGGACCTGGACCTGGATCATCCTCGGCTACTGCGCGGTCGCGTCGATGACGCCGATGTGGCTGCTGATGCAGCCGCGCGGCTACCTGGGCGGCTTCGTGCTCTATGGCGCGCTCGCGGTCGGCGTGATCGGCATCTTCTTCGGCGGCTTCTCGATCGAGCAGCCGGCGTGGAAGGGCTTCGACACGCCGGGCGCCACCGGGCTCATGTTCCCGTTCCTGTTCGTCACCATCGCGTGCGGCGCCTGCTCCGGCTTCCACGGGCTGGTCTGCTCGGGCACCACGTCCAAGCAGATCGACAACGAAGCCCACTGCCATCCGATCGGCTACGGCGCCATGCTGCTGGAGGCGTTCGTCGCGCTGATCGCGCTGGCGACCATCATGATCGTCGCCAAGCCCAGCGGCGGCCCGGGCAAGATCTACGCCGAGGGCCTGGCCCGCTTCATCACGCTCCTCATCGGCGACTCGCCCGAGGCTCGCCAGATGGCGGTGACCTTCGGCGCCATGGCGCTGTCGACCTTCATCTTCGACACCCTCGACTCGGCGACCCGGCTGGGCCGCTACATCCTGCAGGAGCTCCTCGACTGGCAGGGGCGGTTGGCGCTTGTCGTGACCTCGGTGCTCACCATCGGCGCGCCGCTGTACTTCCTGCAGACCGCCAAGCAGGGCAGCTACGGCCTGTTCTGGACGCTGTTCGGGACGTCCAACCAGCTCCTGGCCTCGCTGTCGCTGCTGGCCATCTCGGTGTGGCTGTGGCGCGGCGGCAAGAAGCCGTGGTTCACGATCATCCCGACCGGGCTGGTCATGAGCGTCACGGTGACGTCGCTGGTGCTGCAGAGCCGCAACCTGGGTCGTCACGAGGCCGGCACCACGCCGTGGATCAACGGCCTGGTCTCGGTGGTCCTGCTCGCCCTCGCCATGGCGCTGGTCGGGTTCGCGGTGCGAGCCGTGAGGCGGCCGGCCGGAGCCGCGGTGTGAGCGGCAGGAGGCCCGCCGAGCACCGCGAGCGCTTGCTGCGGCGCCTCGAGGACGAACAGCGGCGCGCCCGCATCGGGACGTTCGAGTTCGACCTCAAGACCCGCATCCCCCACTGGTCAGCCATGATGTACGAGCTGCACGACGTGCCGCTCGACTACCCGGTGCCGTCGAACCTCGACGAGTACGCGCCGCTCGTGCACCCCGACGACGTCGGGATCATCGACGCCGCGGCCGAGCGCGCCCTGCAGGTCGATCAGGCGTTCGAGTGCGAGATCCGCGCCCGCCGCGGTGCCGGCTGGGTCCACCTGCGCGTGATCTTCCACTGCGAACGTTCGCCCGCCGGCGAGTCGCTGTTCCTGTCCGGATCGATGCAGGACATCACCGGCGACGCCGACGTCCGCCGCGATCTGATCCGCGACCGCGAGACCGCCCGCGACGAGGCCCGGGCCAAGACCCGCTTCCTGGCCCGCGTCACTCACGAGCTGCGCACGCCCCTGGCCGGCGTGATCGGCATGATCGATCTGGCCCTGGGCGATCAGGACGCGGCCATCCGCGGCGATCACCTCAACAGCGCGCGGGCGTCGGCCCGTCACCTGCTCGAGCTGATCGACGATCTGCTCGACGCCAGCCGCGAGGACACCTGGCGCATCAACGTGGTCGAGATCGAGTTCGACCTTCGCCAGGTCTTGCAGCAGGCGCTCGACATGGTCGCCCCACGGGCCCAGCGCAAGGTGCTCTCGCTGGAGAGCACCTTCGAGGCCGGGCTGAGCCCGATCCGGCTCGGCGATCCGCTGCGCCTGCGCCAGATCCTGGTCAACCTGCTCTACAACGCGGTCAAGTTCACGCCCAGCGGCCGGGTCACGGCCCGCATCGCCGCCGGCGAGACGCCGGACGCGGTCGTGCTGGTGGTGGAGGACACCGGCGTCGGCATCCCGCCCGAGATGCAGGGCGCCATGTTCGAGCCGTTCGTTCAGGGCGCGGTCCGCGAGCGCGGCGCCAGCGGCGAGGGCGTCGGCCTCGGCCTCGCCATCACCCGGGAGCTGGTCGCGGCCATGGGCGGCACCATCGAGCTGTGCTCGACGGTGGGCGTCGGCTCGCGCTTCACGGTCGCGCTCAAGCTCCTACCTGGCCGGGGCGAGTCCACCAACGATCGTCTGCGCTCGCTCGACGCCGGCTCGAGCCCGAGCATGCGCCCCGCGCCGACCGGGATGCGGGTGCTGGTCGCCGAGGATCACCCCACCAACGCGGCGATCGCCCAGGCGGTGCTCGAGCGCGCCGGCCATCGCTGCCACTGGGTCCCCGACGGCGCGGCGGCCGTGGCGGCGGTGGCGGCCGAGCGCTTCGACGCCGTGCTGATGGATCTGGAGATGCCGGTCGTCGACGGCGCCGAGGCCGCGCGCCGCATCCGCGCCGCCGAGCACGAGGCCGGGAGCGCGCGCCTGCCCATCATCGCCCTGTCGGCGCACAAGGAAGCCGAGCTGGCCGCGGCCAGCGCCGGCATGGACGCCTACCTGCGCAAGCCTCTCGACGCCGGCACGCTCGACGCCGTGCTCTCGCGCGTCGCCGCCGGCGAGCTACGCGGCCCCATCGATCACGACGAGCGGCTCGGCAAGGTCGGCCGTCGCGCCGAGCTGGCCCGCACCGTGGCCACGACGTTCCTCAACCACGCCCCCACCCTGCTCGAGCCGGTCGACGACGCCATCGCCGCCCGCGACACCGGCGACCTCCGGCGCGCCGCCCACGGCCTGCGCGCCGCCTTGCTCATGGTCGGCGCGGTACGCGCCGCCGAGCTGACCGCCTCCATCGAGCGCGCCAGCATGGGCGAGGCCGCCCGCCTGCGCGATCTGCTCGCCGCCGAGCTGGCCCGCGCCACCGCCGCGCTCACCCTCGTCGCCCGCCGTTGACCCCAGACCCACGTTGGGGTCAGCGGACGAAGAGGCGCATCCGCTCGGTGGCGCCGCCGGGGGCGATGAACGTGAGCTCGTGGTCGCCGGGCTGCACCAGGCGCAGGCTCAGGTGACCGCGGCCCAGGTCGCTGCCAGGCAGGAGCGCGCCGGCGACCTCGGCGTCGAGGAACACGGCGTACTGGAAGTCACCGGTGAGATCGGTTCCGCGCGAGGTACCGATCACGTCGAGCTCGGCGTCGACTCCGGCCTTGAGCTCGAACGCGCTGTCGTAGCCGTAGACCGAGAGCGAGCTGGCGCCGTCGGAGACCATCGACACCTCGAGGTCGGCGATGGTCGCCACCTCGACCGGCAGGTAGTCGACCTCGTAGCCGGCCGCGTCGACGGCGATCAGGTCGGTGCGGCCGGGGCCGGTGCCGAGCACGCGGAAGCGCGGCTCGAAGCCGTCGTCCTCGATCGCGACCACGTCGGCGATCCACGGCTGCTCGGAGATGAGCGTGAGGCCGTAGGCCGACGAGCCGTCGCGGCCACGCAGCGTGATCGAGAGATCGCCGCCGGTGGCGATGCCGTCGTCGAGATCGCAGTAGGCCTTGCCGCACGCGCTGGGCACCAGCTCGAGCTGGCCGAGGCGACCTTGCTCGACCTCGTTCCATTCACAGGCGGCGAGCAGCGAGAGGGGAAGCGAAGCCAGGAGCGTGAGGCTGCGGGGCGAGAGGCGATTCAGCATGAGGAGGGATACAGCAGCCGCCATGCCACGCGCTCCCGCGCACACCGCCACCACGCCACGGCCACTTGCGGCCCGAAAACATGAACGGCGGGCCACACCGTGGTGTGCGCCCGCCGCCGAGCTCGGCTCGATCGGCACCTACATCGTGACGCCCACGCCGAGCAGGCCGTAGACCACCATCGACTTGTACTCGCCGGCCATGTCTGGGTTGCGACTCGGCGCCATCGGATCGGCGGTGCGCGCCGCCTCGGTGCGCGTCATGTAGAAGACGTAGCCGAGCGTGAACGAGAGCCCGACCTTGCCGCGCTGCCACGCGGTACCGGCCTGGGCGATGACCTTGTTCATGTCGAAGAGCGACGGATCCATGGTCGTGCCCAGCACCGGATCGGCCTTGCCGATGGCGCTGGTGTCGAAGGTGAGGCCGCCGTTGAACTCGAGCACGTCGGAGGCGAAGTAGCGGCCGCCGGCGCGCACGGTGAACGTGTCCTGCCAGTTGCGCGGCACGTTGACCAGGATGCCCTGCTCGCTGGTGCTGCCGTCGGGGTTGACCGCGCACTTGCCGGTCGCGCCGGCGCTCATGATGCAGGTGTTCTTGTAGTGCGACCAGCGCTGGTAGTCGACGGCGAGGTGAAGCGCGGCCTTGGTGAAGGCGCGCCATTCGCCGGCGACGCGGACGATGTCGGGGAGCTGCTGGCGCACCTCGATGTCCGACGCCAGCTCGGGACCGGTGCCGAACTTGTTGGTCAGCGTGCCCTCGAGCTTCATCTCGCCGAAGCCGGGCTGCGACTGGTACGAGATGCCGATACGCGAGCAATGCGTCGGCTTGACCATGATGCCGAGCGAGGCGCCGAAGGTGAGGCCCTTGCCCTCGACGAGGCTGCGGCCTTCCTTGATCACGCCGCCGGTGGCGCTGGTGTCGTCGCTGCCGTCGAGGTTGCGGGCGCGGACCAGCGAGACGCTGCTCGACACCACGTTGAGGCCGGCGCCGATGCTGAACTTCTCGTCCTTGGTCCGCCACGCCGCGGCCAGCGTGTAATAGAGCGAGCGCTGCTCGCCCTCGATCGCGGCCCAGCGCTGGGGTCCGTCGACGGCGCCGGGATAGTCGGGGTTGTCGCGGTAGGCCTCGTTCTGATCCCACTTGGCCTGTCCGCCGAACGGGACGTAGACGCCGATGCCCACGCCGAGGCCCTCGATGCCACCGTCGGTGGCGATGCCGATGAACGGGCTCGCCAGGGTGTTGGCGAGCGTCGCCTTGCCGGAGTTGGTCGCCGGGTCAGGCGTGCCGGTGGCGCTATCGATGGCCGCCGGATCGCGGGTGTACTCGATGGTCCGGTACGCGAAGAGGCCCTCGATCTGGCCGCGGGTGCCGTGACCGTAGGCGATCCCGGCTGGGTTGTAATAGAGGGTCCCGATCTGGTCGCTCGCAGCGTGGGTTCGCTCACCGCCAAACCGTGCGGTCGAGAAACCACCTGCGTGGGAGAGCTGGGCCCCGGCCGCGATTACAGCTACACTGAACGTCGCACGTAGAGTATGTTGTGAGCGTGACATTTATTTCTTAGACCTTTCAAATACTTAGCCGTTGACGGCTGCTCAGTGGTGCTGTAGACTTTTCAGCCATGGTGAAACGCTTGTCAACCGGGTTGAGCACGGCGGCACTAGCTTTTGGTCTCGTTGCCTGCGTGGACGCGGGAAAGAGCTTCAACGATTTCGGAGACCGCGTGGGGACCACGGACGCGAATACGGTCGACCGTCCTCCGAGCTCGATTCACAACATCACGGGCTCGTTTCTCCTCTCGGTGCACGCCGGGTTCGAGACCTCGAACGACCCCGCCTACTACGTCCAGCTCCTGGCCAACTGGACCCTGGTGGACGGCGACACCGTGACCCTCGACGGCAGCTTCGTCCCGCTGTGCGTGAACACCGCGTGCACCGAGATGCGCGCCCAGATCCCGCCCGCCCTCACCAACGTGGCGCCCGTCGCCGTCGACGGCACGTTCGCGCAGGCGCTGTCGGGGACCCTGCCCGGCGGAGCCAACCCGCTGAGCGGCACCCAGCAGCCTCTGATGGGCACCCTCCAGGGCATCATCCTCGACGAGAACACCGCCTGCGGCACCGTCACCGGCACCGTCGCCGGCATCGACCTCACCGGGTCGACGTTCGGCGCCATTCGTGTGACCGACACCGCACCCGCCAGCCTGCCTCCCCCCGTCGCCAACTGCCCGAACTGATTCGCCCGTAGCCAAGCGTACACCTGCCGAAGCTGTTGACCCTGACCGGGTCAGCAGCTTAACTTTTTCAGCCATGCTGAAACACGGGTTCGTGCTCTCGGCGGTCTTTGCGGGGGGATGCGTCGATGCCAAAGGGTCGTTCGATCAGTTCGCCGACCGTGTCGGGTTCACCGACGCGAGCACGGTCGACGGCCCACCGAGCGCGCTGCTCGACATCGACGGAACCTGGCTGCTCGCCGCCCGGGCGGCGTTCGAGACCTCGAACGACCCGGCCTTCTACGTTCAATTCGTGGTGACGTGGGATCTGACCGTGACCGGCGCGACCGGCTCGCTCGACGCGAACTTCGTGCCGCTGTGCGTGGCCACGAACTGCACCTCGGGTCGCGTGATGCTGCCACCGCCGTTCACCGATCAAGATCGCACGGTGGCCGCCGACGGCACGTTCACGGCGCCCGTGATCGGCAGCCTGCCGGGCATGGCCAACCCGTTCAGCGGTTCGCCGCTCCAGCTCAACGGCGAGATCAACGCCCGCATCGTCTCGACCGATCTGGTGTGCGGCTCGCTCGGTGGAGACGCCGGCGGCATCAGCTTGGTAGGCTCGACCTTCGGTGCCATCCGGGTGACCGACACCTCCGCCGGCGGACTGCCGGCGCCGCTCGGAGCCTGTCCCGGGTCCATGCCGGTCGATGCCGGCGTCGACGCGCCGATCGACGCCCCGATCGACGCGCTGTGACCGCCGCGCGGTGATCAGGCGCTGACCACGGCGAGGAGCTGGTCGGCTTCGACCTGATCGCCAACGGCGACGGCGAGCGCAGCAACCGTGCCGGCCAGCGCCGCCTTCACCGGCTGCTCCATCTTCATCGCCTCGAGGATGAGCAGGGTGGCGCCGGCCTCGACCGCGTCGCCGACGGCGACCAGCACCTTGATGACCTTGCCCGGCATGGGCGCAACCAGGCTTCCCGGCGCGACCTCGGTCTTGCGCTCGGGGAAGCGCGGTTCGAGCACGAGGTTGGCCGACCAGCCATCACCGGCGACGTGGACGCCCGACGATGCGCCGGGGCCCAGCTCGAGCACGTCGGCGCCCATGGCCAGGTTGCCGTCCTGCCAGCGCACGCCGCGCGCGTCGCTGGAGAGGATCTGGATCTCGTGAGTGGCGTCGCCGATGGTGAGACGCAGCGCACCACCGCCCAGGTTGCGATAGCCGACGGCGACGACGTGCTCACCGGCGCCCGGCGTGCGCCAGGTGAGGCGCTCGGGCGTGTGCCACACGTTGCGCCAGCCCGGCTCGACGCCCGGCAACGGCCGCGGCCCGCGCCGGCCGTGCTCGTGCTGCCACAGGGTGGCCGCGATCGCCGCGCGCTCGAGCACCGCGGGGTCGGCCGGCGACACCACGACCTCGGGGAATCGCTCGAGGAAGTGAGTGTCGAGCTCACCGGCGAGAAACGCCGGGTGACGCAGCGTGCGGGCGAGCATGTCGCGATTGGTGGTGACGCCGGCGATGGTGGCGCGCTCCAGCGCCCAGGCCAGGAGCCCGGCCGCGTCGGTGCGGGTCGGCGCGTGAGCGATGACCTTGGCCAGCATCGGGTCGTAGTGGATGCCGATCTCGCTGCCCGGACGCACGCCGCCGTCGACGCGCAGGCCAGGCACCTCGGGGAAGGCGAACGCGGCCACCGTGCCCGTCGTCGGCAACCAGCCGGCGGCGGCGTCCTCGGCGTAGAGACGGACCTCGATGGCGTGACCGTGCTGGGGCGGCGCGCTGTCGTAGCCGAGGCGCTCGCCACGGGCGATGCGGATCTGCTCGCGGACCAGATCGAGGCCGGTGGTCATCTCGGTGACCG
>SXGT01369186.1_pt1 | contig 16231 bp, 17 predicted proteins | sample 3176221 | NCBI WGS metagenome assembly SXGT01 (sample SAMN11356862, study PRJNA531348) | freshwater metagenome | isolation source: freshwater sample F1-120 | place: China: Fuxian Lake, Yuxi | collected 2017-12-25 | reverse complement strand
TGGCCACCGATACGACCACCGAAACGGGTCTCCGGCGACCCTTGGAAAGGGCGTTGGCTGCCTCTTGCATATGATCCGGGTGGTGGTGGCCGTAGTTGCGCTCTAGCGTTTCTACGGTCATTCCCAGGAAGCCAGCGGCCGTCCAAAGATCGACGCCTGCTTGCATCAGCCAAGTTGCCGCTGTGTGGCGAAGCGTATGCGGGGTCACACGCCCGGCATCGGTTGCCAGCTTGGCTAGCTCAACGCCATGCCGGAAGCCCTTGCTAACGCGTTTGACGGGCTTACCGCCCCACTCGACGAAATAGTCAGCGGCGATTTCAAGCCGGACCCAACGCCGCAAGTGTGCCAATAGCCGTGGTGGCAGAGGCGCTGGCGGCTGACGCTTTTTGGTTTCACGCTTACCCTGCGCCAGCCGGTAGAAAATTCCACGTTCAAGGTCGATGAACGAGCGGCCATCGCCACGATTCGGTGATGCCGACGCGATGGCTCCGGCGCGCGTGCCGCTATATAGACCGATCAGAACGAAGCGGGCGACGTGGCGAAGCGGGTAACGCTTCGTCACCACCTTTTCGCCGGTGCGGTTGCCCGTATGGATTGTCTGCGTTTCCCGATAGTGCCATAGCGCACGGAGCAGCGCGGCAGCTTCTTGACGTGTCAGCCAGCGTTCACGAGGCTTCGATTTGTCCGGAAGCCAAACCTTGACCACCGCGCGGTGATACCCTTCCGTCGCGTGGTGATTGATGGCGGCACGTAGGTCCTCCAAATCGCGCCGCGCAGACGATTTCGAATTACGTTGCCGTGCGTATTCTTGACACGTCGCGGACGAAACCCACGAGAGGGCATGGCCGCCAAAGAACGAATTGAGGCGACCGATGCGCGCCTCGAAATCAACAAGGGACGTGTGACCGTCAATCTTGTCGGCGTGATAGATCGAAAGAACGTCAGCGATATCGATTTCATCGATATCCCGAAGCCGACGATTTGGATCGTGTTTGGAGGCGATATGCGCAGCTAGTGCTTGTTCAGCCTGGACTGGCGGCTGAGTGTCAGACGGGCTTGCAATGCATCCCGTGGCGTATTGCTTGCCGGAATCTTTGATGACCCAAACGGCCGATTTCCCTTTGCGGGCTGGACGACGCCATAGACGCGGCCCTTTGCTTCGACGCGGCATAGTTCTCTCATTCGTTCAATTGCAGCTAGAGTCGTGAAATCTTTTCCAGCGACGCGCTCGATCACGAGCCGTCCACGCGCCGCCTCGCGGCGCAAGCCGGACACGGTCATGCTGCCGTCTGGGAACGCCACGGCTGCGGCTACGCACAGACGCAGCGGTGTGTCAGGTCGAATGTTGTCAGGCGCTGGTATCGTTATTGATGGTCGGGGTAGGGACATTGCGGCCTCGGGAATTTGGGGTCGCAACGCATTTACAAGTGTCGCAAACGGCTACTGCCAATAGCCTCAGGCGATATTTCTGGGAGGCATTGACCGCAGCACAACAGAAGAGGCGGCACCGCCCTAAAGCGACACCGCCTCAACGCACGTTAGGAAATGAACTAAGGCGATATTCTAATCTTCCTCACCTTCATCTTCGAACTCCGTGACGATGTCCTCGTCCAAGAGTTTTTGGCGCAACATGTCCGCTGCGGCATACAAACACATTAAGCGATTGCCATGGCTTTCGACGGTCGTCAGTGTAGCCAAGCCTGCATGGTGCAGGGTACGGCACACGATCATCCGATCTTGCGACGTCGGCCTTCCTTCGGTTGTTTGTCTCAATAGCTCCCCGATGTACTCATCGGTATCGATTTCGACCTTGAACTTACGCACGTACTTTCTCCATGAGATTCGAACGCCCTCGTTCACATGAACGGTTCGATCCTGGGAATCATTTACAAGTGTTCGATGCGAACGCCGTCTGTTAGAAAAGATCGCCTCAAGTGATCTATTGAGACATTTCACTTGCGCGCTTTGGGCGACTTTAGGCAGTCCGTCACGTCGTCGCTCGCTTTAGAGCCGGGCTTGTTGTCAAGTCCGAACCCCGCGATAGGCACTTAGGCGACATCTCTGTGTGGGGATCGGTTCAAAGCGTCGTCAGCCAACTTTCGCCAGCGGCCGGAGTCCTTCGGCAACACCAAAATGTTGTCCAAGTCTGGCAATTTCCATTTAAGCGATTTTAGAGCGTAGTCGGTAACTTCGTCTGGGAAACTGCGGATCGGCTCAACTTGGATTTCGCGGAGGGGTCGATCATCACGAACGTACTCAGGGTAATACTTACTGTCCTCGGCCATGTGCATGTTCAGTGTTCGCCTCAGGCGAGTGTCAGTCCTGATTAGAACCAGCCCGTGCACATGCAGCCCACCATTGATGTTCACATCTCTTAAAATCGCCTGAGACGATCTTTCCGACGTTTTCTTGCCTGGAAGATCCAAGGCGAAAACCGCAATCGGCAACTTGGCATGGCCAGATTTGGACTTGGGGTGTCTGACCAAATGAGGAACCAGAGTGCTGTAGACCCGCTCAGTCTCATCGAACATCACAGCCTTTCGTCTCTCAAAATCGCCTGAGATGTGATCGAACATCAAAGTCACAAGATTCCCATACCAGATGTCATCTTCTCCCTCACGGCCTCTTGTCAGTAATTCATCCATCCATTCTGCGTATCCATTTATTACACTCAGGCGATTTTCTAGGGTCATGGCACTCACATAAAATTTCTAACGTTGTTCGACCGTGGCGTGCTGGGACCTGGACAACCAAAGTTCAGCGAACGTCGCGTATGCCGCAAATTAGGGAATCCAAAACAAGGGCGGGGATGCGGAAACGGTTCGAGTTGTGGTATGGTTTATCCCCTCAGGAGATATTTTGAGCAGAAGCCGGTCTGCGGAATTGTCCTTGTAAATGCCTTAGGTGGGATTTCCCCACAGAGGACTGAGTATGAAAAAGTCTAAAGTGAAATTCCAACGCAGCTATTCGTCGGCAAGAAACGACCTCATTGAGGAGATCAAAGCGAGCACGACACCGACGCGAAAAAAATATCTCCTTAGGCAGATCAAGCGCCTCTCAAAATTGGAGGACGAAGCGTATCGACCCAGACATGGTCGTTTCGACTTCTACAACTACCTGGAAGAAATCCTAAAGCTGAATTGGGTCTGGGCCGACAAGGGCGCACGCAAAACCAGAGGTCAGCAAGTAGGTGCGTTGATTCCACGCCCGCTTCCGCCAAGAAAGGGCCGGACAGCGTTGCACTTCCTTATTGAGGCGTCGTCCAAGCAGAAGCCGCAGATGAAGAGCCGCTGGGTGCAGGCACTCGTGTTTGCATCCAAACACCGTCAGATCGTAGAGACGGACGGCCTCGCAGTATTTATCGAGAATCATGGAGGCATTGCAGGATGTGCGACGAAGGCAGCCAAGCCCAAGCGTCCTCTCAAGGTCGAGGTGAAATTGAGCGACGCGGACGACGATGACGATGGTTGGGACAAGTAAACGTCATCATCAGTGAACAGAAGCGACGCCCCGGATTCGCAAGAGTCCGGGGCGTTTGATTTCGCCCACGGGTCGCGAGATTGGGATGACCCGAGAACGTTATTGAGACGAAGTGGCTATCGCGGTTTGCGCCGGACAGTGAGCTGCGGTGCAAGCCAAGACGAAAACGCCACTGGGATGTGTGCGAGTTGGCGGCGAGAAACGGCTTCCGAGGATTCCGCTTTTCGTCAGTACGTCGTTGCTCGACCAGTACGGCAATTGGTGCTGATGGGCGCGCGTTCTCCTGGAATCAAAAGAGGCCGGTCTCAAAGAAATATTCGCCCTTTGCCCGATCAATCCAATAGATCTTGAAGAACGTCGGCAGCGATCCGGCATTTGAATAAACTATCGCTGAGCATCTTCGGACTTGATTGGTAGGATCCCAATTGATTTCCTTGGCTTCCTTTATCGCAAAAACCTTCAAATTGAGTTGCTTGTTCTGGGGGGCATCTACGATCATCTGTTTGAGGGAATTTGTTGAAGCATTCGAATCGCAAACTGGTAGCTCACCGCGTGAACGATTTCCCCCAGAACCGGTAGAAGGAAATATTGCGAAGTTAACAACAGAGAAGCCTACGAAAGCAGCAATCGTGAGATAAAGAGCCTTCGTGCTGGTCTGCTGGTGGCGAATGGTTCCCGACGAAAGCTCCTGAATGATCTTTGCCAGGAAAAGCCGATTGCCCATGAATCCGTAGACGACAAAGCCGCCGGGAAGCGCCGTGGCCAATCTTGACATCACCGATGGAGCAATACCGTTTGCGAGTAAAAGATCAACGGCGAACACCGCCATGCAATAACCCGTGAGTATCCACCAATTGTACGCAACTCCTCTCCATGCTCCCCAAAAAACCGTTGCAAAGAACGCTGACCAGTTCCACTGGGTGTTCCGAGTGAATGGGAGCAACTGTAGAATGGGAACGCGAATTGAAAATATTTTTGTGTTGTGAATGGGCTGATTGCCGACGCCGCCTAGATCGATAAGGTCTTGAAACGTCTTTTGATAAAATCCGATTTTGTGCTGTTGAACGAATCGTCCAAGGACGTCAGCTCGGCAAATGTCGTTCATGACTATGCCGGATACGTCTTGCTTTGAGTGAGTGGGTTCCCTTTCGTTTTGCATCACGTTGGGTTGCGAGGCAGTTTGGATGTCGGTCAATGGCTCTTCCAAAGAACCTTTTTGAATTGAGGGGCGAGTGCCAACGGGCTGTGAAGCGACTTCCAGGTCGCCAGCTTTAGGTGCCACCACCTTGGCGTTGTTTTGATTGTGGCTTCTGGCTCTCTTGAGCAAGACAACCGAAGCGACGAAGCCTGCTAGGAACGCGACAAACACAAATAGCGTCAAAATGCCCGCTGCTGCATCGAGGATTGTTGCGACTATTCCGACGATCAGAAACGACACGGCCCCTGCCACGAGGCCGGTCCCGAAGCTCAAGAAGAAAAACGTCGTCGAAGATATTCTTTGCAGGAAAGAACTGTGCGCAGTCTTGGAATTCATTGCTGCCCCCTTAGGCGAAACATTAATCAGATGCATATACGCCGTGGTTTAACAAGCCACCTGATGGTCCCGTCCGCGCATGGATGGGCGCAAACGGGTAGCTTGGAATTTGCGTCGGCTCAGGGTCGCGCAGGGCCTTTCCCAAGAAAGTCTGGCGGTCGATGCCGGAGTTGACCGCACCTACATTGGAAAGCTGGAACGCGAGCGTGAGAATCCGACTGTGGGCCTCTTGGACCGAATCGCGGCGGCTCTATCCGTAGACGTCTCAGAGTTGTTCGTGCCGCTACGGTCCGGTGAGAGCCGTCCTAAGCCGTTAACGGGCGGGCGCCGAAGCCGTATCGTTAGACGGGCGCGCGCACGACGTTAGTGCTGCGCGTCAATATTCTGAGTCCAGCATTATGGTGATGACTCGCGTTGTGACCGCCGGGTTGGCCGGGTCGGGCGATCCCATCGACATGTCCTTCGAGAGATAGTCGATCTTGAAGAAGATCGTGTGTCCGTCCGCCTTGAACGAACCAAAATCGTGCTCGCTATACGGGTCGTTCGCTTTGCAAAAGTCATCGTAGGTCGCGATGGTCTTGAAGATGCGCTCTGCGGCAGCGTGCCCGAGGGCCGCAACGCCCGGCGTCATAAGTGCCACGCCAGAGCTAAAGTCGCGGCGGAGCCGGTCGTTGAGCGAACGGATGATTTCGGTCTGAGCGTTCATGGTCGATCTCCTGATGTTGTGCGTGGAATCAAAGCTCGGGCCACGGGCGGCCCGAGCAACGATTTCGAGTACGGTTCGGGTGTCAGTCGTGTTTCAGCAGCGCGACCGAGTTGACGTCGCGGATCAATTCGCCCTGGCCCGGAAAATCACGCCACTTGAGGACGAGATTGTTTTCGTGCCGCTTGACCACGACAGCGGGCCACCATCCGTCGGTCAGCGTTTCCATGGCGATCACGAGGTGTCCTGGCTCGATCTCGTCCCAGGACTTGGGCTGCCTGCTTCCGATGACGCCGGTCTCTCCGCCGACCAGCGCATTCAGCTTCTCGTAAAGGTCGGAAGCGATCTGCGGGACTGCTTTGACGCCTGTTGCGTGAACGTCTCCTTTCGGGAGCTTACTGGTGACGGCGAAGTGGTGAGCGGCGACCGGCGTGGCCATCCGTAAACCCATCCCCTTGGCCATGCGGGTCAGTAAGCCATCGTCTTCGCCGACGAATTGTGCTCCGCGCGGTTTCTCATGCTCGTCGAGACCAAACAGGATGACAGTGGTCTTGGGTCCCTTGGGCGGGGTGGACTTGGGCGCTTTGGCTGATTTCTTGCTCATTCGATCTCCTGGAATCAAAAGAGGCCCGCGAAGGGCCTCTGCGAGTTGGTCGAGTAGTTTCAGCACTCACACGCCCGGCCACAGCAGGCCGGATTTCGTCATCCTGTTGGCTCTTCTGGTTGGAGAGCTACGCGGTCGCACAGGTGAAACAGCGGACAGCCTTTGCTGCCGCACCGGAAGCGGTCGTCGATCTCGTTGCCGTTACAGATGCCCATTTCCAACTGCGCGCAGTACCGCCATATGGCGTGCTGCACCCAGCGCGGAAACAACTTCGGATAGTTCGGGTTGCACTCTCGGGCGTCAATCTGGCTGGCGACGCGGGTGATGACGTCCGCGCATCCCTCGGGCTGATAGCAGGCCGGGCCGTACTGGTGTTCGGCCTTGAACCGTCCAAGGATGCCGCTGCGATGTAAAAAGTTGTGCACCAGCGTGTCGACGGCGATCATGTTGACGCCTGTCGCCAGCCAGAGCGGCTTGCTCGGCGGTGCGGATATCAGCAGCCACGCCAGCGTCATGTTCAGCACTTTGTCAGACACGCCAAACAAATTGCGAAGCGGCTCAACCAAGGCACTCCGCATCCGCATTTCGCGTCGGCGAATGCTGCCCTTGCTGGAGTCATGGAGCTGATCGTCGATCCAACCGACGAAGTCGCCGTCAGCCACGTCCCGGATGAACATGAACAGGCTGTAGCCGGTCTGGTTCAGGCGACCGTTCCGTAAGTCGTGCTTCGGCACCGGGCACACCGGAAGGATCTCCGGCTCGCCACAGGTCTGGGCCTCTTTCCGATAACTACAATCGTGGAAGGTCCAGTATGACCTGAGCTTGCAGCAGGTCGCTTGACGTGACGTCGCTCGATCAAGGTCCCGCCAGGTCAGGCGACCGTGACGCTCCATGTAGGTGTACGCCGCATGGTCGCTGATGCCCTGCATCGAGAACGCGACCATCAACTGCTCGAACAGGTAGGGCGTGTCGTGGTCTGCGATGGCCCGGCGGAGCTGTTTGACGTCAGGGCTCGACTGGTTGCCGATCAGGTGTCCGTCACCGGCGAGGCAGCAGATCGTATCGATCAGCACCACCGCGTGATCGAGCGCAGCACCAAACTGGAGGCTGTTGGGATGTCGGGAGCTTTTGGTTCTGCCGGGCCGTTTCGAGTTGGTCCGGGCCGCTCGCATTCCTAAACCGGCACCAGCGCGTGCAGGCCAGGTGAGGAGCCGAAGAATCGCCGTTTCATCTGAGTGGCTGCCGTCCAACCCATTCGGGCTTTCAGTACTGCCGAACGCCACCCAACCCACTGATTCGACGCGATTTTTGGCATTGTGACATCGAATGTCGCGACACGCAAGGCATCTAAATCATTGAATTTACTCGAAAATACGGCACTTGGCCTGCCTTAGCCTCTGCAAAAGCCTGGAATTTCGGCCATTGTGCTGCCTTGACGCTTTTCGCGACGACCACGCCTAGCCGTAGCGGATTGACTCCACAGCCATTTGTTCTCTATTCGTTCTTTTCCAAATTGGGGCCGACAATGCTGCTTACGATCTCTCTCGCGCTCTCGTTTTTCTTCGCGGCTGCGGCGGTGCGGATGCAGCAATGACCGAGCAGCTCCGAGCCTATCTCGATGAGCAGATGCAGGCCGTCGATGACGACGTTCGTCAGGCAATCACGCTTGCCGATGGTGACGTCTACCGGGCGCTTCGCATCACGCTCATCGCCAATGCGTTTTTGCAGCAAGAGAACGACCGGCTAACGAAACAGATTTCGAAGGGATATGCGCGGAAGAAATGAGACTCATCCTTCGAACCCAGAAAAAACAATCTGAGCTAGAGAAAAAGCCCACCTGGAATGAGAGCGCCGAGGACTATGCTGTGATTGTCGATGGTCCAGTCGTAGGTCGAATTTATAGACAGGTCAGTTCGTCGCTGCCGTCGGCGCAATGGCGATGGGTCGTGCAAAAGGGACCGTATGCGAATGGCTATGCGGCCACCCTAGATCAAGCTCAATCGGAGTTTGCAAAGGCGTTCAAGCCAGAGAATTGACATGTCCGTCACCTACTACGTCGCGCTGCCCTTCGTGGATTCCGAGGAAGGCCCGCTTCCGGCAGAGGCCCAGGAATGCCCGAGTGAGGCGATGGCAAGAATTAGGGCCGAGGCGATGTCTCGGAAGCCGGAATACGTCGGCGCGCTCGCTTTCAAGCGGACCGGCAGCCCGAACGAAGGAGCATTCGGAGATCCAACTATACTTGGAACGTATGGGTTAGTGCCGGAGAGCTTGGACGAGCTTTGATTTCTCGCTGTTCGACGTAAGGAGCTACAGTGCAGCACCGTGTGCGCTGGAGATGGAGTCATGAATGATTTGGTCAAGTTCTGGCGCGACTGCGATTTGGAGCGCCCGCCTTACATTCATCCGCTGGACAAGGCGGCTGTTGGCGCGAGGTTCAATAAACTATTCGACGAACAGGTGAAAACTCCAACTGAGTTTGTAGCCGGGCCGAGGTTCGGCAACTTCAAGGACAATCGCTTCCATCTTTCCTTGCTGCCGGTGCCCTTTATGGGATGTCTTGATCGCGCGGAAATATTCATTCTTCTTCTCAACCCCGGATTTGGATTCGGCAGCTACGAAGAAGACGCCGATCCTGAAAAGGCAGAAATGTTGAGGCGCAGCGTTCGGCAAGAATTGGATGGTGTCGAGTTTCCGTTTGTGTCACTGAACCCGCAATTTTCCTGGACCGCTGGTTTTAGATGGTGGGAAGGAAAATTGCGAAGTGTCATCCGTGCCCATGCAGCAGAGCGGCAAAGCAACTACCTTGCGTCGCTCCAAGCTTTTGCTTCACGTCTTGCCTGCATAGAACTAGTGGCATATCGCTCAGCGCAATTTGGCGGAGGATCTATTGCGCAAAAGCTGCCTTCGTGTCGTGCCGCGCGGCAATTTGTGGAGTCCGTGCTTCTCCCACGCGCGCAGAAGGGTGAGATCAAGCTCATCGTCACGCGGCAGGTAAGGCAATGGGGCCTTAACTCCGGCGACCACGTTGTACTTTACGAGGGAGGATTGACGCGCGGCGCTCCGCTAGGTCCAACCACCCCGGGAGGAAAGGCCATCCTCGCCCAGATGAAGAAATCGTTCTGACAAGCAAAAAAATAATTGCGGAGTGGCATTGGACCGGTTGGCTGGGCTTAGAAAGAACGCGGCTACGCGCGCCAGAAATCCTTGAAGCGCGTCGGGCTCAATTCAGTATATCGAACTGTGTGCTGGATATTCCGGTGCCCCAAGTAGGCTTGCAGTGCCCGCGTATCGTGCCCTTTGTTAGCGAGGGCGTAGCCGCAAGCGTGTCTCAGCATGTGCGGGTGAGCCTTGAAGCCTAGTCCTGCCTCGACTCCGGCGCGCTCGACCATGCGTGCGAAGCCAGCCGTCGTGAACGGCGTGCCGCGCTCGGAAGTGAACACGAACGGTGACTTAGGTTCTTGTTCGCGTTGCAACCGACGCAGCGCGCGCAGCTCATCACCAAGGATCGGATGTGTGCTCGGGGTGCCTTGCTTGACGCGACGGACATGCAGCGTCGCCGAGGTGAACTCGACCTGATCCCATCGCAGATCCGTCAGCTCTGAGGCTCGCAGGCCGTGCCGATAGGCGACGAGGATCATGGTGGCATCGCGCTGGCCGTGGCGGTTGCTCTTGGCGGCCTCGGCGAGGCGCTGCACCTCGTCGTCGGTCAGATACTCGCGTGTTCGCAGATCGGCGTTTTTCAGCCGAACCGGCATCGCAACTGTTCGTTTTACGATGATTGAAGGCGCACGTTTCAAGGCTGTTTTGGCCATGTTTTGCTCGGGGTTTGAGGGGGGGACTGTTCGAAGAACAGTTGTTTTACGAACAGAAACAAGACGAATTGCGGCGCTAAATTCGGCTTAGAACATCCGCAGCGGAGTCAAGGCTCTGCGCGAGACATGCGCCTGAGTTCGCGGTTCTTAAGCTCTCGCATCTCGGCCTCCATCGCCTTTGGACCGCGACCATCGCGGCCTGCGCGACGGCCCAGGCATCGAAGGAGGCAAGCGCATCGGATGCGACCGAAACGCAGTGGAGGAGGGCTCGCCCTTGCGCTAGGAAGCCGACTAACGGTGCCAGACGAGCGCCAGAAGGACGCAGACGGGCGTGGGAGAGATGGCGGCTGAGATTATGGGCTGAACAGCGGACGAAGCTCTGGCTAATGAAGCTTGCGAACTATGCGGCATAGCGGTCGCTACGCTCCAAGTTCTTCCGTCGGCCATATTGCCGGGGCCGGAAGAACGGCCAGCGAGGCCGTACGCGAGCGAGGAACGGGTCTTCGGCCATGTCTCGTCGGATCAACTCGACATCGGCAGCCGTCAGACCCAGCGCCGCTCCAACAATGCTGTCCAGTTTTGCAATCTGGGCGTCGATTGCGGTGTCCAACTTCTCAGGCGCATAGGTTTCGCGCAGCGTAGAAAGGGACTCCGCCATTTTCGGAGAGGCCGGGATCGGTGCGTTAAGAATATCGTTCCACCCAATTTCCGTGCCTTCGAGAAGCGCCAGTCCTGCGCTTGCCAACTTTGCAATTTCTTCGTCGTTGAAAGCAATCCGGTGCTCGGCGTCGGCATCGAGAGGCAACATCCACCCAGCTTCGACCTCAGTAATCTTGCCGAGGGCGAGCGTCAGGAATGGCTCGTCGGCAAACGCTTCATTCTTCGCAACCTTTGCCCCCTTCTTGTCGCGCACAACATCTTTCAACGGGCGCAAGCCAAGCGCGGCGGATTCAGCCTTCAGCTTACTTACCTGCTCGAACCGGCGCTCGCACGCTTTCAGAAGATCGGACCGTAGAGCCGCGAGCGCCTTCGCTTCGGAGGCCAGCGCCTCGTTCCAAGGCATGTCGGCAACGGCGCTCGCGTAGATATGGCCGCGAATCTTATTCTGGTAAGACCGCCGGTTTCCTACCACGTGGAAGAAGCCGTACACGGTCGAAAGAAAGAGAGCGTCGAACGGCACCTTCGACAAATCGGTACGCGGTCCGAAAACAATGACGGTGTTCTCCATCGCCGTCACTGCCGGATCAAAGGGCGCAGCAACCGGAAGCTGCTCAAGCACTGGAATGGCGTACATCGTTTTCGGAAGGATTTCCGGATAGGCCCAAACGGATGGGCTGGAGGTCTTCGATACGTCGAACTTTTCGTGAACCGGGTCACCTGAGATGCGGGAGGCTGAAATGTTTTCGCCTTTGAAGATCGTGTGTCCGCCCTTCTTCACAAAGTGGACTTCGCCGCGCTTGGCGAGCCCATCCTTAATTAATCGCTCCTCGCGCCATTGGCCGGCGCCGATGCCCTTCGGCGCGGCTAGCTCCGCCTTTTGCCCGCGCCGCGTCCAATAGGGCATCGCAGCGTCACGGAGTGTCTTGTTCTTCCAGAGCTTCTTAAGAATTTTCGCGCGTTTGGGAGTTAAGCGCGTCACGATGCGCCCATCCGGGGCGAACAAATCAGCGTAGGCGACCTTCTGCTCGGGAAGATGATCGAAGCGGAAGGTGGGCCGTTTCGCGCCCGGATGATACTCCACACAACTCTCATCCGCGAGGCGGATCGACACTTCGTCGTCCGCCTTGGCAGGCGTGGCTTCGGCGATCAGCAGCATGGGCAACACGTCTGCGTCGAAGATATCTGACCAAATCAACTCCAAATCCACGATCTCGCGAATGGCCCAACGACCGTCCGGAAGAAAAAGCTTTCGCAAATCGCCCGCTTCGTTTGAGACGCAAAATGCCAGCGGGACGACGAAGGCGAGCTTGCCAGGTGCGCCGCCATTTCCGGGTTGTCGGCACCAATGGTCGAGCGCGCGATAGATGAAAAGGGTGTACGCGTTGCTGCCGACCGTAATGCCATTGAAGGATTTCTTGCCGACCTCTCTTGTGCCGGTAAAATACGCTTCTGCATGCGCTTCAAGCTCGCTTGCGCGTTCTGCCCGTACGTAGGGTGGATTGCCGATCACCGCGTCGTACCCGCTGCGGTCGATCTCGCCAAATCGAGTTTGGGTTGGGTCATACAGCGCGCCGGGGTTAAGGCTGTTTGCGCGCTCCGTGATGTGCAAATCCGGAAAACCGTTGTGCCGGATGTCGTGACCAAACGTAAGCAGATGCCACAAAAGCTGGATTTGTGTCAGCACGGAAGAAAATGGGTTTAGATCGTTGCCCGCGAGACGCTCCACGGCCAACCGTGCCTCTGCGTACTCGCCAGTCCCGCTATCTGCGATTTCACCATACGATTGGCGGTAACGCTCGATCAGAAACGTTCCGCTGCCGCAGGCTGGGTCCAAGACCTCGGCGTTTTCGGATAGATCGAGGCGTTCTAGCAAGTACCGCGCGATGGATGGGGGCGTGTAAACCTCGCCTTGCTCTTTGCGCTGCTTGCGGTCAAGGAAGCGGTCGTAGACGCCCGTCATGAGATCGCCGCGGGCGCTTGCAAAATCGAAACGTGCGAAGCGGAACATAGCCCATTCAAGCGTGCGGCTCAGTTCCGGCACGGACAGCGCGATGATCCAATCCAACTCCGTTTCGTCGAACGCCGCCGAGTAGAAGTGTCCGCCCGTGCGATAGGCTTCTTCAAGAAGCCGGGTGTATCCGTGCCCGAAGTAGTCGTGCATGCCCTGGAATGCCGCGACTCCGCCATTGCAGAGATAACGCCGCCGCACGATGCCATCCGGCCCTTCTTCGTCGAAGAACCCGTGATCTTCGAGGAAGCGGATAAGAAGTATCCGCGCCAGGATCAGATTGGCGGTCTCGTTTGCAAAAAAGCGTTCGAGCTTCTCCGACTCTTTTTTTGGATCGAGGCCAGTACGTTCCGCAAAGCGAGGCAAGGCATCCAGCGTTAAACGGGCAAGCGCGGGATTTTGCACGAGATAGCGGCGCAACAATGCCGCGTCTTTGCGGTGTGCCTGCTCCTGTTCGCGACCTTCGCGCTTCTTGCCTTCGATCGAAATCGGATAGGCACGAAATAGATGTCCGCCGTATTTTTCGTCGAAGGCGGCGACGCGCTTCTGGATCTCATCGCGTTGCGTCCGGCCCGCTACAAGTGCCCGCAACGTTGCCTGCTGTAGCAACTGCGTGGTTTCGGCAAGCGTGTCGAAAAATACGTTTCGATTGATTTGAATTGCAACTTTCGTTGCAGCATCCGCGTCGGCGAGGGCGGTTAGTTTGTCCCGGGCAATCAGAGATTCATTGCCCGCCCGGAATTCGCGGAGCAATTCCGGAACTCCGGCAACCTCCGCTCGAAGAGGTGCCAATGTTTCTGCGAAGGCATCGATCGTTAGGCCAGCCCACGGCACTTCGATATCGGCATCATTGCCCGAACCCACGCTGCGAATGACCAACATCTGGGGATCGGCCATCATGAAATAGGCCGTGTCGGCTGTGATGTATTTTGCCTTTTCGGCGTATAGCGAGAGCCGTGCTGCGGGGCTGCCAACCGCCCCGTGTTCATCCTTGCACTCGCCAACGATCCAAGAGACTCGGCTGTCTTCCGCACCACCTGGCGCGAAAATTGTGACGTCCGGCCGTCCTCGCATCCCCGCGGTGTCCACGACGATGTTTGTTTTGGGGTATCCCAACACATCGACGAATAGATCGCGAAGCGCCGTGTACATGGTCGCTTCTTTGCCTTTGACAGTGGTGCGCAGCGCGGTGACCGCGGCGTCGAATTCAGTTTTTTGCTTTGCGCTAAAGATCATTGGAATCAAGGGGCACCGTTCGAGTCTTGCCAGCATACACAGCCGTGATTCTTCCCCCAAGACCGAGAAAACGCTGCATATCGAGTGATTCCACGTTTTTCGCTTCCGAGGGCCACCGATTTAATCTTGGGGCGCGCCCTACGGGCTGTCGGTCACATAGTCGCTCGCCGCCCTTTGATATTGCGACCTTGTAGGAACGCCTCCGCCTCGTCGTCATCGTGAGGGATGCTGAGCGCAAACTGCTTCTTGCCTGTTCCGCGCAGTCCGCAGTTCTTGCAGCGAAGTTTGAGCGAGCGAAGCAGGGTCATGTTGTTGTGCATTTTTGGAAGCTCGGCTGGTCTGAGGACCGCCCGATGGCTGCACCCATTGCAATGAACACCCAGAATCTCGGCCGCCAGGAACACGGTGTGGAGGCTGTCATGCGGCATAACGGCAGCTTAGGTTAGACCAAGGACCGGGACTATGACCGACACGCCTTCCGATCTGCAGAAGTCGTTGGTTCAGGAGGCGACGTACCTTCGGGGCAAAATCTTGACTGCTTATTCCCAGGTTGAGTTTTTGCTGGCCGATCTGTCTGTGAAGCTCGACCTCAAATTTCCATATCTTATCAGAAAACGTATCAACGCAGCCAGACGCATTGGTGAACGGCCCGGATACGAGAGTTATCGGAAAGAGCTGAACAAGGTCTGCGACGACCTCATCGAGTACGACGAGATGCGCAACATCATGGCGCACGGATTTCTGATGCTCACGACCGACAAAAAAGGAAACCACGTCTTCGATATGATGATGTACCGCCGCAACGGCGGAGAATTTGAACGGCTAGAAATCCAAACGAACATCCCCCGGATGCATGCTGCCGCCGAACACATCACCGAGTACGTTCAAAACGCTGTTAGGCTGTTCAGCAAGATTTATCTGGAGAAGCGTCTTGAGCATCCTGCTGACGGCATTCTCATTGAGAAAAAGCCTGCTCGCTAAGTGTTTGATTCATCGAAATCGGCCGTACCGCAAGCTCCATTGCGGGCCTTTATAGTTTCGTTGCAATTGTCAGCCGTTTGTATTCCTCCGCCACGTCTTGCAATCGAGGTGGCGTTTCTGCGTGCCCGAGCAAGTGGCTCACTCCGAGAAAGACCCGTACTACTGGCAAACACAGCAGGTTAAGCGTTTCCACCACCTCATCACTTCCGAACTCTGGTTCTACATCAATCGTGCCTCGGTCGCCGTCCGCCTTACTCGGCACGAAGTAGCGATTGAGTGTTTCAATAGACGGATGCGCATCCAAAGAGAATTGGCGATAGAATATGTATGCCTCATCACCGACTTTTTTTGCAATTGCCCCAGGCGTTAAAGTGTCCGACGTTTCCCAATTTTTGGTGTCACGCAACCATTGGCGCACCTTCTGTTCTCGCGCCTCGTCGAATTCCTCGCCTTTCAGAAGCGCCCGCATACTGATGCGGCGGTGCTTCATATGGTCCCCGATTACCTCGTCCATGAACTTTTTGCCGCCGTGCATCAAACCTTGAATCCAAAGCGTGTTTTCGTAGCAACACCGCGCCAGAATTCTTGCTTCCACAGTTTGCCCTGCATCCAACAACATTAGGCTCGACTTGAGGTTTGAAAGCGTCCTCGACAAGAGCATCAGCCCTAAGATTCGGATGCGTGTCTTCTCGTCTCCAATCTCACGAACGTCACTGGTCGCCAAAATGTGCAGCCCTTCCGGGCGCAAGCCATCAGCAAACGCTCTCCAGGTCTCAACGTCGGGCATTGCTCGAACCTTTCTTCTCACTCCGACCCAAGCGGCGGCGCGAAAGAAACAGGAGCACAGCCAGCAGAGCCACCGCTGCACTGCAATTGCCACATGGCCATAGGCGCTCATCTCCAGAAAGCCGAGCTTGATGAAGATAGCGTCAGTAGATTGTTGCGGAGTCATCAGGCGCACCTCTCAGCAAAATTGCTGTTTTCGGGTGCGCTAGGGGTCATAGGGGGTGATTTGATTCCAGCGCGCAACGAAATCTGTTCACTTACCCACATTTTCGCCGGGCTCTGTGGGAAACAGCTTTGCAATAGAATAGGCCCCGGCGCGGCGTTATTTTCGCCCTGACTTGCCACCTGTCAGGGTTCTCACCAGCGCGTACTCGCGCTTAGCAGTTGCGCCGAACAGGTGAGGTACGGACCACCGATTGACCACCGA
>SXGT01422332.1_pt1 | contig 16234 bp, 16 predicted proteins | sample 3176221 | NCBI WGS metagenome assembly SXGT01 (sample SAMN11356862, study PRJNA531348) | freshwater metagenome | isolation source: freshwater sample F1-120 | place: China: Fuxian Lake, Yuxi | collected 2017-12-25 | reverse complement strand
GCCTGAGGTAGTTTGATAAGGAATTGGGTGCCGTGTTCAGGACCTTCAGTGCAACTTTTGACTTCAATCTCGCCACCCAGGCCATTGACGATGCCATACACCACAGACAATCCCAGTCCGCTGCCCTTGTTGGGGGCTTTGGTGGTAAAAAACGGCATAAAAATGCGTTGCTGCAGCTCCAACGGTATACCACAACCGTGGTCGCTAACCGTCAAGCAAATAGCTAGCTTAACAATACCATTCTGTTCCAGAATGGTATTTTCCAAACCCACTCTGACTATGCCGCGCTGATCCATGGCATCAGCAGCATTGATGCACAGATTCATGACGATTTGTTGCCATTGACCAGGGTCGGCCAACACCAGGACTTGTCGCAGTGAACTGTCAAATTCAAAATGCAGATAAGGCCGGTATGAAACATTAAGCAAGCTCAATAGCTCCCGGATTTGTGATACCAATTCGACTTCCACCGCCTGGGTAGGGATTTGCTTGGCAAACGCCAGCAAGCGCCTTACGATGTCGCGAGCCCTAAAAGCCGCAGTCAAGACCTGCTCAAGATTTTGCTTACCCAAAGAGCCATCAGGCAGGTCATCACTGGCTAGTTCGGTATAACCGACAATACTGCCCAGAATATTGTTAAAATCATGAGCGATACCCGCCGCCATCGCACCGACGGCTTCCATCCTGGTTTGTTCCAGCCGCGCATCCAGCATGGACTGATAGCCCTGCTCCAACTGGGCCCGGAATGCCATACCGTAGGCCATTGACATTTCCATGAACGGCTTACTCAACGATTCTGCGATTTCGGCAAATGATAGATCAGCGTGGTTTTGTGCCAATTTAACCAGCGCCAAATGGTTAATATTGGTCAACTCATCGGGTGGCACCCTCATATCGATCAGGCGCTTGCCCAAATCAAAGGCTTCGCTTAGAAACACTTCAACCTGTGCAGGATTTTGCTGCAGCACGACATTTTCCAGGATGCGATAGTATTGTTGAGTAGCCTGCTGCATAAACTTCATTGAGTCCGGGAACTTAGTCAACTAGCTCGGTAAATGCCGATAAATTAACACTCCAGCATCATCACGACCACTTTGCCAACGCTGCAGGATGGACTCGGCCTGTTGGGCGATGTCGGCGTCGAGGTCCTCGTAATGTTTGCGCAGATCAGCGAATTCGTCCAAGCCGTCTGTAAACATCACCAGTAAATCATTGGCACCCAAAGACATGGTTTCCGGCGCCAGATTTTCATAACCGGCTCCGACGATACCGCGAGCACCGCCCAGACGAAAGTTGCCGTGCTGTTGCATCAATAGACAACGAATATTGCCAACCGAGGCGATGCGCATTTGTTGGCTGTTCAAATCGATCACTGCAATTGCCATAGCAGCGCCTCGTGTGGTTTGCAGTTTGGTATTGCAATACTCAAACAATTTCTCGCAACTAGCCTGTGAATGCTGGCTGATGCAATCGTAAGCATACTCAGCAGCTTGAGCGGCATAACTGCCATGACCCAGACCGTCGACTACCGTCAGCACCAACCGGGTATCGTGTTGCCACCAGCCACAGCGGTCACCGCATTCAGTTTCACCCGCAAAGGGCTGTGTCAGGTGTGAAATGGCTAAAGCCATTTACGGGCTCTGACAACCGTGCCTCCGCCAGGGCGAGCACTGATTTCCAATTCATCAGTCAGGCGTTTGATGCCGGGCAGGCCACAGCCAAGACTACCTGTGGTACTAAAGCCTTCCTGCATAGCTTGTTCGACGTTGGCAATACCCGGCCCGTCATCTATCGTTGACAGTTCCAGACCGCTTGGTTGAAGGATATCGACAATCTCAAACACTCCACCGCCAGCATGAATAAACAAATTGGAGGCCAGTTCCGACGCCACAGTGGCCAGATAGTAACTGCCTGATTTGCTGAAGCCGGCCCGACTGGCCTCTGACCGCGCCTGACGCACGACTTCGGCGATATCGGATTCGCCGCTGACGTGAATGCTTAATCGATTCATCTGGCGCGCACGATGGCAATGGAAACGCGGGTCAAACCTGGACGTGATTCTATTTTGAATTCGTCCATCAGGCGTTTGGTCCCTGGTAGGCCGGCTCCCAGGCCGCCACTGGTGGTATAACCATCCTGCATGGCATTGTCGATATCGACAATGCCGGCACCCTGGTCTTCAATCACGACCAGGACTTTGATATGGGCATCGTCTGAAGCATTCGTAATCTGACAGGTACCTGAACCGGCATATTGCACCACATTGCGGGCCAACTCGGACACCGCTGTGGCCAGTCTTGCCCGGTCGGCCATGCCAAAACCGGCTTGACCCGCCAAATCGCGAGCCGCGGCCCTGGCGGCAACGATATCAGTAACATCTTTGATATCGAACCTGCCATCATTATCGGAGAAGAACATCGTCTTCCCCCTCGTCCAGCACCGCATCACCACGACCGGCAATCCGCGATTCCAGAATCTTTAGACCCTGTTCCAGATTGAAGGCGCAATCAGCGGCAATCAGACTGCGGCCCATTTCAATCAGGGTCATGGCCACGTATGGTTGTATGCCACACAACACCACTTCTGCACCCAATAGTCGCACCATAGAAGTAGTATCGTTTAATACGCGTGCCATGAAGGAGTCAACCACATCCAGTGCGGTAATGTCGATCGCCACACCCTGAGCTTCCAGTGCGGCCACCTTGCGCACCAGATCGTCCTGAAATTGCAAGGCGTCGGTATCGGTCAGATCGGTTTGCACGGAGGTCAATAAAACCCGGCCCAACCGCAATATGGGAATTTTCACTATTTATCTCCGCTGGCAGCAATCACGCGGCGTCCCACCATTTTCAGCGCTTCGGCGACGCCGGCTCGCAGGGTGGCTCGACTAGACACGTTGTTGAAGCTGATGTTTAACTTGGCCAGGGTTTGAGCCCCTTCCGGGCTGATGCCGGTCATGACAATACGCGAACCCAACAACTGGGCGGCGTCTATGGCTTTCATGATATGGCGTGCCACACTGGTGTCAAATACGGGCACACCGGTGACATCGATGATGGTAACAGTCGCTTCGTGCGCCGTGATGGCTTCCAGCATCCGCTCGGTAAAATGGCGGGCCCGCAAGGTATCAATGACGCCGACCAGCGGTAACATTAGAACATTACTCCACAACAAAACCACCGGCGTCGATAGTTCCAGCAAAGATAAACTTTGCTGGGAAATCACTTTCTCCCGGGCTTCAGCATAGGCATCGAAGGTGAGCAACGATAAACGATCCAATACAAAATCCATTGCATACAAACAGACCGCCAAATCATCGGCAGCGTTACTGAGCGTTTGGATCAGATGCTGATTCAAAATGTTCTTCAAGGTGATCACGTACAGCACCGTATCCCCAGGTCTGATGCCTTTTTTGGCAAGATCGGTGCTTAGATTGCGGGCAAACACACCGAGCGGGCTGGACTCCAGTATTTCAGGTAACTGCTCGGTACCGGACGCGGCTTGAAAAGCGTTAGTCAGTTCCTTGATCATGACATCAAACTGACGCCGCAGCATCTCGTCGCTGATTAGATTGGGGTATTTGCGCAGCCAGACACGATTGATCTCGGCCAGCCATTCTTCAGTCAGATTGCTATGGTGCTGTTGTAATAAATCGATGATGGGGCTCAGTTTGGTCATGGCGGTAATCTGGCAAAGATGAATTAATGGGTTTCAAAACAGCTCGATCTGAGGTAAACCACTTTCGGCTTCATTCACTTGCTGGACAGCCGGAGCGTGATTGGTCTCAGTATTAAGATAGTCGTCCAGCACTTGACTCATGCGCTGGGGTAATTCAGTCAATTTTGCATCAGGTCTCTCCAGCCGCTGCGCAAAAGCTCTCAGGACTTCGTTTCGTTGTTCCATTGCAGATTCAATGCGTTCTATACGCTGCCGGATGACATCCTGAAACTGGATGTGGCCATAAATTTCCGAAATATCGTCAGCCAGAGTGATGTTGTGGGAGGTCACTACTGTAAACAGCGTTTTATAGTACTGGCGTAAATCTTCGTAATTATTCTGCAATGTACGGATCGACTCGATGACTTTAGAAGCATCGGTCATTTGCTGGGCAGACTCTTCAATCACATTGAACTTCAGACCGTTTTGCATCGTATGCTGAGCATGCGTCAGGCCTTTTTCGATCATCACCGCCGCTTGCGACGAACGTAGCGAAAGATTACGTACTTCATCCGCAACTACCGCAAAACCGCGTCCAGCTTCACCTGCCCGGGCGGCTTCTATCGATGCATTCAGGGCAAGCAAATCGGTTTGCTTGCTAATTTCCTTGATCATGTCGACCAATTTCACCAACTCGTCAATTTCCTTACCGGCTTCACGCATGATGATCATGTCTTGATTCAATCGCTCCGGCAATGCCTGCATAAAGTTGCCGATTTCGCTGATAAAACCAACGCTTTCACCAAATTCATGCTCCATATCACCGGTTTTCATATTGGAATTATCCAGATAGGCCACCAACTTATTCGCATCATGACTAACCTCGCGCACTTGGTTAATCAAATTTATGGCGGCGTTTTCGGTGTCTGAAATCACGCTCTTCAATTGCTCGTCTATGGCACCATCCAAACGCTCATGAGATGCCATGATATTTAGAGCCAAATCGCCGGGATGGATGGCATTGGCTGCTTCGCGGCGGCGCTGTTCTTCCAATTCGGCTCCACGCCTGGAAGCGATGCTGGATAAGGTCACAGCCAGTATCAGCAAAACACCTCCACCAATAGCCAATACACCACTGGCATGCCAACTACCAAAGATCTGTTCGAGTTCATCTCGGAATATGACTTCGCCTATGCCGACCAACACTAAACTGGCCAGGGCGGCATAACTTGTTCGCCATAATTCGTTTGCGGTTATCGTAGGTGTATCCGCAGGATCCGATCCAAACGACATGGTTTTATGCTCCCGGCAGCACCTGTTTAATCACTTTCAATAAATCCGAACCACCAACAGGTTTGACCAGCCAACCGGTCGCACCCATTTTTTTGGCTTCGTCACGCTTGCCTTGTTGGCTTTCTGTTGTCAGTACCAAAATCGGCATGAAGCGAAATCCTGCCAATGCTCTGACATTTTGAATCAATTGAATGCCATCCATATTAGGCATGTTAATGTCAGTAATCAACAAATCCGGTTTGAGGCCAGCCTTGAGTTTAGTTAATGCCTTCACACCATCTTCGGCGGTTTCGACTTTGAATCCGGCCACTTCCAAATTGCTTCGCACACTCATCAACATGGTTGCCGAGTCGTCTACGATCATTACAGTTTTTGACATTTTTAGTCCTCACTTATTTCAAAGCCGATTCCAGCCAGGTTCGCAGATCAATATCCTTGGGCCAGGAAGAGATGCCGGGTTGCAGAGCCATCAACACTTGCAACACGGCGCTGTGCAAATGCTGGCAATCGCCAAGATTCAACCGGGCCTTGGGATTTTTCAACAACCATTCCAACAATACTTCTGCTTCTTCAACTCCAATATTATCGCGAAATATTGCGGATTTTTTTTGAAAATCGATAGCCATCACACGAGCTCCTTGGGATTCAATACCATCAATACCGAGCCGTCGCCTAGCAGAGCGGAACCGGAATAGCCGCCAAGACCACCCAGAATGCCGATCATGGGCTTCAAGATGATATCCACGGTTTCCCGGAAATCATCAACCAAAATACCGACGTGTTCATCATTGATACGCACCACCAGAGTGGCCAATTCGTCATCTTCGTTGGCTCGCGGTTCAGCGTCCAGTCCCAGTAAATCATTCAGAGCCAATAGCGGCACGATACGCCCACGCAGCACGGTAGTTTGCCGGCGTTTGATGGTTTTAATGGCTGCGCGAGGAACACGCACCGTTTCCACCACCAAATCCATCGGCACACCGAAGATTTGATTATCAAATTCGATAATCATGACATTGGTAACCGCCATGGATAGCGGCAACGACAAACGAAGAGTCGTGCCCTTGCCAACTTCGCTTTCCAGATAAACGCTGCCGTTGACCTTCTCGATGGCATTGCGCACTACGTCCATGCCTACGCCACGACCGGAAAGATCAGAAATTTTTTCGGCGGTCGAAAAGCCGGCCGCAAATACCAAATTAATGGCTTCATGATCGGTTATTCGTTCTAATGTCGACTCATCGATGATACCTTTTTCATAGGCTTTTTGTTTGACCACCTTAGGATCAATACCTTTGCCATCATCAATAATTTCTATCAAAGCCCGGTCCGACTCCTGTTTGGCACGGATGGTTAACCGTCCCGCCGCCGGTTTGCCGGCCGCTCGTCGCACTTCAGGGGTTTCAAGACCATGGTCCAGGCTGTTGCGGACGATATGAATCAGTGGGTCGGCAAGAGCTTCGACAATATTTTTGTCGGCTTCGGTAGTTTCGCCTTCCAAAACCAGATTGACTTCCTTGTGGAGTTTGCGTGAGGTGTCGCGTACCAAACGTGGAAAGCGTTGAAAAATGAACGAGACCGGCATCATTCGCACCTGCATGATGGCGTCCTGCATTTCTTCGGCAATCCGGTTGATCACATCATATTGGGATTTGATTTCCCGCGACAGTTCGCGCACACCGTATTGACTTTCGGCTCGACCGGCTAGATAAGGCAGGCTGTTTTTGGCCACGACCATCTCGCCGATCAGCCCCATCAAACGATCGATTTTGTCTTGATCGACTTTAAGAGTTTTCGTACCGCTATAAGCATCTTCGGCGCGGCGACCAAATTTGATTTCGCCATCACCCTCTCCGCCATTGGCTGAAGCAGGTATTAGCGTGTCCGGCAAAACCACTGGCGACGGTGCAGTGGGTATCGGTTGGTTGAATTCTGCCAACGGGATGTTAGCTTCGGTTGCCAAATCGGCATCAGGTTTTTCAAAATCGTTAAGATCCAGCCAATCAAGTAGCGGCTTGGAATTTTCAGTTGCTTGGGACTGGACCAGGGCATCTTGTAACGATGGCAACAGCGCGCTACGTCCGGCGTTGTTATAGAGGGCTCCGAGAGTCGCTGCCACCGAAGCCAGTCGCCCGGACAACCAGGACACACTATCTGATTGCGACAATATCTCCCGTTGCGCCTGAAGCAACTCTCGGATAGCTTGATTGATCTCGCTGGTTTGCCTCGGTGGATTGGTCTCCAACGGTAAAGTAATGTCCACCATATCGGTATCAGTGGGCATTTTGGTTAAAGCCTTTGATTGTGTGAGAGCATTTTGCCAGTCAGGTGCCTGCAACGTTTGCAATGACTCTATCAGCAAACGCAAGACTTGACGGTTTCCGGCATCCAGTTCAATGATCAACAACATCCAGCGCAATACGGAAGCCATCCAGAGCCCAGGCGAACTCAGTTCCAACATCGCCCGCGCCACGGCCTGCAAGCCGGCAACATCGTCGCTATCCAACAGGTTTAAAGCCTCTCCGACAAAATCGTCGTACACAGGCCCACCATTCGGATCGCCTTGTGGCAAGACCAATCTGATTGCAGATATTTGGCTAATCCGGATTTGTTCCGGCATATACCGAAATAATTCATGTAAAGCATCTATTGGCGCGGTGGTCAAAACCCAAAAGCGCAATACACAACGATAAGCATCAAGTTCCAACGCCGATGGCCAGGGTTCCCGACTTTCGACCGAACTCCATAACACTTGTGGAATTTGCCGGGCTTGATGGAAAGGATCTTCACCTTTAAAGAAACATTCTTCCTCGGGCGAATACTCCAGCAAAAGCAGTTTACCGGCGACAGCCTTGCGGTAAATATCCATCCGCATCGCTTCAGGCACTTTATGCAACTGAAGCGGAAGTTCCAACACATCATCTAATGTATGCGATATTTCTTTTTCTGAGGTTGGCAACGGCTGCGGCTCCTCAGTTACCGTGTCTGCCAGCGATGCCGTGCTGATGTGCAGAAATTGTCGTAGCGAATCCGCCAACCGGGCAGCAGTTTGGCCGTGATCTGCACTTATTTTTCCGTTGGTTTCAATTTCGTCTATCAGTTCGTTAACAAAATCCATTGCATCCAACAGACGGTCTGCCAGCGCCTGGGAATATTGCACCCGACCGTCGCGGACTGAATCCAACAAATCCTCGCCGGCATGCAAGACACGGGTCATTTCAGGGAATTCAAACAGTCCGCTGTTGCCCTTCAACGTATGTACCAGCCGAAACAGTTCGTTCATCGTATCGCTGCAATCCGGCTGATTTTCCAATTGCAACAGTTTCTCGGCGATACCTTGCAGGAACTCCCGAGCTTCAGCAAGAAATTGTTCCAGTAGCGGGTTCATGCCCCCCCCTCTCCGAGTAGTGCACGGACATATGCCAGCAAGCTTTCAGGTTTGACTGGCTTGATCAGATAAAAATTGGCGCCTGCGCCATAAGCACGTTTGCGATCTTCGGCTTCGGCTTCGGTGGATACCATGATCGCCGGGGTTTGATCGATTTCCTGGCTGCGGATTTGTTTCAAGAAGCCGTAACCATCCAGCTTGGGCATATTGATGTCGACGACATACAGATCGTAAACGGTTTGCAGTGCTTTCTCCAGGGCCTCGATACCGTTGACCGCCTCGTCAACCGCATAGCCGGCCTCTTCGAGAATATTGCGGTGGTACATGCGTACCGTGGCGGCATCGTCGACGATGAGGATACGTTTCATTTGTCCCCCCAGGGTTTTTGGTAGACGATGGCTTCCGGGAATTTGCGCACCCGGAACAGTGAAGAAATTCGACTCATTGATTCGGAATGGCCGAGGCAGACAAATCCACCGGGATTCAGGGCGTCGAAAAAAGTTTCCGCAGCCTGCCGCCTTGAAAGATCGTCAAAGTAAATCAGCAGATTACGACAGAAAATGACATCGAATTTTCGGTAAGCCCGGGTATCGGCGGCTTCAGAAAGATTGACACGGGTAAATTCGACAGCTTCACGCAAATCCTGGCTGATCTGGTAGCCGCTACCGGTATTTTGAAAGTATTTTTTTAACAGCGGTGCCGGCAAATGTTGTACCGAGCGAGCTGAATAAATACCGCGTCGGGCACGAGCGATAATATCCGTGTCGATATCCGAGGAGATGATTTCCACATCCCACTGTTCGATCGCGGGCCAGTGTTCCAGCAGGTATATGACGATCGAGTAGGGCTCCTCGCCAGATGAGGACGGAATCGACCAGATCCTGATCGGTGTTTTATCGCGCTTGCGACGCACGATCTCGTTCAACATCGAGTCGACCAGGCATTTGAATTGATATTCCTCGCGGAAAAAATAGGTTTCGTTGACCGTCATCAAATTGACCAGCGTTTGTAGTTCCTGGCCGCTGGCTTCGAATCGCATCATCATAAAGTAGTTGCGAAAGCTCCCGGAATCGGTAGCGTGAATCCGTTCGATCAATCGCTTATCGACGAAGTAGCGTTTGGTATCTTCAAACTGAATGCCGGTCTTGCGATAAAAATATTCGCGGAATTTGCGAAATTCTTCTTCGCTGATATTAAGGTCGGCCATGCGCATCAACTCTCGTTGATGCGTTTCAACGCCAGTTCGGCGGCAAAACGAATATAGGGTTCGTCTGGAAATCGTCCAGTCAGATGCTCCAGCGCCTGCCGGGCGGCCGATGACCCTACTTCACCGAGCAAATCGACAGCCGTGGCGCATACATTGACGTGCGGGTCATTTTCTATCACTTCGATCAACCATTCTTCCACACGCGGATGACGCAGGGATTCAAGAATGTTCACGGCAAAAATCCTGACGTCAGCATTCAAATCCCGCAACAGGTTGCCCATGATGGGCGCCACTTCTTCTGGTAATTGCTTCATCGCTTCAATAACTTCATTGCGCAGCGCCGCATCCTCACTACGCAGACATTCCTCCAAACCGGCAACGGCGGTCTGATCTCCCAACCGGGTCAATGACGTAAGGATGGCTTCACGGACGCTGGCATCCTGTTCGCGTTTCAGGCGCTCGACCAGAGACTTGGAAGCCTGGCTGTATTCGGCCAGATCACGGGCCGCCCAACGCCGGGCAGACGATGATTCATTTTCCAATTCTGACACCAGTCCAGCAAAATCCCGGTTGCTTTTGCGCTCATCGGTATTAACGGATTCTACTGGTGATTGTTTTACGATAGGCATAGCGTCTCCTTTTGGCCTTAACGAGCCCAGGCAGTTATTTGACTGGCAATTTTATCGGCATCGAGCACTACCGAAGCGCCTCCTCGCTTGATCAATTCGGCCGGCATGCCAAATACTACAGACGAAGCTTCCGATTCGGCGATGGTGCGGCCACCCCGGCGCTTGATTTCGGAAAAACCTTCCGCACCGTCGTAACCCATGCCGGTCAGCATCACGCCGATCACCCGCGATACATCACAATTTTCCATCACACTGCTCGCCAGCAATTCCACCGAAGGATGCCAGAGAAATTCCTTACTTTCCGGACGAGTGATGGTCATCAACTTGCCAGCCCGTTTAGTAACCAACATGTCTGCACCGCCCTTACCAATATAGACAGTACCGGGTTCGATCACCACCGGATGAGCGGCTTCCACCACCTTCAACGCACACAATTCGTTCATTCGATTGGCAAAAGACAAGGTAAAACTGGCCGGCATGTGCTGAGCAACCAGCACCGGCCAGGGAAAATTAGCTGGCAACAAAGGGAGAATATCTTCCAGGGTCCTGGGTCCACCCGTTGAGACACCAATTATCACCAAGCCGTCACCGGCAACACCACGCCGGACAAAGCTGGTAGTCCGCTGGACGTTGCTACGATCAACTTTGATTCGATTTGTCAATCCCCGTGCAGTTTTCAAACGGGCCTTAGCTGCAGCCCGCACTTTGCCAACCATTTCATCCTTGATGACATCAATAGACAATGAAATGGTACCGCCAGGTTTGGCAATGTAATCCACTGCACCCAGGGCAAGGGCTTCGAAGGTGACCAAAGCCCCTTTTTCGGTCAATGACGAAACCATGACCACCGCTACCGGACGCTCGGCCATTAACAGCGATAGCGCTGTAATACCGTCCATTTCCGGCATATTGATATCGAGTGTAATGACATCGGGTTTGAAAACAGCGTTTTCTTCCACTGCTTCTTTGCCGTTACGTGCCAGCCTGATCTCGAAATCGCCTTCGGCCTCAAATAACGAAGCCAGTTGCCGGCGCATTAAGGCAGAATCGTCAACTATCAATAACTTGATCATTCCTTAACCTCAGTCAATCTCATCAATCAAGACTGGCCAGTGATTTCAAATCCAGGCTTTCCAGTAATTGAGAAGGTTCGATTAACTGGATCAAACGTTTTTGCTTTTCAAGATTGGCGACCCTACCAAGAAGTTTGGCTTGCTCACCTGACAGGCAGGGCGCAGCTTCGATTGCATTTTTGGGAATCTTTAACACTTCGGTCACCGAGTCGACAATGAAACCGGTTCGAACCCCGCCGAGCAGAAAAACCATGATACGTTGCCGATCATTACGTTCGGCGGTAGCCAAGCCCAATCTTTGCCGCTGATCGATCACTGGCAACACCGAACCACGCAGATTGATCACCCCTTCGACAAACGGCGGAGCCTTGGGCACATGAGTCAGTTCGTCCGGCACCCGAACGATTTCCTGGACACTTTCGATAGGCACGCCGTATTCCTCTTTGTCGAGGCGAAATACCACCACCTGTTCATCATCTTCGACGATACCATCGTCGTAATCGTTTGAAATATCCATGCTGGTTGTCTCATTGCTCAGGTTGTCCACGGTCGTTAAAGCCTCTCTGATACTGGAGTGGCGAAACATATTGCCAGCCGAGATAATCGATACCAGTCGCTTGCCGGCTTCCAGACGGCAAATGTCGGTGATGTCGGATAAATCTCCATCGCGAGCCAACAAGCCCGGCATTACATCGACGCTGGCTTTGGGAACCCGTAATACCTCGTTGACGCTGTCCATTACCACACCGACTGAAGCACTGCCTAGCGCCACCACCACAATTCGGCTGTGTTCGTCGGCATCGCGCGGCGGCAAACCGAACATTCGCCGCAAGCTGACCAACGGCAACAAGCGATTGCGAAGGGTCATGATGCCCAACACGTGTGGCTCGGCATGCGGCACTTGCACAATGTTTTCCGGCATTTGCACAATTTCCTGCACATCCTCGATCGATATCGCGTATTCCTGACCGGCCACCGCGAAACTGACCAACTGTAGTTCGTCACTGACCACATCATCGTCTTTGGCTTGTTGTTGACTGGCACTGCCATGACTATCGCGACCACCGGCTTGCGACAGTGCGGCAATATCAGCAAACTCCTTGGCGATCAGTTTGGCAAAATCCATCACCATCACCATTTTGTGGCCGCCGACATCTTTCAAAATACCACAGAGCAATTCGGTATCGACGGTGCCGCTGATTGAACCGACGTCCTCGATTTGCTGCGGTTCGACCCCGACCACGCTTGAAACGCGATCGACCACAAAGCCCAACGGTTGACCCAGGTCGATAACAACCGCGCGGGTGGAGTCGTCGTATTCGCGCTCTTCAAAACCGAAAATGCGGCGTAAGGAAATGATGGGGAGGACTTTACCACGCAGGTTGGCCAAGCCATCCAGGGTATGCGGCGCCAGCGGCACCCGCACTATTTCGGGAACCCGGATGATTTCCTGTACCGGGCTCATGTCAACGGCGAAGACTTCGACGCCGACGATAAAGGTGACGAACTGACTGACGTCCGATTCGCCGGCGTCGCCGCCGCCGGAATCATTGTCCGCAAGATTCGGCGCCTGTTCCAGGGTTGCATTAGTCATGACATTCTCCAGGGAAGCCAGGCGGGCTTAGTTGCTTTGCAGTTCGTCGGCCAAAGAAGCGATTTCTTCAATCGCGGCGGCAAGTTCCTCGGCACCCTGTGATTGCTGACTGGCCGCTGAAGCAGCTTCGGCGGCGGCTTTTTCCGCTTCCTGAGCTGCTGTGGATATCTGATCCACACCGGTTTTAACCTGGCTGATAGCGGCAGCAATCTCGTTGGAGGCGTTCAGAATTTCGCTGGTACCGGTTTCGACTACACCAATGTCGGTTTCGATAATCACCAGATTTTCTGTCGAAGCCTTGGCTTTTTCCACTTCGCTCATCGCTGCACTAAGAATTTCTTCCAAATCCCGACCGACCAGACCGATTTGATCTTGTACCGCCTTAACCAGATCTTTTATCCGATCGGCGTTTTCCGCAGAATCGTGGGCCAGATTGCGGATGTCGGTGGCAACCACGACAAAACCCTTACCAAATTCCCCCGCACGAGCTGCCTCTATGGAACCGTTGACAGCCAACATATTCGTCTGAATCGACACCGTGGAGATGGCATCGACGATTTTATCGATGCGGCGTGAGACCAATTCCAACTCCTTGATTTGCTTGATACTGGTACGGGAAGCAACGGCGGATTGAGATATATTGGCAATCATCTGATCAACACTGGCTTTGTTGGTTGACAGAAGTTCTTTGATGGCAACCACTTTTTGACCGCTTGCGGTTGAACGGGCTTGGGCAATTTCGACCCCTCTCTCGATTTGGGCAATTGCGGCAGCGGACTCTTCGGTACCGGCGGCCTGTACTTGAGCACCTTTACGGATTTGTTCGATCGCTGCCATGATCTGACCACCTGAGCGGTTGATTTCCTGTACCGCCGATGACAACTCCTCGGCAGCCGAGGCCACTTCTTCGGCACTTTTGGCAACGTCAGTGGAGTTTTTCAAATCTTCGGCCAGTTCGGACAGATTTTGCGCAGATTGTTCACATTCAGCCAGCGCCTGGGATTGTTCATCCACGGTTTTGGCAGCTTCCTCTGCCGCGGCCGATTGTTCCTCGGCGGCGGCGGCTATTGATTCAGAGCCTTTTAAGGCTTGTTGGGCTGCAGACGCCGATTGCTGAGCCCCGGTGGCAATATCGCGAATACCTGTAACCACATCAATTGCATCCTTACGCACTTGCTCCAATTGGGAGGTAATGGTTTTACCATTTTCGATTTCGCCTTCGATGGTTTTAGCGGAAGTATTGATGCCGTCAGCGATGACTTTAACCTCCTGTTGTATTTGTCCAACCAGTGACTGAATTTGTTGAGCACTTTTTTCAGAGGTTTCCGCCAAGGTCCTGACTTCGTCGGCAACCACCGCAAAACCTTTACCGTGTTGGCCTGCGCGAGCCGCTTCGATTGCGGCGTTCAGTGCCAACAGGTTGGTTTGGTCGGCAATCCGGGCCACCGCTTTAACGATATCACCGATGCTGGCGGCCTGTTTTTCCAATTCGACCACCATTTCTACCGACATGGCCTGGCGCTGCGCAGCGACACCCACGTTGTTTACCAGGCTGGCAATTTCGGCGCTGGTTTTGGCCACCAGGGTTTGCAACAGCTCAACCTTGTTTTGACTGATGTCGGCGTTTTGCAACTGCCGTTCTATCGCACCACCAACTTGATGGAAAGCGGCCAATGATTCTTGCGCCGCACCAGAGGCCTCTTCAGCTCCGGTGGCGATCTGGTCGGCAGCTCTCTTCAATTCCTCGGAAGCCGATGCGGCTTCGTTGATGCCGGATGCCAATTGTGCAGTCGCCGCGGCGATGCGTTCCGCGGCTTGTTGCTGCTTGGCCAAGGTTCGGGCCTTTTTACGTTGTGCTTCGGCATCGCGGGCGGTGCTGGCAGAGGATTTGCCCAAATCGGGCGAGGCATTGCCGGTTGCGGATTTCTTGACTATGGCCATTTGCTGATTCTCCAGAATGATACGTTTGTAGTGCCTTAGCTTTTTGCAAAATCTGAATCAATGTTTGACTCGCTTGCAAAGGCTTAGGTGAGCGTTCGATAGTGCGATATAGAAGGACACCCCTTAAAAACATACTAACTTCTGAAGGTTCCTTGGGTTTACAAAAATAGACGTAAATTTGTGAATCTATATAGATAAAAATCATAAAATTTTCCATGCCCATCACAAATCATTCCTGACATTTTTACTAGGTAAGCCATTGAAAAATTTTAAAAAACCTTAGGCTCACATCTAAAAGAAAAAATCAATCGAATTGTTTAACTCGTAACCATTCGACCTGTAGATCAAAACTGCGCACTTAAATTAAAAATGAATTGTTAGCTGGAGTACTAGTCAAATCGGGATTGATACGCAAAAAGCGATGATATTCAACGAGGTAGTTTTTGAAGCCAGATGTCATGGCTGTCTGTTCGGTGGCTTACATCCACTTCAACATACTTGTTGGTCTGCTAAATAACGCTGATAAATAGAATTTTCAAAGCTTTGTCTTGATCAAAGCGCCCTACCAATCTGCAGTAACGATATACTGCGGATTAACCTTGCCCCTAAATCCATCTTGCATACCGTTTTGTCGGTGCAAATTTTCTAAATATACTGTCATGCGCTACATCATCATCCCGGTTACACCCTACCAACAAAACTGCACATTGCTGATATGCGAGCAAACCGGACATGCCGCATTGGTTGACCCGGGCGGCGATTTGGACGTATTGCTGGCCACCGTCAAAAAACAAGCTGTCACACTGCAATCCATTCTGGTCACGCACGGACATCTGGATCATGTCGGGGGTGTCGCCGAGCTTTCAAAACAACTCGGATTGCCCATCATCGGCCCGCATCAGGAAGATGCATTCTGGATACAGGCACTGCCGGAGCAATGCCGCATGTTCGGATTTCCTAAATCGGAAAGCTTTATCCCTTCACAATGGCTGAATGATGGCGATACGGTACAGATAGGTGCAGAAAAGCTGCTAGTTATACATTGTCCTGGTCACACGCCGGGACATGTTGTTTTTTTCAGCGCCAACGCGCGTCTGGCTATTGTGGGTGACGTTTTATTTAAAGGCTCCATAGGCCGCACCGACTTTCCGCGTGGTGACTATCAAACCTTAATCGATTCTATTCAATTGAAACTTTGGCCACTGGGTGGGGATATCGCCTTCATTCCCGGTCACGGCCCGATGTCGACCTTTGCTGAAGAGATGCGCAGTAATCCATTTGTCGGTACGGGCTAAGGCGTGAATAGTGAAGAAGCAATCCCGTTCAGAAAATCGCCATCGCATCGCCATAGCTGAAAAAACGGTAGCGTTGTTGAATGGCATGGGCATAAGCCTGCATGACGGCATCATAGCCGGCAAAAGCCGAAATCAACATCAGCAAAGTCGACTCGGG
>SXGT01450050.1_pt1 | contig 16237 bp, 9 predicted proteins | sample 3176221 | NCBI WGS metagenome assembly SXGT01 (sample SAMN11356862, study PRJNA531348) | freshwater metagenome | isolation source: freshwater sample F1-120 | place: China: Fuxian Lake, Yuxi | collected 2017-12-25 | reverse complement strand
CTGGAGCAGGCGAGGCTGCAGCTCGCGCGCGAGCCGCGAGTTCTTCCGGTGATGCGGGTGAATCCAACGCCAAGGCGGCTTGTGGATTTCTGCTATGAAGACTTCGCGCTGGAGGAGTACGACCCGCACCCCGCCATCCGGGCGCCGATCGCGGTGTGAGCGATGAAGCCGTTCACGGCCATCGCGGCGATGTCCCTCAACCGGGTGATTGGCGCGGGCAACCAAATCCCGTGGCACCTGCCGGAGGATTTCCAATGGTTCAAGGCCACCACGTTGGGCCACGTGCTGGTGATGGGCCGGAAGACCTTTGAGAGCATCAGGCGGCCCCTGCCCGGCCGTGAGACGCTGGTGCTCTCGCGCAGCGGATGGAGCCATCCGGGCGTGCGCACTGTAAGCTCATTGGAGGAGGCGCAAGGCCTGCTGGCGGGCCGCAAGGGTTTTATCGCCGGCGGCGCGGAGATTTACCGGCTGGCATTGCCGCACTGCGCGGAGCTGCTGCTCACCCGTGTCAAGCGCGAGGTGGCCGGCGACACGTTCTTCCCGCCCTTCGAGGACCAGTTTGAGCTGGTGGACGAGCTGCGCGACACGCCCGAGTTCCAAATCCTTCGCTACCGCCACCGCGCGAGGGGCTGATGTCGCGAATGCTCCAATCCACCGGCGCCATGGGTGCGGCCACGCTGGTGAGCCGCGTGCTGGGCATGGTGCGCGAAATGGTCTATGCGCGGTTCATGGGAGACGGGCCGGTGGCCGGCGCCTTCATGCTGGCGTTTGCCGTTCCCAATCTCTTCCGGCGGCTGCTGGGCGAGGGCGCGCTCAGCGCGGCGTTCATTCCCGTTTTTAAGGAAACCGAAAAGTCCGCCGGCGACGAGCCGATGTGGCGCGCGGCCAACGCGGTGATTTCAGGCCTCATGGTGGCGGCGGCGGCCGTGACGGGCGTGGTGCTTTTGGGCGTGGCCTGGGCGCTGGCGGCCGCCTCGCCGCCGCCGCAGACGCGGCTCATGCTGGAGCTTTTGGGCTGGATGTTCCCATACATGGGGCTCATCTGCGGTGCCGCGGTGCTCATGGGGATGCTCAATGCGCGCGGCCATTTCTTTGTGCCGGCTCTGGGCGCGGCGATTCTTAATGTGGTGATGATCACCGCGGTGCTGGTGCTGGCGCCGCGGTGGGGCGCCACGCTCGAAACGCAGGTCTTCGCGCTGGCGGCGGGCGTGCTGCTGGCGGGGGTGGCCCAGCTGCTCTTTCAGGTGCCCTCACTGCGGCGCGAAGGCCACCGGTTTCAGTGGGTGAGCCCGTGGAGCCACCCTGCCGTGGCCGAAGTGGTGCGCCGGTTTGTGCCGGCGGTCGTGGGGGTTGCCGCGTTCCAGCTCAACGTGCTCATCACGCAGGGAGTGGCGTTCGCGGTGGACCCGCAGATCGTCGCCTCCTTCAACTACGCTGTGCGCCTCATGGAGCTGCCGCAAGGTGTGTTTGGCGTGTCGCTCGCCACCTTCCTGCTTCCCACTCTGGCGGGACTGGCGGCTGACAAACGGATGGGAGAATTCCAGAAGACCCTCGGTCAGGGGATCTCACACCTGATCTTTGTGAACGGCCTCATGTCGGTGCTGCTGCTGCTGCTGGCCGAACCCATGGTGCGCCTGCTCTTCGAGCGCGGCCGGTTCGACGCGGAGGCCACCGGGCGCGCGGCCGGGGCGCTGGTCTGGCTGGCCCCGGGATTGGTCGCCTTCTCCATGGTGAACATTCTGGCGCGGGCGTTTTACGCGCTGGGCGACACGCGAACCCCGATGAAGCTGAGCCTGCTCTGCCTGGGGCTCAATCTTGTGCTGGCGCTGGCGCTCATGGGCCCACTCCGGCAGGGCGGCCTGGCGCTGGCCAACACGGTGACGGCGGTGCTCAATGCGGCACTGCTCTGGTCGGCCCTGCGGCGACATCCATCACTGCAGGGGATGGCTGTGGATTTCAAATTGCCGGGGTGGAGTGCGGCGTTGGCACTCGCGGCGCTGACGTGCTGGATGAGTTCCAGAGCTTGGGAGACGGCCTTCGGCCATGCCACATTGCCGGCGCGGGCTGGCGCGGTGTTCGCGCCGATGGCGCTGGCAATGGGGGTGTACGGGGCTGTGGCGTGGGCGGCGGGGGTGCCCTCGGCCCAGGAATGGGTCGAAATGGCAACGAGGCGACTGCGTCGCCGCAACCATGACGCGAGCTAAAATTGCCCCACCGAACCTTGCGCCGGTTGCCAAATGGCGGGCCCGGGGTACGTTGAACCAAAGAGGCGTGAGCACCACTTGAAAGACTCCCCAAAAATCCCGAGGGAGGCGGCCATTCATCCAGGAAGGGCCGGGGTTTTTTGTTTCAGTCAGGCCCAAAACCGGGGTAGTCTTCGGGGCAGGGAATGAAACCCTTGATTTGCATCGATATCGGCGCGGGCAGCCTGAAACTGGCCGAATTTGCGGTGCAGTCGAACGGCACGCTCGATCTGCTCCGGTATGCGATCAAGGCGCTTCCCAAAGTGGAGGATGTGGCGGAGGCGAAGGTTGCCTACGCCAGTGCGATCGAGGCGGTGCTCAAGGAGCAGAAGATCCGCGGCCGGGGCTTGGAGGTGAATCTTTGCCTGCCCAGCCATCAGGTGTTTAGCAAGGCGCTGCGCACGCCGCCGGTCGAGGGTGCCAAGGTGGGCCAGATCATCCAGTATGAAGCGCAGGAAAACGTGCCCTTTCCGCTGGACGAGGTTCGCTGGGATTATCAGGTGCTGGGCACGGCCGACACCGGCGAATTGGACGTGCTCTTGATGGCGGTCAAGAAGGAGGTGGTGGAGGCGGCCACCGATGTCTGCCGGCAGATGCGGCTCAAGCTGCAGATCATTGATGGATCCATCACGTCGCTGCGCAACGCTTTTTTGCACAACTACGGCCAGTCGGACGAGACCTCGCTCTTGATGAGCATCGGGGCGCGGTCGACCAACGTGCTCTTCATCCGCGGTAGCGCCTTTTACGCGCGCACCATCAGCATCGGCTCGCAGGCCATCACCGAGAGCTTTGCGGCGGAGGCGCAGATCACGCTGGAGCAAGCCGAGCAATTCAAGATCGAACACGGCTACGTCCACTTGGGCGGGCCCTACGAGGAATCACAGGATCCCTATCAAGCCATCGTTTCCAAGGCGGCGCGCAACACCATGACGCGGCTGCACCAGCAGGTGGCGCAGACGCTCCAGTTCTACAAGACCCAGGGCGGAAAGACCCCCGCGCGGATGTATCTGGCAGGCGGCGGCGGCACCCTGCCCTACACGGCCGATTTTTTTAAGGACAAGTTGCAGATGGAGGTCGAGTACTTCAATCCGTTCCAAAACATCAAGGTGGGCGATGCGGTGGACGTCGAGGCGCTGGGCACCGTCGCGCACACTCTGGGCGAATTGGTGGGCTTGGGTTTGCGCAACGTGACGGTGGGGCTGACCGAATTCAATCTGCTGGCGCAGCGCGAACAAATCAGCCGCGAGGTGGATCGGCGAAGCCCGTACGCCATTGCGGCGGTGTTTTGTGCGGGCCTGATCTTCTTGGTCTTGGGGGTGCATGACTGGCGGCTGGCGGCCACCACCGAGAGCGTGGCCAAGGACATGGAAGCGGCCGCGCCCGCCATTCCCGCGCTCGTCAACCAGATCAATGCCGCCGTCGACAAGGCGGAGGCCGAAAAGACGCGGGCGGATGCGCTGCTGGCGTCCTTTGATGGCCGTTATATTTGGATCAAGCTGCTCAACGCCCTGGGCGATTCGTTGCGGCAGATCGAGCCCCACGTCAAGATTGTCGGATTTCGTCACACCAACAACGCGCCCCGCAGCATCCTGCGGATGGACCAGCTGCCCGCGGGACTGGATCCGGCGAGCGTCCGGCCGTGGAAGGAAATCACGGTGGAAACCAACGCCCTTTTCCACCCCAGACACGGATTTGCCGTCGGGACGCCCCTTCTGTTCCACGGTGCGGCTCCCCTGGCCAATCCCGCGGTGAACGCGCCCGTCACCAACTATGTCGGCGGCGTTTCCAGCAACTCGTTCACGCTGCATCGCACGCCAGAGGACGCACGGGCCAACGCCAAGCCGGTGGAGTTCACAGAAAGTCCGGTGGAAGTCCTCGTCAATCCCGTGACCGGCCGGCTGAGCCGGGTGGGGCATCCCTTTCGGGATCGGAATGTGGTGCGGTTTAACGGCGCGGTTCGGCCCGGCATTGCGCGGCCTGTCAGCGTGGACACCGAGTACTTCGTCAACAAGGTGAGCGAGGACGCCTTCACGCTGCACACCGGCGTGCCGGTGGGCGCCACCAATCTGGTGCAATTCGCCGCACCGGGGCGCAGCGGCCTCTTCGAGATCGTGGGAGGGGTGCCCGCCGCCTCCAATGCCACACGCGCGCCGCCCCAGATTGACCTCGCAACGCACCAGGTTCTCTGGCCCAAGCACGGGCTGGAACAGGCCAAGGCCATCAAGTTCAATGGGCTGGCGGCGGGATTGCCCGAGGCCAGCGCCAGCGTCGCGCCCGAACGGCTTTTCCACGTGAGGCGTGTGGATCCCAACACCTTCACCCTGCACACCCAGCGCGAGGCGACCGAGCGCAACCAGATCATCTTCACGGCCGACCCGCAAATCCCCTACTCGGTTTCGGGGGTGCCGGGATACTTCGCCTTGGACAGCCCGCGCCCGGCCGATGCGCAGCTTGCCTCGTCGCTCAACAGCGTGGTGGGCGTGGGGGGCACGTACGCCATGGAGCGCGAAAGCGGCAGAGTCACCTACATCAGCCTGGCCGGCAACGAGGTGCCGCGCAATCTGATCAACGAACAGGTGCTGCAGCAACTCAATCCCCTGCGCGACCTTAAACACCTGGATGTCTGGCTCAACCCGGACGTGAAGGAATCCGAACAGCCTGAGTTTTTCAAATCGCTCGAGACCTTCCGCAAGAACAACGTGCCCGACTGCAGCATCAATCTGGCGGTGCCGGTCGCCATCTGGGTGTCCTCCCTGTCACCGCCGGAAATCAAGCCGCAGGCCGCGCCCAAGCCGGGCACCAAGGCCGCGCCGTTGCCAGCCATCAAGGATCTGGCGTTGAGGGTTCGATTCCTGTCTCTGGAGACGTACTACACCGACGCCAACCTGCACTTCTCGGATCTGGCGGTGAAAACCATCGGCAGCCACCCCTACTTTGGCGGGGTGCCCGTAGGGGGCGCCACGGGCACCCGCATGGAAGGCAACATGCAAAAGGTCACCGACAAGGACAAATCGTTCCTGTTCGAATTTGACATGACGTTGGTGCTCGGCAGGCCCATCCCGTTGCAGGAAGGCGCTTCGGGCACGGTGGTGGCAGCGGGTGGCGCAGCAGCCACGGGCGCCCCTGCCGGGGGGGCGCTGCCGCCGACACCAGGCCCCGGCGCCGCGCCAGGAAAGGCATTCTAAAGAAATGAAAACCAATCCCCAAGTCGAGTTGGTGTTGTACTGGTTCAAGAGGCATGCGGTTCCCATGGTCATCCTGCTGCTGACAGGAGGTGCCGTGGGCTTTGGTTTCTTCTGGCAGAGCGGCCAGAAAGCGCGGCTCAAGGCGGCCCATGAAAAGCTCGAATCTTCCAAGGCCAAGCTCAATCCGTCCATCACCATCAAGTACAAGCCCGATCAGGCCAACCTGGATCGCGCCAAGCGCGGCCAGCAGGAGGTGGACACGTTTGTTGAAAAGGCCAAGGCCGTGATGGCTTTCGAGGCCAAGCCGCGGCGGGATGCCGACTTCATGGAACAGATGCGCCAGACCCTGCGGTCGCTCAACGAACTGGCGGTGACCAACAACGTGCGGCTTCCCAACACGCTGGCCAAGGGAATCCAGACGGACATCACCTACCAATTTTCTTTCACGAGGCTCCAGACGAACCTCTTTCAGGGGCCGAGATTGCCGGACGACCAGTGCGACGCGATTGCACCGGTGTTGCATGATGTCAGCAACCTGTCGGGGCTGCTGCTGACCAATGGGATTGTCAGCTTGGAAAAGATCCAGCGCATCCCCATTGGCGCCGTGCCGATGGAAACCAATTCGGTCGCCCTCAAGGACGCTGACGAGTTTTTGGCCGATCTGGCCGGATACCAGACCGACCAGGCCGATGTGGCCCCCTACCGCGTCACCTTCCGGTGCTACCCCTCGGTGTTAAACAAGGTGGTGATGGCGGTCGCACAGTTCTCGCCCAGGGACAACGGAGTCTACGTGACACGCAGCGTGACGATTGCACCCACAACAGGATCGGCTAAGGCCGGCGGTGGTGGTGGATTTCCCGGGGGCGGCGGTGGTGGTGGATTTCCCGGCGCTGGAGGCGGTGGTGGATTTCCCGGTGCTGGAGGCGGCGGTGTACAGGTTGTGCAGCCGGGCAAGCTTAGCCCCGGGGAGATTCAGGTGTTGGTGGATTCGGGCTTTGCCAGTCATCAGGCGCAGACCATGTTGAAGGAAGAGCTGCTGGAAGTGGTGCTGCACATTGATGTCATCCGCCAGAAGCCGGCGGCCGCAGCTCTTCCTGCAGGCCGTGGCGGCGCGCCCAAATTCTAATTCCCGGCGATGGACAACAAGGAACTGGCCAAGAAACTCAAGGGGGTGCTGAACCATCTTGAGAAGATTTTCCTCGCGCTGGCGCTGGCGGCGCTGGCCACCTTCACCGCGCTCAACTACCTGAATCTGGGGAAGCAAACCAAGGGGCTGGAAGCGGAACGCCCCATCGGCAAGAAGGAGATTCCGGTGAACGGTGATCCGGTGGCAGAGTACGATCTGGGGCCCTATTACAACGCGCTGGATGGCCTGACCAATCCCGTGCGCACGCCCATGTTAAGCACGGGCCATGCGCCCAACAGTCACCTGATTTTCAACCCCACGCGCTGGATGAGCAACCAGGGCTATGGGCTTTTTCGCACCGACGACGGCGACCGCAAGATGGGCATCCGCGCCCTGCGCGTCGTCCGGCCGCCCTACTATACGAACTTCATCATGGTGCGTCCGGAAGTGGTGCTGAGCGGTCCCGGGCAGCCGCCGCGAGAACACGCCTTGAGCCTGCGGGCCCAGCACATCCGATACCAGACCACCAATGCCGTGTTGTTCAGCAATCATCTGCTGCACTCCTTTCTGCCGACCACCAACATCGTCTTGCGCACCACCAACGACTTCAAACACACGCTGATGAATGCCGCCAGCTTCCTGGATCTGCAGGCGGTGGCCAACGCCCGCCTTACGAATCAGGTGCGGTGGGATGAATTTCGCGTGCGGCTTCCGCGGCTGCTTCCGGCCTTGAACAACGAGGTGCTCGCCGTGCGGCACCCGCGCCTTGCGCCCGGGACGCGACTGCAGGCCCACGCCGCCGAACCGTGGGCGCACCCGGAGCAGATCATCACGAGGTACCGCGAGTACACCAACGCGAACAACGCGCACTGGTGCGGGTACGATTTTTTTCTGGGGGGGCAGACCAACGCAATCCGTTTCCGGAACGCCCCGTGGGTGCAGGCGCACGTGTTGCAAGAGCGTGAGGATCCGGCATTGAGCAGGGACCAGGGCTTCACCACGATCTATTGGGAACAGTTCGTGGACCTGGCTTATGTGACGCCGAACAAGCAGGTCTACTTCCCCGCGTGCCGTCCGGGCCGCAAGTTCTGCCTTGATGGAAACTATTATGTGCTGGAGCGGATCATGGACGACCATCTCATTTTCGGCATGGACCTGGATCTCACCCCGGAAACAGACTCGGGCCGGCACCTCAAAGAGCGCGTCGACTTCCCGGTGAATGTCACCGCGCGCAGCCCTTAGCGCAGCCCGTGTGAACAAATTCTGCCGCGATTGCCTTGCCGCCGGCAGCCTTGTCGGGGCACATTCCTTCAACAGTACAAGGAGGGTATTGTGATGAGGAGAATGCGTTCACGCTCGAATTGTCGGCTTCACCTGTGCCGCCTGATGCAGCTTTTAAGCCTGCTGGTCATGGGGGGCGCGGTTCTGCTGCGAGTCCATGCGCAGCCCGTGCCGCAAAGCGAACTGCAGCGCCTCATCGAGGATGAGCGCAAGCGCCGCGAGGCATTGCTGGCGGCGCAACCACCCAACAACGCGACGGGCGAGCCGGAAAAGTTTGCCGAGTTGATCCAGGAAAATGTCACGATCGCAAGGCTGCGCCTCCAGCAATCCGCACAGAAGGAGAAGGACGCCGACCCCAACGGCGCCGCCGCGTTGCTGGAGGAAACGCTCGACCGGTTCCACCGGGACAGTGTGGTCGAATTCGTCCCCGCAGATCTGCTGAGTGCGGTGGTGTCCAACCTCTCGCGCATCCGGCTGGCGCAGGCGACGCAGGCCGTCAAACAGAAGGAATTCAAGCCCGCGCTCATCATCGTGGAGACCCTGCTGGCCGCGTTGCCCGAGGTGGAATCCATGGGAATCTACCGTGCCAAGGCCGGGGATTTCCGCCGGCAGGTGGAGAAGGCCGAGGCCGAGTTTCTGGCCAGCACCCCCTCGCATGACACGCGCGCGCGCCTTTCCGAACTGACCACGCGCAAGCAGAATGTCGAGCGGCTGCTCCTGGACGGGCGTTTTCTTTACGAGGCGCGCGAGTTGGACGAGGCCGACGAGGTGTTCCGCGAAGTCGCCAAGCTCGACCCGCGAAATGACCAGGCCTACCACTACCTCCATCTCATCCAGAAGGTCCGCAGTCAGGACGCCGAGCTGCGCCGCCAGCAATCCTTCATCGACCGCGTGGAACAGGTGAACCGCGCGTGGCTACCACCCTACCGTCAGAAATCGCTGCCCATCCCCAACCCCTACTACCGTGGCAAGGCCGGGATGTCGGAAGATCCGCAGCCGGGCATGGGGCGCGGCTCGATCATGCAGAAGCTGCAGTCGGTGCGCGTGCCCGAAATCAAGCCGTTGGATGGGCTGGCCATGGCCGAGGTGGTGGAGATGCTTGATGCGGCCGTGCGCGCGGCCGACACCGCCAGGATCGGCGTCAATTTTCAAATCAAAACCATGCTGCCCAAGCAGGGGGTCGACGCGGCCGTTGCGCCAGGTGCCCTCTTTGCGCCAAACCCACAGGCGCCCCAACCCATGGTGAATCCCCGCAATGGGCTTCCCATCATGCCCGATGTCGGCGGGGTTGAATCCGAATCCACGGACCCGCGGACGACTTCACCGGTGAAGCCCGCCACGCCCGGCATAACTCCCGCCGCGACGGTGGCCGCGCCGGCACGCATGGCTCCTGCCAGCAGCGCCAATACGTTCAACCCTACGCACGTGCGCATCCGTGGTCTCACCACGTCGCTGCGTAATCTCACGGTGTTGCAGTTGCTCGACGCCATCACCGCCTCCTTTGACATCCCCGTGAAGTACGAGGTCAACGAATACGCCGTGGTCCTGTCGTACAAGGAGGCCGAGGCGGAGAAGCTCTTCACCAAAACCTTCAACCTCAACCCCAATGCCTTCAAGCAAGGGCTGAACCTGCCGGGCAACTTTCCCACACCGCGTCCTGTGGTGGCATCGCCGGAGGCGCCCTCGGCCTTTAGCCAACTGCCGGGATTGATCAAGGCTGGGCAAGCCACAGTGGCGGATGACAACGGCGGCGCGGGCGCGCCCTATAACAAGACCCAATCAGTGCCGGACGACCGCATCTACTACGGCGCCCCCGGCGGCGGTGGAGCGCCTGGCGGTGGCGGAGCGCCTGGCGGCGGGGGGCTTAACAACACACAGGCGGCCGCGGCTATCATGGCCTATCTGCAGGCACAGGGTATCAACGTCACCCAAGTGTTTTTCAATGACCGGCGCGGCATCCTCATGGTTCGTGCGCCGCTGGCAGACTTGGAGCTGGTCGAACAGGCCATCGAGATTCTCAACGCCACGCCGCCGCAGGTGATGGTGGAGTCCAAGTTCACCGAGGTGGCGTTTGACGACAATAACGCGCTGGGCTTTGACTGGTATCTTGGATCCTTCGGCGCGTTGGGCGGGAAAATCATCAACGATGTCGGCACCGCCCCCACCTACATCGGCCAGCCCAGCGGGTACAACCCCTCGGGCTTCTTTCCCTACCCGGGGACGCTGGTGCAGGATCAGTTTGTGCCCAGCCAGTTTAGCATCCTGCCGAAGGAAACCGACGGGCGCCTGACGCACGATTTTAAACAGCACGGCAATCCGCTGCTGACGTTGACGGGCATCCTGACCAAGCCGCAATTTAGGGCGGTGCTGACGGCGATGGACAAGCAGGAAGGTGCTGACGTGCTCTCCAAGCCCAAGATCATCACCGTGAGCGGGCGGCAGGCCACGATCGACGCACGCACGCAGGAATACTTGGTCACCGGAGTGCAGCCGAGCATCACGCCCGGACTGGGTGGGGGCTTTGGCGGCGTGGGCGGCATGGGCGGCGGCGTGATGATGCCGACGGTGACTCAGGCGCAGTTTGGGCCCGTGCTCGACGTGATTCCCTACGTGGGCGCCGACGGGTTCACCATCGAGATGAACATCCGGCCGCAGTTCAGCGAATTCCTGGGTTACGAGGACACCAGCTTTGAGGCCACGGCGTTCGCCGGCGGCACCGTGGTGCGCCAGCCCATCGCGCTGCCCCGTATCCGCAACCGGCAACTCGACGTTCAATGCGTCGTGTGGGATGGACAGACCCTGATGTTGGGTGGCTTGATTTCAGAGTCGGTCAACACCACGAAGGACAAGGTGCCTTTTCTTGGTGATGTGCCCTTTGTCGGCCGCCTCTTCCGCGGGGAAAGCACCAGCCGCAAGAAGAAGAACATGACCATCTTCGTCACGCCCACCATCGTGGATCCCGCCGGCAACCCGGTGAACGCCGAGGAGACGCTGCCCTTCATGAGGCAGCCGCCAGCGGAAGTGCCTGCGCCCATCGGCATCCAGCCTCCGCGCCAGCCGTAGTCGCGAGGGACGAGGACTTGCCACCACCGGTGGGTTGCACCTAAAAAGGGCGCGTGCCCGGAATTCCGCCGCTATCGCCGCCCCCGGTTCTTGTGCTGATCGATGGGCATGCGTACGCGTACCGTGCCTTCCATGCCATTCGGGAATTGAGCGCGCCCGATGGTTCGCCCACCAATGGCATCTTCGGGTTCATCAAGGCGGTGCAAAAAATCCGCACGCGCTGTCAGCCCACCCACATGGCGGTGATTTGGGACGGTGGGCTGGACTCACAACGAGTCGAGGCTCTGCCCGCTTACAAAGCGCAACGCCCTGCAATGCCCGATTCGCTTTCGGTGCAAATCGGTGAGCTGACACGCTGGCTTCCGGCGGCCGGCATCCATTCGATTTGCGTCGAAGGCACTGAAGCCGACGACTTGATCGCCACGGCCGCGCTCCGGGCCGAAGGCATGGAGGTGGTCATCGCCAGTGCCGACAAAGATTTCATGCAATTGGTGGGGCCGCACATCCGCCTGCTCAATCCCAACGACAAGACTGAGGTTCTCTGGGGCGACGCCCAAGTGCGCACCAAGAGTGGCGTGAACCCGAACCAGATCGTAGATTGGCTGAGTCTCATGGGTGATGCAGTGGACAACATCCCCGGCGCAGATCACATCGGGCCCAAGACAGCAGCGGCTCTGCTCGCGAGATACGACACGCTGGATCATCTGCTGGAGCGCGTGGACGAATTGGAGTCGGAACGCCAGCGCGCCTCGTTGGTGGCCGCCAGTGCGCAACTGCGACTCAACCAGCAACTCGTGAGGTTGCGAAGCGACCTGCCTCTGCCGGTGGAGCCGCAGGCCATGCGACTCATGCAACCGGACACGAAAGCGCTCTGCGACTTTTACGAACACAAGGGATTCCGCACGCTTCTTCAGGAGGCCGCCAAGGCGCGCCAGGCGGATTTGTTTTGAGGAGGCTGCAGAGCCCCGGAGAATTTCTTAAAAACCGGGTTTGACACGGCGTCACATTTTCTGTGAGACTCCGCTTCGGTTTATAAATTAAACAGAACTGACCTGATGAACAAAAGAGATCCGGATAAGAAGCTGGTGGCGGCGTTCGTGCCCGTGAAATTGAAGGCCAAACTCGAGCGCGAGGCAAAGCGTCGGGGTGTCACCACCTCGCACCTGCTGCGCGATTTGATGTACAAGTGCGTCGGCCGCTAGAGTAATTAGAATCCATCCAGCGTGCGTTGCCGCAGGCCCAAAGTGCCTGCGGTTTTTTCTTTCCCAAGTGAGGAGATCCAAGGGGGCTTTGACATGGAGCAACCCCAGCCGGTCACGACTGGAAGGGGCGACCCGTAGGGGTGGTGGCGAGGGCGCCACACAACATATTCGCATGGCCGCTAAAAACATGTTGACAACTTTTGCGGCCTGTGAGATAAGTCGCCCCCAAGGAGGAGAGGGGTTCGACAGCGCAGCGGTGGCGATGACCCATTAAGTTGGGTTTTGGCAGGGAGGGATGGCCCGATACCGCGTGTTGGCAGCGAGGCCCCGATTCAAGACAAGGACAAGGAAATCTCATGAGAACACACACACAATTCCTTTGCGCTTTGGGCGCAATCACCCTGATGGCTGTCCCTGATTCCCAGGGTGCTTTAACACCTCTGGGCGGCGAGTTCCCGCTCCTGGGAGACATCCCCGGCCACCAAAAAAATCCGGACGTGGCGCTGGGTGAGGCGGGCGGATTTGTAGTCTGGCAGAACATTGCCGGCAACATGAACAGCGAACGGGTGATGGTGCAGCGGCTCGGGCCGGACATGACTGGCGCGGGCGTGCCCATCGCCGTGGCGCAGTCGCCGCGAAGCTGGAACGAGCTCAACCCGCAGGTGGTGATGACGGCCGATGGGGGTGCCGTGGTGGTGTGGACCGGTGGCGCGAGGGCCGATTCGGATGTGTATGCCCGACTGCTCAATGCCTCGGGCAGTTTCATCACCGGTGACATTCTGGTGAACACCACCACGCAGGGCCACCAGCGCGACGCGGCTCTGGCGGTCTTGAGCAACGGCAACGTCGCCGTGGTTTGGAGCAGCACCGATCAGGACGGAGATGGCGAGGGCGTCTACACGCAGCTCTTTGCGCCCAACGGGGCCCGCATTGGCGGGGAAACCCGTGTCAACCAGGCGACGGCGATGAACCAATCCTCGCCTGCCGTGGTGGGCCTGAAGGACGGGCAGTATTCCGTGGCGTGGGTTTCCGAAGCGGTCATCGGCACGACGACGGCGGGCGCGCCCAATCTGCGCAGCAACGTCATGGGACGGGTGATGGCGGGTGACGGCGCCTCTGGTGGAAAGGACTACAAGTTGAACGAAGGCGACGTGCTGGCTGCAAAACCGGTGCTGGCCGCCACGGGCAACGGCGGCTACACGCTGGCGTGGGAGCAGCGCGACGAGAAGAACACCCGGAATCTGGAGGACATTTACCTTCGCACCTTCGATGCGAGCGGCGCGGCGGTGGGCGGCCAGGTGCAGCAGAACACGTTTCACAAAGGACAGCAGGAGTCGCCTGAATTGGTGGCCTTGGGCAAGGAAGTGTTGGTGGCCTGGACCAGCTACGGCCAGGACGCTTCGGGAGGAGGCGTTCAAGGGAGGCTGGGCTCTGGCGGCAGGGAATTCCAAATCAACACCCAGGGGCAGTTGCACCAGACTTCGCCCACGCTGGGCACGGACGGAAAGGACAAGTTCCTCGCCGTGTGGGCCAACACCATCTCGGCCAGCCACTCCATTCTCTCCGCGCAGCGCTATATCAGCAGTGAAGGCAGCCTGGGCGGCGTGGTGGATGTGACCGACGGCGCGGTGCAGACGGTGGACGCTGAAATGAAGACCCGCGGGGCCACGCCGGTGGCCAATGCGCCCTCGGCGGTTCAGCGGATTGCCGCCGCCACCACGACGGTGGAAACGCCTGTCAGCATTGCGTCAGCGCCCGCCATTCTAACCCCGGCGGCAGCTGCACCAGCGCCCGCTTCGGCCGCCTCGGCGGCAAGGGCCGCGCTGCAGTCGGCCGCGCAACGTCAGCCGGTTTCAGCCCGGATCAACACAGGCCCAAGCGCCGCCACACGCATGGCCTCGGCCAAGCCCACGGCGTCGGCTCCTGCAGCGCGTGCCGGCGCACCCAGCCGCTCGGCGATGACCGCGGCAGCGCCGCGCCCGGCCCCGACGGCGACGGCGGCGGCGCGGATGAGCTCGGTGCGCACCCAGGCGCAGACCAAGGCCACCACCGCCAAGCAGAGCGCGCCGGTCACCGCCTCACTGGTGAGGGGCGCGAATGGCAATTCCCTGCAATGGAATGGCAATGCGGGCGCCAAATATCAGGTGCAGGGATCGCAGGATTTGCGCGCATGGAACAACGTGGGTTCGTCGCAGAACGGAAGCGGCGGACAGCTCTCGGCCAACGTGGGTGCCGATGGGGCGCGGTACTACCGGGTGGTGAAGACAAACTAGGGGGGAGTTTAGGGGTGTCGCAGTCTTGAATTCGATTTGGAGGGGGACAAGGCAAGGAGGAACAAGGACTATGAAATTAAAGCAACTCATCGCAACGCTCGCCGGGGTGGCCGTGCTTGCCACTACCGTGCAGCCGGCCCGGGCGTTTGTGCTCATGGGGCCCGCCGAGGGAACCGAGACGGCGGCCTTCAACTATGTGGACGACCTGGGCGCGCCCAAGGACATCCACCAGCAGATCAAACGATTCTACAGGTGGAACCTGCCCTCGTTTGTCTATTCATTTGACGCCAGCTTCGTGAGCTACTTCGGCCCCGAAGGCATGGAGGCGGTGAACGAGGCCTTCGGCGTGCTCAACAACTACTTCTCCAACGAGGACTACAAGGGCGTGAGCGCCCTGGATCTGGCCAAGCACGGGTACGTGGGCAACTACAACACGACGTGGATCAACACGACCGCGCAGAACTCGCAGGTGATCGACCTCAAGTCGGTGGTCTTGGGAATGGTGGTGAACCACCTGGGGCTGGGCAACCCGCACCGGCACGCCTTCTCCATCACGGGGGTGACCACCAACGCCACGGGCAGCGCCTACAACTTCCACGTGCGCCTGCGCAATTACGACCCCGTGAGCAGCGCTGCCACCGACATGGTCAACAACGTCAAGTATAGCTACCGCCTGATTCATGACCTGCAGAACATCTCCGTGGGCGGTACGCCTGCGCTGCCCGCCATCGCCGACATGGAGGAGTTTACGAGCGACCAGAGCGGCAACGCCTTCACGTCCGTGGCGGCCATCGCCGACGCCTTCTACGGCGGCACCTCGCTCTTCTGGACGGACACTCCCACGGTGTTCAACTTTGGCGTGTACTACGACGGCATGAACGCCATGGGCGGCCAGTTCTCGCCGCGGCACGCGCTCACCTATGACGACGCGGGGGGCCTGAAGTACCTTTACAACAAGGGCAACTACATCTGGGAAACGGTGGATCAGGTTGGCGGCGTGGTGCTGGTGGAGCCCGCCCAGTACCTGCCCACCTACATGCAGACGCTGCTCTCCAATCCCTCGGGCCGGCAGTTTCCGTTCTTCCCGCGGCAGGGCGCAGGCGGCGGAGCGCTGCCCGGGGCCATTCCGGTCACGACACCCATCGCGGGCACCCCGGGGTTGCCGGGAGTTCCGCTGGCCATGCAGACCAATGCCATCCGAGGCGGCATTGATGTGATCCAGTTCTATCACCAGCCCTACGACTCACTGCTGGGCAACTTCTTTACGCCCACCAATTCGGTGTGGACCGACACGTTCCTCTATCAGGCCGCGACGAACAACGTCGTTGGGATTTCCGACGCGAGCGGCAATCAGGTGGGCACCATCAGCGCGAACACCAAGGGCATCACCTGGAATTCGCTCAACCCCAACCTGAACGGGGCCAGTTTCTGGCAAAGCCCGGGCCGGTCGTACGAATTCAAGACCCAGAAACTGGGCCGCAGCATCACCGCGCCCGATCTTGTGTTTGTGGCCGACGCCATCGCGCCGGCGGCAGACGGCGTGCCCGTGGGCTGGTTGCGCGACACGGCCGTGGGGCTGGGTGCGGCTTCCAACATGGCCGGCTTCTACTCAGGCGTGCAGAGCACCAACATGGCCACCAACGGCCCGGGCGTCTTTGTGCTGCCGGCCGCGGGCGGTGCGGCGGGCGGCCGCTTCACCTACACATTCCACAAGACGACCGACGACTTCGAGGTTTTGTGGAGTGGGGAGGCGAGTGTGGTGGGGAACCTGACGAAGCTGGCGTCGTTGTGGGGGCACATCAAGGGGCCTGGTCCTGCGGATGTGGTGACGTTTCCGAGGGGGAACACGCAGGCGCGTGTAGAG
>SXGT01428997.1_pt1 | contig 16240 bp, 12 predicted proteins | sample 3176221 | NCBI WGS metagenome assembly SXGT01 (sample SAMN11356862, study PRJNA531348) | freshwater metagenome | isolation source: freshwater sample F1-120 | place: China: Fuxian Lake, Yuxi | collected 2017-12-25 | reverse complement strand
GTGGCGTCATGTGTGGTGTTTGATCGGGAAGGACCGGTTAAATCGGATTATCGTCGCTTCAATATTGAAGGTGTCACCGGGGGTGATGATTATGCGGCGATTCATCAGGCGGTATTGCGTCGTTTCAAACGCCAGAAATTGGGTGAACATCCGGCGCCGGATATTTTGTTGATCGACGGTGGCAAAGGTCAGGTAGCCGCAGCCCAAAAGGCATTAACAGAATTGACGATAAACAATGTTATGATAGTTGGTGTTTCAAAAGGGCCGGATCGAAAAGCGGGTATGGAGAAAATCATCCTGCCTGATCAGGATCAGCCTTTGGATGTAACGCCCGGCGCCAGTGCTCTGCTGCTGATTCAGCATATTCGGGATGAAGCGCATCGGTTTGCCATTACCGGACACCGTCAACGCCGCAGCAAAGCTAAAAATCAATCTGCTTTGGAAGATATTGAAGGATTGGGACCTAAACGGCGGCAGGTTTTGCTCAAACAATTCGGAGGTTTGCAAGGTGTTTCCAGTGCCGGTGTCGATGCTTTGGCGGGCATAGACGGTATTAGCAGGAAGCTGGCGCAACGAATTTACGATACTTTTCACCATCAAGATGGCAGTTAAATTTAATTTACCCACATATCTGACCTTATTACGCATCGCCATGATTCCCTTGTTGGCTGTTGTGTTTTATCTGCCGTGGGAATACAACCGCTTGGCCAGTACCGGTATTTTTATATTTGCCGGGTTTACAGACTGGCTGGATGGGTATCTGGCTCGAAAAATGAATTTGGAAACCGCTTTTGGGGCATTTCTGGATCCGGTGGCCGACAAATTAATGGTGGCGTTTGTGTTGGTTCTGGTTGTTCAGGCCGAAGCTAGCGCTTATCTGGCCATACCGGCTGCCGTCATCATCGGTCGCGAAATTACCATTGCTTCCTTGCGGGAGTGGATGGCTGAAATTGGTCAACGCGCTAAAGTCAAAGTTTCACAGTTAGGAAAATGGAAAACCACCGCACAGATGACGGCCATTGGCATGCTGTTATATCGGGATGAGTTATTAGGGCTGCCCATCAATGAGATGGGTTACTGGCTGTTATACTTGTCAGCGGTTTTAACGTTATGGTCAATGGTCAATTATTTAATGGCTGCTTTTTCGACCATTTCAGAACAATAATAAACGTAGTGAATATAACTGCGAACATCAGAGAATCAAGCAGCAGGTAAAGCTGTATATAAAAGCATGGAACAAGAATTAGACATTCCGGTTATAGAGCCGACCCCAATAGCGCCACTGACGCAAGACGACGTCTTACAGGCATCCTTAAAATTATTTGCCCAGAAGGGCTATTTCAATACTTCATTGCCTGATATTAAGGATGCGGTAGGTTTAAAAACTACCCACGGCATTTATCAGTTTTTTAAAACCAAGCAAGCCATCGCTCAAACGTTACGGGAAAATATTCTCGACAGCCTTAGCGTCTCCATCGACGATATTCGGCGTAGGAATCGTAAGTCCTCAGAACAACTCAGAGAAATTGTCGATCTGTTATTTAAATTGACTGATGACGCCCCTGAAATCATTCAGTTTTTATTGTTTATCAAAACTAAAGATTTTTTGCCCGATGCGCCCGCATTAATGGAAACCCCGGCATTCACGAAAATTCAGCGGATTATTCAGAATGGCATCAAGGAAGGCGAAATTCGATCATTGGATTCTACTGTGGCGTTTTGCAATTTCTTTGGCATTATCAACCAGACTCTGGCTATGGTTTTAAGCGGCGACTTGCCAAAATCAGCCGATAGTTATCAATCGCAAACTTGGTTGACGGCTTGGGGCTGCATCGCAAAAAAATGACACCGAACTATATTTATTGACCACTGGTGCCCCTTGCGGGTAAATGTAAACTTAAGGAGTGATGGCTATGTTAAACAATATCAAAATTGGCATGATAGGTTTGGGCTATGTCGGCTTGCCATTGGCGGTTGAATTTGGGCGCAAATATCCTACCGTGGGTTTTGACATTAACCAGCGTCGAATCAGCGAATTACAATCCGGCAACGATCACACGCTGGAAGTCAGCACGGCGGAACTTGCGGAAGCCACTCATCTGACGTACAGCGCTGCTATAAATGATATTGCTGATTGCACCGTGTATATCGTCACAGTGCCTACCCCGATCAACGAGCACAAACAACCTGATTTAACCCCTTTGGAAAAGGCCAGCGACCTGTTGGGTAAAGTGGTTAAAAAAGGCGATATCGTGATTTACGAGTCCACTGTGTATCCGGGGGCTACCGAAGAGGTCTGTGTGCCGATTCTGGAAAAAGTCTCTGGTTTAACTTTTAATCAGGATTTTTTTGTGGGCTATAGCCCTGAGCGAATCAATCCCGGTGACAAACAACATCGGGTGACCAATATCCTCAAGGTGACTTCCGGTTCTAATCCTGAAATTGCTGAAAAAGTGGATCAACTTTATAAAAGCATTATCACCGCCGGAACCCATAAAGCCAGCAGTATTAAAGTGGCGGAAGCCGCCAAGGTGATTGAAAATACCCAGCGCGATGTCAACATTGCCTTGATCAACGAACTGGCGCTGATTTTCAACAAACTGGGTATCGATACCGAGGAAGTCTTGCTGGCTGCCGGTACCAAATGGAATTTTTTGCCGTTCCGCCCCGGTTTGGTAGGTGGTCATTGTATTGGCGTCGATCCCTACTATTTGACCCACAAAGCACAATCGATTGGTTACAACCCTGAAGTAATCCTGTCCGGTCGGCGCATCAATGACGGTATGGGCGCGTATGTGGTATCACAACTGATCAAATTGATGTTGAAAAAACGGATTCATGTCCAAGACGCCAATGTATTGATCATGGGGCTAACCTTCAAGGAAAATTGTCCTGATATTCGGAATACTCGTGTCGTGGATATCGTCGCTGAACTGGAAACCTATGGTATCCATGTCGATGTCTATGATCCTTGGGTTGATACGGAAGAAACCGTCGCTGAATATGGCATACATCCGGTCGCGCAACCTAAAGCGGGTAAATACGATGCGATGATACTGGCTGTTGCTCACGAGGAGTTTAAAGAAATGCCTATTGCCGAAATTAGAGCTTTGGGTAAACCACAATCGATTATTTACGATCTGAAATACCTATTCCCCGCCGATCAAACTGATGCGAGGTTATAAGCAATGAAAATCATGGTGACCGGCACCGCCGGTTTTATTGGCAACCATCTGGCTTTAAGGTTGCTGGAGCGCGGTGACGAAGTTATTGGTATCGATAACCTCAACGACTATTACGATGTCAATCTCAAACTAAGTCGTCTGGCGCGTATCAAGGATCACCCTGGATTTACCGATGTCAGACTGGACATTGCCGATCGTGCAGGCATGGAAGTCGTGTTTAAAAAACACCAGCCGCAAAAAGTGGTCAACTTGGCCGCGCAGGCAGGGGTTAGGTATTCAATTCAAAATCCTCATGCTTATATAGATAGCAACATTGTCGGTTTTATCAACATCCTGGAAGGTTGTCGGCATAACAATGTTGAGCACTTGGTTTACGCCTCCAGTAGCTCGGTTTATGGTGCCAATGAATCGATGCCATTTTCGGTGCATGACAATGTGGATCACCCATTAAGTCTGTATGCGGCATCGAAAAAAGCCAATGAGCTGATGGCGCACACCTACAGTAATTTGTATCAATTGCCCACAACCGGCTTACGCTTTTTTACCGTCTACGGCCCCTGGGGACGCCCGGATATGGCGCTGTTCTTGTTTACCAAAGCGATTATGGCCGGTGAAAAAATTGATGTATTCAATTATGGCAAGCATCGCCGTGACTTCACTTATATCGATGATATTGTCGAAGGCGTGATCAGAACTCTGGATCATAATGCGGAACCTAATCCCGATTGGAGTGGTGCAACGCCGGATCCAGGCACCAGCAAAGCCCCATGGCGTGTCTATAACATCGGTAATCAGAGCCCTGTGGAACTGTTGAGCTATATCGATACATTGGAGCGCTTTTTAGGTAAAACTGTAGAAAAAAATCTATTGCCGCTTCAACCGGGTGATGTACCGGATACTTATGCGGATGTTGAAGCGCTGGTTACGGATGTGGGTTACAAACCCAATACGACTATTGAGCAAGGTATCGAGCGTTTTGTGGCTTGGTACAAAGAATACTATCAGGTATAAGGGCGTCCTCTAAAAATTCGTCATTCCCGCGTATGCGGGAATCTAGTGTATTGATTTTACTGGGCCCCCGCGAAAGCGGGAGCGCAATGGTGAATTATTAAAAGTTCCCATAAGCTTATTGCCATTTCCTTGAGCGCTTATAAGCTTGTATTGTTGCCTAAGTGAAATATTCATGGTCTGAACCCTGCGCGAAGAGGGGAACCTAAGTTCTTCGTTTAATTTGGAGCAAGCAAGTGCGTAACAAACTTACCGATAAAAATATAACATCAAAATTATGGCTAATTCCTGTAATCGGCACGCTTTTGACTGGATGTGCCGCCCAAATATCATCAAGCGCTCCACCGCTTAGTGATGAAGCAGCGGCTTATGTTTCATCCAGTCGTGCTCAAATGCGGGAAGATAAAGTGCTTGTCATTAATGATGCGATGAATTTAGATTCTGCTGATCCCAATAACAAAGCTTTCTGGCATGAATATTATCAATATGAAGCAGAATTGAAGGCTGTAAATGATGAAAGGGTTCAATTGATTCGTGATTACGAATTTAATTATGAAAAAATGGATAACCAAATTGCCGATAACCTTGCAGAACGCGCTTTAGCCATTCATAAAAAGAAACTTGAATTGTTGGCAAAGTACTATGAAAAAGTCAAAAAAGTCACTACCCCAATTATTGCAGCCAGATTCATTCAAGTTGAGCACCAACTTGGTTTGATATTGGATATTGAAATTGCTTCGCAAATGCCGCTATTAACCAAAACTAATTAATAATAGTGACGCAGAAACTCGAAATATCGAGTTTCTGCGCTATTCCTAGGATAGGAATAGCGTCTTATTGTTGATTAAAATTTAATCGCTTTATGTTTGATCGATTTGATTACGGATTAAGTGTTGTAACCCATGTTTGTCTAACAGATTATAGAGTGTTGGACGGGAAACGCCTAATAGTCTTGAGGTTTCAGTGATACTGTAATCGCTGTAATGCATGGCACGTTTCACTGCGGATGCTTCTGCTGATTCCCGGATAGCCTTTAAATTTAAAGGCATAGCATCTTCTGGTTGGTTAGTTAATTCCAGATCTTCAAGTGATATAAAATTGCTATTCGATAATATCACCGCTCGTTTGAGTTTATTTTCCAGTTCTCTGATATTGCCTGGCCAAGCATAATGTTCTATAGCTTGCGCGGCATCTGCTGAAAAGCGTTTTTCTTTGCAATTATTGTTTTGGCAATAGCGTTTCAGGAGTGCATTACCAATAGCGATAATATCGCCTTCCCGTTCTCTTAGTGAAGGAATTTCAATAGTAATTTCGCTGAGTCTGTAATATAAATCAGCTCTAAATAAATTTTGCGCAATTAGATCTTGCAAATTGCGGTGAGTGGCGCAGATGATTCTGACGTCTACAGGAATTTCCTTCCGGCCTCCGATCCGTTCAATGATGCGTTCCTGAATGAATCTGAGTAATTTAGGTTGTAAGGCGGATGGTAAATCACCTATTTCATCCAGAAAAAAAGTTCCCCCTTCAGCATATTCAATCTTGCCTTTCGTTTGGCTAACTGCGCCGGTAAATGCACCTTTTTCATAGCCGAATAATTCGCTTTCAAGTAACGACTCGGGAATGGCCGCACAATTGACGGCGACAAAAGGTTTTTTAGAGCGTTCACTTTGCTCATGGATGGCTTTTGCGAGTAGCTCTTTACCTGTTCCGCTTGCACCCAGCAAAAGTACAGTGGCCTGAGTAGGGGCAATCCGTTCAACCATGCGCATCACTGTGAGCATTTGAGGGCTGGTGGCTATGATGCCGCTGGCAAAAATTTGCTGTTGCTGGAGATGGCGAAATTCATCTTCCAAAGCATGAAGGTGAAATGCTCTGGCAATAATCAGGTTTAATACATCGGCATCGACCGGTTTTTGATAGAAATCGTAAGCGCCGCGGGCAACCGCCTCTATAGCATTACCCCTGTCATCATTACCCGTCACGACAATAACTTTAGTATGCGGCGATAATTCTAGTATCTCTTTAAGCGTAGCAAGACCTTCGCTAGCATTGGTTGGATCGGGTGGCAAGCCAAGATCAAGAGTGACTACGGGAGGCATAAAGCGCCTTAGTGCGGCGATTGCTTCTGCACGATTGCCGGCCAATATGATTTCATATTGATCCAAGCTCCATTTTAATTGTTTTTGTAATCCTGGATCGTCCTCAACAATTAATAGGGGGTTAGTGTTGTTCATTACCATTAGGTTTTGTTATAGGTAGCTGTAAAGTGAAAGTGGTGCCATGGTTGGGTTGACTTTCAACATCTAAAATTCCGCCGATTTTTAAAATATAATCTTTCGCTTCGTAGGCGCCAATCCCCATTCCAGCATTACCTTTAGTTGTATCGAAAGGTTTGAATAATCGATCTGAGATGAATGATTGAGTCATTCCGATGCCGTTATCAATAATTTTGATAACAGCATAGTCCTGCCTAGTGGTTAAGACAAGCTTAACCCAGCTGTTGGGTTGTTGGGATGCATCCTGAGCATTTTGAACCAGATTGGTCAAAATATTGATTAGTTTAGTTGAATCAGCTTTGACAAAGCATTCGTCAAGTTGGTTTTCGATTTGTAGTACAGGTAAGCCTTTGTGTTGGCGTTGTATGGATCTGATGATCTCAACGAGATTAACTAGTTTGGCTGGTGACAAATAAGTGTTGCCTTGTCTTAGCTGGTTTACAATATGCTGCATTTTGTTAACGACGTGATTCAGTGTTTCAATCGTGTCGTCAAAGAATTCCTGATTGTGTTTATGTCTTTCAGCATTTTTAACAATCAGAGAGATTTGTGCTGTGATGTTTTTTAGATCATGCACCAGGAATGCGGAAAGACGATGGTAAGCTTCGAATTGTCGATTGTTAGCCAGAGCTTCACTGGCTTTTGTGAGTGCTAAGGCATTCGCAAGCTGCATGCCCACCGTTTTTAACAGATCGTGATCTTCCCAATTTAGTTTTCTTGGGGCCCTGGGTTGAGTTAACACTACAAAAGCTTCTAAGTGATTGAGATGAAACAATGGCACAATTAACCAAACTTGGCTGTCTTCATAGCACCAAGGGGATAGATCGATATCATCATAAACCTCAGGAGCATGTGCGAGTTCAAAAAAATCAATGACCCACTGTTTACGCAACAAGTAGTCAGGTAGGTCTTGTCCTGTTTTAAGCTGTTCAAGTTCTTGTGCAGTCAGTCGTAAGTTTTGCTGGGCAGCCAAGAAAAAATGACCATGATCATTTTTAAGCCAAAGGCCGCCACCGCTACTTTCGACTAAATTGGATAGTGTAATAATGATAAAATCTTTAAGTTCATCTAGAGACTCAAGTTTGGCTAATGACTTGCTGATTTTTAACCATTCATCTCGATAATCGTAATTATAATGAAAAAAGTGTTTACTAAAATACACTTTGGCTAATGCTCTTATCTTTCCTGAGGTGAAGGTGATAACCAGTAACAGCATCGCTAGAAAGATAAATACAGTCTGAATCGTTTCACCCCATTCTGCGTTAGCCTGTTTTAAGTAGTATCCAGTGGCTGACATTAGGATTAAATAGACGCCGCAGCCAAACAAAATGCTGGTGTAAAAAACGATTTTCCTGGGTGCGGTTTCAGATGGGCTGTGTTGTAATTCTTGAAGTCTTTGTATTCCGACTCCCAGAAAAGGGGTGATAAGCGTGTTAAGGAAGCCGCGCGTTTGCCATAAGTCAAAATCTAAGTGCTTATAAAGCAATGACTTGCTATAAACTAGAAAGTCTATGGCAAAAATTGATCCAAGGCTCAAGCAAATAAATTTTAAGTGCCAGCGGTGTTCTAGCGAAGAGTTGCGGTATAGTTGTTCAGTGAGCACAAGGCCGAGAACGGCTAGTATGACATGGGTGACGATGCGAGGGTCGCCATTCATCCAGGCTAGAGCCATATCCAGCAAAATTGGAAAAGCCTCTATACTTATTGATATGGCTATGAATGTGATTAAGACTAAAGCTAGTCTGGTATGGCGAAGAAAATGATAAAAATTATTAACTTTTTTCTTTGGGAATGAGAAAAGGTTTTGAATTAATAAAAACCATGATAGGTTTCTAAAGGTTTCATAAATAATTGTATCAGCAAGAAAAAAATGATTACCTTCCGCTGAGCGCATAACGGCAATGCTCCAAGCTATAGATACCGATATTGAGATGATGAACACCCAACTACGTTCTTTTCTAGAAATAGCAAATAACAAAAGAGCGGAATAGGCAATGGTTGAGCTTAAATAGCTAAAAAAAATAAAATTTTCCATGAAGTAAAATTTGTAATGACGAATAAGTGGTCATATTTATTGGAGGTCGATATCATATCAATAAATAGCCTCTTTCCTTTTTATAGTATAAATTGGGATCGATAGGCATGATGGAGATTATGAACGAAATTTTAGCCGATCCAGACTTTATTGAAGGCGTCGCTTGGAAACGATGTTGGTATCAGCCAAACGAAAAAATTATAGAAAAAGAAGAATTGGGTAATAGTTTATTTGTTATTGAAGACGGTTTGGTTAGGGTTTTGGGTGGTGCTGAAATTGATGGAAATACAAAAGTATCGCCAGGTTTTTGTGATTTGCAAGAAGGTGCTTTATTCGGTGACACTTGTCTTTTTGAAACCCATAGAAGAACTGCTTCTGTAGTTGCCATTACAAATGTGCGGATTTTAGAGCTTCAAAGTATTGAATTGAGTCGATATTTAGATGGACATCCTGCGCAGGGTTACCAATTTTTGAAAGAGTTATTCAAAATCATGGTGGATAGGCTGGAATTGGCTAATAATCGCATTGAAAATCTTTTAGTTTGGGGGCTTAAAGCCCATGATATAAACAAGTACTTATAATGTAAATTAATATCTTTTTTAATATTTTGGAGTTTCTAGTGTTGATTAGTCGGGCAAAAATAAAAAAAATGTATTTTCCATGCTTGTTGGCAAGTGCTATGCTTTTATCTGCTTGCGAATCTCCAGAAGAAAGTGCTGAGAGTCGTTTACAAAAGGGTAAAGAGTTATTTGAAAAAGGAGAATATGACAAAGCACTGCTTGAACTAAAGACTTCAACTCAAGAGGGCAACCAGAGCGAAACTTATTATTACATGGCGTTGCTGGATGAAAAAAGTAACAACTTTAAAGCAATGCGGGAAAATTTACTTAAAGTAATTGAGTTGGATCCTAATAATACTGAAGCTCGACAAAAGTTAGGTAAAGTAAATTTGTTGTTTGGGGATTTGGATAAAGCGCTAGAGCAAGCGGATTTTCTGTTGAAAGTCAATTCTGGTAGTCAAGAGGCTAAGCTGTTAAAAGCTTCTGTTTTAATTAGACAGAATAATAAACCGCAGGCTACTGAAATTATTGATTCAGTGTTGACTGATAATCCTCAAAATATTGATGCACTATCACTAAAAGCTGCAATTTTTTTCGAAGAGAATAAAGTTGATGATGCGCTTAAACAGATAAATGCAGCCTTGCTAATCGATACAAAAAATCTGCCATTAAGATTGTTCAAAATTAAAATTAACGCAAAACAAAATAACATTGAAGGCGTAATAGAGAATTATCAAAAGTTGATTGAACTTTACCCGGATGCTGAAAATTTTAAGTTAAGTTTGGCTTCAATTTATTCGATGACAGATAAATTGCAACCGGCGGAAGATTTGCTACGGCAAATGGTGGCGAGTAAAAAAGATAGTGTAGAGCCTAAAATAGTTTTGCTTGAGTTTTTAAATGCCAAAGCAAAGGATCGTGTTACTAGCGAATTTCAATCTATGTTGATTGAATTCAAGTCAAAACCAAATATATTGCTTGAAATTTCTAAATGGATGTTAGTATCCGGATATACAGAAGAGGCTTCTAAAGGATTGATTCAGGTAGTTGAAGCAGAAGAGAATAGCAATCTAGGATTGACAGCAAAAAGCATTCTTGCTGAAATAGATTTAAATAATAAAGAATTTGACAAAGTTGAGGCAGCGGTTTCAGAAATTTTATCAGCTAATTCAGATTTTATTGATGCAACTTTGTTGAAGGCAAGATTGTTTTTGATACAAAATAAAGCCGATGAAGCTATAGAAATTTTAAATAAAGCTGTGTGGACTAAAAACGATTCGGATAATGCTTACATGTTGTTAGGACAGGCATATGCTTTGAAGCGTGATTCTAAGCAAGCCGATCAAAATTTTAAGCAATCACTAGAAATAAATCCTGCAAATATTCAAGCATTCACGCCCGTTTTTAATAGTTATTTGCAAGCTAATCAAAAAGAAATAGCTAGACAGTACCTTGATAAAGCGTTGAAGGCAAAGCCAAATCAAATAATCTTTCTCACAAATAAAGCTGATTTGGATATATCTGATAAAAGATGGGATGACGCACAGGAAACAGTGCAAAAAATTGCACTGTTTTCTAAAAATAAGGCAGTTCCTTTATATTTAAAAGCCAATATTTTGCAAGGTAAAGGCCAATTTTCAGAAGCTATTAAACTTTATGAAGATTTGTTGAATGATTTTCCAAACCATCTAAATTCAATGGTGAATTTAGTTCGGTCATATGAAGCGCTTAAGCAACGCGAAAAATCCGTAAGCTTTCTTGAGTCGCATTATAAAAAGCATAATCAGGATATGGTAGTACTCGGTGTGCTCAGCGATTTATATATGGCTAATAATGATTATGGTAAAGCCAAAGATTTATTGTTGGCTCAGATCAAAGCTTCTCCAGAAAAGGCTGTGCCATTATATTTAGCATTGGCCAAGGTTGAAGCAATTTTACAGAAAAGTCCTAATGGTGCCAAAGAAACTTATTTGAAAGCATTGCAGACTAACCCAGATAATACTCAAATATTAATGGCTTTAGCTGGTCTATATGAGCAAACGGGCAATGTGGTAGATGCACGTCAAACTTACGAAAAAGTGATTGAAAAAAATCAGGGCGCTGCTTTAGCAATAAATAATCTGGCTGCTATATTGCTTGAATCAGATAAAAAGGAAGATCTTAAAAAAGGTTTAGAATTAGCAGAGCGTTTTAAGAATAACGAAAATGTTTTCCTTCAAGATACTTACGCATGGGCTTTAGTAAAAAATGAAAGCGCCAAAGAAGGGTTAGCTGTTTTGGAAGGATTGATCCTCAAAGAACCTAAACTGGCTGAACTTCGATATCATTTAGGCATGGCTCATCTTGCCAACAATAATAAAGCCACTGCAATAATTGAGCTTAAACAGGCTATAGCGTTGTCCGAAAAACAACAGCGTTCCTTTTCTGGTAAAAATGTTGCGATAAAAACGCTAAAAGAGCTAGAACATTAATGGTTGAAGGCTTTATTTATCGTAATTGATTGAAAATAGGAAGTTCAGAACATGATAAAAGTTAAAAATTTCTCCATGTGGCAACAAATTGTCTATTTGTTGATATTTATAGGTGTGGTTGGTTGTACACAACCGTTATTGGAAGATGTTAAACAGGCGTCTGATTACACTTATAAGATTGGTCCAGGGGATAGTGTAAATATTTTTGTTTGGGGGAATCCAGAATTATCTACATCAGCTGTAGTGAGGCCGGACGGTAAAATTACGGTGCCATTAGTCGAGGAATTATTAGCTAGTGGAAAAACGCCATTTGTTTTGGCTCGTGATATTGAAAAGATTCTTGGTACTTATGTTAAAAGTCCGCAAGTTGTTGTGATGGTTTCCGGTTTTAAAGGAATAAGAAATCAGCAAATTAGAGTGATTGGTAGAATTGGCGGTGGTAGCAGTGGCGGTAGCATGAGTGGCGGTGGCATGAGTGGCGGTGGCATGAGTGGCGGTGGCATGAGTGGCGGTGGCATGAGTGGCGGTGGCATGAGTGGCGGTGGCATGAGTGGCGGCGGTGGAATCGGTCGATATCAAGGTCAGGCGATACCTTATGAAAGAGGTATGACCTTGCTAGATGTGGTTATTCAAATAGGGCTAAATCAGTATGCTGACGGCAACCGATCTACTGTGATTCGTGAAGTGGATGGAGATCTGCGATCGTATCGAGTTCGTATTGATGACCTGATTGATGATGCAGATTTGTCGGCGAATGTCTTGATGATGCCTGGGGATATATTAATTATTCCCGATACATATTTTTAGTAATTAGTCTATTTTTGTTAAAATTTAAATTAAGCGGCATTCAATGCAACAAGAGCTTACTGAAGTATATTTTTATTTAAAAGGCACCCTTAAATACAAGAGAGTGGCAATTTTATTTGCACTTTTAGTTTGTATTAGTGGTTGGATATTTGTTTTGATGATGCCTGATAAGTTTGAGTCTAAAGCAAAAGTCCATATTGATTCATCTACAATAATTAGGCCTTTAATGAGGGGTATGGTCATTGATCCAGATGTTTCTGCCTTAATCAGAATAATACAGCAATTGATGTTTACCCGGCCAAATTTAGAAAAAGTGATCGAGTTATCGAAGTTAAAGCCGACTAAAACAGCTGGTGGTATTAGTGCCGACTTCATCGATACATTAAAAAAAGATATTACGATTTCAGCAGCAACTGATAGAGATATATTTGATATTGCATATTCTGCAACTGATCCTGAAATAGCCAAAAGCGTCGTTCAATCTGTGTTGACTGTGTTCTCGGAACAAGCCCAGGGTAAGGCCATGGCAGATGCTAACGATGCCCAGCAATTTATCGAGCATCAAATTCGTGATTATGAAGTCAGATTGCAGCAGGCTGAGAAAGCAAAAGAAGATTTTAATCGAGCAAATTTAAACATTCTGACTAGTAATTCGAGTCAATTCCAGCTTCTAAGTCAATTGAAAGAGCAGTTGAGTGCAGCATCTAGTGGTCTCGAGCAAGCTATGGCTAAGAAAAATGTACTTGGTGAACAAGTTAAGAATATACGAGAATCTGATGAAGATTGGGGTGTAACAAATATTTCTGAACAAGTCTCAGAAGAAGATTCAAGAATAGCGGCATTAAATGATAAAAAGACAGAAATGCTAATTAAATATACTGAAAATCACCCAGAAATATTAGCAATAGATCGTCTCATTGAGTCTATAAAAGAGAAGAAAGAAAAAAGTAAAGGTCAAGAAGCGATTGATACCGATGTAATTAGCCCTCAAAAAATGGCTAATCCTTATGTGCAAACATTAAAAATCGCTTATGATAACGCTGATGCAGAAGTGGCATCTAATCAAGCCTTGGTAAATAATATCAACTCAAGAATTAAAGAAATTGAGCAGGGTTTGAACAAGGTTCTTGCTATAGAAACAGAAATGAAAAATCTTAATAGGGACTATGAAACAATCAGCAAGAAATATAGTGATCTATTAGAGCGTAGAGAGCAAGCTCATATTACGGAAAGCGTGGATGATCAAACTTCTCGGTTGAAATTTAAAATTGCCGACCCCCCTACAAAGCCAATAAAACCTTCATCACCCAATCGTAAGCTTTTTTATTCCTTGATACTTGTAGGTGGTGTTGTTTTAGGTTTTGCTGTTGCATTTTTAATTTATTTTATTAGGCCGGTATATATGTCAAGTAGGCAGGTTAGAGTTGTAACTGGTTTGCCATCTTTAGGAAGTGTTTCTATGACCAACCAAGGAATTAGCAAAGAAAAAGGCGTTGACTGGTTATTGTTGCTTACAATCGCTAGTATAGTAATCGGCTATGTTGGTGTTATGTTGTTTGATATTTTCAAATAGCATGAGGTCTAACTATGAGTATAATTGAAAATGCTTTAAAGAAAGCTAATAAAGAGCCTCTTGCTAAGAATGGTAGCCCCATAATTTTATCAAGCCAGTTGGGAGACTCGGTAAATTTAAAAGAGCTGGATGTTGGCCTTAATAATGGGCAAGGTGGTGCTGCATCTCCTGTAGAAAGTCAAGTGTATATAGATTGGGTGACGCTGGCTGCTGAAGGCTTTATTGATCAGAATAATACAAAGTCGCAGCTTGCTGAAGAATTCAGGGTAATTAAGCGTCCATTAGTTAATAACATACAAGATTCTGCCATAAATGGTATTCAACGTTCGAATTTAATATTGATATGCAGTAGTTTACCTGGTGAAGGTAAAACGTTTGTGTCAATCAATTTAGCGTTAAGCATCGCAAATGAATTGGATAAAAAAGTTCTTTTGATTGATGCCGATGTTGAAAAGCCAAGTATTTCCAAACAGTTTGGAATTAAATCGTCGACAGGTTTAATTGAATACCTCGAAAGCGATAAAATCACTTTCTCAGATATTTTATTAAAAACAGACTTGCCAAGCTTAAGTCTTATACCTGCTGGTAAAAGACATAAATACTCTACGGAGTTATTATCCAGTCAAAGAATGTATCTTTTTGCTGATGAAGTTAGCCGAAGATATAGTGATAGAATCGTGATTTTTGATTCGCCACCTTTACTTGTAGCTACTCAGGCGCAAGTTCTCGCTGAATTGGTTGGGCAAGTTGTTTTGGTCATTGGTGCAGAAGAAACACCTCAGAGTGTTGTCAATGACTCGATTGCGAAATTAGCTAACTGTGATGTTGTAATGACTTTGCTGAACAAAACCAAAAAAGAACTTGATCTTTATGGTTATAACTATGGTTACGGAAAGTATGGTCATCCATAAGTCTTGCATTTTTCCGCAAAGAAAATGTTACGAGCTTTTATTATTATATACTTTCTTATTATCCAAGCCCGAAAGTGTTTTAGCATTTGATTGGAATGTTAGGCCTTCTTTTTCTTTGAGTGAAGTTTTTTCTGATAATCTTGAATTATCAGATACTGCAAAAAAAAGTGGCTTTATTACCGAGTTTGCCCCAGGTATATCTCTTTATGGCAACTCACCTTGGAGTAATTTTAACTTAAATTATCGAATGCAAGGTCTATATAATGCTGCCGGTAGTCAATCGGTTGATATTAATCATCAGTTGCAAATGAATTCGTTGTATCAAGCGGTACGAAATACCCTTTTTTTACAAACTAGTAGTTCTATAAGCCAACAAAACACCAGTAACTCTTTTATTGCCACTGATAACTTAACCGGTAATAGTAATCGTGCAGATGTTAAGAATTTTACTATTTCTCCTTATTGGACGCCACATTTCGGTCAATATGCAAGCGGTTTTGTCAAATTTGAATATCAGAACACTACCTTTGATCAAGCAAGTGGGAGTGATACCTCTCTTGCTATTTCTGATTCAAATAATTTTTTATATCAAGCTCGTTTGTCAAGCGGGAGCAAATTTAATCAGGTTAGATGGAATTTAAATTATTCTGCACAGGATCAAAAAAGAACATCTGACGATGACGTGCATTTCGAGCAGCTGCAGGGTGATACTCGCTATTATATAAATAGAAAATTTAATGTATTTGCCTTGGCTGGATACGAGAATAATGATTATCAAACGACACAAAATGAACCAGACAACGGAGTGTTTTATACATTTGGTGGTCAATGGAGTCCAAGTCAATGGTATTCACTAGAAGCAGGTTACGGAAATAACCGGCACGTCACGATGAATATTAACCCTTCAACTAATTTTACATCAAATATTACCTTTCGTAATAAGGAAGTCGGTCTAAATACTGGGAACTCTTGGGATGCAAATCTTAATTACAGAGCCAAGCAAACCAATGTCGGTTTTAATTATTTTCAAGAAACTACTACAGTTCAGCAAGTTTTGATTCAACAAAGAATATTCACTCAACAGGATGAGTTTGGAAATGTTGTTTTAGATCCTGTGACACAACAGCCTGAACTATTTATCATTAACCAGCCACCTTATGTTGATGATGTCATCATTAGAAAACGAGGTAATATTTCGTTTGGCTTTAATACTGGAAAAAGCTTTTATAATGCGTCGGTTTATAATGAGCGACGTACTTATGAGCAACGTGCGGAAGAAGATAATATTTACGGGGCCTCAGGTAGCTGGCAATGGCAGTTTGCACCGCGTATAAATCTATATTTGCAGCCCACATGGCAATCTACAGAGAACGATACCAATGGAAATGATCGCTATGATGTTGCTTTGGGATTG
>SXGT01147801.1_pt1 | contig 16242 bp, 17 predicted proteins | sample 3176221 | NCBI WGS metagenome assembly SXGT01 (sample SAMN11356862, study PRJNA531348) | freshwater metagenome | isolation source: freshwater sample F1-120 | place: China: Fuxian Lake, Yuxi | collected 2017-12-25 | reverse complement strand
GGGTGCCGGCCAGCCATCGAATGGCTCCTCGCCCTCGGAGGGTGCTTCGAGGCTCTCGCGCCAGGCGAGATTCCGGGAAATCGAGGGGGTGAACTTGCCTTCGCAGCACGGGCACCCCATGCCTCGGATGAGCTGGTCATATGCATGCCAGGGGAGATCGGAATGTGTAAAATGGAGACCCCCGGTGCTATCCCAGGGTTCCCCACACCGGCAAATAATGTCGGCCATAATGGCTCCTTTGTCTCGACATGGAGACTATTTCTTGGGTTGTGGTCCACGGAAGAACTTCAGCGGCCACTTCAGGGCATGGATGACACGTTCCCCGGAACTCATGGTTTCCGGGGACTTGGCGTAGGCGATGCCGACACCGATGAGATAGACCACAATGAGGATATTAATCATGGGTTTCCTCGTCACGTAAAACGGGTTCTAGGAGATCGTGGATCAGGGCATCCAACTGGTAGCGCACGTAACCATGGACCACTCTGACGTAGCCATGGTTGATCTTCTTGGCCCCGAAGTGGTCGACCCCATATAGGTGGATATCAAACTCGCGCTCGGCGTGGAAGTCCTGATCACGTAACCAGGACTCCAAGCTGTCGAGGTCCACTGGTGGGATCAGTGCCCTGCGGAGGAACTCGTCAAGTGGGATACTGGAACGCGTGTCGTGCGAAGGTACCCCGATGATGACCCCATACCGCTTATGGTGTTCTGCGATGTTCTCCATGACGATATCGGCGACGTGCCCCCATCCCTTATTGATATCCCGTGGGCGGTGGTCGTCGTAGACCTGCCAGGCCTCGAGACGAACATTGGGGCCCCCAAGCGCGGGGGTAATCGCGAAGACTCGTGTGGTTGTCTTCTTGTTCGAGATTCGAGAAGTCACGATGTCGTGCCGCAGAAACATGGGCAAGTCATGTGCACACACCGGTGGGAACAAAGCAGATGCCTCGATGTGATCTGCATTCATGTCCTTCATGGGCAGCTTGTCAAAGGAATCAATGACCACGGCATATTTCGTCAGTGGGGTGTTATCACACATGGTTAGGTCTCCTCGGTGCAGAGTGAAGCGGTAACCTCGCCTTGGTCGACGCAGACATAGTAGGTGCCACGGGTCTTATTGTGGAGGTAGAACTCGTTGCCGACCCCGGTCTCGGGGCCGGCAACGATAGCCCACTTCGTCTTGTTCGAGGCTCCAGACGCCGAGCGAACCGCGGCGAGGGCCTTGTCGTAGTCTGATGACCCCTCGGGGGCCTCATCGAGGATCTCACGGGTGACCTCATGCCACTCCGAGTTCACGAATGCGAAGCACACCGCGTACTCACCAGGTGGGCACTTGATATTGGCTTTGTGCTTCTGCTTTTTACCAGCGGTGCCGAAGCAACCGACTCCGATGGGTACCATGCCCCAGATCAGGGCACCGCAGGGTACCCTTGTGGTATGGATCTTCGGCAGCGTGCCGGGTTCTGCGCCCAGAGGTGGGCGGCGGGGATCTGTGTGTTTCTCAGTCATTTTCGACCTCTTCCTCGTCGGCGAGATCATCGCAGACGGCATCACTGGTTTGTTCTTCGATGTCATCCTGGCAGGACGCGCACAACTTCTGCGCCTTCTCCTCGGGGATGAACTCGCACCCGCAGGACTGGCACTCCGTCTTCACGTCCTTCCAAGCACAGGGGCAGCCGTGCTCATGGCAGACCACCCCGTTAATACTGGCGAGCAAACAGCTATCGCAGCTCAGGCTGGGCTCTTCTTTATCCTTCATGGCGATCTGGGCACCACGGATGGTGTCGAAATCCTGCTTGATCAGATGCCCACCTTCGTCGATGTATATTGCTTTAATCATGTGGACCTCACACGAATTGTTTGACCTCTGGTGCACAGAAAACGGCTTCTGGCACCCATGCGGACAACTTGAGACCAGCGAGGGTCCGAGTCCGCGATAACGCGACGTAGGCGAGGCCATGCCGGGCATCCCCGGGCATATAGGTAATCGACTTCATGTCGACCCCTTCTGGGATTGTTTTTCATCGTTGTACCAGTCAGGGAGACCACAATTCAAGTGAAGGACACAGACGATGGAGTCAGGGATTACTTTACGATAACATCGACTTTTCAAAAGTAAATAATCAGATTTTAATTGGGTTATACAACAGAGGGAGTTATGGAACAGCGCATGGATGGTCAACCACCTCAGGGGTGGCATGGAATGTTACCTCCGACCGGCCAACGTATAATCAGGCAGTTATTCAAAAACCACCTTTTCATCAGAATTTTGCCATCGGTGGAAATATTACTTTAACGGGAAATCATCGGTTTAGTCAACCTCCTGGGTACATGGAACATGCCTTTAAACAGGTCAGTCCACAATCGTTATACGATGAACAATTGAAAATAAGACTGGCGGGATTAGAAACGCCTGATGCACCGGCACAATGGAAAGTAGTAAAGAATGTTGCCCAAGGCATCATTTCCATGGAGTGGCTGGATGTTGCCATGGATGAAACGGGATACCAAATTGAATACTCTATAGATGGGGGTAAATCTTATCAAGTTTTAAAAAATTTACCTTCTAATACGACTCAATATACTATTTCTGAGGCAGGATTTAATACTAACACCTTGTTCAGAGTCGTTGCGAGAGGTGAAAAGGGATGGTCGCCTTATACTTATTCAACTACGGCGTTGGTCACAACAGGTACGTCACATACGTTGGCGCAAATGGGCATTAAACTCTATCCGAATCCCTCTGGGAACATTCTAAAGATTTCAAGTGCAACACCTTTGAAAAATGGAGTAATCTATCATTTGAATGGGACAAAAATTAAAGAATGGCAATGGGAAAATGGCACGGAATTATCTATCTCTTTGATTGAATTACCACAAGGGCAATATTTCATTTCTCTAAGTTCAGATAATCAAAAAACGGCCATCGGTTCATTCCAAAAATATTGAAAGTGAGGGTAAAAGGGAAATGAAATGAACAGGATTCCTTTTCCTATTTTAGGGTTTAATTTTTACGATTTTATTGTCACGCATAACAACTAATACGCTGTTTTTAGATCTTTTGAATTCTAAAAGTTTTTCATAGGTTTTTTCAAGCCCCTTTAGAATTTTCTCTTTTTCATCATTCTCTTCATGCTCGTTTTTAGTAGTTTTCATTATTTTTTTTTAAAAGATTAAAACCTTCAATGTCCACAATATTTAGTAAATCATTCATTTGTTTATTCGCTAAAAGTTTGTGTTTCCCCTCCGAGTTATCAAAAATAAAAGCTTTATCAACAATAGGAAGATATATGTTAAATAAGTTTTTTATTCCTCTGATATATCTTCTTTCAATTACTTCCGGTTCAATGTTGTGTCCGCCTTCAGATACTCTTATTTTAACTCGTTCTTTTGCTAACTGAATGCTTTTAAGCCAAAAGTATAATAAGATTACTTGAAACCCTTTTTCCTTTGCCTCTATGATTTTACCTTTAAAACTTTTGGTTGATAATGTGGTTTCAAAAGCAAAATTTTCACTTTTATATAACAGTTCATTGATTCTGTTAAGCATTATTCGTCCTGCTTCAAACGATACTTTGTCTGGTTGAAAAGGAGATATTCCTCTTGCAATTTCGTCCGCATTTATAAATTCCTTACAATCCAGGATTTCAGGTAAAATAGTAAACGATGCAGTAGTTTTACCCGCTCCATTACATCCTGCTATTACATAAAGCTTTTTGTAAGTCATAGGTGCAAATATACAACTTAATAGGTTGGCGTTTTATTTTCTCGTCTCTACTCGTTTAAACATAATTTTTGCTATAAATAGCTAGGAAACCCATTGGTTTTTCATGATATAATCAAAACTTTCTTTTATTGCGGTGAACACATCGCCAGCGGTTTTGTCCATTTCGACTACCAGCCAGTCTGGATTCCCGTTTGATGCTTTTATTATTTTTGAATAATCCATTGTTCCTTTTCCAACCGCTGTCATTGGATCGGGATTATCTATGGCTAATTGATCATTCCATTGGGCAGGCCCATCTTTCACATGGATAAATTTCAGTCTTTCCCCTATTTTTTTGGCGATTTTTTCAGGATCCTGGCCTGCAACCTTTACCCAATAGGCATCCATTTCAAAGAAAATAGCAGGGTTAAGATCCTTCAAAAGGATTTCGTAAACGAATAAATCCTCATTTTTAATCATATACTCCCACCAATGATTATGTAATCCAAAATGAAGTCCATGTCGTTCGGCTATTTCAGCTGCTTGATTATACCTGTCGATGAGCGATTTAGTTCCAGACAAAGACTTATATAGGGAATCTTCTGGCCAGCCATGCCAGATGAGATGTTTACAATCATAAGCACTGGCCGTTTCGACCATCAGCTTTTCAAGGTTATCAGTTGTTAGCTCAATATGCGCAGATGAAACTTTCAATCCCGCATCTTTTAACCATTTTCCACCTTCAGCCAAAGAAATTCCTTCCGGCCAAAAGGCTGTTTCCACCCATTCAAAGCCAATTTCTTTCAATTGTTGCAGCGCCTTGGTGGGATTTTTACTTATTTCTTCCCTAATCGTATATAATTGAACAGAAAGTTGAGGCATCGATGTGTTTTTTTCAAACAGGTAGGACATTTCAGAAGGCTTAATGGAGGAGGCTATAAAAGCTGCTCCAGCGGTTTTTAAAAAATTTCTTCTCGAATTCATAAAAAAAGTCTTTAAGCGTTTTTAAATATACTATTTTGTCGCTTATTCCTTATATTTTCCCCCAGGTTTAATCATTTAATGAATTGGATTATGCGCCACTTAATTTTGATTTGTCTCTTATTGCCTCTGTTGTTAAAAAGTCAGGATGCTATACCAGTATTTAAGTCCGGACAAGAAGGGCATAAAACTTACAGAATTCCAGCCGTTTTAGGGCTTCCTAATGGTAACTTATTGGCTTTTGCCGAAGGAAGGGTCCAGAATAGTGCAGATTTTGGCGATATTAATCTGGTGATGAAGAAGAGTATGGATCAAGGTAAATCCTGGTCGGTATTGCAAATATTGGTAGATATTGATAAACTTCAAGCGGGAAATCCTGCGCCGGTGGTGGACCTTTTTGACCCATCCTATCCAAATGGGGTTGTTTATTTGTTTTATAATTCAGGTAATAATCATGAAAATGAGATTAGAAAAGGGCATGGGATTCGGGAAGTTTGGTATATAAAATCGGTTGATATGGGGGAAACCTGGTCAGATCCTGTGAATATTACATCTCAGGTTCATAGACCCTTTCACCAGGCCTATAATTTTAAAGAAGATTGGCGAAGTTATGCGAATACCCCGGGTCATGGTTTTCAATTCATGGAAGGAAAATATAAAGGAAGAATTTTTATTGCGGCAAATCATTCCCAGGGCGAACCTCAAAATGAATTCAGAGATTATCATGCCCATGGTTATTATACAGACGATCATGGTAAAACCTTCCATTTAAGCGAAAATATTGCTTTGAAAGGATCTAATGAAGCGATAGGTGCAGCACTTTCAGGCGATAGGATGATCATGAATATAAGAAATCAATCGGGAGATATTAGAAATAGAATGATTGCTTATTCTTCCAACGGGGGTGAAAAATGGGATACCGTTTTCTTTAATAACGATTTAATTGACCCTGTTTGTCAAGGTTCTATATTAGGTATTGGCATAAGAAAAGGCAAAATGGTATTGGCCTCTTCAAATCCTGCGGATGCATTGAAACGAGATAATCTGATGATAAAAATAAGTTACGATGAGGGCATAACCTGGCCAAAATCAATGCTAGTAGATAAATCCTCACCAGGTTATAAAGGAGATTGGAGCGCTTATTCAGATTTGGTTCTATTGAACAAAAGCACCATAGGTATCTTATACGAGCGGAATAAATATGGTGAGATCGTTTTTAAAAGAGTAAAGATTGAGTAGAATTAAGAAATTATTACTATGGCTAAAAGAGAGATTGTAGAGGAATTTTAAACAGGGACTTTTGGTTTTAACTATCATTTGATAAATTAAATAATTATTTGATAACTGGTAGCTCTACCTGCTCCCTTAAATAAATAACAAACCTTATAATATAATCTGACAACAAGGAAATTATTTTACAAGTCCGCTCTCGTCAATTTTAAACAACCATTCTTGGTTATAACAATCATTGGATACATTAAATGTGGCACAAATTTGTTTTGTTGCTTCTATCTGGTATAAATTATCCACAACTTCTGTTATTCTTAATCCATAATCGTTCAAGAATTCTCCATAAGTTTTTTGCCAAAGAATTTCTCCTTTGGAACTTACCTTTATAATGAATACATCGTAATTACCCTTCCCAAAAGAACTTGTGGACCCAACGACAATGTAACTGCCATCTTTAGTTCTAACCACCTGTCCTGCCTTATCATAACTTGTTCCACCTATGATTCGCTTCCATAATACAATTCCCTTGTCGTCTTTTTTGACAAGCTCAATATCACACTCATTTTTGGTACCAAAATTGATGGTAGAGACGGATATGATTGAATTATCTGATAGATTAACATACAATAATTTCAAATCTTCGTAGGACAAGAAGCCAAATGCCACCGTGATAAGCACTAATAGTGTTTTCATATTTCTTTTAATTAAAGTTCCAATATCTGCAAAAAGGTTACTGAAGTTTGAGATAACAATTTTGAATTCAAATTTATTATCGGTTTCAATAAAAACGTCAGCATTCAATTTTATGTCCAATGCCTCACCAATGGCATTTAATGAGTAAAAGCTTGGGGTTACTTCGTTATTTTCAATTCTCTGTACCGTTCTAAGAGCTACGCCGCTTTTTTCAGCTAACTCCAATTGGGTCATTCCTTTTGCTACTCGTATTTCTTTTAGGCGTTCTCCTATTTTCATTTTACAAAACTAGTATTAATAAATAATTAAATGAACGACTTCTGTGCGGCATTTAGATGACAAAAGTTGCGTTTATAACGAAATGTGGCAGAATATGAATATTCTACAAATGACAATAAGCACATTCAAATTATATGGACTAACTAGACAGCAAGGAAGATTTTATAAGAGATATTTTTGAATGAAATGAATTTTGAAAAACAATGGAACTAAAAATTCCGGAATTAATAAAAGGAAATATATTTTTGTTTGCTGCAAAATTCTGCCTAATGAGTATAAATAGCTTGAAAGATAAATTGGAAAAATTGATGGATATGCCTCAAGATTTAATTGAGGTATTTCTGGAAAAATGCGAGTTGGTTGTGAATCAAAGAAACGAGCACCCTTTTTCTAAAGACAAGGTTTACGATAAAATTGGTTATATTTTAAATGGAGCGGCTCGCATCTATGTTGTTATCGATGATTGAGAGGAACTGAGTTATCTTTTACAAGTTAATGGTGATATTATTGGTGATTATACTCCTCAATCTTTAAGCAGAATTAGAAAACGAATTAATTACCTTAAGTGAACGATTCATATTTATAATAGTAGCTACTTTTGCTTCCAATTTCAATATTGTTACATGAAAAAGGGAATCATCATTGGTGCAGGAATAGGTGGGCTAACTACAGCCATAGCACTTTTAAAAAAGGGTATTGATGTTACTGTTTTTGAGCAGGCAGCCCATTTGAATGAAGTTGGTGCAGGTTTATGGGTTGCACCCAATGGAATGAAGGTATTTGAAAAACTACAATTGGCCGATGAAATCATTCTTGCTGGAACTACGTTAGAAAAAATCGAAGTCCTAGATTGGAAAGGACGTGTTATATCAAGCATTGATGGAGAAAAAATAAAGGCCAAACATCAATTTGGAACCACCGCAATTCACAGAGCAAAGCTCCAGAAAATCCTTTACAACCAGTTGCCAAGAGAAAAGGTGTTTTTAGACAAGAGGTTCATCTCTTTTCATCAGGATAGCGAAAAAATCACAGCCTACTTTGCCGATGGAAAAAGCGAAAGCGCAGATTTTCTATTGCTGGCAGATGGAATAAAATCCAGTATTAATCTGAATCTCTTTCCAGGTCAAAAGTTACGGTATTCAGGTCAAACTTGTTGGCGCTTTGTGGTAGATTTTAAATTGCCTGATTTAGGTAGTAATCAGATGCAAGAAATATGGTCAAAAAAGAAAGGATTGCGTGTTGGTTATTCGCAAATCAATTCAAACCAGGTATATGTTTTTATAACCAATTATGAAAAAGCTGGAGAAACCGATAACTCCTTAAAGGTTTTAGATAAACTACTTGCTCTCTGCTTAGAATTTCCAGCAATAGTTAGTAAAATTATAAAAGCAACTGAGGGTAAGAATATCATCAGAAATGACCTTTATGATTTCGTGCCTTTGAAATCTTGGACAAATGGAAGAATGGCTTTACTCGGTGACGCAGCTCATGCTTCAACGCCCAATCTGGGGCAAGGAGCTTGTCAGGCTATAGAGGATGGCTTTGTTATCGCTAACGAGTTACAGAACAATGATGATATTTGTCAGGCACTTAAATTATATGAGCAAAAGAGAATTAAAAAGGCAACTTATATAACCAACACTTCTTGGCGCTTTGGACAAGTCACGAATACTTCTGGTTTTATAAAATCAGTTCTGGTTTCATTATTTCGAAAAACACCTGAATCAGTGAATGAGAAACAATTAGATAAGATCTTTAACCTGTAATTGTAAAATCCGGTGAAATTGGGCTCTCCGTCAATTTTGGTGATTACAATTATTTTGAGCCTACTTTCTAGTCAATCACAAACCTTTTCAATAAAGTTTCCTGTTAATATTAGTCCCAGTTCTCGGTCATTTCTATACCTTAACATTCTTCGGACCTGTGATCAATGTAGTTAAATAACTACTTCCACCTCTTATTTAATTCAATAAATTTGCTTCCGAAATCCTGGGTAGGAAAGAATAAAATAGCTTAATCCCCATGGGAAAGTGCTTTCTTTACTTTAGGAATCACCTCTTCCCCTATCAAGGTAATGGTTTCACTAAGTTGCTGATGACTCAGCCCGGCATTGTCTAGCTGGAAGGTAAAGCGATCAATGCCTCCCAATGAGGCACTGTGACGCAGAATTTTCTCTGCCACCTCATCGGAATCTCCTACTAGGTAGGCTCCTCGGGGAGCATTTTGGGCTTCAAAATGCCCTCGGGTGACGGGTGGCCAACCACGCTCGCGACCGATACGGGTGAAGGTTTCGGCATAGCCTGGGTAGTAAGTTTCCACAGCTTCTTCATGGGTTTTTGCTACATAACCCAGGGAATGCAAGCCAACCTTTAAGTCTTCTTGTGCAAAGCCAGCCTTGTATCCAGCTTCCCGGTACAGATCAATCAAGGGGCGGAAACGGTGTGTCTCCCCACCAATCACTGCTACCATTAAGGGAAGTCCAAGGGAACCTGCCCGCACAAAGGAAGCTGGTGTGCCACCTACGCCCAACCAGATGGGGAGTTTGGCTTGCATAGGCCTTGGATAAATCGCTTGCAATTGCAAGGAAGGTCGAAATCTTCCCTTCCAGGTGATTACCTCTTGTTCATTGAGCAGCAATAGCAGTTCAAGCTTTTCTGCAAACAGGGCATCGTAATCTTGAATATTTAAACCAAATAGGGGAAATGCTTCTGTAAAGGAACCCCTTCCTACAACCAGTTCGGCACGACCTTGGGAGAGTAAGTCCAGCGTAGCAAACTGTTGGAATACCCGCACCGGGTCTGCTGCGCTGAGCACGGTTACTGCACTGCTTAATCGAATCCGAGAGGTGCGCGAGGCAGCAGCGGCCAAAATTACTGAGGTAGCGGAATCTAAAAATTCCTTTCTATGGTGCTCCCCGATGGCAAAAACATCTAACCCTTTTTCATCGGCCAACTGTATGCGATTCAGCAATTCACGTAATGCATCTTGAGCGGTACCTACAGGGTTTCCTTGAGAATCCGTTACAAAGGCGGCAAAACTATCTATTCCTATTTCCATGGCGTAAACCTAGGGAGTCTTGACTAATTATCCAAGAAATCGATAAAACTAAAATGATTAGATCATTTATGGGTTGTACTACTATCGCATTATCAACTAATTCATTGAGGATCGAAGTCAAGGAGTCATTTGGTCTTTTGCATATGAAGGGTATCGCAGAAATCATAACCTATTTAAAATCAAATAAGAAAAAATAAGCTAAAAAAATAGTGATGAAGAAGTCAGACAACATTCCTTTACAAAAATAAAAATATGTAGTACACAAACCGTATCCCAGACAGCTCAAAAGCCTTGTATATGAATGACTTTTGATGGATAATGCACAAAGAGTAATGTTTTAAATTATCCAAAAGGCCATTTTGACCATAAAGTCCAAATAGCCACTATAAGCATACCCATAGCGGAAATAATTAAAAATATATCCCAGATAAAAGCTGGTTTAAGTTTTTTTGGTGTTTTAAAATACCGAAAATAAAGGGCAGCAAAAGCGAGCATGGGCAGCATAACAGCCTGGGCGATGCCAGACCAGATGATCATCGATTTGGGCGCCTGAATGAATAGAAAGAGGACTAAAGCGGCAATGGGCCAGGCAAATGAGAGTATTTTTGTCCATTTTTCATGGATTAAAGGATTGTTTTTGATAAAACCTATCAGTGAAAAACCATCTGCTAAAACCCTGGCATTTCCCGCAGTGGCGACAAAAAAGGTTGAATAAAGGACAGCGATAGCTCCTACGTAAAACACAGGTTTTGCCCACAATCCAAATACGGGTACATACATTTCGCCCAGCGTTACAATAAGGTTGCTTTCTTCGGGTAAAAGCTCATTTCTATGCAGAATAGAGGCTCCAAGAAGATAAAAAGCGACCGTAGCTAAGGTATAAACAACCAATGACAACCAAGCATCGATTTTTAATACTTTAATCCAGCCCTTTGCATTTTCATGCCATTCAGGAGTATCTTGATATGGGCCTGTAAATTTGGCATAACCTTTTTCCAGACACCAATACGGATACATAATTATTTCCGATGAACCTACGCCAATGAGCCCAAATGCAGCTAAAGCTATGGCCAAACCGTCCTTACTTTCGGGAATACCCAGGCTCATTCCTGCTTTTATATCAGACCACGATATTTCCCATCCAGGTATAAACTGCAGATAGACAACATTAAAGAGCGTAACCGTTGTAAAAAGGAACACTAAAAGAGTTGAAAAGGACTGTATAAAGGAAAAGCGCCCAAAATATAGCATGAAAGCTGTTATGAAGGCAATGATGGTAGATAATATATTGATATTATTTAACCAGCTGTGTTCACTAACAGTAAATGTAATAGCCGCGACGGCTTGACTGGTAGCACCTAATATGCCTCCTTGCTGTGAGATAATAAGGACAATCATGAAAAACCAATACCAGATTATCCAGCGAACCTTAAGATTCGGACCTGGTATTTCGTTTAAAGCTTCTAGGGGCGAAGTGGAATGTATGATGGTGTTTCTGCCAAATTCTATCAAGGTAAACACCTTAATAACGCAACCTAATACAATAAGCCAAAGGAGGACAAAACCTGTTTTCGCCCCTACCAGTGTTGTAGCGATTAACTCACCGGAACCCACGATGGAACCAGCTATAATAATGCCTGGACCAAGGTGTTTCAGGATGTCAAAAAATTGGGTAGGTGCAGTTTTCATCAGGAATATTCAGCAATCAGGAGAAATATTCCTTCATTTTTTTACGTAAAAATAATACACTTCGTTCCAGCTGCTCAATGCCATCTACGCCATCTTCAATACTGATCCACCCATCAAATTTTTCTTTTTTCAAGATAGAAAAAATGGCATCATAATCATTTAAGCCTTTTCCTATTTCGCCGTGGCTGAGTCTTTTGGCGTAACCCACGGCACCACCTTCCTCATTGCGTAAATCTTCCAGCGTACCTTCTTTTAAATATCGGTCACTGGCGTGCATGGTAACCACGCGATGGGAAACCCGGTTCAATAATTCTATAGGGTCTTCACCTGCCAGATAAGTATTGCTGGGGTCATAATTTACACCAAAAAAGGGATGATTAATCTTATCGACTAAGGCACAAAAAATATCCATTTTCTGGGCAAATTCCGGATAAGTCCAAAAATCATCTTTGTAATGATTTTCAATAATTAGGGTTATATCACGCTCCTGTGCATAAGGTAAGCATTCATGAATGCAGTCTGCGGCGAGTTTAATACCCAAGTCAATAGATAGTTCGGGTCTTTTCTGCCCTGAAAGCACTCTACAATATTTTCCTCCGAGCGCATAGGTCATGTCTATCCAATGCTTTTGTTTCGCCATTTCTATATCGCGAAATGACTTATCGGGATGTGTGAAATCTGGAGAACAGCACATCATTGGGATAACCCTACCTTTATCTTCAACCTGACGTCGAAATAATTTCCAGTTTTCAGCCTTTTCCATTTCCAAAAATCCGGCATACCATTCCAGGCCGTCAATATCTAAATTGCAGGCAATATCAATCCACTCAGACACCTTCATGGTTCCATCTTTACAAAGGGCGTTCATATAAGCTTTTGGAAAAGCAGCTAATTGAGGCATTTTCAATTATTTATGGTAGAAGAATCTTTGGGTGGATTTCTTCCAATGAAAGGGTGTTGTTCTAATTCAACAATTTGACCTGAAATGGGGCCACATTCGTCGCCCAGCCAATAGACTGCGGCGGCGGCAATTTCTTCTGGTTTTATAAGCCGACCTGAAGGAGCAAAAACAGAAGGAATTTTACTGAACCAATCTTCTGCTAATCCATGGGCTATTTTTCTTTTTTGTTCTGTTTCTGTCAATACCCAGCCAGGGTTTATCTGATTGACCCTAACGCCATTTTCCCTGTGTAAGGTATCCCCCAAATTTCTGGTGAGGGTCATCAAACCACCTTTTGACACACTGTAGGCTAGTAGATCAGGTTCTCCACTATAAGCATTTACGGAACCAATATTTAACACGGCGCCTTTTTGTTTTGTTAAATAAGGCAGGCATTCTTTAATTAAAAGAAAGGGAACTATGGTGTTTATTTTCAGTACTTTTTCAAAAAATGGGGTGCTGGTAGTCTCCAGATTAGAAGATACTACCCAAGCTGCATTATTGATAAGCCCATCTAATTTCCCAAACGAAAAAAGAGCACAATTTGCCAATGCTTTTATGGTTGCCTCCTCTTGAAGATCGCCTATGCAAAGAGCAGCATTTTCGCTACCCAGGGCATGAATAACCTCCTCTCCCCAATCTTTCTCCAGACCGTGAATAACTACTTTGGCACCTTCCTGAACAAAGCGGTAAGCCATAGCTTTCCCGATACCGGTAGTACTTCCTGTAACAATAATAACTTTACCTTTAAGGCGCATATCAGAAGGGTTTTAGGACACTTTTGACTACTTCGCCGTGGTGCATTTTTTCAAAAGCCTCTTTCCATTGATCAATAGCCCAAACGCCACCGATGATGGGTTTAACATTGAGGCTACCACTTGCGAGGAGTGCAATTACCCTCTCCCAGATGGGCCAGTTATGACTGAAACTACCTTTTAAGGTTACATTTTTTTGAACCAAAGGATCGAGAGAAAAGCCCAAAGGTTGAGGACCCCAGCCCACTTTAGTTATTTGACCGTTAGGTCTGACCCATTGAAGCGCCATTTTCAAAGTAACACTTGCCCCTGCGGCATCAACAATCAAATCGGCACCCAGTCCGTCCCTATTTTTTGCCCATTCAGTGGCATCTCCAATGATAGGTTCACAACCATATTGTTTTGCAATATCAAGTCTAAACTTATCAGATTCAAGACCAACTACAGCTACTTCAGCACCACAAATACGAGCTACGGCGGCACATAAAATACCAATGGTCCCAGGGCCAATAACAATAACACGATCACCTGGTTTTACAGAACTATTTACAGCTACGGAATTATAGGCGACACAGCAAGGCTCCGTCAGACAAGCTTCTTCGAAGGACAATTGAGCGGGAACTTTGTGCAGACACCGTGCAGGAACCCTAACATAACGGGTCATTGCGCCATTAACGCCATATCCAAATCCTTTTCTGTCAGGATCGAGATTATATAATCCTGTTTTTGACATAGGACTATTAGGATTAATGATAGCGGCTGTTTCACTAACCACCCTGTCACCTTCCTTCCAGACAGAGACATTTTTACCAACGGCAGCAATAAGACCACCAAATTCGTGACCTAAAACTACCGGATAGTTTACAGGCCAGCTATGATCGGCGGTCCATTGATGCAGGTCACTTCCGCAAACACCAACATTGGCCACTTCTAACAATACATCATCATCGCCAATTTCTGGGACAGCGATTTCACGAATTTCCACAGACCCTTTTTCAGGAGCAAAATTTACTACTGCGGGATTTAATAAACTGGACATATTTTTATATTTTAATCATTCCGGACAGGAACATCCTTGTATGCATGTATTTTTTCACAAATTAATCTAAGGGAGGCCTCTAGATTACCATCTGCCGTTTTAAAGGCATCTGCATCAATAGTTAAAGGGGCGCCTAAAACCACCAAAGGTGCACCATAAAGAGGACATTGAATGGCCTGTTCCAGAGATAGGCCTCCAACAGCCTGAACGGGAATACGAACAGCTTCAACGACTTCTCTTAGCTGATCCAGTGGATTTGGCATCCGAAGACCTCGGGCGGCAATGCCTCTGCGTTCGTCATAACCAATATGGTGGATAACAAAATCGCACCCCAGATCTTCCAGCCATTTGGCTCCGGCCACCATATCAGGACAGCCAAGATTATCGCCCATTACCTGAATGTTATAGTCTTTTCCAGCCTGAACAACACATTTAATGGTTTCTTCATGAGCACGAGCCATGACAACAACATGCGTTGCACCTGCTTTTGCCATCATTTCTGCTTCGAGATAACCACCATCCATGGTTTTCAGGTCTGCAACAATGGGAATACCAGGAAAAGCTTCACGAAGTTTCCTTACGCCATGCAAGCCCTCAGCTAAAATGAGGGGTGTTCCAGCTTCCAGCCAATCGACGCCAGCGCGAAGTGCCATAGCTGCGGTCACTAATGCCTCATCAATATTTGTGAGGTCTAAGGATATTTGTACTATTGGTTTCATACTGACAAGATAAATAATTTTTATTCCTTATTTAAATAGTAAGATAATAAAATTAAGTAATCTTGTAGAGGTTCAAGTTTTTTAATTCCCGCTATGATGATCAAAAGAAAATATGCCTTTGTCCTTTATTTGATGCTTTCCCTTCATTTCCTTGGCGCTCAATCGGGATGGATTGAAAAACACATAATGGATGAGGCCTATAAAAATAAAATCATAAGTCTGGCGAAACAGGCTATGATTGAAAAACCGATAACGGTTACCAATGAATCTTCTCCTCGTTCAGCCGGGGGAAAACATGACTTTTATTCAGAGGGAGATTATTGGTGGGAAAATCCGGTTAGTCCAGACAGTCCTTATATTCAAAGAGATGGAATGAGTAATCCCAATAATTTTGTGTCCCATAGGAAAGCGATGATCCGTTTCAGCCAGATAGTTGGAATACTGGCGTCTGCGTATGTTTTAGAGCATAAAAAAGTTTATGCAGAGCAAGCTTTTAAACATTACCAGGCATGGTTTCTAAAGGAGGAAACGCTGATGAATCCTTCTCTTCTTTATGCCCAGGCTATAAAGGGAAGAGTAACAGGCCGTGGTATAGGTATTATTGATATGATCCAAATGATCGAAGTGGCACAAAGTTTAAGGGTTATAGAAAAGGCTTTACCAAACAAAAAAGAAGAAATTAAAGGAGTTAAAAACTGGTTTGAGAAATATTTATCGTGGGTGACAACGCATCAGTATGGTATTGATGAGCGAAATGCCAAAAACAATCACGGAACTTGCTGGGTCATGCAGGTGGCAGCATTTGCTAAATTAACGGGAAATCAGGCATTGCTTGATACTTGTGCAAATAGATTTAAAACCATTATATTACCAAATCAAATGGATCAAAAAGGGGCTTTTCCACTGGAATTAGCAAGAACGAAGCCCTTTGGTTACTCCTTGTTTAATTTAGATGCCATGGCGACGATTTGTCATCTTTTAGCCGATAAAAATTTGTGGAATTTTTCCCTTCCTGATGGAAGAACAATGAAAAAGGGAATTTCATTTATTTACCCATATATTGAAGATAAAAATAAATGGCCTTATACTAAGGATGTGATGTATTGGGAAGAATGGCCAGTGGCTCAGCCATTTTTATTGTTTGGCGCAAT
>SXGT01660008.1_pt1 | contig 16245 bp, 7 predicted proteins | sample 3176221 | NCBI WGS metagenome assembly SXGT01 (sample SAMN11356862, study PRJNA531348) | freshwater metagenome | isolation source: freshwater sample F1-120 | place: China: Fuxian Lake, Yuxi | collected 2017-12-25 | reverse complement strand
GGGCGACCCCGCCGGCCAGACGCCCCACCGCTTCCATCTTCTGCGCCTGGCGCAGCTGCGCTTCGCTCACGCTCAGCGCGAGCTCGGCCTTCTGGCGCACCTCGATTTCGAGTCGCAATTCGGCGTTCGTGCGCTCGAGTTCCCGCGTCCGCTCGTGCACGCGCTGCTCGAGCTCCTCGCGCGCCGCGCGCAGCGCCTCGACCGCCGCCTTGCGCTCCGTGATGTCCTCGGAGATCCCGAGCAGGTAGGCCGGCTGCCCGCCGTCATCGAGGATGGGGACCTTGCGCGTGTGCAGCCAACGCTCGCCATGCGTCGTCTGAATCGGCTCCTCGGGGATGTCGAGGATGGCGCCGCGCGCCAGCGTCTCGCGGTCGCGCGCCGTGAAGAAGTCGGCCTGCGAGCGCGGGAACATGTCGTAGTCGTTCTTGCCGAGGAGCGCTTCGCGCGACATCCCGAGCAGCGCCTCGCCCTCGCGATTGAAGCGCTCGAAACGCAGCTCGCGCGCCTCCTTCACGAAGATCATCGCGGGCACGTGCTCGATGATCGACTCGAGGAACCAGCGATGCTTGCGTACCTCCGCCTGTGCCGTCCGGTCCGGCTCACGCAGCGCCATGACGGCCCCCACTGCGCGACCGTCCGCGGCCCGCAGCGGCCATCCGCAGCCGCACAGAAAGCGGCCCTCGGGCACCTCGTCATTGCGGACGACGAACGAGACGTCGTGCGCCACGCCGCCCTCTCGCGCGCGGACGAGCGGCAAATCGGCGGCCGGCAACAGTGCCCCGGTCGACGGCTCGAACACCCCTCCGACGGCGCTACCGCCCAAGAGCGCAGTGACGCCGTGCGCGCCGGCGAACCCGCGCGCGACGTCGTTGGCGTACAACAGCTGCCCGTCGGGGTCGCAGGCGATGATGCCGACGCCCACGCTTTCGAGGACCGACCGGAGCTGAAGCGCGTTCATAAGGTGGCGCCATCGTGAACGCTTCCGGCGCCGATGGCAACCACGATGGCCTGGGCCACCCGGCCCGATCGGGTCACGGATCCGCGAGGCACCAGAAGTAGCCGGCGTTGTCGCCGAAGATGATCGCTCGGTTCTGTAGGACCACCGGCGCCTTGATCGCCGTGCCGTGAGGCGCCGCCTGGGCGCTCAAGCTCCAGGTCCACTTGGCGGTGCCCTTGTTCGCGCCCGATCCGTACACCGAGAAGACCCGTCCCGCGCCGTCGTTGTCGTCGCCGACGAAGACCATGCGGTTCTTGTCGATGGCCGGAGTCGAGTTGGCCGAGCCGTCTTTTCTCAGCGTGGCGAAGGTCCACTCGAGCGTCGGCGTCGCGGTGACGTTGCCGATCGTGCGCACGTACGAGCGCAGGCCCGTGCCGTTGCCGTTCGGGTTGGCGATGATGTGCTCGGTCGTCGCGTCGCTCCAGACCGTCAGCGGCGTGTCCATGTCCGAGCCCGCCGGGACCTCGCCGCCGATCAGCGTGGCCGCGGTGCCGCCGTCGAGAAGCGCGCGGTAGTAATCGCCGAAGCTCTGGTAGAGCACGCCATCGATCCCGACCGTGGTCGAGGCGTCGACGTCGCGCCCCAGCACCGAGTAGGTCCACTTGATGCGCCCGTCGCGCTCGAGTGCGTAGGCGGTGTGGTTCGAGCAGCCGAAGTGGAGCGCGTCGGTCAGCGGGCTCCAGGCGATGTGGGCCGGGCTGTAGTTGTTGTTCGCGACGTTGATCGACCAGAGGACGTTGCCGCCGGCGTCGACTTTGTAGGCGCGCAGATAGCCGATCACGTAGCTCGCGCCCGCGTCGTCGACCAGCGGCGCGCCGGTGATGGTCTCGGTGGCGTCGCCCGCGAAGGCCGTGTACCAGAGGCGATTGCCGTCGCCGTCGTAGAGCGCCAGCCCGTTGCCGGTCGGCACCACGATCGTGCCGCCCTCGCGCAAGGTCGGGCTGGCCGCGCTCGAGATCGCCGCGGGCAGCGTCACGGGGAAGCCGGGGCGATCGGTGAGCGTCGCGCCGCTCGGGTCCATCTTGTAGAGCTTGGTGCCGACGGCCACGACCATGTCGCCGGCCGCGTCGAAGACGGCGCTCGTGTTCGCGGTGCCGAGGAGCCGCTTCCAGCGAACGGCCGGTGGGCTTCCGCCGCTGCCGAGCGGGCCGACGTAGACGTCCGTCGCGCTCGTCCGGCGCCGGTCGTGTTTCGTCGTTGGCCACCCGCCCGCGAGGATCCCGCAGCCCTCGTCGTAGAGTCCGTCGCAGTCGTCGTCGACGCTGTTGCAGGTCTCGATGCGCGCAGGATTCTGCGTGTCCGCGTCGTCGTTGCAGTCGCCGTCGTCCTCGGCGGTGAAGTCCCCGCTCGGGCCACAGAGGCAGGTCTTCGAGCTCGTCAGGCCGAACGTGTCGTGGTCGGCGTCGCGGTAGAGATCGCCGCATCCGGCCGCGTTGGCTTCGTCGGTGGTCCCGTCGCAGTCTTCGTCCTCAGCCCCCTCGGCCCCGCCCGCCCCGCCGGGCACGCCGCAGACCTCCGGAAGTCCTGGATTACGAAGCGGATCTCCGTCGGCGCAGTCGGTCGCCTGCGTCGCCGTGAACGCGTCCACCGGCGCGCACAAACACCGACCCGCGCCGACGCCCCAGGTGTCGCCGTCCTGATCGACGTAGCGCCGGACGCACCCGATCGCGTCGTCCTCGTCGGTCGCCGCGTCGCAGTCGTCGTCGACCCCGTTGCAGTACTCGCTGGCCGCCGGCGACACGAGCGCCGCGCCATCGTTGCAGTCGCCGCCCTCCAGCCCGCGATAGATAGCCCCCGGGGCGCACAGACAGCGGCTGTCCCCCGTGACCCCGAAGCCGTCCCCGTCGACGTCGCGCGTGTAGTGCGTGCACTGGAGCGCGTCCCGCTCGTCGACGCTGCGGTCGCAGTCGTTGTCGAAGCCGTCGCAGGCCTCGTCCGCCCCCGGGTGCGCGGTCGCGTGGTCGTCGTCGCAGTCGCCGCCAACGGTCGCACGGTAGACGGGACCGGCCGCGCACAGGCATTGATACTGCCCGTCCTGCCCGTAGGCGTCGCCGTCGGCGTCCTTCGAGAAGAGCGCGCAGCCGGTCGCGCCCGTCTCGTCGGTGTCGCCGTCGCAGTCGTCGTCGAGGAAATTGCAGGCCTCGATGACGCCCGGGTTCGCGTCCGCGGTCTGGTCGTCGCAGTCGCCGCCGACCGTCGCGGTCAGCTCGCCGACCGGGCCACACAGGCATGTCGTGCTCGCGGTCTCCCCCCAGGTGTCGTGGTCGTGGTCGCGGTAGAACGGGATGCACCCGATCGTGTCCGGGTCGTCGGCCGCGCCGCTGCAGTCGTCGTCCTTGCCGTTGCAGATCTCGAGTCGGCTCGGGTTCGCGTCGGGATCCGCGTCGTTGCAGTCGCCGCCCGCGGTCGCGTTGAACGGCGCCGAGGGCGCGCACAGGCAGAGCCCATCGCCGGTGACGCCGAAGTGGTCGCCGTCGGAGTCCCGCACGTAGTCGACGCACGCGTCGCTGCCGGCCGGATCGGTCGCCCCATCGCAGTCGTCGTCGATGCCGTTGCAGGCCTCGACGGCGCCCGGATGGATCGCCGGCTCGGTCTCGTCGCAGTCGCCGCCCAGCGGCGCCGTGTGCTCGCCGACCGGGGCACACAGGCAGCGTGCGTCGCTGGCCAGCCCGACCTCGTCGCCGTCCAGATCGCGATACTTGGTACTGCAACCATCGGCGCCCTCTTCGTCGATGGGCCCGTCGCAGTCCTCGTCGCCGCCGCCGCACGTCTCCAACGCGAATGGGTGCGTCGCGAACGCGCCGTCGTCGCAGTCGCCGGGCTTGACCGCGCGGTAGTCGCCGTCGGGTCCGCACAGGCAACGTGCGTCGTCCGCGAGTCCCCAACCGTCGCTGTCGACATCCTTATAGAAGGGGCTGCACGCGGACTGGACCCCTTCGTCGATATCGCCGTCGCAGTTGTCGTCGACCCCGTTACAGACCTCGATGGCGCCCGGGTGCGCGAACGGGCTCTCGTCGTCGCAGTCGGTCGCGATCGGGGCCGTGAAGGGGACGGTCGGGCGGCACAGGCACGCGCTCTCGTCGCGGCCGTAGCTGTCGTGATCGACGTCCCGATAGTAGGTACTGCAACCATCGGAGTCCGCCTCGTCGATCGCGCCGTCGCAGTCGTCGTCGATGCCATTGCAGGTCTCGCGCTGATCAGGGTTCACGCTCGGGGCCGCGTCGTTGCAGTCGCCGCCAAGCGTGACCAGCCAGGGGGCTTCGGGGGCGCAGAGGCAGCGCCCGTCCGCCGTCACGCCGAAGTCGTCGCCGTCCGAGTCGCGATAGAACGCCGTGCAGTCGTCGGCGCCCGGCTCGTCGGTGGTCCCATCGCAGTCGTTGTCGAGGGCATCGCACAGCTCGCCGTGTCCCGGGTGGATGTTCTCCATCAAGTCGTTGCAGTCGCCGCCTGCGGCCGCCGGAAAGGCCGTGCTCGGCGCGCACTGGCACGCAAAGCGCGTCGGGTCGCCCCAGTCGTCGCGGTCGCCGTCGGCGAAGTAGAGCGTGCACAGCGCCGCGCCGTCCTCGTCGACCAGGGTATCGCAGTCGTCGTCGTCGCCGTTGCACACCTCGGAGGCGCCTGGATGGCGGCTGTCATCGCCGTCGTCGCAATCGGTCGGCGCGCGCGACGTGTAGCCGCTGTCGGGATCGGGCGCGCACAGGCACGCCGACGAGGTAGGGTCGCCGAAGTCGTCGCGATCGAGATCGGCGTAGAAGACGTTGCACCCGAGCGCGCCGGCGTCGTCGGTCGCGCCGTCGCAGTCGTTGTCGAGGCCGTCGCAGATCTCTGGCGCGCCCGGATGCACGGCGCCTTCGCTGTCATCGCAATCGCCGCCGACCCGCGCCGAGTAGTCCCCGTCGGGTTGGCACAGGCAGCGGGGATCGCCGGCGCCGGCGCCGTCGCCGTCGGAGTCCCGATACGTCGGCAGGCAGCGCGCGCCGTCGTCCTCGTCGGTCTGGCCGTCGCAGTCGTCGTCGCGGCCGTTGCCGCAGGCCTCGGCGACCGGATCGGGCGCGTCGCAGCGCGGGCCGCTCGCCCCCAGCTCGCAGACCGTCATCCCCTGGCAGCGCCCGGCGCCGGTCTCGCGGATACACGGATCGGGCGTGAACGCGTCGTCGGTGTCGCCGTCGCAATCGTCGTCGCGGCCGTTGCACACGTCGAGCGCCGCCGCGGGCGCGTCGCAAGCGGTCAGGCCGTCCTGCCTGCAGATCCGCTGGCCCGGGCAGCGGCCGAACGTCCCGTCGCGCGCGCAGGTCGTGGCGGCGGCAGCGGCGATGGCGGCCGGCGAGCACGTGCATTCGCCCGCGAGCGGCACGCATTGCGGCGTCTCGTTGCCCGTCACGTCGCGCGCCGCCTCGCAGCGGTAGCCGTCGGGGCAGGCCCCGCCCGCGCAGCTCCCGCCGCAGAAGGCGCCGTCGTCGCCGCGCGTGAGACAGCGCGCGCCCGCGGAGCCATCGTTCGCGCACGTCGCATGGTCGTCGCACGGGCGGCAGAGGGTCGGGAAGCTCGGCAGGCACACGTAGACGATGTCGGGGAAGGCGTTCAGATCCTGACGACACGACCACCCGGCCGCACATCCGTCCGAGCACGTCTCGGTACACACGCGCCCCGCGTACCCATCCACGCAGTAGCCCGAGATGCAGTCCTCGTTGCCGTCGCAAGCCCAGCCGAAGGTGCCGGGCGCGATGGTCGTCTCCTCACTGTCGCCATCGCCCGTCTCGCCGCTTTCCGAGGCGTCCACGTCGCTGCTTGTGGCCTCGGGCGCCCCGTCCTCGCCCCCGTCGGCTTCGTCCGATACCTCGCCCGACACCTCGGCGCCGTCCCCGTCGGGCACCTCGCCCAGCGCATCCCGGCTCGGGTCGCCGGCCTGGCCGTCGCTCCCACACCCCGCGACCCAGGCCGCGGCTCCGATCACCAGAAGGAGGCGCATGGTCAGTTCCCGTAGCAATAGAGGTTGCCGGTCGAATCGCCGAAGACCACGACGTGGGCCGCGCCGATGATCCCGAGAGCCGCCGCTTGGTCGATGTTGCTGCCGTCGACCGTCACCGACCAGAGCACCGTCCCGCGCACGCCGGCGGCGGCCGAGCGGTTCTTGATGGCGTAGAACGTGGCCTGTCCGCCAGGCGCGCTCGCGTCGGAGCCGACGAAGATGTCGCCGTCGCGATCGAAGATCGCCGCGCCGTGAGCGGCCGCGCGCTTGTTGAACGCGACCGTCCAGTCGGTCCCGGTGACCGCCGAGTTCACGCTGCGATAGCCGGTCGTGCCCGCGGTCGTCGCGCCCGGGTACTCCGACGGGTTGTTCGAGGTCGCGGCGTCCGAGAAGAGCGGCGCGTTGGCCCAGACCTCGGCCGCGAGACCGCCCGTCACGAAGCTGACCGGCGTCCCGTTGGCCACCGTGGCCGAGGTCGTCGCGTCGTTCAAGAGGTAGAGGGCGTTGCCAAAGGGCACCAGAATCCGCCCGATCTCGTCCATCGTGACCGAAGCCCGCGGCAATTTGGTCGCGTTGCACGCAGCGCCCGACAAGGGGCAGTAGGACCACGTGACCATGGCGCTCTCGATCCCCGCGATCGTCGTGGCGCGCACGGCGTGGACGTACCGCGAGGTCGCGAAGTAGATGCGCCCATCGGGGCCGATGGCCGGGTCCGACGGGTGCGCCGGGCGCGCGAGGCCGGCCTCGAACTCGACCGACCAGACGACGCTGCCGAGCGTCGGCTCGACCTTGCGCAGGCGCTGGTTCGACACGACGAAGATGTTGCCGTTGGCGTCGACGATCGGCGTGCCGATCACCTGGTCGCCCGCGCCGTCGCTGAACAGCGCGGTCCAGATCGTCGTGCCATCCACCGCGAGCAGGCGCAGCCCGTTGCCCGTGGGCACGACGTAGGTGCCGCCGACCCGCGCCGTCACCCCCGCGCGCGCGTAGGCCGCGGCCGGGAGCTGCGCCTCCCAGAGCGTCGCGCCATCGCCCCCCGCGCGCTTATAGACCCACTCGCCGACGACGATGACGACGTTGCCGCTCTCGTCGATGATCGGCGAGCTCTCGATGTTCACGCCCGCGGCGTGCCCGAGCGCCACCTTCCAGCGGCGCGGCGTGTTCGCGGCGATCGGGCCGTCGAACGGCAACGCGTGCCCCGTGCGTCGCGTGTCGTGCATGAACGTCGGCCAGTTCGCCGTCGGGAGCCCGCACTGCGATTCGTCCGTCACCCCGTCGCAGTCGTTGTCGAGGCTGTCGCACACCTCGCCCTCGTCCGGGTTCACCACGTCGGCTGCGTCATTGCAGTCGCCCGCGCGCGTGGCCGTCCAGAGGCCGCCTTCCCCGCCCGCGCCGCATTGACACCGCTCGCTGCCTTCGACGCCCCAGCTGTCGCCGTCCTCGTCGCGCCAGAACCCCGAGCACCCGATCGCGTCCTCCTCGTCCACCGTCAGATCGCAGTCGTCGTCGATGCCGTTGCAGCGCTCGGGCTTGCCGGGCGTGCGCCGCCCATCCCCGTCGTCGCAGTCCCCGACGACCGTCGCCGAATACGCCGCCTGCGGGCTGCAGAGGCACAGCGGGCTCCCTTCCACGCCGATGTGGTCGCCGTCCGCGTCGAGGTAATAGGTCGTGCACGACGTCGCCCCGGCCTCGTCGCGCTGCCCGTCGCAGTCGTCGTCTTTGCCGTTGCAGGCCTCGGTGGCGCTCGGTTTGGCCTCCGGATCCTCATCGTCGCAATCGCCGGCGACCAGCACCTCACCGGCTTCCGGCGCCGCGCACAGGCACTCGCCCGTCTCGAGGTCGCCGACCTGATCGCCGTCGTGGTCCTGGTAGCGCACGACGCAATCGACCACCCCGGGCGGGTCGACGACCGTGTCGCAGTCGTTGTCTTTCCCGTCGCAGCGCTCGGCCTCGCCGAAGTTGCGCTCGTCGTCCTCGTCGTCGCAATCACCGGGCAGCGTGGACCGATAGGTCGCGTCCGGCGCGCACAGGCAGCTGGTATCACCCGCGATACCGAAGCCGTCGCCGTCGTCGTCGCGCAGGAAGTTCGTGCACCCGATCGCCCCCGGTTCGTCCGTCGCGTCGTCGCAGTCGTCGTCGACGCCGTTGCAGCGCTCGGGCGCCGCCGGGTTCGTCGAGCCGACCAGATCCGCGCAGTCCCCGATCCGCCCCGCGCTCAGCGTCCCCTGCGGCGCGCAGAGACATTGGCTATTGCCCTCGCCCGCGACGCCCCACGTGTCGCCGTCGACGTCCCGATAGAACGTGAAACAGCCCGCCAGCCCCGGGTCGTCGACGACCCCGTTGCAGTCGTTGTCGAGGCCGTCGCACACCTCGCTCGCGCCCGGATTCTGGGCGAGTTGCCGGTCGTTGCAGTCGCCCGGCCACACCGCCCGATACGTGTCGTCGGCCGCGCAGAGGCACAGGCTGTCGAGCGCCAGCCCGTACTGATCGTCGTCCTGATCGCGTAGAAACACGCCGCACCCGTCGGCGCCGGCCTCGTCGGTCGCGCCGTCGCAGTCGTCGTCGCGCAGGTTGCACGCCTCGTCCGCGTGCGGTCGGACCTCCGCTTCGGTGTCGTCGCAGTCGCCTGCCACCAGCGCCGTGTAGGGCGCGGTCGGCGCGCAGAGACACGCCAGATCGAGGAGATCCCCCGCGCTGTCGCCGTCGCGATCGGCGAAGAGTCGCAGGCACCCGAGCGCCCCCGCGCCGTCGGTCGTGCCATCGCAGTCGTCGTCCTCGTCATTGCCACACAGCTCGTCGGCCAGCGGGTGGATGTCGATGCGCGTGTCGTCGCAGTCGCCGCCGCGCGTCGTCGTGTGCTCGGCGTCGGGCGCGCAGGTGCAGATGGCGTCGCGGTCGTCGCCCCAGCCGTCCGAGTCGGCGTCGTGGTAGAACGGCGTACACAGCCCCTCGACCCCCTCGTCGGTGTCGCCGTTGCAGTTGTCGTCGAGGCGGTTACACCCCTCGGGCGCCGACGGACTCACAAAGGGGTTCTGGTCGTCGCAGTCGTCGGTGGTGCCCGCCGTATGCGGGAATGCGGGCCCACACAGGCACGCCTGGCTGCCCGGAACGCCGTGCCCGTCGAGGTCGCGGTCCTCATAGAACACCGTGCAGTCGCCGGTGCCCGCCTCGTCGACGACCTGGTCGCAGTCGTTGTCGACGCCGTCGCAGACCTCCTCGGCATCCGGGTACGCCGCGGCGCTCTGGTCGTTGCAGTCGCCGCCGACCTCGCCGACGTACGGAGCGCCCGGCGCGCAGAGGCAGCGCTGGTCCCCGTTCAGGCCGTAGTGGTCGCCGTCCTGGTCGCGGAAGTAGGGCTCGCACCCGCTCGCGCCGAGCTCGTCCGTCGCGCCGTCGCAGTCGTCGTCGTGGCCGTCGCAGGCCTCGGGCGCGCGTGGGTTCGTGTCGCGATCCCCGTCGTCGCAGTCGCCGCTGACGGTCGTGACGTAGGGAGCGCCGGGCGCGCAGAGGCACGCAAATTTGGTGGTCGAGCCGTAGGTGTCCCCGTCGACGTCCGTGAAATACACGACGCAACCGCTGGCCCCAGCCTCGTCAGTCTGGCCGTCGCAGTCGTCGTCGCGCGCGTTGCAGGCCTCCGCGGAGCCGCGATTGACGCCACTCAGCGCGTCGTCGCAGTCGGTCCCGTCGAGCGTGTCGAAGGGCGTCGCCGGCGCGCACGTGCACTGCGTGGCGTCGGGATCCCCGAAGCCATCATCGTCTCCATCGCGATGGTACGCGCGGCACCCGAGCGCGCCCGCTTCGTCCGTCGCCCCGTCGCAGTCGTCGTCGACGCCGTTGCAGCTCTCGACCCCGCCTGGGACGACCTTGCGCAAGGTGTCGTCGCAGTCGTCGCCGATCGTCGCCCGATAGAACCCCTCGGGGGCGCATAAACAGCGCGCGAGCCCGATGCCGTGCGTGTCGCCGTCCTGGTCCAGATAGGTCGGCGTGCAGTCGAGCGCGCCCTCGTCGTCGATCGCCCCGTCGCAGTCCTCGTCGCCGCCCCCGCAGCGCTCGCGCCCCGGCGACGGCGCGCTGCAGACCACCCCGAGCGCGCCCTCGCACCGCGTCTCGCCCTCGCAGTGACCGGCGCCACTCTCGGCGAAGCACGGCACCGCGACGAACGCCTCGTCGGTCGCCCCGTCGCAGTTGTCGTCCGCGCCGTTGCACTCGTCGCGCGCCGGGACGCGGGCGTCGCATTCCGTCAGCCCGCCCTCGGCGCAGTGACGCGTGCCCCCGCAGTGGCCATAGACGGTCCCGATCGCGCAGCGCGTCTCGGCGCGCGCGGCGATGGCGGGCGCCGAGCAGCCACAGACGCCGCTCTGCGGCTGGCACTGCGACACGGTATTACCGGCGATATCAAAGACGCTCGCGCAGAACGCGTCCGCGGGGCAGTCGGCCTCGTCCGCGCACAGGGCGCCGCAGAAGGCGCCACCGTCGCCGGTTGGGACGCAGGCGTGTGCCGTCCCGTCGTAGGACACGAGGCAATCCGCGTTCGACCGGCACGGGCGGCAGAACGTCGGGTAGGGGGGCATGCACGTGTAGGCGATGTCGGGCAGCGAGGCCAGGTTCTGTCGGCACTCCCAGCCGAGCGGGCAGCTCTCCTCGCACGAGCGCGAGCAGACGTATCCGTCGAGCCCCGCGAGGCACCAGCCGGAGTTGCAGTCGTTGGGCGACTCGCACGGCGCCCCGAGCTCGCCCGGCTGGATGACGACGTCGCCGCCCACCTCCTCGGCGGTCCCGGCCTCGGCCCCGTCGCGCGCGTCGATCACCGTGGTCGCGCCCGTGTCGCTCGAGAGCGCCGTGTCGGGATCGCCAACGGTTTCAGTCACTTCCGGAGCGACCACGTCGCCTTGCACGTGGCCGTCGGCGCCGCCCTTGCAGCCGACGAACGCCACGCCCACCCACCAAGACAAGACGATGAACGACGACTTCACGGGAAGTGGCCCCTTACTAGCGAGACGCGAAATCGCAGCGCTGACAGCACGCCACAATCCACCGTTCCGCCCCATCAGGCTATATTCTCGGCCGGTTGGAAACCCGACTTTGTCCCTTTTTCGACGGATTTGCCCACGCCCATGGCCACGACCCAGCACCCCACGACCCTCGCGACGCGCGCCCTGGATGCGGCCAAAGTCGCCTACATCCCCCACGTCTTCGCCTACGAGGAAAAGGGCGGGACCCACCACAGCGCGGCGGCGCTGGGGGTCGACGAGCACGCCGTCATCAAGACGCTGATCATGGAGGACGAGGGCGGCCACCCGCTCTGCGTCTTGATGCACGGCGACTGCAGCGTGTCGACCAAGAACCTCGCGCGCCAGCTCGGCAAGAAGGCGATCCAGCCGTGCCGTCCCGAGGTCGCCGAGCGCCACACCGGCTACCAGGTCGGTGGCACCTCGCCGTTCGGCCTGCGCAAGGCCCTGCCGATCTACGCGGAGGCCAGCATCTTAGCGCTCGAGCGCCTCTACATCAACGGCGGCAAGCGCGGCTTCCTGGTCTCGCTCGCGCCGTCCGAGCTCGCGCGCGTCCTGGGCCCGACCCCGGTCGAGGTGGCCAACCCGTCCGGTCCCTGAGCGGCCGTCGCGGGCAAGCGCTCGACGCGCTCTTCGCGAGAGCGGCTAGGCCGGCGCGCCCGCGAGCCAGGCGGCCACCCGCGCCGCGTCCTCCGCGCTGGCCTTGACGCGCGCCGGATCCGTCTCCCAGCGCCGCCGTGCCTCGTCGTGCCGCCCGAGCGCGCACAGCGCTCGCACCACCGCGAGCACCACCGGCAGGCTCGTCCCGGACTGCCGCTCCCAGTCGAGCACCTCGTTCCACTCGCCGAGCTCCGCGCTCGCCACCGTGATCATCTGGTGGATGACGAGCAGCTGGTCGTCGGTCACCGTCTTCTCGTCGCGCGCCTGGAACGCCAGCCGCCGCGCCTCACGCCAATCGCCCTGCGCGGCCGCCGCCTGTGCCTCGGGCAAGAGGCGCGTCGCCAGCTCGCTCTTGACGCGGACCGGCGCCGGCGATCCCTGGCGCATGTGCCGGAAATTCTCGAACCCCCAGAGGAGGCTCATCGCCCCGAAGAGGCGCATCTCGAAGACCGTAAAGCACAGAGTCGCGCTTACGACCGACAGCCCGATCCCGACCAGGTGGGTCACGCGCTCGGCCTGCGCCGCGGGTTTGACGACGCGCAGCATCGCCAGCCGAAAGAGCTGACCGCCATCGAGCGGCCAGAGCGGCACGAGGTTCACGAGCCCCCAGATGATCGAGTACCAGATGAAGTTGTCGATGAAGAGCCAGAGCGCGACCTTCCCGGTCACGCCCGTGATGAGGACCTCGCGCGTCAGGGCCGCGTCCTCGGGCCGCCCGATCACCGCCACGACCGCCATCACCAAGAGGCCCACCGCGATCTCGGTGAGCGGCCCGGCCGAGATGATGAAGACGTCGTGCTTGTCCTTCTGCGCGCGCTCGTGAAAGCAGAGCCCGCCCCAGCCGTGCAGCAAAATGGCGGGCGAGAGGCGGTAGTGGCGCGCCACGATCGCGTGCCCGAACTCGTGCACCAGGATCGTCAGGACCAGCGCGCCGAGCGTCGCCGTGATCCCGAGCGGCCCGAGGTGACGCATCATCGAGCCGAAGAAGAAGAGGATGAGCGGCAGGGTCAGAGTAATCCTGACCGGGATCCCCAAGATCGAGAAGACTCTGATTCCTTCCATGGTACGGCCCTGCCACAGCCGGCGGGCCGACGCAAGCGCGCCCGTCGGGGCGGCGCGGGCCCGCGGGAAACGGCGAGACGCGGCACCTCGCGTGAGGCACACTGGCGTCGGAGGCCTCATGCGCGGGGTGGGTCGGGTCCTTGGTTCATCGCTCGGGGTCGGGTTCCGTCGGCTCGGCATCGCGCTGGGCATGGGCCTCGGAGCGGCCTGCATCGCGGCCGAGCAGCGCGGCGCGAGCGCCGACACGGTGGCCGATGTGGCGCCCGAGCCCGAGCCCGAGCCCGAGACCGAGACCGAGACCGAGACCGGGCCCGAGACCGAGCCCGAGACCGAGACCGAGACCGACACCGCGCCCGAGACCGCGGCCGCCTGCCAGGGCCTCTTCGGCACCCCGAACGCCCGGACCGGCCTCACGACCGAGCAATGCAAGCCCGTCTGCGCCTGCGCCGGCGCGGCCCCCTGGTCCCCGCCGGCCTACGACGCCGCCTTCCTGGCCGATCTCGCGACCTGGGAGCTCGCGACGCCCTACGCCGTGCCGCCTGCGGATCCCTACGCCGACGGCGCGATCGTCGTGGTCGCCGACGCGCCCGAGGCCGTCTGCGCCGTCGTCCCCGAACACAATCGCAACGGCCCGCGCCGCTATCGCCTCGAGACCTTCGCCACCGAGAGCGCCGCGCGCGAGGCCGGCGCCACCCCGACCCACACCGGGCACTGCAGCGTCTGCTCGCCGCTGGCCGACCTCGCCGTCTACATCGCCCAGCCCGACCTCACCGAGCCGGTCCGCGCATGCGGCCTCCAGGGCATGCGCCGCGGCAAGGACGCCAACGTGGCATGCCTGCGCGCCCTCGGCTTCGACGCCCCCTGCGCCGAGGTCTGGTACTACAACACGCTCCACACCCGCAGCGTCTGCCTCGAGCCCTGCCTCGCCGCGCTCGATGCGCCGTATCACACGCCCGACGGCGCGCTCAATCCGTGCCTCGCCTGCGACGAGACCCAGAGCGGCCCCGTCTTCAAGATGGTCGCCGGCCGCACGCGCCGCAACTCGGGCCTCGCGAATGCCATGTGCCGCCCGTGCGACGAGGTGCGGCCGCTCGTCCATCATTACGAATGAGACGCGACTGACCGTGACAGTGAGGCGCTCGCGGCCACCTCACGCGCGCGGCGATCCCGCGCTCGCGACGCCGGCAGCCCGTCGAAGCCCCCAAAACCCCAGGCCCCGTTTGACGTTCCCGCGCCCGGACCGCTACCTTGGTCCCATGCTCGCACCACACCGCGCCGCTCGATTCTGTGCCTCTACCCTGCTCGGTCTCGCCCTCCTCTTCGCCGCGCCGAGCGCGCTCGCGAAGTCGATCGGCGACGTGCGCCGGGATGCCGCCAAGGACGCCGGCGGCGCGCGCATCGAGCCCGACGGCACCTGGTCCGAGCGCGTCGAGATCGTGCGCGGCGTCAAGATGCGCATCGGCGGCTTCCCCGTGCGCCTCGTCTCGGACGAGGCCGGTTGGCCGGGCGTCCATCGCATCGCGTCGTGCACGGCCGAGTACCACGACGGCGTCTACTACTCCCTCAACATCGGCGACATCTGGCTCGAGGGCATGCCCGACCTCGACGTGAACGCGCTCGGGCTCCAGATCACCGCCATCCTCGAAGCCCCGATGTTCGCGGGCACGCGCGTCATCGACTTCAAGGGGGCCGAGCGTGCACCCGACGCGAAGCAGAGCTGGCGCAGCCCGAGCTCGGTCGAGGTCCCGCTGCGCATCAAGTACCGGCGTCAGATCCGCTCGACCACCGACGGCCGCAACTTCGACTCGCGGCTGGAGACGGTCCAGGACGACCTCGCACTCTTGTTCCGAAATGCAAGCAACGATGGCCGCGGCGCCTGGTCGCTGGCGCTGGTCACCTCGAAGCGCGCCGAGGTCGTCGAGACGGCGCCGGTCATCGGCCCGCCCGGGACCATCCTGCCGACCTGGCAGGAGCGGGCGTTTCTGGCGCGCCTGGACAAGCACAAGGCCGAGATCCCGGTCTTCAAGAGCACGCTCGAGGCCTGCCAATACACCTACGAGCTCATGCGCGGCGAGTGGCCCGACGACGAGGTGTATTACATGCTCGTGCAGATATGGGACGCCAATCGCATCATCGGCAGCGACGGACGCCCGTTCCCGACGGCCGCCGGCGAGAGCTACCTGCGCCGGCTGCTCGCGTCGCGCCCGACCCTCCGCGCCAGCTATCCGGCCGAGCTGACGGTAGACCACATCGCCAAGGGGCGCCGCGGCCGCATCTACTTCAAGAACAGCGGCACCGGCTCGCTCGGCCAGTGCGAGGCCGAGCCCGCCAAGGCGGGCGACACCTTCATCTTGTTCGAGTGGGACATCCCGCCGGCGCGCTGACCTCGCCGAGGGCGCGGGTCACTCGACGGGCGGCGCCGTGCCCATCAGCTTCCAGAGCGCGCCGGTCATCGCGAACCCGAGAGAGTGAATGATCGTCGTACGCACCGCGCCGCTCGGCCCCTTGCGGCCTTCGACGCTGAAGAGGGCCGACACCCGGTAGTCGATGCGCGGGAGCCACGGCCGCTGGACCACCGAATCGAGCGTCGGCATCCCCGCCGGGCATCCCTCCCACTCGCCGTCCCACGGCGGCACGCACGCTTCGCCCGGCATGTACATGAGCGTGCCGATCCCTCCGCGCACCCCCAGCGTCCATCCATCGTCGCGCGACCAGGTCGCGATCGACGCGAGCGCGATCGGCGAGATCGGCAAGAACGCGAACAGCGGGAACGCCAAGAGCCGCCCCTCGACGAACGCCTCGAACCGACCGACCAGTGGCGCCCACGCGACCGCGACGCTGCCGCCGTAGCCGAAGGCGTTGTTGTAGTGGTCGTAGTCGTAGCCGAGCTCGATGCGCGGCGAGATCCGCAGATCGTGGTCGAACTCGAAGCCGATCCCGATCCGCGGCCCGTGAATTTCGGCCGACACGGTCGAGCACGCCGGCGCCACCATCAAGAGCACGCATCCGATCCAAGTCCGCATGTTTCGCATCCCCACGCACACACCGTTCCAGGCCGCATCTCCTCATGGAATGCGCCCGCGCGCCGTTCGCCCCTGGCAAGTCGCTGTCGGCCTGCGTACGCGCTAACCAGGCTCGCTCGGCTGGCGCCCGCGACCCCCGCTCACCCAAGCGCGTGTTACCATCCCGCGCGATGAACGCCACGCGCCCGACACCTCACGGCACTCCCACCGCCCCCGTCCGCTACCTGCCGTTCGAGCTGCGCGTCCTCGCCGAGCTGCCACGCTTCCTCGCGGCGACCCGCTCGCTACCGCATGATTGGCCGCGCGGCGACGGTCACGCGGTCGTCGTCATCCCCGGCTACGGCATGACCGATCCGACCACCTGGGCCCTGCGCCGCGCCCTCACGCAACTCGGTTACGTCGCCCACGGCTGGGGGCTCGGGCGCAACGTCGGCGTGCGACGCGGCCTCGTCGACGCCCTGCATGCGCGCATCGACACGCTTGCGACCGGCACCGGGGGCCCCGTGAGCCTGGTCGGCTGGAGCC
>SXGT01089914.1_pt1 | contig 16245 bp, 18 predicted proteins | sample 3176221 | NCBI WGS metagenome assembly SXGT01 (sample SAMN11356862, study PRJNA531348) | freshwater metagenome | isolation source: freshwater sample F1-120 | place: China: Fuxian Lake, Yuxi | collected 2017-12-25 | reverse complement strand
TGAATTCTCCAAAGTCTGGGAGCCGCTCACGCCTGCCTACGATTTCTACTCATTCAAAGTACTACCCTGGTTGGGTCAGAAGGTGGTCAATGACCCGGACAGCTATCGTTACCTCGCTGAATCAATCCGCATGCACCCCAATCAGGATACCTTGAAACAAATGATGCAGGCAGCCGGTTTTGAGCGCAGCGAGTATTTCAACCTGACCCGGGGTGTCGTTGCCGTACACCGGGGCTACAAGGTTTAGGCAATGGCTGCGACTGACGACGTGCGACGGGGTTTACCGGCACTTTCTGACCATCCCGTACTGCTGACCCTCGGCCGGAATCTGGCTGAATACTGGCAGGAGGAAAGCCGGGAACTGCCGGCACCTGCCGAACTGGAGGCCTTCAGCGCAGAAGTTACCCGCCTGCAGGCCGCTACCGACAACCTGGAAGCGCGAATCCTGCGCTTGCAGCAACGATTCAGCCCACCTCCGTGCCATTAGAGAGAGGCCATCCATGAGTCATGCGACACTACCGGAAGCAATCGAACTGGAGTATCAACGCATTCGGGACATACTGGCGCAAAGCGCAATTATTTTGCGGCAGCAGGTGGCCAATTGGGAAGCGATACAACGGGCGTCGGCAGACACCGACCACAAGTTTCAGGAGACCGACCGCCAGTTCAAGGAGACCGACCGCAAACTGGCCCGACTGGAAAACCTGTTCGAGACCCAGTGGGGGCGACTGATGGAATCTCTGGTAGACGGAGACCTGGTACCCATGCTGAGGCAACGTAGCATTCTGGTGACGGATACCACCTGTCGCCTGAGGGGACAGCGGGCCGATGGCGGCAATTTTGAATTTGACATCGTGGCGCACAATGGCCTGGATGTCGTCGTGATTGAGGTCAAAACCACCCTGCGTCCAGACGATATCAGGAAGTTTCTGTCGAAGCTTAAACATATCAAGCAATGGATTCCCCGCTATCAGGCAAACAGGCTGTACGGCGGAATGGCCTGGCTGACAACCACTGCCGGGGCCGACACCCTGCTGCAAAACCGGGGTTTGTTCAGTATACGCGCAACCGGAAACTCCGCTTCGATACTCAACCCGTCCGATTTTTCTCCACGCACCTGGTAACAGGCCACACTAAATTTCGTGATGAAGTTCCATAACATACGGCGCATACTGCACATTCATCGGGTTCTGGTTCGTCATGGTCTGGATCAATGGCTGTTTGATTCCAGTCGCTTGCGTCCCCTGCGCCACGTGTCCCGCTGGATACCCGGAGTCAGACCGCCGGGTGATACTTCACTGGCCCTGGGTGCCAGGATCCGTCTGGCCCTGGAGGAACTGGGCCCGGTTTTCGTCAAGTTCGGTCAAACCCTCTCCACCCGTCGTGACCTGTTGCCGGATGCGGTAGCCCTGGAACTGATCCGGTTGCAGGACAGGGTGCCCCCCTTTCCCGGACAGGAGGCCCGCAGCCTGGTGGAGCAAACGCTGGGGGCTTCGGTCGACACCCTGTTTGTCTGTTTTGATGAAACACCCCTGGCATCGGCTTCGGTCGCCCAGGTTCATCTGGCCCGCCTGCCGGATGGCGAGGAGGTCGTGGTCAAGGTGTTGCGTCCCGGCATCGAGCAGCAGATTCGTGAAGATGTCGCCCTGCTTTATGGCCTGGCCGACTGGATTCAGCGTTACTGGCGCGAGGCCTGGCGACTTCGTCTGCCGGAGGTGGTGGCAGAATTCGAGAAAACCATTCTGGATGAACTTGATCTGGTGCGGGAAGCCGCCAATGCCACCGAAATCCGCCGCCGTTTCGAGGCATCTGACATCCTGTATATCCCGCAGGTGTACTGGCCCTATACCCGCCGTAACCTGCTGGTGATGGAACGGGTATCGGGCATTCCCATCGGCGATGTCGACCGCCTGCGGCGGGAGGGTGTTGATCTCAAACTGCTGGCGGAACGGGGGGTGGAAATATTCTTTACCCAGGTTCTGCGTGACAACCTGTTTCATGCCGACATGCATCCCGGCAATATCTTTGCGACCCTGGATGCCCGCTATATTGCGGTCGATTTCGGCATCGTGGGCAGCATCTCCCGGCAGGACAAGCACTACATTGCCGGAAATTTTCTGGCGTTCTTCAACCGGGATTATCGCCGGGTGGCGGAGATGCATATCGAATCCGGCTGGGTGCCGTCCGATACCCGGGTAGAGGAATTTGAATCGGCCATTCGCGCCGTGTGTGAGCCCATCTTCGAGAAACCCCTGAAGGACATTTCCTACGGTCATCTGCTGCTGCGGCTGTTTCAGGTAGCCCGTCGCTTTAACATGATGGTACAACCCCAGTTGGTGCTGTTACAGAAAACCCTGCTCAACATTGAGGGTCTGGGACGCGAACTTTATCCGGAACTGGATTTGTGGCAAACGGCCAAGCCGGTACTGGAACGCTGGTTCCGGGAAGAAATGGGGCCTTCGGCATCGCTCAAACGGGCTCAATCGCACTGGTCGGAATGGGCGACCCACTGGCCGGAGATGCCGATGCTGGTGCATCGTTCGCTCGAACAAACCGCCCAGGGTCGACTGGCCCTGCGGGTACCTGAACTGACACTCCTGCGGCAGGAATTGCAGCAGGGACACCGTAAAATCCAGGCCAGCCTGAGCGGCAGTGCCCTGTTGGTGAGTGGTGCCCTGCTGGCCGGTACCGGCGGCTGGTTGACGCTGGGAGGCGTGATGGGAGGGGTGGGCCTGTTGTTGTTACTGAGAGCCCTTAACCGCGACGTGGGTTGAAGCCCACCGTATTGCGGCGGGATTTGCGAGTGGCCATGACCTGCTGGTGCCGTTCCCGGTGGATCAGCAGGCGATGATAATCGGAACAGCTCTCCCCCGCCATAAAGGCGGTGTCGGGGGCGGCATTGCGGTGTTTTCTGAGTTGCCAGCGGTGCAGCACCGATCTGCGCCACAGGTAACGGGTACCAAAATAACCAATCAAGCCACCGGCATGCATCAGGATGGCACACCCCAGCAGTAGCGGGGTACCCAGTTCCATGATTCTCTCGATACTGAACAGATCAGAAAACTCGGCAAAGCCGAATCCCTCCATTCCCAGAGCCATCAGCCCCACCTTGTAGGCCAGGTAATACAGTGGAATCCAGGTGAGCGGATTGGTAATCCAGACCAGGCTGACGGCAATCGGCAGATTAGCTTCCAGATAAACGGCCAGGATGCCGGCCATGATCTGCTGCCAGGGCAACGGTGGGGTATACATGGCCCACAGGCCAATGGCGAAAGCCCGGGCTACCGAGCGACGGTTGAAATGCCAAAGGTTGGGAGAATGCAGATGATCGCCCAGAAAACGCAGGGCTTTCATGTTCCTGAACGTATCGGGGTGTGGCAGGTATTTTTGCAGGTGCTTTTTGGACATGGTGGTGCGACATTGTTGTAGGTTGTTAGGGTGTCGTAGCGAGAATACCGCATTCAAGCCTCCCGTACATTCTACGTTCCCGACCCTCCGGCGGCAAAGCCCCATACCGTGCAGGTGAGATTCCGCTCCCGATGTTACAACTGCCTTTGCCTGAACCACGGATGGCGGGCCGGAGATGATTTGGCGTGGCGCGGTCTCAATCATCGTCCGGACACCCGATGCACACCGCAATTTCACCTATACGCCACCCTTCCCCGGCGGTTTCCGTATAAAATAACCAGCGCGTCCGCCCGGATGTGACAAATACCCTACAGGCACTGTTCCTTCTGATTTCCCGATGGCCCTATATCACTACAAAGCCGTAGGTCGAGACGGCGAAACCCTGGAAGCCGAGCGGGATGCGGTCGACGAAACCGCCCTGTTGCTGGCCCTTCAGGCGGAGGGTCTGTTGCCCATCCGCATCACACCGGCCCGTTCGCGCCCGCTGGCCTGGCTCATACCGGGCGGCGGCAAAAGCCGGGTTTCGCAGGCCCAGGTGGCCTTGTTCACCCGCGAACTGCTGACCCTGTTGCAGGCCGGCTTGCCGCTGGATCGTGCCCTGACCGTCCTGCTTGAACTGACAGGCACTGAACCCGAACTCAACACCCTGATCGGACGAGTGCTGGAATCCGTCAAGGGCGGTGCCCAGTTGTCCGATGCCCTGGGTCAGTACAGCGAGGTTTTTTCCCGGTTTTACCTTAACCTGATCCGGGCCGGCGAAGCCGGGGGGGCACTCGAAACGGTACTGGAGCGGCTGACCGATTACCTGGAACGCTCGCGGGAGTTGAAGGAAACAGTGTCCACCGCCATGATCTACCCCATCATACTGGTGACCATGGCCGCAGGTTCGTTGTTGTTGCTACTGACTTTCGTCGTGCCCCAGTTTACCGAAATGTTCGAATCAGCCGGCAAGGAGTTGCCGGTTCCCACCCGGATTGTGGTGGGGGTGGCCGAGGGGCTGCAACAGTATTGGTGGGTGTTGATCGTGCTGGTGGTGGCTCTGGTGTCCTATATTCGCCAGCAGGCGGCTGATCCGGTACGGCGGCAGTTCTGGGACGAGCAATTCCTGAAAATCCCCCTGGTCGGGGATCTGATCCTCAAGTTTGAGGTGGCCAGTTTCAGCCGTACCCTGGCAACCCTGCTGACCAACGGGGTCTCCATGCTGGCGGCCATGGCCATTGTGCGGGAAACCCTGGCCAACCGGGTGGTGGCCGATAAGGTCGGGTTGGCTACCGAGAGCCTGAAACGGGGCGGTGGTTTGTCGGCCCCCCTGATTGAGGCCAACATTTTTCCCACCCTGGCCCTGCAAATGATCAAACTGGGTGAGGAATCCGGCCACCTGGCTGAAATGCTCGACCGGGTGGCCACCACCTACGACAAGGAAATCAAAACGGCCATTCAGCGACTGCTGGCCCTGCTTGAGCCCATACTGATCGTAGGACTGGGTATCCTGATCGCTGGCATCATCATCTCAATCCTGATGGCGATACTCAGCGTCAATGATCTGGCCTTCTGAGCCGCAATCCGTCAATCGGCTTTTATATTTTCAACATTTGATCCGGTTTATCCATGCAAAAACAGCAACGCAGGTTCGCCAATCAGGGCGGATTTACGCTCATAGAACTTCTGGTGGTACTTGCCATCATCGGGCTACTGGCCGGTCTGGTCGGCCCTCAGGTCATCAAGCATCTGGGCGAATCCAAAGTCAAGGCCGCCCGTCTGCAGGTGGAAGAACTGGTCTCCGCCCTCGATATGTACCGCCTTGATGTGGGACGCTATCCCGCCACCGAGGAAGGATTGACAGCCCTCATCGAACAGCCGTCCAACGCCCGCATCTGGAACGGCCCCTACCTGCGCAAAAAGAAGGTTCCCGTGGATCCCTGGAACAACCCCTACCGCTACACCGCACCCGGTGAACACGGCAAATTCGACCTCTACACCCTGGGGGCTGACGCCGCCGAAGGCGGTGAAGGCGAAGATCAGGACGTGAAAAGCTGGGAGTAACATCGGGTTCCCGTTCCCTCCATGTCTGCTGCAAGCCGGGGTTTCACCCTGCTGGAAATGCTGCTGGTACTGGTACTGGCGGCTGCCCTGGTGACTCTGGTAGTTCCCAATTTCGGACCCCTGCTGGCCCGCGCCCAACTGTACACGGCGGCCCGTGATGTGGCCTCGGCCCTGCGCTATGCCCGTGGCCAGGCACTGGTGCGGGGGCGGGGTGCCCTGTTTGAACTGGCGGTGGACGAACACTGGTATCGCATCAGTGGCCGCAACAAAACCTACCCGTTGCCTGCCAGCATCGGCCTGGGGCTTTACACGGCGGACACCGAAACCGTGGCCGAGGGCATCGGGCGCATCCGGTTTTTTCCGGACGGTTCCTCCAGTGGCGGGCGGGTGAGCCTCAGCGGCAGTGGTGCCCGGCGTGAGGTCACGGTCAACTGGCTGACCGGCGAGGTACTGTTGCGTGAGGACTGACCCATCCCAGGCCGGTTTTTCCCTGCTGGAAATCCTGGTGGCCTTTGCGGTACTGGCCCTGACCCTCGGCGTGCTGCTGCGGATTTTCAGCGGCGGCACCCATACCGCCCGCATGGTCGATGAATACACCCGCGCCCTTTCCATTGGTGAGTCGCTGCTGGCCTCGGTTGGCGTGGAGGCTCCCTTGCAGGAGGGCGAAACCGAAGGGGACGTGGACGAACGCTACCACTGGTGGTTGCGGGTCAGTCCGTTTCCGCTTGACCCCGAACTGCTGGCCACCGAAGGCAAGGTTGCACCACCGGTTCAGCCCTGGTGGCTGGAACTTGCGGTGGAATGGGGGGATGGCAGCGAGCGGCGCGACATCCGCTGGCAGACCTTGCGTACCCTGCGTACCGGGACGGGACTCAACACCCCGCAACCCCGGATACCGTTCCGCTGAGGCGGCACATGCAACCCGTTGCCCGTTCAGCCGGATTTACCCTGCTGGAAGTCCTGATCGCAACCAGCAGTCTCGGTTTGATGATGCTGGTACTCATGGGGAGCCTGCGGGTCGGTGCGGCCAGTTGGGATGCCGGTGAAAATCGCATGGCCCAGTCAGAGCGGTTGTATACCCTGCACCGCTTTCTGCGGGAACACATCAGTGTCGCCCTGCCGGTGAGCGGGATGACCGCCCGGGGCCGCAATGAATTCCTGTTTCAGGGCGGCAGTGATTTTCTCGAGTATGTGGGCTCCCTCCCGGCCCAGGTCAAGGCGGGCGGTCTGTACCGGTTCCGGTGGTACGTGAGCGATTCCGGATCGGAGCGGAAATCATTGCGGCTGGCCCTGTACCCGTATACCGGCGGTCAGCCGCACCGCCCGGGGCCACTGCAGGAGGAGCCGCCTGCCGAGGTTGAAGCGGTGGATGATCTGGAAATTCTGGATGATCTGGCCTATTTCAGGATTACCTACCAGGCCCGGTTGCTGCCGCATCAACAGACCGGGGCCGAAACAGCCGAGTGGCAGGATGAATGGGAGCAGCCCGTCCTGCCCGCCCTGGTTCGTATTGAACTGGCTCCGGCCACCGATCCGACCTGGCCGGCCCTGCTCATTGCTCCCAGAATCCAGCGAATACGGTGACCGCGCATGCGTCGATTCCACCCGCCCCGCCAATCCGGCGTCGCCCTTGTGCTGGTGCTGTGGGTTGTCTCGCTGATGACCCTGATGGCAGGCAGCTTCGCCCTGTCCACCCAGCGGGAGTCGGCCCTGATGAGCCACGCCCGTACCCGCGCCCGGGCAACCGCCCTGGCCGAGGGGGGCATTCACTACGCCATGCTGATGTTGAGCCTGCCGGATGTGACAAAACGCTGGGTGGCTGACGGACGCGGCTACCGGATATCGCTGGATGGCGCCGAACTCGAACTGCATTTGTACGACGAGGCTGGCAAAATTGATTTGAACAGTGCCCAGGAATTGACCCTGCGTACCCTGTTTGGCGTCGTAACCGGCGATCTGGATCAGGCCACCCGCCTGACCGATCTGATCCTGGACTGGCGGGATCCGGACGATCTCAAACACCTGCACGGGGCTGAAACGGCGGACTATGTGGCCGCCGGTACGGGGCAACGTCCCAAAAACCGGGTATTCTACGTGTATGAAGAACTGGCCGATGTGCTGGAAATGACCCCGGAACTGTACCACCGGCTGGAGCCTTTCCTGACGCTGTATTCACCGCAGGATGGCATCAACCCGGCCCGGGCATCACGTGAGGTGCTGCTGGCCCTGGCCGGCGGCAATGAAAACCTGGTCGACACTTATCTGGCTCAACGCCAGGCCGGATTACCGGCCAGCTTCCCCGCCTTGCAGGGATTGCGCTTCCACGCGGCGGTCGATTCGGCCTACACGGTTGATTCGCGCATCCGCTTTCCTGACGGGTTCCAGTACGGCATCCGGGCCGTGATCCGGCGGGATGCTACCCTCGGCGGCAGCCCCTTCGCTTACCTGAGCTGGAAAACCCGGGTGGAGGGATGATTCCATGCTCCGAAACGCGGGCCGCCGCATCACTGACGACCGCCAACCCTGAACACAGACACGGTGCATGTTAAAACTTGATACTGAGATCAACCTGGATTTAGGCCGGTTTTTCCACTGGTGGTGGGGTGAACTGTCCTTTTTGGTACCCGCCCGCCTGCGTGGCTGGCTGGGCACACAGGCCCGATACCTGATACTGAGTCCGGTCGGCGATGAATTCACCGCCACGTATCTGGATGAGACCGGCAGCCACTGGCTGGCCCGCTTCAGTCTGGATGCAGTCGGCAGTGAGCAGCGCGACACCTGGCTGGCTGAGACCCCCGGATTGGCCGAGGCCATTCCGGTCTTGCGCCTCAAGCCGGAACACGGCCTGACCCGTACCCTGAAATTGCCGCTGGCCGCCGAGGAAAACCTGACGCAGGTGGTTGGTTTTGAAATGGATCGTCTGACCCCCTTCAAAAGCGATCAGGTGTATTTTGACGCCCGTCCCGTTGCCCGCTCGGTACCGGAGCGTTCGCTGACGGTCATGGTCTGGCTGACGCCGCGCAACCGGCTGGATGGGGTGATTGACGCGCTGGCGGCCTGGGGCTGGCAACCGGCACTGGTCGATCTGGAGGGCTCTCACCCGCTCGGCACCTACAACCTGCTGCCGACAAAATACCGGCCAACCCGCAACCCCTGGCCGGGTTATCTCAATCTGGGACTGGGTTTGCTGGCTGTTTTGCTGATGGCGGTACTGGCCGCCTTGCCGGCCTGGAGCAGTTATCAACAGATTGACGGGCTGGAACAGGAAGTTCGCCGGGTCAGCAAAATTGCCGGAGAGGTTGATCAGTTACGTCAGGAAATGGACAAATTGCAGCAGGAAGCCCGCTTTCTGCAACATAAAAAACGCACCGAACCGGTGGTAAGCGATCTGCTGGAGGAACTGAGCCGGGTGATTCCGGAAAATACCTGGCTCAACGGGCTTCAGTACAACGAACACAAGGTGGTGATACAGGGCCAGTCGCCCTCGGCCTCCAGCCTGATCGAATTGATCGAAGCCTCCCCCCACTTCCGTAACACCAGTTTTGTGTCACCGGTCACCAAGGACCTGGGCAGCGGCCTGGAACGTTTTCAAATAGCCAGCGAGGTAGTGAATGGCCGATTTGCTGAAGACCCCCATCCATCTGCCGATCAGTAAGCCCCGCGGAATGGCCCTCGCCTTGCTGGCGGGGGTTGTGCTGGTGGCCTACCTGGTGCTGATTGCTCCCCTGCAGGCACTGACCCGTGACTATGCCGACAGTGTCGGTGACCTGCAATTCCGGCTGGAACGCTACCGCAAAATTGCCCAGGACAAGGAACGGGTACTGGAACAACTGGAGGCCATTAAACTGGCAGGGCAACAGGACGAACATTACCTGACCCGCGCCACGGCGGCCCTGGCCTCGGCCGATCTGCAAACCCTCATCAAGGAAACCGTCAGCAAGGCGGGTGGCGAACTGACCAGCACCCAGGTGATCCCCGAACGCAAGGAAGATCGCTTTACCCGGGTAGCCGTCAAGGTACGCATGAACGGCCGCACCGAAGTCATTCGCGAGGTTTTGTATGATTTTGAATCATCTACCCCGTTTTTATTCGTGCACAATCTTAACATCAGGCCCATACGCATGCCCCGTAATCCTGCCTCCAGACAACCCCAGGCCCTGCTCAAGCTCAGCGTCGATTTTGACGTTGTGGGTTACATGCGGACGGAATGATGATGCCCAAATGGTCACGAGAGTATATGCCCGCGCTGGTGCTGTCGGGCCTGGTGGCGGTGCTGTCCATACTGGCCACGCTGGAATGGGCCTGGTTGCAACCCGGCCAGTTACAGGGCCATAACCGGCCCGACAACCGTCCACCCTCGGGCGCGGGGGTCGTGGCAGACGAGGACTCGCCCGGGTTTGAGTTGCCTGAACTCGAAGCCTTTGCGGCCACGGTTGAACACCCCCTGTTTGCCGAAAACCGGCTTCCGCCCGCAGAGGAGGCACTGGACGCGGCAACGCCACTGGTTTCCACCCCGCTGACCCTCAAACTGATGGGGCTCATCTTTACCCCGCGCCAGCAAACCGCCCTGATGCAGGACGCCAAAGGCAAATACAAGCGTCTGCACCGCAACGACTCGCTGGACGGCTGGACGCTGGTCGCGCTCTCGCGGGATCGGGTGACGCTGCAACAGGGGGGTGAGCAGAAGGAGTTGATCCTGCTCAAACCCAGACCCAAACCCCCCACCGCGCAGGTTCCACATACCAAAACGGTTGCCCAGGATACCGACAACGAAGACTCCGGGGAGGCCGTCGACAATGCCGAGGATACCAGTGGCGAGGACGTTTCCGATGAAGATACTGAAGCCACCGGGGATTAGGCACCCATTCTTCCCATTCAATCAAACATTCAGACAATGATGCAAAAAACAAGAACAGGTCTACTGGCCCTGGGGCTGCTCTCGACTCTGGGATTGGTCGGCTGTCAATCGCTCAAACCGGCAACCCTGAAAAAAGCACCGTTGCCAGCCAATTTGCAGAGTGATGTTCCGCCCGTGCAGACGGATTTGCCCCCTGTCAGGAGCGAACCCCTGGAAGCCGACAAGGCACGTCCTCCCGAAATTTACCCGGCTACCGGTACCACACTGGGGGCCAGTCTGCCCGCCACGCCGTCACCACCGCGCAAGGAAGGCAAATACACGCTCAATTTTGATAATGCCGATTTGGCCGAGGTCGCCAAGGTCGTTCTGGGGGATACCCTCAAGGTCAGCTATGTACTCAATCCCAAGGTGACCGGGGCAGTCAACCTGCAAACGGCCCGCCCCCTCAACGATGAAGAATTGATCTCCACCCTGGAGATGGTACTCAGAATGAACGGGGCGGTGTTGCTGCGGGAGGGAGATCACTACCGCATTGAACCGGAAGCCAGCACGGTTGCCGGTGCAGTGGGAGCCCGTCCCGGCATTCCAGGCCGTCCCCTGCCCAATGGTTACCAGTTGCGTGCGGTTCCGCTGCGCTATGTGGGGGTGGCCGAAATGCAGAAGGTGGTGGAACCGATCATGCCGCCCAAGTCCATCATCCGGGCGGATGAGGCAAGAAACGTCCTGCTGCTGGCCGGTACCTCGGAAGAACTGGAAGGCGTCCTGGAAACCATCCGCCTGTTTGATGTGGATTTCATGCGGGGTATGTCGGTCGGCTTGTATCCGCTTAAAAACGTGGAAGCCCAAACCCTGGCCGAGGAACTGGACAAGGTGATGGGCGATACAGCCAAGGGTCCGCTGGCCGGGCTGTTACGCCTGATGCCGATTGAACGGCTGAATGCCATCCTGGCGGTATCGGCCCAGCCGCGTTATCTGGAAGAAATTGAAGCCTGGGTCGAACGGCTGGATCGTTACAGCACCCATCGGGCCGGTGGGGTTCATGTATACCGGGTGCAGAATGTCGATGCCATCGTGCTGGCTGAAACCCTGTCCAGCATCTTCGGAGGCGGCAACCGTCAGCAGCGGGGCAGTCGCGGATCGCTGGCTCCTGGTTCACAGGGGGTCAGCCTGGGAATGAGCAGCACGGCTGGCGGTAGTGGCGGGGTCGATATGGACGGCGATTCCTTCGGAGCCGCCACTGCCGGGGGCAGCAGCCTGAGCGGCGGTGGCGGACTGGGCAGCAGTAGCAGTTCGCTGGGGGGCGGTGGTTCCTCCCTGCGGGGTGGCAGCAGTGGCGGGCTGGGCAGCAGTAGCGGCAGCCGCACCGGGTCGGGTTCACTCGGCAGCAGCGGCGGCGGCAGTACCGGTGGCGGATTTGGCTTTGGCAGCAGTGGAGCCACCGCCACAACCGGACGCGGTGGCCGGACGGGGCGCGGCGGGCCGGCCGTGGCCGATCTGGGCATGGCCAAAATCGTGGCGGATCCTGCCAACAATGCCCTGATTGTCATTGCCAAGGCTCAGGAGTACAAGGAAATTGAGGCGGTGGTGAAAGAACTCGACGTCATGCCGCTTCAGGTCTTGATTGATGCTACCGTGGTCGAGGTAACCCTGACCGGCAGTCTGCAATACGGGCTGGAATGGTATTTCAACCACGGCCAGGGGGTTGCGGTGCTGGGCCAGAAAACCCTGGGCATTTCTTCCAGCAGCAGTACGTCGAGTGATGGCTCGACCAGCACCACCCTGCCGGACATCAGCCCGGAAAGCCTGGCCTCCCTGGCCGGTGCCGGGTTTGGTTATTCCTTTGTCAGTGCGGCCCGGGATATTCGCCTGCTGCTCAACCTGCTGGCCTCTGACAACAAAATCAACGTCATCTCATCCCCTTCGGTCATGGTGCTGAACAACCAGGAAGCCCAGATCAATGTGGGGGATACGGTGCCGCTGGCGGTGGGCCAATCCAACTTTTTTGGTGGCAACCTGAGCGGTTCGACCGTCACCAGCAGTTTCCAGTACGTCGATACCGGGGTGATCCTCAGAGTCAGACCCCGGGTCAATGCCGGAGGCCTGGTGACGCTTGATATCATGCAGGAAGTCAGCACCCCCAGCGAGGTCAAGGTTGGCAATACCGATACATTCAAAATTTCCAAGCGTTCCATTCAAAGTGCCGTGGCCGTCAACAGCGGCGGAACCCTGGCCCTGGGCGGACTCATTCGCGACAACCGTTCCACCGGCCAGACCGGATTACCGTTCCTGAGCAAAATCCCCTACCTGGGCAACCTGTTCGGTTCCACCCGGGAGAGCGTGGATCGAACCGAGCTGGTCGTACTCCTGACTCCCCGGGTGGTTCAGCAGAAAAAAGACATCAATGCCGTCACCCATGAATTCAAACGCAAATTGACCGGCTTGTTCGAAGAAACCGGCAAACCCGGTGAAGTACGCATCAAATCGGACTAAATCAGGAGTTTCACCATGACCTTCATGACTATCCCGCTGTCGCCCCGACTGTGCTTTCTGGCCGGTTTTCTATTCTGTCTGGGTTTATTGATCACCGCCCTGATTTTTCAGTTTTCCGGTGGACTGGAACCCTGCCCACTGTGTATTTCCCAGCGCATCATGGTGCTGGTCGTTGCCCTGGTTCTGCTGACCGCAGTACTGCACAACCCCGGTTCCGTGACCGGTATCCGCCTGTATGCCATCGCAGGCGGTGCTGCCGCCCTGGCCGGTGCCGGTGTATCCGGTCGCCACGTCTGGTTGCAACACCTCCCGGCCGATCAGGTACCGGCCTGCGGTCCCGGACTCAGCTACATGTTCCAGTATTTTCCCCTGTCCGATACCCTGAAGGCGATGTTGAGCGGCACCGGAGACTGCGCCAAGGTGGACTGGACCCTGCTTGGGCTCAGCATGCCAGCCTGGGTATTGCTCTGTTTTCTCGGGTTGGCAGCACTGAGCCTGCTGCAATGGTGGAACGTCAAACCATCGCCCGGGCAACGCCTGTAACCGGATATTCACAATCCGTCACTAAATTGTCGCATTGTTTTCAAAAAGAGCGTCACGATGCCTTCCATCAATATACTCGTCGTCGAAGATGACGATGCCATCAGTGAAATGTTGACCATGGTACTGGAGCAGGCTGATTTGAGGGTGTATACCGCCATGGACAGTCGCCAGGCCCAGGCGGCCCTGGTTGATTGCATGCCGGATCTGATCCTGCTGGACTGGATGTTGCCGGGTCTGAGCGGTGTGGAGTGGGCCAGACGGCTCAGACGGGATAAAAATTACTGTGACATTCCCATCATCATGCTGACCGCCCGGGGTGAAGAAGAAGACAAAATACGGGGGCTGGATGTCGGTGCCGATGACTACATCACCAAGCCTTTCTCCCCACGCGAGCTGGTGGCCCGGGTCAAGGCGGTGTTGCGACGCGGTAACAAGTTTGGCAAGCCGGGCCGCATCGAGGCCGGAGGGATCACCCTCTACAGCGAGGAACACCGGGTTACCATCAATCAAGTAGCGGTGCTGCTCAGTCCCACCGAATACCGCCTGCTGGAATTTTTCCTGACGCACCCCGATAAGGTTTACAGTCGCAGCCAGTTGCTGGATCAGGTGTGGGGGCGCAGTTCCTTCATTGAAGAACGCACCGTCGATGTACACATCCGCAGGCTCCGCAAGATACTGGCCGAACACCAGCGTGAGGAACTGATTCAAACGGTTCGGGGGTTTGGTTACCGCTTTTCCGAACAGGTCTAGGCATGTTCCCCGGTTTCTGGCGGGCTGAACTGACCTTCATCCTGTTCATCCTGCTGGCGGGCGGGCTGGTTGCCAAACTGACGGAGAGCGTAATTCTGGCCGCCTTTCTGGCTCTGGCAGTCTACCTTCTCAGGCACCTGTTCCACATCAACCGCTTGCTGAACTGGCTACGCTTGGGCAAAGCCAGTCGTCTGCCGGTCGGTGACGGGGTTTGGGAAGACATCTATTACCTGATATTCCGCATCCGGCGCCGCAACCGGCGCCGCAAGAAACTGTTGCTGAAGATGCTGGAACGATTCAGAACCTCCACCGCCGCTCTGCCGGATGCGACTGTCGTGCTGGGCTCACGGGATCAGATCGAATGGTTCAACGAAGCAGCGGAGCGGCTGCTGGGTATCCGACGCGGAGATATTGGCCAGAATATAGGTAATTTTCTGCGCTCGCCCCGTTTCACCCGGCATCTCCGCCAGGGCGATTACCTGAACGCGGTGAGCATCGTGTCGCCCGTTACCGACCGGGTGCAACTGGATGTCCGCATCGTGCCGTATGGCGATGACCTGCGGCTGCTGGTGGCCCAGGATGTGACCCAACTCCGTTTCATGGAGCGGGTTCGCAGTGATTTCATTGCCAATGTTTCCCATGAATTACGCACCCCGCTGACCGTCCTTAAAGGCTACGTGGAAACGCTGAACGATGCCGGTGAACCCATGCCCGACAAATACCGGCAGATGTTCAGCCGCATGGAGGAGCAAACCAGCCGGATGCAAAATCTGGTAGATGGATTGCTGTCCCTGACCCGACTGGAATCAATCAGTCCGGGCGTTCATGCCCCGGTTAACGTGCCCGCCATGCTGTATGCCATTTGTCACGATGCCCGATTGCTGGATGAACGCGGCCCGGAACTGATCCTGACCCTCGGCACCAATGACGGTCTGGTGGGTTCTGATCCCGAGCTGCACAGTGCCTTTTCCAATCTGATTGTCAACGCCGTCAAATACACCCCCCCGGAGGGGCAGGTGACGGTACACTGGTTCCATGACCCGGACGGAAAAATCAGGCTGGATGTCCGCGATAGCGGCCCTGGCATCGCCGCCGAACACCTGCCCCGCCTGACCGAACGCTTTTATCGGGTCAATTCGGAAAAGGGTCGTCGCCACACCGGCTCAGGCCTGGGCCTGGCCATCGTCAAGCATGTTCTGTCGCGTCACGGCAGCGAACTCGAAATCAGCAGCACCCCGGGCCAGGGCAGTTGTTTCAGTTGCGCCTTTAACGACAACCGCATCAGCCGGGCGGGTGCTGATTCCCCGCATCCGCCGGTTGGAGCATAGTCATACAAGACGTCTTGCCAGTGAGCAGTTCCTGCATCATGGCTTGTTTGAGGTGGAGGGTTTTATCGCTGCGGGCCTCAAGGGCAGATAGCATACGATTTAATACCCGGTTGCAAACACTCATTCTCATTTTATTTGGGTTAAGTCACGGGTTGGCTGGTTGAAACAGAACGCCCGCTCAATTACACAAAGTTACGTTTGAACTTTTCATGGTTTTGAATGTTGCTTTGAAGGTCTTGGGCATCCCAAATCTGTAACTCCCACGGGAAATGGAAGTTGCTTTTGTTCTTGAAATAAACATGCAGCCCCCGATAACCTTGTTTCTCGCGGAAATACCAGTTTTTCAGACCCAGTACTTCTTGCCAGTCATCCAGCAGATCGATGACCGTGTTGATGTCGTCGGCAGACAGGATGATGCGAGTACCAAAAATGTCATTGAGCCAGTTGTTGACCGGGTATTGGTCTTCTTGGCCAGAGAAGCGACTGATCTTGTCATCAATGCTTTCACGGGTTTTGACACGGTAAAAGTACTTGATGTCAATGTTGGCCGTCATCAGGTAGTCGTTGATCCGACATTCCGCCCCCCAGTCGTCTAAAATGCGTCTTTCCTGAAAACTCACTACCACACCCGCAATCTGAGTACTCAACAGGGCTGAACACGAACGGATCGTGTGGCGGAACGTTCATCAGAACGTCCGATTTTGGCTGCGAAAGGGTATGGATCATGAATTTTCGGGCAATTTCGTACCTTTCGTGGCAAAAAAACAGGGCCACTAAAAACACGAAAATACACAACAAAATACTATCGAGACAGTATCTGCCTCC
>SXGT01940594.1_pt1 | contig 16248 bp, 15 predicted proteins | sample 3176221 | NCBI WGS metagenome assembly SXGT01 (sample SAMN11356862, study PRJNA531348) | freshwater metagenome | isolation source: freshwater sample F1-120 | place: China: Fuxian Lake, Yuxi | collected 2017-12-25 | reverse complement strand
TGCCGCGTGGTCATCGAGCCCTCGTGGCCCGGGGTCATGGCCTGCATCATGTCGCAGGCCTCGGCGCCGCGGCACTCGCCGACGAGGATGCGGTCGGGACGCATACGCAGAGCGTTGCGCAGCAGGTCGCGCGTCGTCACGGCGCCCACGCCCTCGACGTTGGCCGCGCGGGACTCAAGGCGCACGATGTGGTTGCCTTCGAGACGCAGTTCGGCTGCGTCCTCGATGGTGACCACGCGCTCGTTGGAGCCGACCGCGGCGGATACGGCATTGAGCAGCGTGGTCTTGCCGACGCCCGCGCCGCCCGAGAACAGGATGTTGAGCCGCGCCTTCACGGCCACACGTAGCAGCGTCGCCGTCGCGGGCGCGACCGATCCGAGCTCGACCATGCGCTCGAGGCCAAGCGCGCGCTTGGGGAAGCGGCGAATCGAGAGCTGCGGGCCGTCGACGGAGAGCGGCGGGATGACGGCGTTGACGCGCGCGCCGTCGGGCAGGCGCGCATCGACCATCGGGCTGCGCTCGTCGATTCGGCGCCCGGCATTGCGCACGAGGCGCTGGATCAAGTGCAGCAGGTGCGCGCTGTCACGGAAGCGCACGCCGCTCTCCTCGAGCTTGCCGCGGCGCTCGATGAACACGCGCTCGGGGTGCGTGACGAGGATGTCGCTGATCTCGTCGTCGGCGAGCAGCGGTTCGAGCGGTCCGAGCCGAAACATGTCGTCGAGCACGCCCTGCACCAGCGTGCGGCGCTCGCCGTCGTCGAGCGACGGCGCCAGCTTGCGCAGCAGGCTCTCCGCGCGCGCCGAGCATTCGCTCTCGAGATCCCCGCGCCCGAGCCGCTCGGCCACGCCGAAGTCGAGTGCGGCCACGAGCTTCTCCTGCATCTCGCGACGCAGCTCTGAGTGCCGCACCACGGAGGGATTCATCGGGAAGTCCTTCACGACAGTGGGCTAGTTCGAGGCCGCTCGCGCCGCATCGGCGGCCGGCAGGCGGGCGTCTTCCGGGCGGCGCCAAGCGCCCGGGCCCTTCAATCCCTCGAGTCCGAGCTCGCGCAGTCGCGCCGTGGGGCCGCCGACGGCTGACCGGCCGTGGAACACGCCTTGGGTGAAGAACTCCCAGTCCGTGGGGGCCACGTGAAGGTCGCCGGGCATGGGGCGGTCGAATCCGTCGTCGAGCGGGTCGACGAGGTCGGCCGTGACCATCACCACGAGCTCCGTCATGTCCTGTTCGTAGCGCACGCTGCGGAACAGGGGGCCGAGCATCGGCAGGTCGCCGAGCACGGGCATGCGCGAGACGCGCGCTTGGTCCTTGCTGCGCAAGAGGCCGGCCATGGCGAACGACTGGCCCGTGCCGAGCTCGACGGTCGTGCTCGAGCGGCGCGTCACCACGGCCGGGATGGTGAAGCCGTTTTGGCGCACGGCGCCGACTTCACTGAGCTCGCTCACTTCCGGCGCGACCTCGAGGCGGATGCGACCGCCGCCGAGCACCTGCGGGCGGAAGTTGAGCCGCACGCCGAAGTCCTTGTAGACGATCGTGATGTAGTTGCCGCCGCCGACCTGCCCGTTCTGCACGACCGGCACCGGGAACTCGCCACCGACGAGGAACGCCGCCTCCTCGCCGCTCATTGCGACGAGGTTCGGTTCCGCGAGCAAGCGCACGTAGCGGTTCTCCGAGAGCGCCTGCAGGTAGGCCTCGAAGTCGGCGCTCGGGATGCCGAAGAACATCGTCGTCGCGTTCGAAACGCTGATGGCGTTCGCGCCGTAGGAGTACTCGCCGCTGCCGAGGTCGGAGCCCGCCTTGGGGGAGATCGAGACCGGCTGGAAGGGCGAGCCACCGGGCGACTGCAGGCCGCCGAAGCCCGACCGAGTGCCGCCGACGCCACCAAAGGAGAGCTCGCGCAACGCCGTGCGGCTAGCCTCAGCGATGCGCACGCGCAGCTGCACCTGCTGCACGCCGGCGATGCGCGTCAGGTTGGCCCACTTGAGGTCGGTCGAGTTCATGTAGCTGACGAGCGTGGCCGCCACGTCGGTGTCGGCGAGGTTGCCGCGCACCACGACCGTCCCGCCGAGGTCCTCGACCGAGAGCTCGGAGCCGAACAGCAGGCCGAGCGAGCGGCGCAGCTCGGTCACGTCGACCGTGACGCGCACGCGGCGAGTCACCGCGACGCCCGACTCGAGCCGCACCAGAAGGTCGGTGGCGCCCGGGCTGCGCGCGACGAGCAGCAGCTCCTCAGGGTTGACCGGTCGCGCGTCGAGGATCTCGGGATGGGCCACGACGACGGTCGCGGCCCGGCCACCGAGCGAGAGCAGGGTCGATGCGCCGGCCCGCAGCTCGAGCGTCTCGCCTGTGGGCTGCTGAGCGGCAGCGACGGCGCTGGACGCGACGGAAGTGGGGGCGAGCGCCAGCGAAATCGCAAGCGCGAGCGAGAGGTTCAAGCTCGTCATGGGTGGGACTTTTCGGGGGAACGGACGCTGGCTAGCGCGGCTGGGCGAACTCGAGTCGCTCGGTCGTCTTACCGCGAATCACGAGCACTTCCCACTTGGGAACCACGGGTGCGGCTGGGGTCGGGGCGGGCGCCGCGGAAGCGGGCGGCGCGACGGCAGTTTTGGGCGCCGGCTCCTCATAGGCGAACAACTCGCGCGTCGAGGCTTCGGCCGGCACCTGCGTCGGCAGGTCCCCGTCCTTCTCGGAGCGCAGCGAGAGGCCCAGCGTGCCGCGGGCGCTGGCGAGCTCGATCTGGACTGCGTGCTGGGGCGTGACCGCCAGCGTGACCGTGGTGCGACGGGAGCCGCGGCGCTCGTCGGACGAGCTCGGCGCGAGCACCGTGTCCTCGTTGACGGCCACCACGCGGGCGCCCTCGAGCACCGTACGGGTCAGCGTCTCGCGGCGACCGTTGACCGTGCCGGGAGCATCCATGGTGGCGAGCACGTCGACGCGCGCACCGGGGTAGAGCATCACCTCGGGACCGTTGTCGCGCAGTGTGATCGTGATCGCGCGTGTGCCGGCCGGGAGCTCGCTGCCGAGCGTCGCGCCGGAGGCGCGCACCGCCGGGCTCGAGGAGCGGGGCTGGGCAGCCACGGCGGCGGCCCGGGCGCGCTCGGCCGCTTCGCTCTGGGCCGTCTCGTCCCCGAGCACGGACTGCAGCAGCCCCGTAGCGAGGGCGGCGATGACGGCCATGGCGATGCCGATCAGGAGCAGGCGGGAAGTTTGCATGCAAGCACCAGAAAGTAAAGAGGTGTTCAGTCGTTGCGAGGCTCGAGCACCATGGCGGCGCGGCCCCGCACGGACTCCGGAATGGGCATCAGCCGCGCGAGTCCGAGCAGCTGGTTGGGGGCGTAGCGGGCCGCGATGCTCACCGTGATGGCGTCACCGCTCTCGAGATCTTCAGGGGCGCCGGGCAGGAACTGCACCTGCGCGCCGACGATGCCCTGAGCGGCTAGGGCCGCTTGCACCTTGGCCTGCACCGTGGCCGCAGTTGCGCCCTCGAGGGAGGCCTCGCGGGCACCGAGGCGCGCCGCGCTGTTGATCTGGGTGCTCTTGAGCACCAGCCAGCCGTATTCGAAGGCGGCGAAGATCACGAACAAGAGCAGCGGGACAGCGATCGCAGCCTCGATACTCTCGGAGCCCCGTCGGGCGCGGGCCGCGCGGTTCCAGAGCCTCATCGTCCGCCTCCGCGGGTTTCCCACCACCACCAGGTCAGGGCCGTGCCGACGAGGATCGCCGGCGCATAGGGCATCCACTGCTTGGGACGTTCCTTGGGGGCGCTGCCGGACGGCAAGGCGCTCGATTCGGGGTAGGCGATGCGACCGGCGAGCGCGCGGCCAAGCTCGAGGCGCGTGATCCATAAGCCGTGCATCAGAACGATCGGGACGTCGCGCCAGCCCCCGCGGGTGACGGTGACGCCCATGCCGAGGACGAATCCCGAAGCCGTCACGCCGACGATCAGGGGCACGGCCGCCGAGCTGCCAAGCCAAGCCCCGAGGCCCATCATCAGCTTGGCGTCGCCCGCTCCGCCGCCGGCGAGCACGAAGGCGCCGATGAAGATCGCGCCGGCGATGGCCGCACCGAGCAGCGAGCTGCAGAGGCCGTCCCAGCCGCCGATGAGTCCACCGTAGGCGAGCCCCAGCCCGAACAACGGGAAGGTCAGCCAGTTGTGAATGCGCATGCTGCGAATGTCCGTGACTGTTGCGAAGGCGCAGGCTCCGAGCAGTAGCATCCAGACCCACGCGTGCGGGTCGGTTGGGGGGGGGAGGGTCAGGATCGGCATGGAAGTTGAGTATCGCCGTCCCGGAGTCCAGAGGCGCACTCCCAAATGATAGACTCTTTTTTCCTTCAGAGTCCTGTACGTGGCCAAGCCGAATACGCAGCTGTGAAAGCATCCCGCCCTTGAAACTGCGTCCGACCGCATCTTTGGCCCGGAAGGGCCTCTCCAGCGTCCAAGTGATCGTGGTCCTGCCCTCGGTCCTGATGCTGTCGTGGCTGGCGATCGAGGCGGGGCTGGCCATGAGGTCGGCCGTCGATGCCCGCAACGGGGCGGACGCGATCGCGCTCGCCGCCGCGGCCCAGCACGACGAGAGCTACGCTGCCGCCCTCGATGCAGCGCTGCTTGCCGCCTCCGCCAACCGCGCCCCGGCCGGCCCGGTCTCGATCAGCACGGGCCCCGGACCCGGGGGTGGCGGGGAGCTGGAGTTCGGCCGCTGGGACCGCTTCCAGCGCCAGTTCGTGCCGGACCCCGAGGGCGGGCGAGCCGTGCGCGCCACCGTGCGCTTCGCCGCCAACCACCCCAACGGGGCCCCCGGCCTCGTCCTGCCGTCCCTGTTTCCTGGGACGACCGTGAAGATCGAGCGCCAAGCCGTGGCCGTCTTCATCCCACCGAAGCACTACACCTCGGCGCTGGTCCTCGGCACGGGCAGCGAGGCGCTCGAGGTCGAGCGAGCCGCCCGGCTGCGCACCCGCGGGGTCGTGCTGGTCGCCTCGAACGACGCGGCCGCGGTCCGCGTGGCGGGGGCACCGCGCGTACTCGTGGCCGAGCTGCGCGTCGCCGGGGGACTCGAGCCCGGCAGCGTCGAGCTCGTCGATTCGGACGTGGTCGCCGGGGCCTCGATCCCGGCGGACCCCTACGCCTCGATTCCGCTGCCGCCGCTCGATCCGACGCAGCCTGAACCCATCGAGCACGACGATGCGGGAACGACCTTGGTCCAGCCCGGCGTTCACTCCGGATTCGACGCCAACGGCGGACGAGTGGTGCTGCTGCCCGGCCTGCACCAGTTCGAGGGGCCGATCGTGCTGTCCGGCGACGCCGAGCTCGGGCTGGAGTTCGCCACCCTGCTGTTCAGCTCGGCGGGACGCCTCATGCTCTCGGGGCGTGCGGTGGTCTCCGGGACAGGCTCGGACACCGTCCCCGGCTGGGACGGCTTCTGGGTCCTGCAGGAGTCCGGTCTTCGCGCTTGGAACTTCACCGACGCGGCCGAGGTCGATGTCCGCGGGCACGCCTACGCGCCCTCGACGCGGCTGGTGCTCGAGGGCAGTTCGCGCATGGACACCGGCACGCTGGTGGCCGAGTCCGTGCGCATGCGTGGCGATGCGGTCCTGCGCCTGCGCGAGAGCATCGACGCGCTCGAGAGCACGCCGGTGCCTGGACGCGCCAAGCTCGTGCGCTGAGCGCGCGGCGAGCTACTTGCCGCCGGCCGTCGGGTCGGCGCGTTTCTGGCCGACAACGAAGCTCTGGCCTTGCCCGATCGTGGCGAGCTCCTTGAGCAACGTCACGTTGGCCTCCCCGAGCCCCACGCAGTGGATGCGGATGCGGCGGAAGGCGTTCATGCGGCGCACGTCGTCGACGATCCAGGGGCAGTTGGGGTCACCCGAGAAGATGAACGGGCCGGGGTAATTGAGGTTGGCCGTGCGCTCGGCCTTGACCTTGTACTCCTGGTCGACGACTACGTCGCCCTCGCCATAGTCCTTGTCGGTGACCGTGAAGTCGTCGACCGAAGGCGTGCCGTCGGAGAGCATCAGGATCGTGTCGCAGCCCTCCGTGAGCGCGTCGGCGTTGACGTAGGCCTCGGTCTGGGCGAAGCCGCGGCCCGTCAGGGCGAAGGCGAGCTTGAGGCCCGCATGCATGTTGGTCTCGCCGCGCAGCTTCCCGTCGAGCGAGGTGCGCGTGTCCGGCGCTCCGAGCTCGATCGCGTCGAGCTCGTCCATGACCTTGTCGATGTTGGTGCGCGTGGCCTTGATCATGCCCGGGCAAGAATCGAGCGTGCCGGCCGAGGAGCCGAACCACACGATGCAGAACTGCTTGTCGGGCGTTAGGCGCGAGAGCGACACGCGCAGGTTCTCTCGCGCGAGGTCCCAGCGCGTGTCGATGCGGTGCCAGGGAATGTCACTCTCCTCGAGGATCGCGCCCTTCTTCTTCTTCTCCTTCGGCCCCGAGAGCGGACCGGCGGGCTTGGCCGACGGCTCGATTTTCTTGCACATCGAGTCGGACATGTCGACCACGTAGCACAGACGCTCGCCGTCGGTCTCGATGCCGAAGAAGCGCGGCGCCGCGGACGAGGGGCTGGTCGTGCCGCGCTTGACCTCGCCGCGCGAGAGCAGCTCGAGCCACGCGTCGGGGTTCACGTACAGCTGGTTCGACTTGAGGATGCCCTGCAGGTGCCGCGCGACTTGCACCTTGGCCGTGTGCGACAGCCCGACCTCGTCGGCTAGCAGGCCGATGTAGGCGCTGAGAGCCTCGCGGTAGGCCGCATCGTTGACGCGGTCCTTGTTCGCGAACAGCGCTCCACTCATGGCGCCCAGAATCGCCATGCGCTCCTCGTCTTTCTTCGGGAAGGCCGTGCAGTTGGGCACGATGATGGCCTTGAGGTCCGGGTTGCGCGTCGCGCCGAGTCCCGCGATGGCGGCCGCGCGCAGGAGCGCGTTCTTCTCGCCGGTCGCGATCGCGAGCACCTCCGCCGCGTCGCCTCGATCGGCCTGCACCTTGAGCGCCTGCACCCACAGCCACGTGTCGACGGGCTTGCGGTTCGTGCTGCGCAGGGCCTTGAACGGCTCGACGAACTCCGCGCGGTCGAAGTTGCGCCCGAGCAGCGTGGCGAGCATGTAGCGCGCGTACTCGGGGAAGCGCCCGGGGTCCTTGGTCTCGACGTAGTCCTTGGCGAGGATCGCGAAGGCCTCGGGGTTGCGCGTCTTGGCGAGCTTCTCGCGTCCCTCGGTGTGGTGCTGCAGCGGCAGGCGCTGGATCGTCTCCTGGTAGCGCTCGAGCGCCTTCTGGAAGGCGTCCGAGCTCTGCGCGCTCGCGACGGGCGCCAGGGCCAAGAGCGCGAGCAGGGGGCGGACGAGGGAGCGGGCGAGCGCGGGGAATCCGTTCATGCGCATGGGGCACTCTCCAACAGGGACGAGTCAAGCCTAGTTCGCATCCGGCTCCGGGGGCGCGTGGCAGATGGCTTTTTCAACCCGCAAGGTCACCGGAAGCGGCCCGGATCTGGCGGCTCGGGAGTGGAAGGCTGGCTCCGGGGTCGAAAATCGGCCCCTGCGGGCCTGTCCGAGGGCTTGCACCGCATGGGGGGCGGTTCCCATCCTTTGCGCCCTCCAATTGCCACCCAGCGCCCCCTCCGGGGAGCGCGCAATCCCCTGCCACTCACAGCCATGTTCACTCCCTCCCTCGCTCTGATCGCCCAGGAAGCCGCCAAAACCGAGAGCCTCGGTGGCTCGTTCGTCGCGCTCGCCCTCGGCGCTCTGCAGCTGGTCGTCTCGCTGGCGATCTTCACCTTCTCGATCAACCAGGGCCTCAATGTCGTGTCGCGCATGATCGACGGCATCGACATCTGGGGCGAGATCAAGCGCAAGAACGTGGCGGTGGCGCTGCTCGCCGCCGGCGCGGTGATCGCCTACACGAACGTCGTCGCGGGCGGCGTTGACAGCATGACCGACGGTCTCACGACCCTCGTCAAGGGCGAGCTCTCGGACGGCATCAGTGCGCTCATCGGCGGCGTGATCAACCTGTTCGTCGCGATCATGGTGGCCGGCCTCGCCGTGACGTGGACGTTCAAGGCCATGGACAAGTTCACCAAGGACATCGACGAGAAGGCCGAGTTCCGCACCGGCAACGTCGCCATCGGCATCCTCTACGCCGGCATCCTCGTCGGCGCCTCGGAGCTGATCGCCTCGGGCGTCTCGGGCGTGAGCTCGGGCATCACCGGCCTCGTCAGCGCCCTGCTCGGCTGAGCCGGCGGCGAAGTCTGATCTTCCTGCGCGGGGCGCGGTCGCGAAGGCGGCTGCGCCCCGCGCGCTTTCCCCCACGCCCCTCAGGCCCGGCGTGCGGCGACCAGCTCGTCGTAGTGCCGGAGCAGGCCGGTGACGTCGTCGGCGACAGGGCGCACGGCGCGGCGCGGCGCGAGTTCGCTCCAGATGCCGGGCTCCTCGAGGAAGCGGCGCAACGCGCGAGCGAGGTCGGCTGCATCGTCGGCGCGGAATCCGACGGCGTTGCCGAAGCGCTCGGCGAGCTCGCGCATGCCGCCGTGGTCGGACAGCACGACGGGCATGTGCGCCATGACCGACTCGTGCACCGTGAGCGGCGCGTTCTCCCACCAGCGGCTCGGCACCACGAGCACGTCGAACGAGCGGAGGATCTCGGCGATGCGCCGGTTGTCGAAGCGGCCGTGGAAGGTGACTCCGGGATGGCGGTTTCCCGCCTTCATGGCGGTCACGTAGCCCTCGGTCTTCTCGCCCGTGCCCGCTCCGTGCACTGCCAGCGTCGCCTGCCCGTGCGGGAGCGACTGGAAGGCCTGCACCAGCAGGTCAGGCCCCTTGGTGGGCATCAGCGTGCCGACGAACCCGAAGCGCACGGGGCGCGCGGCCGGATCGCGCTCGGGCCGCGGCGGGAGCGCGCGGAACGGCGCGTCGTCCATGCCGTACTCGGAGAAGTGCAGCGCGTCCGCGGGCACGCCCTGCTCGACGAAGCGCTCCATCAGGAAGCGCGAGGGCGCGAGGATGCGGTCGGCGCGCAGCATCGCGCGCAGCATGTACTCGTTGCGGCGCAGGATCGGCGCGCGGAAGGTCTCGTCGCCGACGTAGCGCAGCGCGCGCAGCGGGAAGCGCAGGCTGCGCTTCGCGAGCCCCTCGCCCGCGGTTTCCGCCGTGCGGCCGCGCGCATAGTGCGTCAGCCACTTGCGCGCCCACGCGAGGCGCCACGTGCCGATGCACAAGGCGCAGCGCCACGGCTCGACCTGCTCGCACAGGTGATGGCGCGGCGTGAAGCGCTGGCCGCGCGGGCAGTGGAACCAGAAGTCGTGCAAGGTGAAGAGCGTCGGCACGCATGCGGCGGCGAGCACGTCGAACACGCCGGTCGAGAGGCCGACGGTGTGCTGCACGTGCGCGACGTCGGGCGCGAGCTCGCGCAGCCAGCGGGCGAAGATCTCGTCGACTACCGGGTTCGTGTACGTCACGCGCAGGCGGTGCGGCGAGCCCGGCACGAGGTTGAGGCGCGTCACCTTCACGCCGTCGACGTCCTCGTTCACGAGCGCGAGATTCGCGACACCCGGCCGAAAGCCCGGCACGAACACGCGCACGTCGTGACCTTGGCGCACGAGCTCCTTCGACACGGTCCAGGTGTACACCTCCGCCCCGGCCATCTGGTCGGGCGGGAATCCGTGGGCCACTTGCAGGATGCGCATCGAACGTCGCTCGCGATTCGACCGGCCATGCTAGCCCCGTCGCAGTCCGAAGTCCCGGCCACGCCGCCGCTCGAGCTCGCGGCGCGAGGCTAGGATGCGGCCATGCGTCGTCTCGCGCTCGCCATGCTCGGACTCGCGGCCGTGCTCGCGCTGCTCGCGTGGTGGCCCCGCGCCCGCGGTGGCGCGGGTGGGGAGCCCGTGTCCGCGCCCCCGACCGAGGCCAGTTCTGGCGAGCAACTCGGCTCGAGCCGCTCGGAGCCGCCGCTGTCACAGGCCGAGACTCGCGACGCTGCGCCCGCGCCGCAGACGCTGGCCGAGGCTGTGCGCACGCTCGCGCTGCGCCGGCCCGAGGCGCTCGACTTCGCGCGCGCGGAGCTCGACCTCGAGCTTGCGCGGGCCTTGAAGGCGCTGGTGAGCGCGCGCGGCGCGACGGCACTCGAGCTCGCGCAGGCGCTCGACGCCTTCGACCTCGAGGATCCGGCGCGCGCGGCGTGCGTGCTCGCACTCGCCTGGGCCGGCGGAGAGCGAGGCGTGGCGATCGAGCGACTCGTGGCCTTGGCTTCGACCCGCGGCACGGGCTCGGTGAACTCTGAGCAGTGCGCGCTCGCGGCCGTGCGGGCGCTTGCCCTGGCGGGCGCGAGCGAGAGTCTCGCGACGCTCGTCACCGACGAGCTCGCGCCGGACGGCGAGCTGGAGAATGGCCTCCATGCCGTGCGTGCCTGGCTCGCGTTGCGCGAACTCGCGCGCGTGCCCGACGTGCTGGCCGAGGGGCTGCTCGGCGCGAGCGGGCGTGAACTTCCGCGGCGCGTGGCGGAGGAAGCGTGGGCCGCGGCGGCGCGAGCGGGGGATGCGAACTGGCTGGATGCGCTGTGGCGCGCGGTCGAGTCGGGAGACGAGGCCGCGCTGGCCGGGCTGGCCCAGGTGCGCGATCGCGGGCTGGAGCCAGCCGTTCTCGACCTGCACGCCCGAGCCACGGGCTGGACCTTGATCGCCGCGCAGAAGTCGTTGGCGAGCCTCGCGACGGAGTCGAGCCTCGGGGCGCTGGAAGCGGATTTGCTGCTCCCGGTGCGCCGCGACGGGGCGCTCGAGGCGCTGCGGGCGTGGCGCGCCGAGTGCGAGCGCATGCCCGAGCTCGCGTCGCTCGAGGCGCTGCTCGCACTGCACGCACGCCTCGCTCAGGATGCGGACGCGCGCGCGGCGCTCTCGGCCGCGTTCGAGCGCGAGGCCGCCCTGCTCGCCCTGCGCGCCGCAGCGCGAGCGGACGACGCGGCTGTCGCCGCGTTGCTCAGGGCTGCAGCGTCTGCCCGGGATTGAGCTTGCCGCGCGAGTTCGCCGCCGGCGGCTGCCACGTGAAGTCCGAGGAGTCGTTGCCGACGCCCGTCAGTCGCATGGAGACGCTCGAGGCCTCGGTGCCGACCTCGCTCACGCCGATGTTGACCGACGTGCGGCCCGCCGCGAGCCCGTTGGTCGCCGTGAACGTGCCTTCGTAGCTCAGGAACTGACGCACGGTGTTGCTGGCGTCGACGAGCGCGATGCCGTCGGGCGCACCGTTCTGCAGGCCGGCGAAGTTGAACCACAGCACGCCGAAACCGTTCTGCAGGTTGCGGATGGTCCCAGTCAGGTTGATCGTGGCGTAGCTCGCCCCCGTGGCGCCGTCGTAGCCGACGAGCTTCCAGCCTACGAGCGAAGTGTTCGCCGGGCCCGCGATCTCGACGCCCTCGTTCTTGTCCGTGCCCGAGTTGTCGTAGTGCAGCTCGTTGATCCACACGAGCGAGCCCGTGGGCGGCGGAGGCGGCGGAGGCGCGGCGATGGTCGCGGAAGCGAAGCCGCTCTGGGCGCTCGCGTTGCCGGTCGTGTCCTTGGCGGACACCTTGTAGAAGTAGGTCGTGCCGACCGCTGCGCTCGCGTCCGTGTAGGCGCTCGCGGCGAGCAGGGCCGTGTTGAGGCGCGTGTACGTGCCGGTGCTCGCGGTCGCTCGGAACACGTCGTAGCCCGCGAAGTCGCCCTCCGTGTTGTCCGCCCAGTCGAGCGCGATCGAGCTCGTCCCGGCCGTCGCCGCGAGGCCCGTGGGCGCCGCGGGCGCGGTCGTGTCTCCGCCGCCACCGCCCGGAGTGCACTGGCCGCCGAACACGCACGCGACCCACTCGGGGTGGTCGATGAACGGGTTGCGGTTGCCCTGGAACTGGAACACCGCGTTGTTGCGGGCCATTTCCTTGGCGTCGACCGGATCCTGCGCGTGCCACTGCAGCAGCACGGACAGCATGCCCATGTACGCGACGCTGACGTTCGCGCCCGTGTTGGAGCTCGCGATCAGCGCCTCGTCGTCGGTGAGCACCAGGTTGGGCTCCGCGGCGCCGGTGATGCCGTGCGTGCCGCCCTCGTAGCGCACGTCGAGGTACAGGAGCGCACGAGCGACGTCGCCGCGCCGGTCGTTCCATGTCTCCCAGGTGCCGGTCGCACCGGCGCCCGTGCGCCAGTTCGAGTTGCCCGGGTACACGCCCGCTCCGCCGCCTTCACCGTTGTTCGCCAGTGTCACGAGCTCGCTGCAGCCCGTCGGGCAGAAGCGATAGGGGTTGTTCCCGCGCGAGCTGTTGTAGCTGTCGTCGACGAGGAACAGGTGGTGGCAGTCGGTGTAGGGGTAGTTGGTGGAGCCGTCGTTCGGGAAGCCGTAGGAACTCGGCCAGGTGTGCTCGCGGTTGTAGTCGAGATTTCCGGCGCCGACCTTCACGTAGCTGGCGTTGCGGTACACGTCGAGGATCTGGCTCGTCGCGCTCGCGTTCTGGTCCGCGAGCTCGAGCACGTTCCACGTGTCCGTCGTCGTCGCCGTGTACGGGATGCGCGTATGGTCGTCGATCACCGCGTGCAGCGTCGTGCGCAGCGTGGTGCCGCTCGTGGTGTCCACCGACGTGTAGTAGCCGGCCGGCGCCTGGGCACGGGCGAGGGGGGCGGTGGCGAACAGGGCGGCGAGAATGGGGAGCGCGTGGACGGCGGTGCCGTCGCGGCGCAGGAAGCTGGACCGGGGCATGGTCGCTCCTGAGTTGAGGGCACGGGGCGGGTCGGCCGGGATTGTCCCCGAAGCGCAGGGATCCCGCCAGACGGCGACCGGGGCGTTCGCAGGCTCGCGTTAGGCCTTCTCCGCGAGCGCGACGACACCGGCCGCCGCGCCGGCGATCACCAGCACGAGCAGCGCGATCTTGAGACAGCTCCACGGGCGCTCGCCCTGCACTTCGCCCGTCGCGGCGTTCACCACGACGCGGTAGATCTTCGACTTCCAGCGATAGCTCGCCATCCACACGGGCAGCAGCACGTGCTTGTAGGTCAATGCGGACCAGTCGGTGTCGATCGAGAGCACGCGCTGCTCGTCGCCGCCGATGCGCCGGCGCACCTCGAGGTCGAGCTCGCGCTCGACTTGCGCGCGGGCGCTCGAGAAGCAGTCGGGGAGCGGGCGCTCGTAGGTGCGAGCGAGGTAGCCGGCGAGGTACTCGGGCGCCCAGGGCTTGAGGCCGTCCAGCGGCCACGGCTCGAGCGCCGCGAGTTCGCCCTCAGGCAGGCCCGAACCGGCACTCTCGAGCACGTCGTCGAAGAAGCGCCGGAAGCTGCCCGAGGCCGGATACCAGCGCGTGCGGCGCTCGGTGCGACGATTCTTGCCCGAGCCGACGGTGACGTAGTGGTGCTCGCCGCGCATGCCGCTGTAGCTGTTCGCGGTCAGCGCATCGAAGGTGAAGAAAGGCAGGTAGACGCCCTGGAAGGCCGCGTCGATGCTCTGGCGCGCGAGCGCGCTCGGCAGAAACCAGCGCGATTTGATCCACAGCTTGAGGTTAGCGCGCGCGGCGGTGGCCTCGATCTGGAACGGCACGATGCCGTCGACGGCGAGTCGCTGCGTCGACTCGTGCACGCCCTCGCGCGCCATCGACTGCGCGCAGTAGGGACAGCGCTGCGCGGTGAGCGCGCCCTGGAACTGCACGGTCGCGTGGCAGTTGTCGCAGCGCACCTCGTGCAGGTCCTCCTTGCGCGCGACCTCGGAGCGGCGCTCGGCGGCCTTCTCGAGGGCAGCGAGCAGGTCGTTCTCGCGCACGGCGCGGCTGCTCTCGGGCGCGGGCGCGACGTGGCCGCAGTAGGGGCACGTGGGCGCTTGATCGAGCGGGTCGAAGGCGAGGTCGGCCCCGCAGCCGCCGCAGGGGAACTTGTAGGCGCGCGCCGCGCGCGTGGCCTCATCCTCCGCGGGGAGCGGCGGCGGCTCGCTGGCTTCGCCGACGACTTCGTCCGCGGGCGAAAGCGGCGGATCTCGGGGCAGGCTCATGGATGTGTGTCGAGACTAGCGGCGCGACTCTCGGGCTGGAATTCGAGCGCTGGTACGCGCGGACCGCGCGGGTATTCGGGCGCGGTCGCCACTAGCATGCACGGAGCATGGCTCGTGACGACATCGAATGGGTGCGCGAAGACGCGGAAGGGGAGCGCATCGAGATCAAGGCGCACCAGATCCGCGAGCGCTGGGACTTCTACTGGCGTCCGGGCCGCAGCTACGGCTGGGAGAAGCTCTCCGAGCCCTTGCTCGAGGACTGGCTCGAGGTGCTCGACGGCGTCGAGCGCCGCGTGCAGCGACGCCAGTACCCGCTCGACGAGCCCGCCAAGGTGCGGCGCCTGATCCGCCAGCGCTTTCCGCGCGCGAAGCTGGACGAGGGCTGATCGCGTACAATCAGGAGTCATGACGCCCGTGAACGAGACCAAGGCGCGCCCCGGCAGCTCCGATACCGTGACGCAGGGCATCCGCGTGCAGGCGCAGGCCCAGTTCGTCGAGTCCGAGTCCGATCTCGACCGCCTGCGCTGGTTCTACGCCTACCGCATCGTGATCCGCAACGAGGGGGACGCTCCCGCGCGGTTGCGCTCGCGGCACTGGATCATCCTCGACGCCAACAACCAGCGCGAGGACGTCCGCGGTCCCGGCGTGGTCGGCAAGACGCCGCGTCTCGCGCCCGGCGAGCAGTTCGAGTACGTCAGCTCCTGCCCGTTGCGCACGGCCTGGGGCACCATGGAAGGCAGCTACGCCTTCGAGCGCGACGACGGCACCTCGTTCGAGGCCGCCATCGGTCGCTTCTTCCTCGCTCCGCCGCGCAACCCCGCTACTGTCGGCTGAGCCGTCGATTCGCTCGCCATAGCGCCCTGCTTCGCAGGGTTGCGTGGTGAGCGCGCCGGATCCGCGTCGAGACTCTGCGCGTGCGTGTCCGCCGGCATGCGGAGGGCCGATCCCCTGCCCAAGTTGTCGCTGCTGCTCGTCGCGCTCCTCGCCGCCGGCGCGGTGGGATGCGGACTCGTACGTCGGCTGCCTGCCTCGTCGCTTGTGAGCTTTGTTGGTCGCTGGAAGGGTGACGCGCGCTTCCTGGATCGGAAGCTCGCGGCAGAGTGCGGCGCGCTGCCCGTCTCGCTCGAGCTGGGCGCCGACGGCGCGCTCGGGGAGCTACAGGCGTTCGTCTTCGAGTCCGGCGGGCTCGAGGTGCTCGCCACGCTCGCGGGCGACGTGGTGCCGTCGGGCAGCCTCGCGTCGCTGGACCTGCACAGCGTGGTGCTGCCGCTCGAATCCGAGCACGCCGGCTGCACCAAAGACGACCTGCAACTGAAGTCGAAGCTCGCGTTCGACCTTTCGATGCGCGTGTGCGCGCTCGAGCTGCGACGCGAGTAGCGATCCCGCCCAACGGCGCTACGCTTGGCAGCGTGCTCGCGCTCGCGCGGGTCGTCGCTCCTCGCTCTCGTCTCTCGTGGAGAATTCGATGCGCACGCGGTTGCTTCCCCTGTCTCTCGCGCTCGGCGCGTTCCTGCTCGTGGCCGCGCTGGCTGCCTTCCAGTCCGCGCCCGCTCCGCGCTCCGGCTTCCTCGACGTGCTTCGAGTTGGCACGAGGCTCCAACTACAGCAGGACGGCGACGGGCTCGTCACGCTCAGGCTCTTCCCCGGTCTCGGCACCCACGAGGTGCTCGAGGTCGGCCCCGACTGGTTCAGCTGCAGCTTCGTGGGCAACGTCCCCGGAATGCCCGTGACGCGCATCCCCCAGACTGCGATCGGCAGCATCCAGAGCTACCCGCAGTCCACGAAATGAAGCGGCTGTCCGACGCTCGTTGCTGAGCGCCGGACGGCGGCGCGCGCCTGCGCGCGCGGCTAGCCGGCGAGTTCGGGCTCCCGGGCGGTGAGGTGGAACGAGCCGGCGCGCCAGTCGATGGTGGCGCGGGCTCCGGCGGCGAGCATGCCGCGCAGGATCGAGTCGGCGAGCAGGTTCTGAACGCGCTTTTGGATCACGCGCTTGAGCGGGCGGGCGCCGTACTCGGGGTCATAGCCCTCCTTGGCGAGCGCCTCCTTGGCGGCGCCGGTGAGCTCGAGGGAGATCTCCTGCTCGGCGAGATGCTTCTGGAGCCGTGCGAGCTGTACGTCCACGATCTCGCGGATGCGGTCAGGCTCGAGCGCTCTGTAGGTCAGGACCTCGTCGACGCGGTTGATGAACTCGGCCCGGAAGAAGTCGCGCAGCTGCGCGCTGTCGCGCAGGTTCGAGGTCATGAGGACCAGTGACTGCGTGAAGTCGACCGTGCGGCCCTGGCCGTC
>SXGT01726157.1_pt1 | contig 16248 bp, 15 predicted proteins | sample 3176221 | NCBI WGS metagenome assembly SXGT01 (sample SAMN11356862, study PRJNA531348) | freshwater metagenome | isolation source: freshwater sample F1-120 | place: China: Fuxian Lake, Yuxi | collected 2017-12-25 | reverse complement strand
GCACGCCGCCGAAGACGCAGTCCGCTCTCCTGGAGGCGATGGAGGAGCGGCAGGTCTCGGCGGACGGCGTCACCCGCAAGCTCCCCGTTCCCTTCATGGTCGCCGCCACCATGAACCCGATCGAGTACGAGGGCACGTACACGCTGCCCGAGGCCCAGCTCGACCGGTTCCTCATGAAGCTCACCCTCGACCTGCCCGAGCGCGATCACGAGGTCGAGGTGCTCCAGCGGCACGCGAGCGGGTTCAACCCGCGCGACCTCACCGCGGCCGGCGTGACCCCCGTGCTGGATGCGGCGCAGCTCGCCGCGGCGCAGGCCGCGGTCGCCACGGTCGGCTCGAGCGCCGATGTGCTCGCCTACGCGGTCGACCTCGCGCGGGCGACCCGGCAGAGCCCCTCCGTCAAGCTCGGGGTGAGCCCCCGAGGCGCGACCGCGCTTCTCGCGGCGTCGAAGGCGTGGGCGTGGCTCACGGGATTCGACGCGATCACCCCCGACCACGTCCAGGCGATGGCCCTGCCGGTGCTGCGTCACCGCATCCAGCTCCGCCCGGAGGCCGAGCTCGAGGGCGTCACGCCGGACACGATCCTGCGGTCGATCCTCCAGCAGGTCCAGGTTCCGATCTAGGGAATGGTTCGCGCGTAGTGGCAATCTCAGGGTGGTTCGTCCTCCTCGTGCTGGCGGGGGCGATTCCCGTCATCGCGACGGGCGACGGAGGCGTGCTCGCGCTGTGGATCCTCGGCTGCGCGATCCTCGGACTGCTCGACCTGCTCATCGCGGGCTCCCCCCGGCAGCTCGTCGTCTCGCGCGAGGTGCCCGGCCGAGTGCGCCTCGGGGAGGCCGCGGCATCCACCCTCCTCATCGCCAACGCCGGTCGCCGCACGGTTCGCGGCATCGCTCGCGACGGCTGGCCGCCCTCCGCGGGAGCCGCACCCTCCCGCCACCGCGTCTCGCTGCCCGCGGGTGAGCGACGCGCCTACACGACGGTGCTGACGCCGTTCCGGCGGGGCGAGCGGCGAGCGGCCTACGTGACTGTTCGTTCGTTCGGGCCGCTGCGGCTGTGGGCGCGCCAGGCGACCCTCGCGGCGCCGGCGGCGCTGCTGGTCCTGCCCCCGTTCAACTCGCGCAAGCACCTGCCCTCCCGCCTCGCCCGCCTGCGGGAGCTCGACGGCGCCACGAGCGTGATGGTGCGCGGCCAGGGGACCGAGTTCGACAGCCTCCGCGACTACGTGCGCGGCGACGACGTGCGCTCGATCGACTGGCGCGCGACCGCCCGGCGCACCGACCCCACCTCCACGACGGGTCGCCGGCTCGTCGTCCGCACGTGGCGGCCGGAGCGCGACCGTCGCGTCGTGATCGTCATCGACTCGGGACGCACCTCGGCCGCCCGCATCGACAACGAGCCTCGGATCGACACCGCGTTCGAGTCGGCGCTGCTCCTCGCCGCCCTCGCGTCCGGAGCGGGAGACCGCGTCGACGTGATCATCTTCGACCGACGGGTCCGGGGTCGCGTGCAGGGTGCGACCGGTGCCGAGCTGCTCTCGAGGTTGGTGACGACGATGGCCCCCGTCGAGCCGGAGCTCATCGACATGGACTGGGCGTCGGTTCCCGGCCTCGTGCGGTCGGTCACCTCGCACCAGGCGCTCGTGGTGCTCGCGACCACGATCGACGCGCCGGGTGCATCCCGGGGGCTCCTGTCGGTGCTCCCGCAGCTGTCCCGCAAGCACACCGTGGTCGTGTCGTCGGTGACGGACCCGACGGTGCTGGATGCCACGCTCGCCCGCACCACGCGCGACGAGGTGTTCCGGGCCGCGGCCGCCGAGCGCGCTCTCCTCGACCAGACGCGCGTGGCCGCCGCGATCCGCCAGCTCGGCGCGGACGTCGTCACCGGCGCCCCGCAGGACCTCCCGCCCGCGCTGGCCGACCGATACATCGCTCTCAAGGCGGCGGGGCGACTGTAGGGCGACCGCGCCCGTCGCTAGGCTCTGAGACGTTCCAGCCCTTCCACAGAAAGGTCTCAGGCCGTGGCCAAGACTGTCTCCAACGCCGACGTCGATGTCGACACCACCTCGTCACTCGCCCAGCGGGTGACCGCTGAGATGTTCGGAACGTTCCTGCTCGTCGGGGGCGTCATCGGCACCGCCCTCTTCTCCTCGCCCAACACCGGGTGGCTCGGCGTCGCGCTCGCCGTCGGACTCGCCGTCATCGGCGGCGCCTACGCGGTGGGGCACATCTCGGGCGGTCACTTCAACCCGGCCGTCACCCTCGGCGCCGCGGCATCCGGCCGGTTCGCCTGGCGCGACGTGCCCTACTACGTGCTCGCGCAGCTCATCGGTGGAGCGCTCGCGACGACGGTGCTCTTCATCGTCGCCTCCAACGGCCCCGCCGGGCTCATCGGCAGCCTCCAGGAGGGCGGGTTCGCCTCCAACGGCTTCGGCGAGCACTCCCCGGGCGGCTTCAGCCTCGTCGCCGTGATCGTCACCGAGGTCGTGCTCACCGCCGTCTTCCTCTACGTGATCCTCGGCGTCACCGACCGTCGCGCCGCGAGCGGCTTCGCTCCCCTCGCGATCGGCCTCACCCTCACCCTGCTGCACCTCATCGCCATCCCCGTCTCGAACGCGTCCTTCAACCCGGCGCGCTCGATCGCGACGGCGATCTACGGCGGCCCGGACGCGCTCATCCAGCTCTGGGTGTTCATCGTCGCGCCGATCGTGGGTGCGCTCATCGCCGGATTCACCTACGGCGCGCTCTTCGACAAGAAGAGCACCAAGTAGTTCGACGGACTACGTGCGGGGTGCCCGGGACACGCTCCCGGCACCCCGCACTGTCTTTAGGAGCCGACGACCGCGAGGGCGTCGATCTCGACGAGCATCCCCTCGAGCGGGAGGCCGACCATCAGGGTCGTGCGAGCCGGGCGCGCACCCGTCACGTTCTCCGCGATGAACTTCTCGAAGGCGGCGTTCATGAGCGGGAAGTCGGCGCGGTCGCTGAGGTAGACGCGCACCATGATGACGTCAGAGAAGCTCGCTCCGCCCGCCTCGAGGATCCCCTTGACGATCTCGAGCGTCGCCGTCACCTGGGCGCTGACGTCTCCGAGGTGGATCACCTCGCCCGTCTCCGGGTTCAGCGAGCCGCAGCCCGAGACCTGGAGGAACGGCCCCGACTTCACCCCCTGGGAGAAGCTCGAGAGCGGGGCGGGTGCGAGCGGCGTGGAGATTTCAGTCGTCATTGTTGGTCCTCTCAGGGGGATGCCCGGCGGGGTCGCCGGGACGTTCTGCTCCGTGGCGGATGCTCGCCACGAGGCTCGCGCCGGGCTCGTACTGCCGCACGTTGCCCTTCGCCGACTCGGCGGTGAACCCGTCCGCCTCGGCGGTGGCGGGCAGCGCGAATCCGAATGCGTCGTCGTCGGCCGACCTGCGCAGCCATCGGACGGTGTGCGTGAGGTCGCCGTCGCGGTAGGACACCACATCGACCTCGCCCGCGGGGTGCACCTGCCGGGTCGTCGCCCACCCGTCGACGCGCGCCGACGGGATCGTCTGCACGAGTTCCGGCTCGATTCGCGTGCCGGGAGCGAGGAGGTCGGCGAGGGAGAGCTCTCCCGCGTCGAACTCGGCGCGCGACACCACGCGGGTCTCGCCGGCGCGCGTGAGTGCGAAGTCGGCTCGCGTCGTCGGGTGCGCGCCGGGAAGCAGCTCGTCGACGACGCGACCCCCGACGGCAGGACGCATGTTGATGTGGGCGAGGTACATGAGCGCCCGCGGCTCCGCGCTGAGGTTGGTGATCCGTGCGGTGGACTCCATGATCGAGTCATCCCGGTCCAGGAGCAACGACAGGTCCGCGCGGAAGTACGGGCCGAACGAGACCCGCCGGGTGACGCTGCCCACGAGGCGCAGGGTCCCCGCGGCCGAGTCGATCTCCAGCTCGCACCCGGTGAGCCTCGCGTTCGGGAGTTCGCCGTGCAGGGGATGCTCGTCCCCCGGCCCCGGGTTGCCCATCGCGCTGCCGCCGCAGTGGATGAAATAGGCGCCGTTGTTCTCGAGGTAGCGATCGGTGTCGACAGGCTCGTCGAAGGTCGAGCGCATCGTCAGCTCACGGCCGCCGGCCGCGGCACGCCAGATCTGCTGCCCGGTGAAGGGCAGGACGACGAGTTCGAGCGCCGCCGTCTCGATCGCGAGCGCCTCGATGCCGGACTCGTACCGGAAGGACTCGACGTGGAACCCGTCGCCCTCGGCCACGACCCGGCGGGCGCCCCAGTGCGCCGGGTCCAGGGGGATCCGAACCGTCATGACCGCCTCCCGAGGTCGTTGGGCCCGACGGAGTAGCCCATTCGGCGGAGCAGGGCGACGGACCGCTCGCTCGCGCGGCGCAGGAGCGCCTCCTCATCGAGGTGGGGAAACGACCCGTTGCGGAGCACCACCCGGCCGTCGACGATCACCGTGTCGACCGTCGAGGAGCCGGCCGAGTAGATGAGGTTGCGCATCGGGTCGGTGAGGGGCAGCAGCTCCGGCCGCTTCAGCGAGTGGATGACCAGGTCGGCGCGCTTGCCGACCTCGAGCGAGCCGACGCGATCGTCGAGACCTGCGGCCCGGGCTCCGCCGCGCGTGGCCATCTCGAGGCCGTCCTCGGCGGTCAGGTAGGTGCGATCGCGGTGCGCCTCCCGCGCGGTCAGGACGGCGAGGGACGCCTGCCGGAAGAGGTCGAGGCTGTTCGACCAGTTCGGCGAGTCCGACCCGAGCGCGACCGCGCCGCCCGCGCGATGGAGCTCCGCGTGCCGGCCGTCGATCGTGGACCCGTGCCCCCACATCATCGACGCCGCGGGAGCCCAGGCGACCGAGGCCCCCGAGTCCACGAGCGCGGCGAACTCGACGTCGGTCAGGTGATTGACGTGGGCCATCGTCGTCCGGGAGTCGACGATGCCGAGGTCGCGGAGGGCGGCGATGGGGTGGGCGCCGAGTCGATCGTGGTCGGCAGCGGTGTCGCCCGGGCTGTACGACTGGTGGAAATTGAGTACGACGCGCGCCGCGGTCGCGACGCGCTTGGCCTCGAGCATGAGGTCGGTCGACGCGGTGCCGAGGCCGAGCACCGCGACGTGACCGGTGACGAGCGAATCGGGGGTCGCGTTGCGAACCAGAATGCGGCCGAGCCGCGACCTGACGGACTCGCGGTCGCTCGCGGCCCTCGGGATCATCGAGGTGTTGCGCTCGGGGTGCTCGTTCTTTCCCATCGCGAGACCCTCGGGGTCATCCCAGATGAACGAGTCGGCGAGCACCGCACGGATTCCGACGAGTTCCGCAGCGTCCGCGGCCGACTCGACCTCGAGCACGGTGCCCGGCTCCAGGAACGCCGTCGTGCCGTGACGGATCATCTCGAGGGCGGCGAGGACCGCGGAGGCGTGCTCGTCCTCGTCGTCCACGGCGCGGTAGAAGTGGCCCTCGAACTCGCGGAAGGCGTCCTCCTCCCGCAACTGGTCGGGGAGCGCCCCGCGGAACAGCTGGTAGGAGCAGTGCAGGTGCGCCTCGACGAGCCCGGGATGCACGGGCGCGCCCCCGGCGTCGATCTCGGCGGATGCCGCCCACCGGGCGACGACGTCGGCGTCGGGCCCGATGTCGACGATGACGCCGTCCCGCACGGCGACGGCGCCGTCGGGGATGATGCGGCGCTCGTCGTCCATCGTGATGAGGTGGGCGTGCCGCACGATGAGGTTCGCGTCAGTGGACATCGATGGTCGCTCCCGCCTGCTCCAGTGATCGCCGTACCGCGTCCGCGACCTCGACGGCGCGCGCCGCATCCGCCACGACCAGTCGCGGGGAGGGCGTGCCGGTCCGGGCGTGCGCGATGAAGTGCGAGAGCTCGGCCTCGAGCGCGTCGTCGTACACGCCCGCGTCCGCGGCCCCGAGGCTGATCGATGCGCTGCGCCCGTCCGCCGCGGTGACGGTCGCGTCGTCGCGCTGGTCGGCGTCGTCGCCGTCCCAGCGGGCGTGGACGAACCATCGCGATCCATCGGTCATGGTGAGCTGCGCGTCGCAGGAGACCCACCGGCCGTCGACGCCGCGGGCGCCCTCGGCCGAGACGGTCGCCACGGGCGCGTCGGCCAGCCAGGGGGCGGCGTCGAGGTCGTGGATCATGGTGAGCCCGACGACGTCGTCGCTCGGATGCCGGGCCGCGTGCGCCGCGGAGCGAACCCGGCCGAGGCTCCCGCCGTCGAGCGCGCCCCACCCCCGGATGCGACGCTCGAGCTCCACATAGGGCTGTGCGAACCGGAGAACGTGGCCGACCATGACCGCCCGACCCTCCGCGAGCGCGGCGAGGGATCGGGCGGCGGGTCCGCTCGACGCGAGCGGCTTCTCGACGAGCACCGCCGCACCGCGTGCGATGAGGTCCGGCACCAGGGACCCGCGGGAGCCCACGGGCACGACCACGGACACCGCCGCCGGGGGCTCCCCCTCCGTCGCCCCGAACTCCTCGGCGAGGGTGCGGGCCCGGTCGGGGTCCACGTCCTCGATCGACACGAGCCGGGCATCCGGGATTCGCGAGTAGGCGCGAGCGTGCTCCCGCCCGAAGGCTCCCGCGCCGATGACGCCCACCCGAAGGCTCACGGCTCGGCCCGATCGAAGGCGCGGACGAGGTCGCGGATGACGCGGGCCGCCGTCTCCACGTCGGCCAGGTCGACCCACTCGTCGTCCCCGTGCGCGGTGCGGATCGAGCCCGGCCCGAACACGATCGTCGGCACTCCCGCCCGGGCGAGCTTGCTGCCATCGGTCCCGTAGGGTACGCGGACGACCCCCACCGGCAGCTGGTGGAGGCCGGCCGCGGTCTGTGCGGCGACGACGACGTCGCTCGAGGCGTTCGTGCTCATGCCGCCGTCGGTGAGCAGGACCCGGTCGATCCTCGCGTCGACTCCGGGGATCGCGGCCAGGAGTGCCTCGATCTCGGCGAGGACCTCGTTGGGATGCTCGGCCGGCCTGATGCGCAGGTCCAGCCCGATGCGGCAGGAGTCGGGGATCACGTTGATCGCGGTGCCGCCGGAGACGGTCGTGACGGCGAGGATGCGGGGCGGCGACCCGGGGGCGGCCGCGGTGCTGTCCTCCGTCCAGCGAGTGAGCACGCGGACGACCTCCAGGGCGTCGAGGATCGCGTTGTTCCCCTCCTCGGGTCGGGACGAGTGGGCTGCGACGCCCGCGACCACGAGTTCGATCCGAACGACGCCGTTGTGCTCGGTGACGATCCGCAGGTCGGTCGGCTCGAGCACGACGGCCGCGTCCGGCAGCTCCCCGTCGGCGATGAACGCGCTGATGCCTCGGAAGACGTACTCCTCGTCGATCGCCCCGAGGAAGACGACGTCGGTGTGCTCGGGCGGAGCGGCGACCAGCTCGGCGAGCGCCAGGAGGGTCGCCGCGATCGCACCCTTGGCGTCGCATGCGCCCCGACCCGAGAGCCTGCCGTCGACGACTGAGGCCACCGTTCCGGCGCCGGGCGGCATGAGCCCGACGGTGTCGAGGTGGCCCTCGATGAGGATCGTCCGTCGCGGGCTCCGGGAGCGGAGCCGGAGCTGGATGTTGCGCCGCCCGTCGACCACGTCGCGCTCGTGCGACTCGAGGCCGAGCGCCCTGCCCCACTCCACGATCGCGTCGCCGATCTCGTTCTCGCCCGGGGAGGCCGGGTCGTAGGCCGGGTTGACCGACGGGATCGCGACGAGCGCCGAGAGCAGGTCGCGGGCCGAGCCCGGCCGGAGCTCCGTGGGAAGGGTCATGTCGCCGCCCGGTACGCCTCGAGGGCGGCGTCGATGTCCTCGACGGAGTTGAACGCGTGCACGGAGAACCGGACGCGCCCGTCGCCGCCCCACACTCGAACCCCGGATTCGAGCATCCGCGCCGCTACCGCCTCGCCCTCCTCGGCGACGACGCTGATGTTGGTGCTGCGCTGGGCGGGCTCGATCGGAGACAGCAGGCGCGCCCCGAGTGCGATCAGTCCGTCGATGAGCCGGGTGGTGAGGGCCATGACATAAGCCTCCGCCTGAGTCCGGTCGTTCGCGAGCAGCATCGACAGCGACTCGCTCAGCACGTAGGCGCCGAGGAAGCTCGGGAAGCCCAGTTCGAGGCGACGGGCATCCCGCCGGAAGTGCACGGTCTCCAGGCGGTCCGGGGTGAAGACGTCCTCGACAGACCGCCAGCCCGCGGCGTCCGCAGGGAAGGCGGCGGGGTTGGTGAGGTGGACGATGCCGAGGCCGTGCGGCCCGAGCACCCACTTGTAGGAGCTCGCGACAATCGCGTCCGCCGAGCTCGCATCCACGGGCAGCACGCCGAGGGACTGGGTCACGTCGAGGATGAACGCCGCCCCCACTCGCGCGGCGATCGAGTGGACGGCGGCCGCGTCGATCCGTGCGCCGCTCACGTAGCTCGTGTGGCTCGAGACCACCAGCCGCGTGCGCGAGTCGACCACGGGCTCGAAGTCGGAGGCGGCGAGGTGCCCCTCCCGCGATCGCGCGAACCTGACCTCCACTCCGCGATCGCGCAGCATCAGGAGCGACTGCACGCCGGACGGGAACTCGAGGTCGCTCGTCACGACGTTGTCCCCCGCTTGCAGGGGAACCGCGCCGACGAGCCGGTTGATCGCGTCGGAGGCGTTGCCGAGGAAGGCCACCGCGCTCGGCGAGCCGCCCATGAGGCGGGAGACCTGCTCCCTGGTCCCGTCGAGGACGGCCTCGCTGCGCCGTCGCCCCTCGTCCCCGGCCGACTTGTCGTCGAGGTAGCGCAGCACCGCGGCCTGGTGCGCGACGAGCGCGGGGCCCTCCGCGCCGGAGTAGAGGTGCACGACGTCGTGCACGCCGAGGAGGTGCTCGCGGTAGAACGGCCCGGAGGCGAGGTGGGTCATACGGGTGCTCCGAGGTAGTGGGTGAACAGCCGGTCGGCGTTGCCGAAGTAGATGGACTCGCTCTCCGCGGGGCTCGACCCCGTCGGCAGCACGCACTCGACGGCCTCCTCCAGGGTGACGTGCTCGAGGCAGGGCGAGAAGTCCGACCCCCACGTCAGGGCGTCGACGCCGAAGCGGTCGGCGACGAGGTCGACGAGGCCCTGGACGTCGGGATGGGGATACCCCACGAGGCTCGCCGCGTACTGCCCGGAGAGCTTCACCGAGACGTTGGGGCTCCCCGCGAGCGCGAGCAGCGGGGCCAGGGCGGCCTCGGCGGCAGAGCGCGAGCCGGTCGGCCCCGGCAGGCCGAGGTGCGACACGAGGAACCATGTCCGGTCGTGTTCCCGGATGCTCGCCGCGAGCACCGCGAGCGCGTCGGGCCGGGCGTTCAGGGAGACCACCGCGGGAGGCTCGGCCGCCGCCAGGGCGTCCCCGAGCCACCGCCCGTCATCGCTCGTCGACACGTAGGCGGAGACGGCCCGCCGCGCTGGCAGGGGGTGCCCCACCGCGGCGAAGCCGAGCGGCACCAGCCACTCGCGCGAGGCGGCCAGGCCATCGAGGTAGGCCGAGTTGCCGCGATAGCGGTCGGGCTCCTCGTAGCCGACGACGAGCGAGCGTTCGATTCCGAACTCCGCGCGGTAGCGCTCGTAGACCGAGAGCTCGTCGCCCGTGCCCTTCAGGAGGATCCCCGTTCGTCCGTGGAATCCGTGCTCGAAGAGGTGGCAGTGCGTGTCGAACAAGCGTCCAGGGATCACGTGTCGAGCCCCGGGTAGAACGTCAGGGCGGGCCACGGCACGCCCGTGCCGCTGAATCGCGCGCCCGCCTCGACCCACCGCGACTCGAAGTCCGCGCTGCCGTCGTCCTCGATGATGTCCAGCCGGGTGCCGGGCGACTGCACTCCCATGGTGCCGTCGTCGAGGCACTCCTGCCAGAGGTGGTTGATGGACGCGTAGTCCCGGGTGGCCCCATCGGGCCGGCGGAACACGAGGACGGTGCGCGGCAGCACGACGGCGAAGTCGTCGTCCACCCGATACCGTTCGACGGCCTCCTCGTCGATCGTGAAGCCGAGACCGGGTGCCGTCGGGATCGCGAGCAGCCCGAGGGTGGGGTCCATCGACTCCATGACGAGCGTCGACTCGAAGACGTTGAACCCGGTGACGGAGGGCCACCGCGCGTGCGTGAGCACGGCGCTCAGCTGCAGGGCGAAGCTCGTCGTGATGCCCGTGCCGACGATCTGCAGCCAGAACTCCTTGTTGAACGCCGCGCACGTCGCGCCCATGTGCAGGAAGCGGGAGATACCGCCCGTGTCGACGACGAAGCCGTCGAGGGCGTTCTCGATCATCCACGTCGGGAAGAGCGCCGCGTCGTAGTGCTCGACGAGCGGGGTCGTGAAGCGCGAACGCAGGTCCTTCTGGTCGACGACCTGCGCGCGACCGACGACCCCCTCGAAGTAGTGGACGCGCGGATTCGAATCGAGCCGTTCGAGCACCGGGCGCGCGCCCGCCGAGCTCAGCAGCAGCGAGTTCCAGTCGATGCCGAACGAGTAGTCGTCGGGCGTCGCGGCGGAGGCCTGCGCCACCTGGTCGTCGACGTCGAACCACGGGCGGGCCTTGAATTTGTGTGCGCGGAAGCCCCGGCTCGCCGCCTCCTCCGCCTCCGCGGCGAGAACCTCGGGGGGCATCTTCGTGCTCCACCACGCGAGCGGCATCGCCTGGCGCACCTGGGGCAGGCCGAGCAGCCGGTGGGCGGGCACGCCGAGGGCCTTGCCCGCGGCATCCAGGAGGGCCATCTGCAGGCCCGCCCCGAGCGAGTCGTCCCACAGGTGGTCGAACAGCGCCTTGCCCGTCACCCGCGCGACCGCCGCATCATCGACGAGCTTCCAGGTGTACGTGAGCGGAGTCTCGCCCCACCCGATGACGCCGGTGTTCGTCGTCACCTTGCACAGCTCGATGTGGCCCCACGTGCCGACGAGCACGTTGTTCCACGGTCGACTGCGCTGCGTGAACGGAACGTGCACGCGGATGCGCTCCACCGAGGCGATCGTGAGGGGTGTCGTCATCGACGGTCTCCTGTCTGCTGCGCGGCGTCGAGCCGCGCGATCTGGCTGATCATTGCGTCGGCGATGCGGGATGCGATCGCCTCGAGGTCCGCCGCTCCCGCCTCCGCGTTCGCGCCGGACGCGTTGTCCGTGACTCCGTCGCTGGCGAGCCACGCCTCGGGCCGCACGTCGTGCACGCCCGGGACGACGCTCGTCGCGAGCGGGTACTCCTCGAGCGGCTCGGCCGGAAGGGCCCCCACGAGGTCGGGTCGCAGCGCGAGCATGGCCGCGGTCTCGAAGCCTCCCGCGTGCCCGGGCGTGGGGAACGGATGCCCGATCCCCTCCCCCGCGAGCATCCAGTACGACAGCCCCGCCGCCGACTGCCCGGGCAGCGCGACGACCGCGAGCCGCTCGACGGCCACGCGCATCGCCGCGTCGTTGCCCCCGTGGCCGTTCACGAAGAGCACCCGTCGGAAGCCCTGCGTCCGCAGGGCGGTCACGAGATCCACGAGCACGCGGATGAACGTCTCCGAGCCCACCGTGAGCGTGCCGCCGAACGGCACGTGGTGACCCGAGATCCCCACCCGGATCGTCGGGGCGAGGAGGATGTCGGCGCGCTCGCCCGCGAGCGCCCCGGCCCGCTCGGAGAGGTGCGTGATGATCGCCGCATCCGTCATGACCGGGAGGGGGTCGCCGTGCTGCTCGGTCGCGCCGAGCGGCACGACCACGAGGTCACCGGTGCGCTCGCGCAGCTGGACGCGAGTGAGTTCGTCGAATCGTCTCAGGCTCACCGGAACGTGCCTCCCATCGAGACTCCCCTGCTGATGGTCTTGTTGAAGACGAAGTACACGATCAGCACGGGCACGGTCGCGAGGCTGAGTCCCGCGAAGATCGGGCCGAGGTCGCTCATGAAGCTCGACTGGAAGGTCAGGACCCCGACGGGGATCGTCTGGTTGGCCGCCCTCTGCAGCAGCACGATCGCCACCTGGGTCTCGCCCCAGACCCAGATCAGGTTGAGCAGCGAGACGGCCAGCAGCGACGGCTTCGAGAGCGGAACGACGATCGTGAAGAAGGTCCGAACGTGCCCGAGCCCGTCGAGAGCGGAGGCCTCGCGGAGCTCCGCGGGGAAGTCCACGAAGAACGCGTGCAGGATCAGGATCGTCATCGGCAGGCACAGGCCCGCGTAGAGCACGCCGACCGCCACCGGGCTGTTGATGAAGCCCCACGCGTTGAACATCTGGAAGAACGGGATGATCAGCGCGATCGTCGGCACGATGGTCGCGATCAGCGGAACCATGAGCACCCTCGAGCGCCAGTGGGCCGGGAGGAGGGAGATGAAGTACGCCGCGAGCGCCCCGAAGACGGCCGCGATGACGACCGCGACGGACACCACGAGAATCGAGTTGAGGAAGTAGTTCGAGAAGCCCGTTCCTCCGGGAGGACCGTTCCAGGCGCGCAGGAAGTTCTCCGGAACCCAGTTGCCGACGAGGCCGAGGGGGTTGCGGTAGATGTCGGTCATCGACCGGAACGACAGGAGCAGGATGAAGAAGAACGGCAGGATGACGATCGCCGAGATGCCGAGCTTCAGGGCGAACCAGGCGCCCGCGGATGCACGTGCGGTCTTCATTCGCCGGCCGCCCTCGATGCCGAGCGGCGGAGGGTGAGCGCCCCGAGTGCGATGAGCAGGACGCTCGAGATCACGCCCATGGCCGCCGCCGTGCCGAAGTCGCCATTCTTGAAGCCCTCCTGGTAGAGCAGCACGGGCAGGATCGTCGTCGATCCGGCGGGCCCGCCCTTGGTCATCGCCCACACGAGGGTGAACGCGTTGAAGTTCCAGATGAGTTGCAGCGCGACGACCATCGTCAGCACCGGCCGGATGAGCGGGAGCGTGAAGTACCAGAACTGGTGCCAGTCCCCCGCGCCGTCGATCCGGGCGGCTTCGTACACCTCGACGGGAACCCGGTCGATCGCACCGGCGAGGAGAAGGAAGGGGAAGGCGGTGCTCGTCCAGGCGGCGACCCCGACGATCACCCACAGGGCGGTGTCGGGCGAGGCGAGCCACGCGTGGTCGCTGCCGAGACCGAGGAAGCCCAGGAGCGCATTGATCACTCCGGACTGCGGCTGGACCGAGATCGACCAGAACACGGCGGCCGCGGTGCCGGGGACGATGGCCGGGAGGAACCACATCGCCCGGAACGTGGAGTCGTACTTCTGGCCCCGCGTCGCGGCCACCGCGAGCAGGAGCGCGGAGGCGACGATGCAGATCGTCGCCGCGAGCGCGAAGACGACCGTGTTGCGGAGGGCGTCCCAGAACGCCTTGCTGCTGAGGACGTCCTGGTAGTTCTCGAGTCCGACCCAGTCCATCGGGCCGAACCCCCTCCAGTCGGACAGGGAGAGCTGGATCGTCTGGACGATCGGGTAGGCGAACACTCCTCCGAGGAGGAGCAGCGCCGGGAGCGCGGCAAGCAGGACGAGGCGGACCCGCACCTGCATTCCCGCGCCCCCGGACACCCGGCGTGACAGTGCGGTCATGCCCGACCGTTCGTCACGCCGACGAGCAGCGACAGGGTGTCAGCCGCCATTGCGGATCTCCTCGAGCAGTGCATCCAGCTCGATGCCGATCTCCTCCGACGTGATCTCGCCGAGCAGCAGTCGCTGGATGAGCGGATCCGTCGTACCGAGCTTGGCCGGCACGAGGGATGCCCAGCCCGCGACGTTGCCGTACTGCGACTCGAACTCCAGCAGCTCCCGCACGGACTCGGGCGCCGTGGCGATCGCCGCCTCGTCGACGGCGATGCCGGGGAATGCTCCCCCGGTCGCGTCGATGGCAGCGATCTGCATCTCGTCGGACATGAGCAGCACCAGGAACTCCTTGGCGAGGTCGGGGTGCTTGGCGTTCACGGGGATCTCGAGCAGGTTGCCGGCGTAGAAGTTCGGAAGCGTGACATCCGAGTTGATGGGCGGAAGGAACAGGAAGCCCATGTCGACGTCCGAGTCCTTGCCCGCGACACCGGCGGGCGTCTGGTTGTGCCCCATCATCATTCCGGCCTGGCCCGCGGCGAAGAGCGCCAGACCCGCGTCCTGGTCCATGCCCAGCACGCCGTCCTGGAACGTGTTCGAGTCGTACATCTCCTTGATGCGCTCGAGCGACGCGGTGAACGCCGGGTCCGTGTACGACGTGGTGACCTCGACCTCGGGGTCGAAGCTCGTCACGAAGTTCGTGAGCTCGTCCGGCGTCGCGGCCGTGGCCAGGAGGTTGTCGAGGATCCACGTGAGGTGGTAGTTGGAGCTGCCGCCGATCGACAGCGGCTGGTAGCCGCCGGCTCGCAGCTTGGCGACCATGTCGGCGAGGTTGTCCATCGTGCCGATCTGGTGGTCCTCTGGCACCTCGATTCCGACCTCCTCGAAGATCGCCTTGTTGTACCAGGCGATGCCGTAGAGCACCTTGCTGAAGAGGACGCCGACGGGCTCGCCTCCGGGGCGGATCGCGTCGGCGAGGGACTGGCCGTAGCGCGCCTCGAGGTCGGCCTCCTCCCAGACGTCGTCGAGGGGAAGGAACTGGTCGGCCGCGAGCATCTCGGTGAACACGGTCGTGTTGAAGGGAGCACTCGCGATGTCGGGAGCATCCGCGGACGTGAGCACCTGCAGGTTCGTGGTGCTCTGCTGGTCGGGGGTGAGCACCTGGAACTCGACGGTGACGCCGGGGTGGTCGGCCTCGAACTGGTCGGCGACCAGCTCGAATCCGGGGAGCGCGTAGGAGTCGGTCTGCACGGTGAGGGTGATCTCCTCGGAGTCACCGCCGCCCGCTGCGCAGCCGCCCAGTACCAGGGCGATCGGAAGCGTCAGGGCAATGCCGACGCGGGGAGCTGTTGCTTTCATCGATCCTCATCTTTCAGGTCAGTGATGCAATACGGAACCGGTCCGGGGCGTGCCTCTTTCACCATGAGTGATGGTCAAAGACCCTTTTGGTGCTGATGTTCACGACAGCAAACCGCACAGAACCCGGGAATGTCAAGAACTTCTTGCGGAGAAAGTAAGCTGCAAAATGTTTGACGCTGCTTACGCGGACCGAGTATCGTGCTCGTAACCGCCCACGGGGAAGAAAGACGGGACACGAATGAACGGTCACGACTGGCGCGACCTCGAACACGTACTCGGCACCATCACCGCGCTCATCAACACGGGCGCCCCCGCGTCGGACGCGGAGGAGCTGGAGACGGCCGACGATCTGCGCGCATTCGTCCGGGAGCGCGTGATCACCGAGGTCGAAGAGCCGACCGCGAAGGACCTCGAGCCGGTCCAGCACGCCCGCGCCCAGCTTCGAGCCGTCTTCGTCGCGCCGGATGACGCATCCCGCACCGACATCGTCAACCGGCTCCTCGCCTCGGCGCGCATCACCCCCCGGCTCTCCGACCACGACGGGCTGGGGCTGCACCTGCACTACTTCCCGCCGTTCGCCACCCTCGAGGAGCACCTCGTCGCGGACTGCGCCATGGCCCTCGCCGTCATGCTGACCTCGGGCGAGGGCGAGCGGCTTCGCGTGTGCCGCGCCCCGGACTGCTCGCGGGTCATGGTCGACTACTCCAAGAACCGCTCCCGCACCTTCTGCGACAGCGGGCGCTGCGGCAACCGGGTCAACGCCGCCGCGTATCGGGAACGGCAGCGAGTCACGGCGGGTCAGTGACGAACCCGTTTCTCGGCCTCCCCCGAGTGCTCAACGCCGGTGGGGCCCAGTCCCGGCTGGGCGGCTCGACGCTGTCGCCGGGGGTGCGCGCGGCGATGAGCGAAGCATCCACGGCCTATGTCGACATCGAGGCCCTCCACGACGCGGTGGGGCGACGACTGGCCGAACTGACCTCGAACGAGGCCGCGTGGGTGAGCGCCGGCAGCGCCGCCGCGATCATGGTCGCCGTCGCCGCGTGCATCGCGGGAGACGACCCCCCGCGAGCCGCGGCGCTCCCCCGCGCGGGCGAGCGGCGCCCCGTCGCGGTGTGGCGGGGGCACCTCGAGGGCGAGCTCGCGGGCGCCGACTCCGTGCACGCCAACGGCTATCTCAACAGCATCGCGGCCGGCGGGGGCGTCGTCCGGGTCATGGACGAGGCCGACGGGGTCGAGGCGACGGATGCCGCGGTCCGCGGGTTCCCCGGCATGTACCCGAACCCCGACGAGGACGCCCTCCTCCGCGCCGTCGTGGCGGCGGCGCGCCCCCACGGGGTTCAGGTGATCGTCGACGGCGCCGACCAGGTCCCCCCTCGAGCACGGCGCTGGACCTACACCGGCGAGCTCGGCGCGGATCTCGCGATC
>SXGT01291868.1_pt1 | contig 16248 bp, 10 predicted proteins | sample 3176221 | NCBI WGS metagenome assembly SXGT01 (sample SAMN11356862, study PRJNA531348) | freshwater metagenome | isolation source: freshwater sample F1-120 | place: China: Fuxian Lake, Yuxi | collected 2017-12-25 | reverse complement strand
GACTTGCAGACACGCATCACACTTAGCCTCGGTCGCCTTGGTGTCATCGAACAAGTCATTCCTCGTACGGCTGCTCAAGATCAGTCCGCCTACACAGCGCGGCTCAACGAGGCTCGCACTGCTGCTACGACCCACGACACAACGCTTAGCAAAGCCATGTCTGTCATGGCCGCCGGCGGTTATCGCACCGCCTTCGAACTTCTCGCCACTGTCGAAGCCGACGTCGAGCTCTCCGAAGACATTATCACTGAACTCGAAATCGATATCAGTACGGCCGCAACGGTTCAGATAGAAGGCTGAAGGTCGAAATTCGAAACTCGAAGGAAGGTAGAAATCTGAAGGCTTGAAATCTCCGTTCCTCCCACAGAGCATCCATGTGTTGGCACAACGAGTGTTGTGCCACATCACGGGGGCTTTCCCCAAAGCTTATTGCGTGACTTGAGTCGAAAGGTCGAGGCCGTCAGGCCGCTCAAGCACCTTAGATACTAATTTCCGTCGGGGCTCCGGTATTAGAGCCTCACCCCAATTTCTTATGAACGACTCCCTCAACATGGGAAAGAAAGCGTTCTCGAGCGCAGTTGCAGCGGCCACCATTCTTTGGTCGGTCGGTGTTTCTTCGTTCGTGGCTCCTCTCACAGCACGTGCAGCTTCGGCTGGTGATGTGATCAAGGGCGAAACCCTTTCCACCGTGTATTACTACGGCGGCGATGGTTCCCGCTACGCTTTCCCTAACGAGAAGACCTATTTTGCTTGGTACTCTGATTTCTCCGACGTGGTTGAAATGACCGACAGTGAACTTGCAGCAATTCCGCTCGCAGGAAACATTGTGTACCGCCCAGGATCCCGCTGGATTAAAATCCAGAGCGACCCAAAGACCTACGCCGTGACCCCAGAAGGTCAACTGCGCTGGATTGAAACGGAAGAAGTCGCTACCGACCTCGCCGGTTCAGACTGGAACACATTCATTGACGACGTTCCGGATGTGTTCTTCGTCGACTACTCGGTTGGAACTTCCCTCACAGACGCTTCGGACGCCTACAACGGCGCTCTTGTGTCCATGGATGGAGTAACCTACCTTGTTTGGGACGGTGAAATGCTTGAAGTTTCCGACGCTGGATTCTCAGCAAACTGGTTCCAGACACGCAACCTTCTCGACGGCGCTGGTTTCGACCTCGCTGGTCTTGATGCAGGAAGCGACCTTACCTCTGAGGACTCCGCTTTGGTGGATGCAGCTCAGATGGGTGGTGTAGACGAAGTTTCTGGTGGCCTCTCGGTCTCCCTTGCTTCCGACACCCCAGCTTCCGCAACCATTCCAAGTGGAGCAGCTTCGGTTGCTTTCACAAAAATCAAGCTCACAGCGAACTCTGGAACAGCTGATGTTTCCCAGATTCTCTTCAAGCTTGGTGGAATCGGTGACGTAGCAAACGTTTCTGATGCCTACCTCTACGAAGGTTCGATGCGCCTCACAGATGCTCGCTCGGTGAACTCTTCGACCCGTATGGTCACGTTCTCCGGTCTCGACATCTCGCTTGATTCTGGTGACTCGACCTACGTAACGGTTCGCGCTGACATGGCAGCTGATTTGGATGGTGGAGACACTGCTTCCTTCGGCATTGTTGATGACAGCGATGTTACCTCTTCCGCAACGGTTTCTGGTGATTTCCCAGTTTCTGGAAACACCATGACCTTCTCGGCAACAGATGCTGGAACCATTACGGTTACAGCAGGAACCGATCCATCCGACCCAACGCTTGGAGAAGAAGCAGCAGAAATTGCTGAATTCGACCTCGATGCAGACGGCGAAGATGCTTCTGTGGAAGAAATCACCGTCAACGTTGACGATGCTGCCGACCACGACAACTACGAACTCTGGAACGGTTCCGACTTGCTTGCAAGTGGAGATGTTTCTGGAGACCTCGTAACATTCCTTCTTACCGATCCTCTTGAAATCGAAGAGGGCGACCAGGAAACCCTTACGGTTTCTGCAGACATCGGTGGAGAAGCAGCTGACGACATCACAACCACCATCGAAGAAGAAGCAGACATCGTTGCCATCGGCGGCGACTACGGCTTCAACCTCTCGGTGGACATCGACGCTTACGACACGGCTGCAGAAGGTTCTGTGGTGACGATCGAAGGCGGTGAACTCACATTCGCTTTCAATGGTCCTTCTTCGGAAGACATTGTGATCGACGGCGATGACGTTGTTCTCATGGAGTTCTCCATTACTTCTGCCAACTGGACAGAAATTATGGAACTCGTTGTAAACTTCGCTTCCCCAACAGGTGATGCTGGTCTCGATGACGCTGATGGTTTGCTTCTTGCAGACGATGCAGCTGCTCTCGAAGACCTCGCCATCCGTGAAGAAGACGGATCTGTCTGGATGGGTTCGGAAGAACTCGACGAGGCAGGTGACGACGAAGAACAGGTCATTACGTTCGACGACAACCAGATCCTTGAAGCTGGTGAGTCTGTCGACCTCATGATCACCGCCGACGTATCTGGTGATGCAGAGGCTGCAGAAGAGTTCACGGTCGAACTCGACATGAGTCTCATTGATGCAGAAGATGCCAATGGTGATTCTCTCGAGGTAACCGACATTGTTCCATCTGCGGACATTCTCGGTAACGTGTTCACAGTAACGGATTCTAGCCTTACCTTGACTCTCTCAACACCTCCGTCCACAGGGACGTACGTGAAGGGTGCGTCTGATGTTTCTGTGCTCGGTCTCTCGTTTGAGGCTGGAGATGCTGAAGATGTGATGGTCAATGAATTGATCGTTACGGTAGAAGGTGACGATGACGGTGCGTTTACCAACGACGTCGATGACATCGTTGTAGACGACTACGTTTCTTCCTGCTCCGCATACGACAACGAGTCGGGTGCGCTCATCGACGGTCCAATTTCTCCAGAGGACAACCTCCTCACCTTCGAGAACATGGACTGGACGATTGAAGCTGGTGAAACCGCCAAGCTTATCGTGAAGTGTGACTTCTCTAACCAGAATGACAGCAACGATGCAGACGACTACGTCTTCTACGTCGAAGCTACTGGTGATGCAGAAGATGACGCAACACAGGTGGATGCAGAAGACGAAGATGGTGACGACGTCTCCATTGACTCCCTTACGGAAGCTAATGGAAACGACCCAGACGGTGCAGAAACCGTTATCATCAACGTCAATGCAGAAGGAACCATGGCAGTCACTGCTTCTGGTTCTACACCAAACGATTCCATCATCCTTGGAGCTTCCACGGGTGTTGAAGTATCGAAGTTCAAGTTCGCAGCAACCAACCAGTCTTTCATCGTTAACACCTTCTCGCTCTACAACTGTGTAGGCTACAACGAAGATGGTGACTGTGTGGATGGTGGTGAAACTGTTGGTCAAGATGACGTTGCCTCTTCCATCGTGGTTTCCTACACAGATTCCACAGGTGCAGCGGCAACAGATACTGGATACCTCTCTGGTGGTGTTGTGACCTTCGACAACCTCGACCTCTTGGTCGAAGCTGACTCGAACACAACCGTAACCGTCACGGTTGATACCAACTCGGTGTCTACCTCTGGTGGTGCAACCTCTGGTGACGCCATTCAGCTCAACTTCATCGACGATGAATTTGATGCAGACGGCGTTGGATCCAGCAACTCGCTCGACGACGGTGACGTCGCCGACGTATCTGACGACATCGGTGTCATGACGTTGCGCAAGTCTCAGCCAGTGTTCTCGCTCGCTTCTGGTTCACCAGACGGCGGTGCGTCGAGCGGTATGGCTGATGCTCTCGAATTCAACGTCGCGGTCGATTCTCGTGGCTATGTCACACTCGACCAAATCATGTTCTCGGTTGATGCATACGACTCCGCCGGTGCTGGTTGGAGCGACTGTGATGCAGCTGACCTTGGAGCAGATACGGCTTGGGAACTCTATGACAGCGAGGATTCGGGAACGAAACTCGACGTCAATGGATGGGCCTTCGTCGGAGCCGATGATCTCCTTGCCTGTGATGCAAACGAAGAACTTGGATACGCAATCCTTGACTTCGACGCAGCAGATGAAGGGGCACAGGAAATTGGTGCTGGAGACACGGTTACATACGTGCTCCGCATCGACAAAACCAATGCTGCTGGCCCTGTCGACGTCGACAACCTCAGCATCAGTATTCCTGACCAGTCAGAGATCGACGCGATCGATGACACTTTCCAGGCTATTGCTTGGGAAGACGACTCAGCTGTGACTGAAATCGACGGTGATGACGTCGAAGGTCTCCCAGTTCAGGGAGGAACCCTCGAGTTCTAAGCCTCGAACCCTCGTCCTCGGGTAGGTTCCTTCTCGCAAGGGAAGGACCTATCCGGGACAAGGTCCCTACGTCAACCAAAAAACAATTGGGTCAACTCGGTTCCGCTGGATACGTCTGGCTCTAACCGAGAAACAATTGGGTCACCCTCCTTCGCCCTTCTTCGCTAAAGCTTCGAAGGGCTTCGGGGGGCAAGCAAATCCCTCCGGGCAACCGGAGGGATTTGAAGTACAGACGATCCATTCGTCCTCGTCATTCAGAGGAGGCAGAGCCGACGAAGAATCTCGTGAGGCTAAACGCGAGATCCTTCGTCGTTCGATGGACTCCTCTGGATGACGGAGGGCGTGATTCGTAACTCCCTACTTGTCCCGCTCATCGATTTTCGCTACACTCCCAGACGTTATGAAACGATCTACCTCTGTCAAAACAATTTCAGTTCTGGGTGCACTTGTTGTTATTTTGCTCGGTATTGGAGCCTGGCGTGCGTTTGGGCCGAAACCGGATGGAGATACGACTCCGCCAAAAGAACTCGTTACGCAGGTCGATCGAGGGCTTTCTGAGGAACAGCTTGTTACGCAGAACCAGAAGATTGCGGATTTGAAAGCGCAAATCGAAGCAAAAGAAGCAGAAGGCGACCAGGACGTCGGGTTGATATTGCAGCTCGGGAACGCCTACTACGGTATCGGAGAACTTGCCCTTGCGGTGGAGCAATACGACGCCATTTTGAAAACGCACCCATCGGACGCACCTTCGTTTGAGAATAAAGGTCAGGCTCAATACGAAATGGGTGACTACGTCGGAGCCGAAGCAAGCTGGCGCGCCGCGTCCGCGGTTTCTCCTTACGAAGTCACAACGATGCGCATCGTAAACCTGATTCAGGATCATTTTCCAGCACGCCAAGTCGAAATTCAGTCTATACTCGAAACAGCCATCACAAACATGGGTCAAACCGTCGGCCTCGTTTCTCGCCTTGGTGAATGGTACGCCGTGAACGGCCTGCTCGAGGAAGCGGTTTCGCACTACGAAGTCGCGGTAAAACTCGATCCAACCAACGAAAATCTTAAGTCCCGCCTCACCGAACTCAAACGCCAACTCGTCGTCATCGAAAAAGCAAAGCAAAAGTAATGCCAAAAGCGAGGTCGTAAGATCTCGCTTTTCAAGTCTGCAATAGGCGGGGTCCCCGCACCCCGCCTCACGTCGAGTTTGGGCACGTCACCTGTCTTTTTTCTGGACAGTCCGGACTCCTGAACGGACAAGGTCGTCGAACTGTCTATTCTGTGCCGGCCCGCCCGCCCGACTGAATGACACTCGTCGTTCGGGCGGGGGCCGGCCAAGTCGTGGCGCCTCGTTTCCGTTCCCTCATAACCTTGCAAGTTTCGCATTTTCGCCAAGTCACGTCATATCCCTACAACCGAATTCCTACTACCTACAACCTCTCGAGCCCTCTCGTGCTATACTATCCTTGTATGCGAATACTCTCGATCTTTTTTGTTTTTGCGTTTATTTTTGCTGGGTTGCGGGCTGTGCCGGCGGCTTCGGCGCGCGGCGAGCTCGTGAAAGGGTCGCTCGCGGCGGTGTACTACGTGGCGACGGACGGGAATCGATATGCGTTTCCAAATGAGCGCATTTATGCGTCGTGGTACGCGGATTTTTCGGGCGTGTCGACGGTTACTGACACGGAGTTGGCTTCGTATCCTCTTGGTGGAAATGTAACCTATCGTCCAGGCACGCGGCTTTTGAAACTGACGAACGATCCGAAAGTGTACGCGGTGGAACCCGGCGGAGTTTTGCGTTGGGTAACGAGCGAAACGGTTGCGACGAGTCTGTGGGGCACGTCGTGGGCAACGCGCGTGGACGACTTGTCAGATAGTTTGTTTGGTTCTTACGTGATTGGCGAAGACTTAGACGCGGTGCGATATCCAGAAGGATCGCTGCTTGTTGATGCGACCTTAGGAGACTATTTCGTGATGGAATACGGCTGGTTGCGCGCGATTTCGGCTACAGCCATTTCTGAAAATGGATATCAATTAAAAGATGCCATCGAAATTGATGTATCCACATTTGATATTGGCACAGACATCGTGGAGGAAGAAACTGTGTTATCCGACTCAGCAAGCACAGGGCTTGGGGACGACATGGAGGAAGACGTAGTTGCTGAAGGGACGGACGCGAACGGATCGATTATTCAAGGTGGTTCAGATCAGGTGCTCGGGCGCGTCACTTTGTCGTTTCGGACAACGACGACGATGGAACGCGTGAGCGTTTTGTTGGAAGCAGAAACGGATGCGGATGAAGATGCGGATGAAGGCGGGCTTGTGCAAGGAGATGGCGACGAACAAGTCACGCCAAACCTCACAAATGTGCGATTGATTGACTTGGATGGAAATGAACCGTTTGGAGCGGCGAATGTTTCTCAAGCCACGAGCGGTGACGACGCGCAAGACCTCACCATGATCGGTTCTGTAACGTTTCGTGCCGGCTCACACACGTTTTTGCTCGTGGCAGACGTGGACGAAAACACACCTGTCGGTCAATCGTATCAAGCCACGTTTTATGTGACGGGTAGTGTGTTTGTGGTTGGGCCGGAGGAGTCCGAGTACGTGACGCCGGAGAAACTGGCGTTTGCGGCGGTGGATGTGGTGGCGGGTGGGCTCGAGGTGACTGTTGCGAGCGGGACTGTGGACGTGAACGCGATTCGTGGAGAACAAGATGCGCTCACCGCGGGCGCATTTACATTTACGAATCAAACAAGCAGTGCGGCGAGTGTGACTTCGGTGACACTCACAGCATATGTGGACGCAGGAGAAGAGGACGATGATTTTATGGTGGGGAGCGATACGGACGGTGGTTCGACGACGCTGGCGAAGCAAATTGTTTCGTCCGTCTCCCTTGTCCGTGCGTCTGATGGAGTTAGCGTTGGAACGTGTGGAACGATAGGTTCGGATGGACGAGTGACATGTACGACATCGGGGTTGTCGGTAACGGCGGGTTCGTCGACGGACGTGGAGGCACTCGTTTTTTTGAATAGCGCCGCGCCGTACGGGGAAGGGGCAGACCGCATCGCGTTTGATATTGCGGAGGGAGATGATGTTGTTTCAAAACTTTCCGTCTCCGCGGAGGCACCAAACGGTGGAGATGCACCTGGGATTGTTCTCACGGTTGCCCAACATGGAACACTCACCGTGACAGGCTCTGGCGCACCAGAAACAGTTGTCGCGATGAGTTCAACGGACAACTCTGTTTATGTACTCACATTTGAAGCTTCCGACACCGAGGACATTGAAGTCGATTCGTTTTCCTTGCGTGTCCTGGATCCGGATTCGTTGGGAAGTTTGGCTGACGGGCGGCTAGGGTACGAAGATGCAACTGGCACAGAAGCGTTTATTGAAGGACAAAAATCTTCAAGTGGTATTTTATTTTCGAGCGCAAATCTGACCATCCCCGCGGGAGAAACGCTCGAGGTAACGGTGTATGCGGATATCGCTTCCGATAGCGCGGGTGCCACTTCCGGCGACACGCTTGGGTTTACTTGGGAGGATACGGTGTTTTCTGGTCACGGGGTTTTGTCCGGTGTTTTGTTTGATGCGGGAGATGTTGGGGATGCGATTTCCATTTCGGCAGAGGATGGATCGACGGCAAGCGTGCGAAAAAATCTTGTCTCTGTGACATCGCTAAACTCCTCGATCGACACAACTCCTTCAACCGCAGGAGGCGCGGAAGTACTCCGATTCACGCTGGGCTCCACAGGGGAAGGCTCATCGCAAATTTACACACTGACATTTCGAGTCGACCCGAGCGACATCGCCACCACGGGCGACGACACGGACCTTCTCGAATACTGGGCAGACGTGAACGGTGACGCACATGACGACGACGATATCCTTGATCTCATTGACCTCACGTCAAACGATGAAGTTGGTGAAGGCTCTGCTGGCGACATCGATTTTTCTCTTTACGATTATTCTGCAGCAACCCGCGACACATCGCCCGCCGGCATCACCACGGCAAGCGGCGACTACGGACTACTCACGATCGAATTCGCTACTCCACTCACGGTTACGAGCGTTGGGCGAACTCTTTCACTTGAACTTGACTTACGCGGACTCGCGGCGGATACGGGTAGCGTGAGTGTCGACCTGCTCGGCTCATCTGAGTTTGTGTGGGGAGACGGCTCAAACGAGCTCGGTGCTTCTTCACTCACAGGAACGGGTGTGAGTGGTCTTGCGCTGTCCGGTGCTGAAATTACGATCGAATGAATGTGAAGAAATGCATTCGTAAGCCACTTTAGTGGCGATTACTTGAGTATTTTCGTATGATCTCTAGAGCACTTCGTCGTCTTATTGCAACCGTTAGTCTGCTGAGCCTGTTTCCAGTGACGGTATTTGCTCGCACGCCAAACGATCCAAAATACGATGAACAATGGTATCTCGAAACCGTTTCTGCGCCAGCAGCGTGGGATATCACAACGGGTTCTAATACGGTTGTTGTCGCTGTCCTCGACTCAGGGATGGATTTGGATCATCCAGATTTAGAAAAAAATCTTTGGAAGAATCCAGGAGAGTTGGCAGATGACGGGAAGGATAATGACAGCAACGGGTTTGTCGATGATGTACATGGTTGGGATTTTGTGGAAGACGATAATACAGCGACTCCGACCGTTGGAGCAGGGTATTCAGAAGATGGCGTGGCGCACGGAAGTGTCATTGCGGGAGTTATTGGAGCCGTGACGAACAATAATGTGGGTGTGTCCGGAGTGAGCTGGAATGTAAAAATAATGCCCATCCGCATTTTGGACGACTTCGGTTCCGGCACAGCGAGTGCCGCACGCAAAGCCATTCGCTACGCGATTGAAAACGGGGCGGATGTTATCAACCTGAGTTTTACGGGAGAGGACATGGATGTTTCGTTTGAAGAATCTGTGAAGCGAGCATATGAGGCGAACATTCCAGTGGTAGCAGCTGTAGGGAATTTGGATGGAGGTGGACTCAATTTGGACGAGACACCGTTGTACCCTGCGTGTTTTCAAGAAGGGGAGGATGACTATGTTATTGGCGTCGGCGCGACGGATGACGAAGACAAAAAAGCCGAGTTTTCGAATTACGGTTCAAGCTGCACAGACATAGCGGCTCCGGGCGTTGATATCTACAACGTGATGTATCAAAACTCAGCCTGGGATTTTCCAACGTATTATGATGGTGGTTGGTCGGGAACGTCTGTGGCTTCTCCGGTTGTCACAGGTGCCATCGCCTTATTGAAATCTGTTTATCCCACCATGACCGTGGATGCAATTCGCACCGTGTTGCAGCTCTCAGTTGATCCGCTACAGGATGCGACTTATCGTTCTTCAATGGGTTCAGGGCGATTGAATATTGCTCGCGCGTTTGAAATTGCACCGTCATTTGCATCTGCCAAAAACATGGAAACACAGTACGGAACATCACCAATCACTGGACTTACAGAAGAAATTACTCCGGTAACGCCTGGCATGTATATCCGCTCAGAGAGCTACGACACGGTCTACTATGTAGACACTGATAATAAACGACACCCGCTTTGGGACGAACAAACGTACTTCACCTGGAACGACTCGTGGGACACTGTGACTTGGGTGACAGACGCAACGCTTACAACCCTTTCGCTTGGCGCGCTGTTGCCGCCGAAACCGGGCGTGGTGCTTGTGAAACTTCAGAGTGGGTCAGAGGTGTATGCTGTGGAAGAAGGGGAGTCGCGTTATGAACCTGTGTTGCGCGAAATTTCGTCGGAAGCAATAGCCATTGAGATGTATGGAAATGACTGGGCGACCTACGTGATTGATATTGAACCGACGTTGTATGTGCATTATGTGATGGGTGACCCACTTGTTTCTGCTGAGTCGATCGATACATCCCTTTTGGAGGCTCAACGCTGATTTTTTTGCGGAATGGTATACTTAAACCTATCTATGCCTGAACCAACATTTGCGAAGAAAAATATCCTGGTGACAGGAGGAGCGGGGTTTATTGGGTCGCATTTGTGCGAGCGGCTGCTGAAAGAAGGGAATCGGGTCATCTGTATCGATAACTTTTCGTCGGGGCATGTTCGAAATATCGACTCTCTGTTGCAGAATCCAGATTTTCAGTTTTTGCGTTTGGATATCAACCAGCCATTTGAACTCGAAAGTTTTTCTGAGCTGGCAGGGTTTAAATTGCCGTTTCAAGGAATTCAGCAAATCTATCACCTCGCATGTCCGACGTCGATTAAACAATTCGATCAGTATAAAATTCAAACCGTGCTCGTGAGCTCTGTTGGGACATATAACGTTCTTGAGTTGGCACGAAAATATCGCGCGCGATTGCTGTTGACGTCCAGCGGAGTGGTTTACGGACCTCGCAATCGGCAGAATCCGTATGTGGAAGAAAACATGATGGGCATGGTGGATCAGTTGTCGCCGCGTGCGTGCTACGACGAAGGTCGACGATTTTCGGAGACCATGGTGTCGACGTATCGCGATGTGCATGGGCTTGATGTGAAGATCGCACGTATTTTCCGCACCTATGGCCCACGCATGCCGCTGTTTGACGGACAGCTCATTCCAGATTTTATTTTGAACGCACTCGATGGAAACGATGTGGTGATTTACGGCGATAAGCCATTTCACACATCGTTGTTGTATGTGGCTGATGCGATTGACGGAATCATCCGACTCATGAATGCTGCCCCGGAGCACTGGCTGGTGAACATTGGAAGTGATGTGGATGAGGATATTGCACAGGTCGCCCAAAAGATTCTCGACATGATCGGCACGACAGCGCACATACGTCACGAGGCAGCGCTCACGTTCTTGTCAGAATTGCCATTGCCGCGCATTACACGTGCTAAAGAACTTGGCTGGCTTCCGCTCGTGCGCCTCGAAGATGGTCTGCGCCGCACGATTGAGTACGTGAAAGCGAACAAGATTTTGCTGACGACGTTGTAAGGTTCGCAGGTGCGCAGGTTCGTAGGTTCGCAGAAATGCGGGTCCTGAGAACCTGCGACCCTGAGAACCTGCGACCCTGAGAACCTATGCCCACCATCGCCATTATTCCTGCCTACAATGAGGTGACGCGCATCGCGGCTGCTGTTCGCGACGCGCGGGGTTTTGTCGATGCGGTTGTGGTGGTGGATGATTGTTCCCGCGATGCAACGGGAGAGCGGGCGAGGGAGGCGGGGGCGATCGTGTTGCGGCATGTGATTAATCGTGGACAGGGGGCAGCGCTTCAGACTGGGACGGCGTATGCACTGAACATCCTTGGGGCAGATGTGCTCGTACATTTTGACGCGGACGGACAAATGCAAGGTTCCGAGATTCCGCTCATGATTGAGCCGATCGTAAAAGAGGAAGCAGACATTGTGTTCGGGTCACGGTTTTTGGGTAAGCAAGCAAACATGCCGATGTCTCGTTTGCTCTCAAACCGTTTGGCAAAATGGTTCACGCTTTGTATTTCCGGCATCGATCTGACGGACACGCATAATGGATTCCGAGCATTGTCACGTCATGCCGCGCAAGAAATCACCATCACACTTGATCGCATGGCGCATGCGTCGCAAATTCAAGACTTGGTGAAAGTGAAGCGATTGCGGTACACGGAGCGTCCGGTAACGATCACCTATTCGTCTGAAACGCTTGCAAAAAGCCCTTCGTCAATGCGAGCCTTTGGGATCGTGAAAGATATTCTCAAAGATAAATTTTTCACACGCGTATGATGTTTCAAGTCGTTCTCATTCTGTTTGCCTTGTTTGCCATTGGTCGAACGGTAAAACAGTATCGCAAGCAACACGTGAGCTTGCATTGGTTTTTGTCGTGGGGTGGGTTGTGGATGGTTGTGATTGTGGCGGCGTTGTTGCCGGAGACGGCGGACGCCGTGGCTCGACTTGTGGGAGTTGGGCGTGGAGCGGACTTGGCGGTGTATGCGGCGGTGGTTGTATTGTCATATGCGGTGTTTCGATTGTTTGTGCGACAGGGAGAAACCGATCGCGCGATTACGGAACTTGTGCGACGAGTCGCAGTAAACAATCCTGAATTTCCAGATAAAAAGTAACTATGACTCCCCGCGTCGCGATCGTTTACTTGACCTACAACGCAAAGCCGTATCTTGATGCAGTTGTGACATCGGTGGCAGCTCTTGCGTATCCAAAAGAGTCCCTTGCGTTTGTGATTGTCGATAATGCGTCGCCGGACGGAAGTGCCAAGGTGATTCGTGAAACTGTTGTGCCGCGCTCTGGTGTTGATTTGCCAACGGTTATTTTTTATCCGTCCGCCGTGAATTTGGGATTTTCGGCTGGATGTAATGTGGGCATCGAGCGTGCTCTTCTTGATGAGTATGACTACGTCTATTTGTTGAATAACGACGCGAAGCTTCGGCCTGACGCGATAACGGAAGCGGTCGCAATGGCAGAGCGCGACACACATATCGGCTCCGTGCAGTCGCTTATTCGTTTTTGGCAGGAACCAGAAACGATCAATGCAACAGGAGGAATGGTGCATTTTTTGGGATTTGGGTTTGTGCGCGATAATGGTCGGCAAATGACGGAAGCCGAAGCGCTTGCTCTTGATGGAACGGAAATTGCATACGCGTCGGGGGCGGCGGTTTTGTATCGTGCTTCGGTGCTGCGTGAAGTAGGATTGCTCGATCCGTTTTATTTTTTATACCATGAAGATTTGGAACTCGGTTGGCGCATTCGTCTGGCGGGATATCGTAACGTGCTCGCGGCTCGTTCGGTCGCAGAACATCACTATGAGTTTAAACGATCCATCAAAAAGTTTTTCTGGATGGAACGCAATCGCTGGATCGTCAACCTCGGACTGTTGCGATGGCGTACGATGTTGCTGCTGTTCCCGTTTTTGTGCGCTCTCGAAGTTGCTCTCATTGCATTTGCTTTCAAAGGCGGTTGGATTCGTGAGAAACTGATGGTGTATCGAGATTTGTTGCGTCCTGCGACGTGGAAACATGTGCGGGCAAAACGCCGAACGATCGCCACTGTTCGTCGTGTCGAAGACCGCGAGATCGTCCGCTTCTGGACCGCTCGTATCGCGCACCAAGACGTGTCGAATCCTGTGGTGGAATACATCGGGAATCCTTTGTTGATGGTCGTATGGTTTGTTCTGCGTCCACTCATTCGATAAGCCCTGTCATCCAGAGGAGGCGAAGCCGACGAAGGATCCCGCGTCGCCTGACGAGAGATCCTTCGGCCTGCGGCCTCTGGATGACGGGATGTTTTTAGACTCAATCAGCACACTGCTTCTGCTTATGAAAATCGCTCATGTTGTTTGCACGTATCCGCCGTACCGTGGTGGCATGGGACATGTTGCTTTCGAGTACGTGGAGCGTTTGCGTGCGCGAGGACATGATGTACATGTGTTCACACCTCGTTATGGCCTGGCGATTGAAGGTGATCCAGAATACGTGCATCGTGTCCCTTCGCCGATACATGTGGGAAATGGCGGAGTTGTTCCGTCGTTGTTCCGACGACTTTCTGGATTCGATTTGGTTCATCTTCACTATCCATTTTTTGGCGGCGCAGAACCTGTGATTGTTCGTCAGGCAATCCGTCACGACCAAGCACTTGTGCTCACCTATCACATGGATACGGATGCGCAAGGTATCCGCGGAGCGATTTTTGAAGCGCATCGTCGACTGTTGTTTCCGTGGCTGATCAGTCGTGCTGACCGTGTCCTTGTCAGCTCACAAGATTATACAAATGCGTCAGCCCTGCGCCATGTGCCAAATATTGCTTCTCGACTGCAACCGATGCTATTTGGCGTCGATCTCGATCGGTTTTTTCCGGGCAAGGACCTTGCGTTGCGCACGCTGCTCGGCATAAAAGAAGGCACACCCGTGGTGTTGTTCGTGGGTGGGATGGATACAGCGCATCATTTCAAAGGTGTTTCAATCGCGTTGCAAGCGCTGGCCATTTTGCGGGAAGGAAAGTGGGAAGCGGTTTTTGTTGGAGAAGGAGATTTGCGTTCCGTTTATATGAAGGAATCGCAGTCGCTGGGGCTTGGAGAGCGTGTTCGCTTCGTAGGCAGCATTCCCGATGTCGATCTTCCGAGGTATTATCGGATGGCAGACATTCAGGTGTTTCCTTCGACCTCGCGCGCTGAAGCGTTTGGGCTCGTGGCGCTTGAGGGAGCCGCAAGTGGCATTCCGTGTGTCGCGTCCGATTTGCCAGGAGTGCGCAGTGTTGTGCTCGATGGTTCGACTGGATTGTTGGTTCCACCGGGTGATGTCGAAGCGCTTGCACGGGCCCTCCAGTCTCTTATCGAACATGTTGATGTGCGCGAACAACTCGGCGCTTCCGCTCGCAAACGCGCCGAAGCCGAATTTGCCTGGGATCCCCTTATGGCCAAACTCGAACACATCTATCACGAGGTTGCAGGTGAACTCAAACGCCACTAAAGTGGCGTGCGAAAATCATTTGTGAAAATTGGTGTCATCACAAACTTATATCCTCCCTTCGGCCGAGGAGGTGCAGAACTCGTGGCACAACGTATTGTGCAGGAGCTTCATTTGCGTGGACACAAAGTATTTGTCATTTCCACAAAACCATGTGACGGAATGTCTTCGCTTTCTCCCGTGGTGACCGATCAATCTATTGAGAAAGTCTATCGATTTTATCCATTCAATCTCTACCACCAGTTGAATGATCACCGTTATCCTTTTTTGTTACGCGCGGTTTGGCATCTGACCGACTTGTGGAGCCCACATGCAGCGCGTGCGGTTGGACAGATTTTGGAAAAAGAACAGCCGGACGTTGTACTCACGCACAACTTGAAAGGCGTTGGACTTGGAGTGGCAACAGAAATTCAACGCCGTGGTATTCGGCATGTTCACACGATTCACGATGTGCAGCTTTCTGTGCCGAGTGGACTGCTCATTTATGGACAGGAACATTCTTGGCTCAACCAATCACCGTTGCGACGTTGGTACGAAAAGCGCGTACAGATGGTTGTTGGTTCGCCGGATGTGGTGGTTTCACCATCACAATTCCTTGCTACGTTTTACAAAGATCGCGGATTTTTTCCAAACAGCCGCATAGAAATTCTTCCAAACCCAGCACCAAACTTAACACCAGCTGAACGTGCGGAACATGCCACCGGTCCCGTTCGACTGCTCTATGCGGGACAGCTTGCGGAACATAAAGGCGTATTGTTTCTTCTGCGTGCTCTCAACCAGCTCGACATCCCGTTTCAGCTTCACATTGCTGGTGACGGCGTGCTCACCTCAGAAGTTTCTGCCTGGGCAGATCGAGATCGTCGCGTGTCGTATCATGGGTTTTGTTCGCTCTCTAATCTCACCAAACTGTTTGCGATCTCCGACGCAGTGATTGTGCCGTCGCTGTGTTACGAAAATTCACCGACAGTTATCTATGAGTCGTTCCGTGCCGGTGTTCCTGTGGTTGCGGCAGATATTGGTGGCGTGGGTGAATTGGTTCGACATGGGGAAAATGGATACCTGTTCCGTCCTGGCGATGAGAACGATTTTCGTGCCGCCATTCGTCGCATCGCGTCCGAAGAAGACCACTTTCGCACCCACGCCGATACCATTCGCGCACAGATGGAGCAACGTTCCCTCGCACGATACGTTGAGAAGCTTGAGGAATTGATGAAATCGCAATCAGAAAACCGACTTGTATAATCCGAGTCGGTTTTCGTTTGGAACTAGGGTTGTTTTGTCCCAGTGAAGGCTTTAAGAATTTCAAGCGGCACGGTGAAGACGACGGTGTTTGATTGATCGGACGAAATGTCGTTGATGGAGTTGAGAGTGCGGAGGTGCAAGGCGCCGGGAGAGGCGGAGAGCATGGCGGCGGCGCGGGAGAGATTTTCTGCGGCAGCGACTTCTCCTTCGGAGTTGATGATGACTGCGCGGCGTTCGCGTTCAGCTTCCGCTTGCTTTCCGATGGTGCGGACCATGTCGGGCGGCAGGTTGATGTCTTTGAG
>SXGT01637234.1_pt1 | contig 16253 bp, 15 predicted proteins | sample 3176221 | NCBI WGS metagenome assembly SXGT01 (sample SAMN11356862, study PRJNA531348) | freshwater metagenome | isolation source: freshwater sample F1-120 | place: China: Fuxian Lake, Yuxi | collected 2017-12-25 | reverse complement strand
CCGGCTTCAAGATCGTCGCCACCGGGATGCGGGAATGCCTGACCGGTGAGGCTCAGGACGGCAAGCAGCCGATGACCGAAGCCGAACTGGAGAAATTGTTCATGGCACTCGCCTGATCAGGAGGTAGATATGGGTTACGCACTGTCGACCACGCTGCACACCACATTCGAGGACGCGGTGGAGCGGACTCGAAAGGCCTTGGCCGAACAAGGTTTCGGCATATTGACCGAGATCGACATGAAGGCCACGCTCAAGGCCAAGCTGGGCGAGGACATCGAGGACTACCTGATCCTCGGTGCCTGCAATCCCCCGCTGGCACACCGGGCGGTGACCGCCGACCGGCAGATCGGCCTGCTGCTGCCCTGCAACGTCGCGGTGCGTGCCGATACCACCGCCGGTGCCGACACGGTGATCGTCGACGCGATGGATCCGCAGGTGATGGTTGCGCTCTCCGATCAGCCCGGGGTACGCGAGGTCGCCGACGAGGCCGCCGCCAAACTGCGGGCCGCCCTCGACACCCTGGACGGGGGCAGCCGATGACGTTGTCGCACATCGATATCAGCCCGCCGCCCCAGATCGACGTGGCCATCATCGAGACCACCGGACTGGGTGACCGCAGCTACCTGATCAGCATCGGCGACATCGCCGTGGTGATCGATCCGCAGCGCGATATCGACCGCGTGCTCGACCTGGCCCGCGAGCGGGGGGTGCGGATCACCCATGTGCTCGAGACACATATCCACAACGACTATGTCACCGGCGGTCTGGAACTCTCCCGCACCGTCGATGCCGAATACGTGGTGCCCGCCGGTGACGAGGTCGGCTACCGGCGCCGCGCTGTCGGCGATGGCGACGTGATCGATGTCGGGCCGGTCCGGCTGCGGGTCATGCACACCCCCGGCCATACCCACCACCACGTCAGCTACGTGCTGCACAATGCCGCCGACGCGGTGCTCGGCGTATTCACCGGCGGGTCGATGCTGCACGGCACGACCGGCCGTACCGACCTGCTGGGCTCCGAGCACACCGAAGAGCTCAGCCACGCGCAGTTCCACTCGGTGCGCCGGCTTGCAGCCGACCTGCCCGACAATGCCCAGGTCTATCCGACACACGGTTTCGGCAGCTTCTGCTCGGCGACCCCGGCCAGCGGCGACGCCTCGACCATTGCCGATCAGCGCCAGGACAATCCGGCACTGACCCAGGACGAGCAGAGTTATGTCGACGAACTGATCGCCGGCCTGTCGGACTACCCCGCCTACTACGCACACATGGGCGTCATCAACGCCCGGGGGCCGGCGCCGGTGGACCTGTCGCTTCCACTGCCGGTGGACCCCGCCGAACTGCGCCGGCGCATCGACGCCGGCGAGTGGGTGGTGGACCTGCGCAGCCGCACCGCCTTCGCCGCCGGACACCTCGACGGCACCGTCGGATTCGAACTCTCGGATTCCTTCGTCACCTATCTGGGCTGGCTCTACTCCTGGGGATCTCCGCTGACCCTCATCGGGGACAGCGAGGCCCAGATCGCCGATGCCCGGCGCGAACTGGCACGCATCGGCGTCGACAACCTCACCGGGTCGGCCGTGGGCGAGGTACACACGCTGACCGGGGACACGCCGCTGCGGTCCTACCGGGTCGCGGACTTCGCCGACCTGGCCGAGGCGCTCGCCACGCGACGGCCCGCCGTGCTCGATGTCCGGCAGAGCGGCGAGTTCGACGACGGCCATATTCCCGGTGCGCTCAACATCCCGCTGCACGAAATCAGCAGGCGCATCGATGAAGTGCCCGGCGGTGACGTGTGGGTGCACTGCGCCTCCGGCTACCGCTCCTCCATCGCCGCCTCGTTGATCGACCGCGCCGACCGTACCGTGGTCCTGATCGACGACGATTTCGAGAAGGCCGAGAATCTGGGCCTCGTCGGCTAGCCGAACACCGCCGAGACGAGCAGCGCGATGACGACGGCCGCCGCGAATGCGACGGTGGCGCCACCGATCAGCACGATCTCGGCACGCGGAGCGGGCATCACCGTGCGGCCCGCGCCGACCGTGGCTCGGATCTGCCGCGACCTCCGGTAACCGAGCGCCAGGACGAGCAAGGCAAGGGCGGTCGCCGTCAGCGCCAGGACAGTCCGGCCCGGGCCGAGCGGACCGTGTTGACGCAACAGCACCAACGCGCCACCGACCAGGAATCCGAAAGCGCTTCGCTCCCAGGACAACAACGTGCGCTCTGCGGGCAGTCCGGGCTTCCACGGCTCTCGGCGTGCCATCTCACCCCCGGGCCGGCGGCCAGACGACCAGGATCACCAGAACCGCTACGGTGACGACGAAGATCGCGCCGCCGAGCAGCACCGGCACCAGCGTGGGCGGCAGGTCCTCGTCGCGGCGCATCGCCGTCTGTACGCGTTGCCAGCGCCGCACCGCCAGTGCCGCCAGCAACCCACCGCCGGCGGTGAGCACCACGCTCAGACCGTGCCGCACACCCGGGATACCGAAGGACGGCACGAACTGCACCACGGCGATACCACCGGCGATAAGCGCCAGTGCCGTGCGAATCCAGGCCAGAAAGGTGCGCTCGTTCGCCAGTGTGAAGCGGTAGTCCGGTTCGGCCTCGTCATCGCGATCCGGCGAATGATCGTGACCGGTGGACATCACGAGACCGCCCTTTCTGAACCGTCGACCTTCACGTCAGCCTACATCGTCGTTGTGCGGCAGCAGGTTCCGTTCGCCAAATTCGGCACGCGCCGGCGGCGACCAGGCTCATCACCGACACCTATCCGCCACTGCGCCCTCCGGACTTCCCGTCGTCACCCGCCGCACCGCCGCCGTCGGTGAGCAGTTCGTGCAGCGTGTCCGACGTCGCGCGCGCGGCCGTGGAGAACGGTTCGAGCACGGTGTGCACCCCGGCGGCGCGCAGGCGCTCGGCATCGTGATGGGTGTGCGCGGTGAGCGCGATGGTGCCGCCGAATCCGTGGTGGCGCAGCGCGTGTAAGAGCGTCAGGTTGATCGTCACTATCGGAATGGCGCTGATGACGTACTTCGCCTGCGCCAGCGGCAGCGCCTCGAGCAGCTGCTCGTCCTCGGCACTGCCGAATACCACCGCGAACTCGTCACCGGAATGCGTCTTGATCTGGTGCGGATCGAAGTCCACCGCAAGGACCCGGTGGCCGGCCTCGCTCAGCCGGTGTGCCAGGTGTCCGCCGAACCGGCCCAGGCCGTAGAGGATCACGTCACAATCGTCGGCGACAACGGTTTTCGGATCGCGGGGCCGGCGCCTCTCCAGGCGAGCCAACCCGCTCTTGACGCGGTCGTAGATCTGTTCGGAATAGGTGATCAGGTACGTCGAAATGGCGATCGTGATCAGTCCCACCAAGGTGATGAGACTGACCGTGGCGTTGGTGATGTGACCGAGGCTGAGCCCCAAAGCGGCCAGGATCCAGGAGAACTCCGATATCTGCCCCAGCGGTAGTCCGGCAAGCACGCTGACGCGCAACGGATAACGCATCAGCGACATCACCGCGATCACGATCAACGGCTTTCCGATCAGGACCAGCGCGGCGAACACCACTGCCGGGAGGATCTGTCCTGCGACATCGGTGAATTCGAGTCGGGAGCCCAGTTCGAGGAAGAAGAACAACAGCAGGAAGTCGCGCAGGCTGGCCAGCCGTGCCCCGAGGGCGTCCCGAAACGGTGTGCTCGCCAACGACACCCCGGCGAGAAAGGCGCCCACCTCGGAGCTGAATCCCAGCCATTCGCTCAGCGCGGCCATCGACGCCGCATACGCGACGCCGAACAACACCAGCAGGTCCGCCATTCTCGCGATGTGCGGCAGCAGCCAGGGCAGCACATAGCGCATCAGCAGCCACGCCGCGCCCAGCAGCCCCGCCCCTTTGAGCAGCACATCCACCACGCCGTGGCCGAGCCCGCCACCGGTGTCCTGCCCGAAAGCGGTCAGCACGATCATCACGACCACGACCACGAGGTCCTGCACGATGAGCAGGCCGACCGCGATGCGACCGTGCAGTTGGTCGAGTTCGCGCTTGTCCGACAACAACTTCACAATGATGATCGTCGACGAGAAGGTCAATGCCATGGCGATGTAGAGCGCGGTGAGTCCGTCCATCCCGAAGGCCAACGCCATGAGGTAACCGAGCACCGCGGTGATCACCACCTGGCTCAGCCCGGTGACCACCGCCACCGGGCCGGTGCTCCGAATCATCTGCACGTCGAGCCGGAGCCCGACAAGGAAGAGCAGCAGCGCGATCCCGAAGTCGGCCAACAGTTCTATCGTGCCGTCGGCCGACACCCATCCGGTGCCCACCGGACCGACGGCAACGCCGACCGCCAGGAACGCGACGAGCAGAGGCTGGTGCAGGCGGGCGACGACGAGCCCGGCGAGGGTGGCCAGCGCCAGCACTGCTGCGAGGATGGGGAACGGGTGCACATCCATACTCCGGAGTCCTTTCGCCTGTCCGCTGAGATGATGCCACCGGTGACGCGACATAGACGCGGCGCCGGCACCCCGTGCGGACGTGGCGAATCAGCGCGCTACCGGATTCGCACCGGCGTCGGCGAACCCGCGCACTCCCACCACCCCGGCCGCCACCCGCAGCGGGGCGCCTTCTGCTCGACGCTGGACGCCACGCAGCATGGCCCGTGTCACCAGAGCCCGCACGGGGCCGAGCAGTTCCACGCCGATGACTTGGCCGGGGTGTCGCAGACCGATCCGGCACCGCAGCAGTACCCGGCAGCGGTCCGCACCGTGCGCAATCACGCTGATCGACCACACCGCACCCGCGTGCAGGCCCTTCGGCGCCGACTGCAACACCAGGACAGCGCCCTCGGACAGGTGGGCCACCTGCAACGGCGCGGCCGGCCACCGGCTCCAGCCGGCATGACTCCGAAGGGTCCGCAACAGCTCCGACCAGACCGCGTCCGCTGGTGCGTCCACCCACACGCCTTCGGTGGTCTGGACGGCAGGCGCACCCACGTGGTCGTCGCCGGGCAGGCGCGAGGTGCACTCCCCCTTCGTCGTGCCCCAGTTGCGGTAGAACTGCCGCAAACCCACCAGGCCGGCGACGGCCAGCACCCCATTCACGATGTACTTGACCATGTGGTCACCCTGCGCCGGTTCACTGTCCTGGGCTAGGGCCGGTGGTCCTCAACCGTGAGGTGTTTCGGCCACTTGCCCGTGGACGCGCCCTGGTCGCTCGGCGGACGCTCGGACCGCCACCCCATGTAGCTCACATAGAGCGAACCCACCAACAGGAGCGCGTAGACAACGGGCACGACAGCCGGCGCGCTCAACATCCGTTGTGCCAGCGAATCCAACGCGGCGGGAAAGGTGAGCAGCAGGATGCCTTTTGCCAGCATCGCCCAACCCAGCAGCGAAACGATGAACGCCGTGGCGCCCCGCCATGACCGGTGAAAGGTGACGACCGCAATCCCCGCGGCCGTCACGAACACACCTGTCACCCAAGGCCACACGGCGCTGGCGGAGAACTCGTACAGAATCGGCGTCAGATCGTCGGCACGCAGCAGCACGGCGAACGACATGATGCCAAGGAGCGGTCCGAGAACCCTGGCGAAACTTCGCGTATGACCGTCGGCCCGTTGCGAAATGTTCATGTCCCTCGACGAGTCCCCGTGACGGAGCTGATCGGCCCATCTCAGGTAATCACCGGCCCACCCTCGGCGGGCAGGGCCAAAGGCCCTCTGCCTGGGTTTCCTTGGTCACGGCGCCGGCCAGCCGGCCGACCTTGCCACCGGTTGTCACACCGCCCCGGAACTCGAACCCTGATCCCACATCGCGGTATTGCGGCGGCACCTCAGCGCGTACCCTGACCCGCAGGGGGTGCCGTGGAAATCAAGAAAGAAGAGTCGGCGTTCACCCATTTGGGCAAGCCCGACCTGGTCGGCGAGATCCACCAGCAGCTCGACGAGTTGCAGGGCGCCTCCGATCGGACCGAGAAGCTGCTGCACGTCATCATGGGTATCAGCTCCGATCTGGATCTGGACGCCACCCTCGATCGCATCACCCACGCCGCGATCACGCTGACCGGCGCACGGTACGGCGCGTTGGGCGTGCGGGACGGCGGCGGCGCGCTCACGTCCTTCCTGCATCAGGGCATCGACCCCGCACTCGTCGAACGCATCGGGCCGCTTCCGATCGGCAAGGGCGTACTCGGTGTGCCACTGGAGGGCACCCCGGCGCTGCGCCTCGACGATCTGGCCGATCACCCGGCGGCCGCCGGTTTCCCGCCGCACCATCCCCCGATGCACGCCTTTCTGGGGGTTCCGATCACGATCCGCGGCGAGGTGTACGGGAGCCTGTATGTCACCCACGACCGCCCGGGCCCCACGTTCTCGGAGAACGACGAGGTGTCCGTGCGGGTGCTGGCTTCGGCGGCCGCGGTCGCCATCGACAACGCCCGCCTGTTCGAGCGGGTACGGACGGCCGCCACCTGGGTACAGGCGAGTCGCGAAATCAGCACGGCGCTGCTGTCCGGAGGCCCGGGGTCCGAGAACCCGCTGCGCCTGATCGCCGAGCGCGCCCGCGACCTGACCGACGCCGAGCAGGCGATCGTCCTGGTGCCCGAGGCCGGCGATTCGGACGACGACGTCCGAACCCTGATCGTGTCCACAGCGGTCGGGTTGCACGCCGAGAAGGTCGTCGGACAACGTGTCCCCATCGATTCATCGACCAGCGGTAGCGTGTTCCGGTCCGAGATGCCGGTCATCACCGAGTCGTTCCTCCACCCGATCCAGTCCTTCACCGATGTCGGTCAGCGACCGGCGATCGTCATGCCGCTGACCCTGGAGGACGCCGTGATCGGTGTCATCGCCGTCGCGCGCCACCGGGACGACGCACCGTTCGACCCGTCCTATCTCGACCTCGTCCGCGACTTCGCGCGGCATGCCGCGATTGCGCTGACCCTGGCGTCGTCGCGGGCACGCGAACGCGAATTGCTGGTGCTCGCCGACCGGGAGCGCATCGCGCACGACCTGCACGACCACGTCATCCAGCGGTTGTTCGCCGCCGGTTTGGACGTTCAGGGCACCATCGCACGGTCGAAGTCGCCGGAGGTCAACGATCGCCTCGCCCGCACGGTCGACGAACTGCAGAGCACCATCGAGACCATCAGGTCGACCATCTTCAAATTGGAGTCGCCCGTCGCCAAGAACGCTGATCTGCGCGTCCGACTGCAAGCGCTGATCTCCGAACTGGCCGGTGACCGCGGTATCGCCACCTCGGTGCGGGTGGCCGGTCCGTTGGGCGGTGTGGCCGCCGCGGTGTGCGAGCATGCCGAGGCGGTGGCCAGTGAGGCCATCAGTAATGCGGTGCGCCATGCTCATGCCGCGCATATCAACGTCACCGTCACGGTGGACGACGAGTTCACCGTGGAGATCGCCGACGACGGCGACGGCATACCCGAGGACAACGTGCGCCACAGCGGTCTTGCCAATATGCGTTGGCGGGCAGAACATCTCGGTGGGACATGCACCATCGTCACCGCGCCCGGATCCGGCACCACGGTGCGCTGGACCGTTCCGGTGCTGCTGGACTGACCACCCGCTCTAGGTCACCGGACCGCCGTCGAGGGTGTGCACGACATCGTCGACCGGTCGCCGCGCCGTCGCGGGCAACGGGTCGGCACCCACCGGCGCCCAACCGATGCGCAGCATCATCTGTGGATAGGCTTCGTCATCGAACACCTCGGATCGGAGCGCGGCACGAGTCTCGGCGATTTCCAGCGGCTCCGACACGGGACAGCTGGCCAGCCCCAGCACCGTGCTGGTCAGCAGCGCCACGCTGGTCGCCTCGCCGGCCCGCATCCGGCCCAGCGCATCGTCGTCCCCGGTGCCCAGTGCCAGCAGCAGGCCGTGATCGTCGGCGGCTGTGGCATCGGGCGGCTGCGCCAGCGCCGGCCCGGCGAACAACCGGCCGGGGAGGGCGGCCATCGAGTCGGACTCCGGCGTGCTGCGCGCCGGCACCCCGGCAATCGACGAGTAGCGACCGCTCCACGTCGTCAGCTCTGCGAGGTAATCGGGGTCGTTGGCGTGCAGCCAGACCGCCTCGGCGACGATCGCCCGGATGTCGATCGTCGTCTCGACGTGGCGCAGCTGCACTCCCATCCGGGCCAGCCGCACCCCGATCGTCACGATATCCGCGTGCGGCACCGGCCAGTGGCTGAAGTACCGGCGGTCCGTGCGGCGGCGCGGAATTGCGGCGGCCAGCGCGATGTCCTTCTCATCGGGCTCGCCCATCGTCAATTCGATGGCGGCCAGGTGATCGGGCTCGGCCGCGTTCGGCAACCGGCTGACCCTGCACTGCCAGCCCAGTGCGGCGAATGCCGTGGTGGCGTGGTGCAGCGACGCACCGCAGCTGATCAGGAGGTCACGTCCGTCGGGGTCGGTCCGCAATAGACGCCGGTCGGGGTCGGCGTACAGGTGAACGCTCCGGTCGCCGACCCGCCACTGCCATGGCTGCGAATTGTGCACCGACGGAGCACGGGTGGCCATCGACAGCGCCGTGCGAATCGTCGCGATGTCAGGAAAGTGCACGGTCATCTCTTTCCACGCTGCTGGGTGAACCACGGAGTTGTCGTCTCAATATCGCGCCCTCCTCGGGTCGCACACAGAGTCCGAAGTCCCTAAAGCTCGGGACCCGGCTGCGCGCTGCACCATCGCCGGTAGGCCGCCACCGCAGTCGGCAGGGTCATGTAGAGGTGGTCAGCCCCGATCTGTTCGAGCATGCCCGCAGCCCGCAACGCCTCGCGCAGATCGTGTTTGACCCGCGCCATCGCGAAGACGATGCCCCGCCGGTCGCATTCCTGGCGGATGCCGTTCAGAGCGTCCAGCGCCGTCAGGTCCACTTCGACGTTGGCTTCGGCGTTCAGGACGAACCAGCGCACCGGCGTCGGTGACCGGTCGACGGCGGCCATCGCTCGCCGGCGAAAGTCGTCGGCATTGGCAAAGCACAGGGGCGCGTCATACCGGTACACGACGAGTCCGGGGATCAGTTCGGCCTGCGGGTAGTCATCGACATCGTGCATGCCCGCCACGCCCGGCACCAGGCCTTGCACGCTGTCGTGGGCACGGGCGATGCGCCGCATCAGTTCCAGGATCGACAGCGCGACTGCCACCAGCACGCCGTTGAGCACTCCGAACACCGGCACGCAGACGGCTGTCACCACCGCGAGAAGCAGTTCGCTGCGCCGGAATCGAGCGAGCCGGCGAAATTCCGCGAGGTCGACCAGCTTGATCGCCGCAAACACGACGAGCGCCCCCAGCGCAGCGGAAGGAATCGCCGCGACCAAGCCGCGCCCCCAGGTTGCGACGGCGAGTACCACGACCACGATCACCAGCGAATGCACCTGTGTGCGTGCGCCCGCGGCCACGCCGAGGGCGGTGCGGCTTCCGCTGGAACTCACCGGGAAACCCCGGGCCAGCCCCACCGCCAGATTGGCGACCCCCAGGGCGCGCAATTCGGCGTTCGCGTCGATATCCTCGCCGGCGCGGGCCGCGAAGCCCCGGGCGGTCAGCACGTCATCCGAGAACGCCACGATCGCGATTCCCAGTGCGGGCACGATGAGTTCGCGCAGCGTTTCCAGCGGTATCTCCGGAAGACCCGGCGCCGGTATGCCCAAGGGGATCGCACCGACCACGTCGATACCGTGCTGGTGCAGCGCGAACACGGACACGATGATCGTGGCGCCGAGGACACCGATCAGCGGCCCCGGCACCTGGGGCACGAATCGGTCGAACGCCAACAGGAACACGAGCAGCCCGGCACCGAGAAACGCGGTGGGCCAGTGCAGCTCGCCCAGATTCGCGAGGAGCTCGCGGGCCTGCCCCAACAGGTCGGGGTGAGAGAGTTCCAGCCCGAGCAGAGTGCCCGACTGGCTCACCACCATGGCGATCGCGATCCCGGTCATGTAGCCCACCAGAACCGGTTTCGACAACAGGCCGGCAAGGAAACCGAGTCTGAGAAATCCTGCCAGGCAACAGGTCAACCCGACCAGCAGGGTCAGCGCGGCCGCACAGGCGATATAGCGCGCCGGGTCTCCGTCGGCGACCACCACCGCCAAGGCCGACGAGGTCATCAGGGCGGTGGTCGATTCCGGACCGATCGACAGCTGCCGAGAGGAACCGAGCACGGCGTAGACGAGGAGCGCCGGCAACGCGGTCCACAAGCCCACGGCCGGACTGAGACCGGCGAGGGTGGCGTAGGCCATGCTCTGCGGCACCAGATAGGCGGCGACGCTCAACCCCGCCTGCAGATCGCCCCGGAACCAATGCCGCCGATACCCCTGCAGGTTGGCCACGCCCGGCGCCCAGTGCCGCCAGCCGGTGCCGCGACTGCTCATCCGCAACGATGGGTCGACGCCGCGGACAGAACCAGGAGTAGCGCCTTCCGGTTCATCGCAGGAACGTGACCCGCTGTCGGGACGACATGATCGAGCACGGCCGGCTCCCCTCGAGCAGAACTGCTCATCGTGTGAAGCAGGTGCGCACAAACTATCCCGCGGACGGCCGTCCCGTTTAGGGCCGAAAGACCCCGGGAGGCAGACAATCGGCCGTCCTCATCCCAAGAGGCCCGCCATGACCGACGATGGACCGGTGAGTGCACACATGATGTCGGCGTGGCGGGTGACCTCTCCGGGCCCGCTCACCACGCGTCCCGTGGAGTACGTCACCACCGCGGTCACCGAACCCGGTGAGAACGAGGTGCTGGTCGGCGTGACGGCGTGCGGGGTGTGCCGCACCGACCTGCACGTCACCGAGGGTGACCTACCGGTGCACCGTCCACACGTCATTCCCGGACACGAGGTGGTCGGCGAGGTCGTCGGGATCGGCCCCGGCGTCGGGCCGGGTATCGCCGTCGGCGACCGGGTCGGAGTCGCCTGGCTCCGACACACCTGCGGGCGCTGCCGCTTCTGCGTGCGCGGCGCCGAGAACCTCTGCCCGGACTCGCGCTACACGGGATGGGACGCCGACGGCGGCTACGCCGAGTTCGTCACCGCGCCGGCGGATTACGTGCATCCGCTACCGTCCGGCTACTCGGATGCCGAACTCGCCCCACTGTTGTGCGCGGGCATCATCGGGTACCGGTCGCTGCTGCGGGCGCAGCTTCCGCCCGGCGGCCGGCTCGGCATCTATGGCTTCGGCGGCAGCGCCCACATCACCGCTCAGGTGGCCCTCGCGCAGGGGGCAGAGGTGCACGTCATGACCCGGGGCCGGCAGGCGCGCGAACTGGCCCTCGCGTTGGGCGCGGCGTCCGCGCAGGGCGCCGCCGACCCACCGCCGGTGCCGCTGGACGCCGCCATCCTGTTCGCACCGGTCGGTGACCTGGTGCCGCCCGCGCTCGAAGGTCTCGACCGCGGCGGCACCCTGGCAATCGCCGGCATCCATCTCAGTGACGTGCCCGCCCTGAACTATCAACGTCATCTGTTCCAGGAACGACAGATCCGGTCGGTGTCGTCGAACACGCGCGCGGACGCTCGCGAGTTCCTGGCGTTCGCCGCTCAGCACCGTATCGAGGTCACCGCGCTTCCCTACCCGCTGGATCACGCCGACCGGGCACTGGATGACCTCAAGTCGGGGCGGATTGCGGGGGCCGCGGTGCTCCTACCGTGAGAGTCCGGCGACCGCCGAGCGCCACGTCACCGCGGACGAACCACGATCACGGCGCTGCGCGCTCCGTGCGCCACCGCCGAGCCGACCGAACCGAGCAGCAGGCCGGCGAACCCGCCGCGCCCATGGCTGCCGACGACGACCAGCTGAGCCGTCTCCGAGAGCGCGATGAGCTCCTCGGCCGGCTTGCTCTCCACCGCGGTGCGCTCGACAGCGACGTCGGGATAACGCTCCGACCAGCCGGCGAGCCGCTCGGCGAGGGTTTCTTGGGCATCGACGCGGAAATCCTCCCAGTACAGTCCGGGTACCGTCGCGCTGCGGTCGAGCCACGCATGCACGGCGATCAGCCCGACACCCCGCCGGGACGCCTCGTCGAAGGCGACCTCGACGGCGAGTTCTGAAGCAGGTGAGCCGTCGACGCCCACCACCACCGGCGCGTCGGCCGGGCGGTCAGCCGCCGAAAACTCCTCGTGGACAACGGCAACCGGGCCGTGGGCGTGATGCAACAGGGCAGCGCTCACCGAGCCGAGGACCAGACCCTCGATCTTGCCGAGCCCCCGGCATCCCACCACGACCATCTGGGCGTCCTTGGACATATCCACCAGCGTTGCGGCGGCGCGACCCTCGACCATGCACTGGTGAATGGGGACGCGCGACTCATCGGAAATCCGCTGTGCCGCTGCGCTGACGGCATCGCGCATGATCTCCTCGCCCCGCCGATCCCGCATCTCGACGAAGTCCTCGGGAATGGGTACGTCGATCCAGGCCGCGGCGTCCACCTGAGCCAGCACGTGGACGAGGGTGAGCGGGAGGTCGCGCAGATCCGCATCACGCGCCGCCCACTCCAGGGCGGCCAGTGATGCCGCCGAGCCGTCCACTCCCACGACGACCCCGTGCGGACCCGCCGGTGCACCGGATGATTTCATGTCGATCTCCTTCGCTCTCGGGACGACGATATTGCGGGGCAGCCGGGCGTTCTGGAGGCGTTGGTCACCGCCGAGGTGCCAAAGGGCCCTACTGTGGCGGCGTCGACACGTGGCAACGTGGTGAACGCAGACGCCGCCCACTGCCCGCACAATGGTCACCCGCCCGCGGTCGGCTGCGGGAGGGTTGGACAGCCATGGTGACGGTGTTTCTCGTCGATGACCACGAACTGGTCAGGCGCGGACTGATCGACCTGCTCAGCACCGACCCCGAACTGCAGGTCATCGGCGAGGCCGGCTCGGTCTCTCATGCCTTGGCGCAGATCCCCGCCCTGAGGCCGGACGTGGCGGTGCTGGACGTGCGGTTGCCCGACGGCAACGGTGTGGAGTTGTGTCGTGACCTGCTCGCCCGGATGCCCGATCTGCGCTGCCTCATGCTCACCTCGTTCACGTCCGAGGAAGCCATGCTCGATGCCATTCTCGCCGGGGCCAGCGGCTACGTGGTCAAGGACATCAAGGGCATGGAGCTCGCCCGCGCGATCAAGGACGTGGGGGCCGGCCGGTCACTGCTCGACAATCGCGCCGCCGCGGCGTTGATGGCCAAGTTGCGCGAGTCGGCCGAACAATCCGATCCGCTCTCCGGGTTGACCGCCCAGGAGCGAACACTGCTCGCGCTGATCGGCGAAGGCCTGACCAACAAGCAGATTGCCGCCCGGATGTTCCTCGCGGAGAAGACGATCAAGAACTACGTGTCCCGGCTGCTAGCCAAGCTCGGGATGGAACGGCGCGCACAGGCGGCCGCGTTCGTTTCCCGACTGAACCAGCCGTCGCACCCCACCGAGTGATCGGCCGGGGTCCGGCGGCGTTCGGGGCCGAATGACCCTTTCCTCGGGCGGCGGCACGTCATAGGTTGGCAGTGCCGGGCGCCCCGATGGGCGGCGCGGCCCACCCTGAGGAAAGGGATCGACCGATCATGGGCGGATCATTGGACGCGGGCATCGTGGTGGGTGTCGACGGCTCCCCGTCGTCGGAGACGGCGCTGCGCTGGGCGGCCGCCGAAGCGGCCCTTCACGACTCGGCGTTGACCATCGTCTACGCGGTTGCGCCGATCCTCGGCACCTGGCCGGTGCTGCCGCCGCCGGACGGATTGCTCGACTGGCAGCAGGATCTCGGCGCGCGTCTTCTCGATGATGCCGAGAAGGTCGCCAAGGAGATCACCCACGGCGCCATCCGGGTCACGACGGCGTTCAGTTCGGCCGCACCGGCGGCCACCCTCGTCGAGCACTCCAAGCACGCCGGCATGGTGGTGGTCGGAAATCGTGGGCGGGGCGCCTTGTCGCGGACCTTTCTCGGCTCGGTCAGCACCGCACTGGTGCACCGGGCCCATTGTCCCGTCACCGTGACCCACGATGAACACCTGCCGCCGCGTGACTCGCAGGATCCGGTCGTGCTGGGCTTCGACAGCTCCGCGGCATCCACATCTGCCATCGCGCTGGCCTTCGAGGAGGCACAGCGGCGTCGGGTGGAACTCGTTGTACTGCACGCCTGGTGGTCACCGGGCGCCTGGGAGCTCCCCCGATTCGACTGGGATGACCTGCGACCGGACGTCGAACGAGAGGTTTCCGCCGAGTTGGTGGACTGGCAGAAGCGCTACCCCGCCGTGGCGGTCCGTCGCGTCGTCGTGCTGGACCAGCCCGCCCGCCACCTCGTCGAACAGGCGGAGACGGCACAATTGCTCGTCGTGGGCAGCCGCGGATACGGCGCGGTGGCGAGCACCCTGCTGGGCTCGGTCAGTTCCGCCGTCGTTCAGGCGGCTCGGGTTCCGGTGATCATCGCGCGAGGCTGAGGGATTTTGCAGCACAGCCGTTTTGTCCGTTCACTAGCGGGCCGCGACGGAGCGATCGACCGTCAGGACGACTGATGGAACTTGACGGGGTTGCCGCGCCAACAAACCCATCCAGGAACGCACGCCGAGCTGAGGAACGCTCGACTAGTAAAAGTCAGCACTGACTGCAACCTTCGGAAACTCGGCTACCATGCCGAGATGACGACTGTCGACCCGCCCACCCGCAAGTCGCAAGCGAGCCGGCGTGCCAGCAGCCAAGCGCTGATCCTTGACGCCGCCGTCGATGCCTTGGTCGAACTCGGCTACAGCAGCACAACCACCGTGGCCATTCAGGAACGCGCCGGGGTCACCCGCGGCAGACTGCTGCACCATTTTCCCTCCCGCGACGCCGTGCTGGTCGCCGCTGCGCATCACCTTGCCGGCGAGCGGATAGCCGAGATGGAGAGCTGGTTCGAACGCACCGACGACCCCGACCCCGGCGGATCGGAACGGATCGACACCGCAATCCACCAATTGTGGAACACCTTTCGTCAGCCCTACTTCTGGGCCGCGATGGAACTCTGGTCGGCCGCACGCACCGACATGGCGCTACGCGACGAGGTTGCCACTGCCGAACGCCGGCTCGGACGTGCGATCCAGAGCGTCATCGCCACGATGTTCGGGCCGGTGCACAGCAGTCACCCACAGTTCGACACCGTGCGAGACCTGCTGTTCAGCAGCATGCGCGGAGTCGCCCTCACCTACACCTTCATGGAACGCGATCCCGAGACAGATCCGCATCTCGAGCTCTGGACGTCGATCGCCCACCACTTCCTCCTCGAAGACCACAACGACCTATAAACAGTCACAATCGACTGTTACTGTGGACTCGATTCAGAAGGAGTCCAGATGTCGACCACGGATGCGCCGCCCGCCAATCCCCCGGTGCGGCGAACTCAAGACCACATGACCCACGATGTGTGGCTGCCGGACGAAATCATCGAGCTACGCCTGCAGGCGCGGTCCGCCGTCGAGAAGCGGCTGGCGCCGTTCGCCCGCGAGATCGGGCAACGTGAAGAATCTGCCGACAGCTTTCCGTGGTCCGCGTTCCGCGGTCTCGCCGATGAGGGGATGTTCGCCGTTCCGTTCGGGCCCGAGTATGGGCGCGGATTACAGCATCCGATGCTCGGCACCTGCACCGTCACCGAGGAGATCGCGTATCACTCGTCCTCCATGGCCGGTGTCTACGACGGCCAATGCATCCTGGTACCACAGACACTCACCTACGCATCGGAGGACCTGCGCAGGCAGTTGATCCCCGAGCTGATCAGTGGACAGACCGCGTTCTCCTTTGCCACCACCGAGCCGGAAACCAGTTCGGACCTCACCGCCGAGCGCATGCACACCGTGGCCGAGGACACCCCGGCGGGCTATGTGGTCAACGGCCGCAAGCGGTGGATCACGAACAGCATCGTGGCGGGGTGGGTGTCGGTGCTGGTGCGCGCCGGCGCCGGTAGCGACCGAGCGACGATGCTGCTGATCGACCTGTCGTCACCGGGCGTCCGGATCGGCGCGCCCGACCTGAAGATGGGGCACCGCGGACAGATCACCGCTGACATCATTTTCACCGATGTGCTTGTCCCGCACACCAACCTGCTCGGCCACGCAGGAAACGGCCTCAGCGTTGCGCTATCGGCACTGGTGCGCGGCCGCGTCGGCATCGGCGCCGCGGGCGTCGGCGTCGCCCAGGCCGCCCTGGATCTCGCCGTTGCCCGCCTGCGCACCCGCCACGTCTTCGGCGGGCCACTGGGCGCGATGCAACATTGGCAGTTCACGATGGCCCAGCGGGCCACCGAAATCGAATGCGCCCGCACT
>SXGT01096570.1_pt1 | contig 16253 bp, 17 predicted proteins | sample 3176221 | NCBI WGS metagenome assembly SXGT01 (sample SAMN11356862, study PRJNA531348) | freshwater metagenome | isolation source: freshwater sample F1-120 | place: China: Fuxian Lake, Yuxi | collected 2017-12-25 | reverse complement strand
GGTGGATCCGCCAGGCCATCACCCGCGGCATCGCCAACACCGGCCGCACCATCCGCCTGCCAGTGCACGCCGGCGACACCCTCGCCCGGCTGCAGAAGGCGCGCAGCCGCCTCGAGCTGAAGCTCGGCCGTCCTGCCACGCTCTCCGAGCTGGCCAAGGAAGTCGAGATGCCCGAGGACAAGGTGACCGAGGCGCTGCGGTTCGCCGCCGAGCCGCTGTCGCTCAGCGAGCCGCTGCGTGAAGACGGCGACGCCGAACTCGGCGACGTGGTCGAGGACCGTTCGGCCGAGTCGCCCTTCGAAGTGGCCGCCACCGCCCTGCTGCCCGACGAGATCGCCCGTCTGCTGGCGCCCCTCGACGAGCGGGAGCGCGAGATCCTGAAGCTGCGTTTCGGCCTCGACCGCGGCGAGCCGCGCACGTTGGAAGAGGTGGGCGAGCACTTCAACCTCACCCGCGAGCGCATTCGCCAGATCGAAGCCCGTGCAATGAGCAAGCTGCGTCACCCCAGCAGCGACACCGGCGCCCGCGACCTGCTCGCGGTCTGAGCCCGATACACGGTCGCTCACCTGGGGCGACACGAACCGAAGTCCGCTGGGGCAGTCCACTGCGCTAGAACGGTGGAGCGCGCACGAGTGGGCGTTCGGAGGTCACACACATGGAACTCATCGACCTGATTCCCAATTCGATGTCGTTCCGCGTGGTCACCACGATCGAGGTGCACGACGAGCACACCGAGTTGCCGCCCGGTTTCACCGGCAGGGTGAAGTTCTTCGAGGAGGGCACGGTGGTGGCAGTGGCCTGGTACGCCGACGGCCAGTTGCACAACCCGGGCAAGCACCATCCGGCGTTCCGGCGGTTCCGCCACGACGGCCGGTTGAAGTACGAGATGTTCTACACGCACGGCCTGCTGCACGACCCGGCCGATCACGTGCCTGCCGTGCGCGGCTACTACGCCGACGGCAAGGTGCACTACGAGGAGCGCTACCACGCCGGCAAGCGCGACGACTCGAAGGACGGCACGGCGGCCATCCGCAAGTGGCGCCACGACGGCACCATGCGCCACGAGCTGCACTACCGCCTCGGCCGACGCCTCGTCGAGGGTCAGACCGAGGCGGCACCGGCGCCCATCGCCGCCTCGTCGGGCCGGCCGGCGCCGCGGCCACCCGCCACCGGACGACCGCCCACGGCGCGGCCGGCGAAGCCACCGCCGCCACGACGGCCACCCAACGCCTGACTCACGGCACCGGCGGCGTCGCGTGGCGCCGGACACACCCCGCGGTTTTCCGGCCGAGTCCCGTGCGATCGCAAACGAACGGGCATAACGTCGATTCGAAACCCCGCCTTCGTTCGAACGGATTCCCCCCATGATCGCTCGAATCGGTCGCTGGTGCTATCGGCACCGCCGCGCCACCCTGCTCACCTGGATCGCCGTGCTGTTCGGCGTCGGCGCGTTGGGCAACTCCATCATCGGCCCCGACTTCTCGAGCCAGATGGAGATCCCGGCTTCCGAGAGCGCATCCGGCTTCGACGTCATCTCGGAGAACTTCCCCGAGCAGGGCGCGGCGGGCCGCAGCGGCTCCATCGTGTTCAAGGCCGAGCAGGGCATCGACGACCCCGAGGTGCAGGCCGCGATGACCGACCTGTTCGACGAGGTCGGCCAGATCGAGGGCGTCACGGTCATCAGCCCCTACGGCATCACCGGGGTGCGCCAGATCAACCAGGACGGCACCATCGCGTTCGCCACGGTGAACCTCGACCCGGCACTCGGCCAGCAGGGCATGGGCCAGGTGGGTACGCAGATCAAGGACCTCCTGCCGGAGGTCGACGGCCTCACGGTCGAGGTCGGCGGTCAGATGCTGGCCGAGTTCCAGCCGCCGGAGTCGGAACTCATCGGTCTCGGCTTCGCCGTGATCGTCCTCATCCTCTCGTTCGGCTCGGTGCTCGCGATGGGGCTGCCCATCGGCATCGCACTGTTCGGTGTCGGCGTCGGCTCCAGCCTCGTCGCCCTGTTCAGCAACGTGTTCTCGGTGCCCGACTTCGCCACCACGCTCGGCGCCATGCTCGGCCTTGCGGTGGGCATCGACTACGCGCTGTTCATCGTCACCCGCTACCGCGAGAACCTGCGCGCCGGCGCGTCGTTCGAGGACGCCGCTGTCGGGGCGATGGACACCGCGGGACGCGCCGTGGTGTTCGCCGGCATGACCGTCGTGGTGTCGCTGCTGGGCATGTTGCTCATCGGCCTCCAGTTCGTCTCCGGCCTCGGCATCGGCGCCGCCACCACGGTGGCCGTGACGATGATCGCGTCCATCACGTTGCTGCCGGCGCTCATCGGGTTCGCGCAGCACCGCATCGAGGTCACCCGCTGGCGGGGCATCATCGCTGCCGGCTTCCTGGCCGTGGCGCTGTTCGGCGCCGGCCTCTCCATCTCGCCGCTGCTGGTGGGTCTGCCGCTGGCCGTCATCACACTCATCGCCGGCCTGTTCTGGGCGCCCCTCAAGCGGCAGTTGCCCGAACGGCAGCACAAGCCGCTGCACCTCACCCTGCCGTACCGGTGGAGCCGCATCGTGCAGCACCACCCGTGGCGTTCGCTGGCCGCCGGCACGTTCGTGCTGCTGCTGCTCGCCGCGCCGGTGCTGTCGCTGCGGATGGGGTTCTCCGACGAGGGCAACTTCGCCGAGGACACCACCACTCGCCGTGCGTACGACATGCTCTCGGAAGGCTTCGGTCCCGGCTTCAACGGCCCGCTCATCGCCGCCATCGAACTGGGCGATCCGGCCGACGCGGCTGCGCTGCCCGGCCTCGCCGAGGCCATCGCCGGCACCGACGGCGTGAAGTTCGCCTCGCCGCCGTTCCCCAACGCCACCACGCCGCCCACCGCGGCGCTCATCCAGATCATCCCCACCAGCGCACCGCAGGACGAGGCCACCTCCGACCTCATCGACCGCCTGCGCGGCGACGTGGTGCCGGCCGCCACCGAGGGCACCACGCTCGCGGTGTACATCACCGGCTCCACCGCGGCGTCGATGGACTTCACCAGCTATCTGTCCGACCGGCTCGTCACGTTCATCGGTGTCGTGCTGCTGCTGTCGTTCCTGTTGCTGATGATGGTGTTCCGCTCCCTGCTCGTGCCCCTGAAGGCCGTCATCATGAACGTGCTCTCCATCGGCGCCGCGTACGGCGTGGTCGTCGCGATCTTCCAGTGGGGCTGGTTCAGCTCGTTCTTCGGTGTCGGCCCGGCGCCCATCGAGCCGTTCGTGCCGATGATGATGTTCGCCATCGTGTTCGGTCTGTCGATGGACTACGAGGTGTTCCTGCTCTCCCGCGTGAAGGAGGAGTACGACCGCACCGGCGATGCGAAGGGCTCGGTGGCCGACGGCCTCGCTGCCACCGCCCGCGTCATCACGGCCGCGGCCGCCATCATGATCGTGGTGTTCGGCGCCTTCCTGCTCGAGGACGAACGCGTCATCAAGCTGTTCGGCCTCGGCCTCGCCGTGGCCGTGCTGCTCGACGCCACGCTGGTGCGACTGCTCCTGGTGCCCGCCACCATGGAGCTGCTGGGCGACAAGAACTGGTGGCTGCCGAAGTGGCTCGACCGCTTGCTCCCGCGCCTCAACGTGGAAGGTCCGGCGCACCACGACGAGACCGTGCCCACGACCGCCGAGCCCGACGACGTGCTCACCGGCGCCCGCTGATCCAACCCGCGCAGTACCGTCAGCGGCATGGCCGCAGTGAAGGGACCGGGGGTCGACTCACGACCAGGTGACGTCGCCGTCGAGCCCGCACGCCGGCGCGTGCGGGTGTTCGTCGACGACCTGTGTGTGGGCGACAGCGACCGCACGCTCACACTGTTCGAGCACGGGTTCACGCCGCGCTGGTACCTGCCGCTGGCCGACGTGCGCGCCGACCTGCTGAGGCCGAACGGGAAGGTGACCGACACGCTCGGCCGCGGCCCCGCGCACTGGCACGACCTGCACCTGCCACACCGCGTCGTCGTCGACGCCGCGTGGACCCACCCGTCGCCGCCGCTCGCGTGTCCGCCGCTCGACGGGCACGTGTCGTTCGAGTGGAACCTGATGACACGCTGGCTCGAGGAGGACGACGAGATCATCGTGCACCCGCGCGACCCGTACACGCGGGTCGACGTACTGCGTTCGTCGCGGCACGTCACCGTGTCGTTGCACGGCACCGTGCTGGCCGACTCCACCCGACCCCTGGTGCTGCTCGAGACGGGCGCGCCCATCCGCTACTACCTGCCGGCCGACGACGTCGACGCGACGCTGCTGCTGCCCAGCGACTCGTTCACGTGGTGCCCGTACAAGGGCCGCGCCACGTACCGGCACGTCCGCCTCGGCGAGCGCGTGTACCGCGACCTGTTCTGGACGTACGAGGCACCGCTGCGCGACGTCGACCGCATCGCCGGGCACCTCTGCCCGTTCAACGAGTTCCTCGACATCACGGTCGACGGCGTGACGCTGGAGCAACCCGAGTCGAAGTGGCGCTACGGCGGGCCGAACGCGTACACGTTCCGCGAGGGCGACGCGACGTGGGACCCCACCGCCGAGGTCGCCTGGCGCGGCGATGATCCGGGCGTGCACCGCTGACATCGACTGACCATGGCACAGCCGACGACATTGATGCTTGATTCATTGAATCAAGCCTGCATCAATCGACTCCAAACACACTGTTGACGTCGGCAAGCCGATTATATTCCCGAACGAACGGAGCCCTTCACAGAGAGCAGAGGCAGACATCAATGCTGTGTCCTCGTGGCCACGAAAACCTCGCAGATGCGCACTTCTGCAGTACCTGCGGCACACCGATGGCGGTCGTACCGAACCCGTTTCCTCCTCCGCCACCAACCGTGACGAACGACATCCTCGCCAGCGGGACCCCATCGACCCCTGGAAGTACTGACGTGCCCGCGATCGAGCCGAACGGGCGAAAGCCATGGGGCTGGATCGCTGCCGTCGCTGGCATCGTTCTCGTGGGCGCCATCGTTGCGATCGTCCTCGTCAACGGAGGGGAGAAGAAGATGTACACCTTGCGCGGGACCTCGCTGCTCATGGACGAACTCGGCGATGTCACGGGCAGTTGGGACGACTGTCAGGGGTCGGGAGGCTACGACGATTTCGGACCAGGCCAGAATGTCTCGGTGGTCGATGGGCAAGGCAATCTCATCGGGTCGGGCAACACCCAGTCCGTCACGAACGCATTGCTCCCGGTCATCGTCCAGATGGATCGCGACGCGGGGGCGATCGGTCTCGAAGCCACGACCGATGATGCAGCCGAAGACGAGGCGCGCGATCTGCTGCAGGAGATGGCCGATCTCGGCGTGGCCTGTTTGCTCTACTTCGAGATTGAGGTTCCGGAATCCGACTTCTACACGGTCGAAGTAGGAAGCCGCGGCGAGTTGGACTACTCGCTCGACGAGATGAAGTCGAACAACTTCGTCGTCGCATTGACACTCGGCTCGTAGTCGTCGGTCTCCCTGAGGGATCTCCGAGGTGGCCTGGCGCGGCGACGATCCGGGCGTACACCGCTGACCGCCCTCACCCGGGCAGCGTGATGGCGGAGGTGGACGGGAATCGAACCCGCCGGACGAGGATCGCTCGTCCCAACCGCTTTGAAGGCGGCGGAGTCCACCAGGTACCCGGACACCTCCGTCGCTCAACGTAGTGGCCCTTCGCTAGCCTCGCCGCATGCAGCGCGTCATCCTCGCCGTCGTGGTCGTCGTGCTCACGGTGATCGGTGCCCGAAGGGTGCGATCGTCCTGAGCCGCACTCTGTTCTGCAGCGACGCTGCACTCGACGAGTTCGGCGACGTGTGGCGCGCCATCGACCCCACGCTCGAGTTCCTGGTGCTGCCACGCGACCGCAAGCTCGACGATGCCGAAGTGGCACGCATCGACCTCGCCGTGTTCAGCAGCGACCTGTGGCGAGAGCGCCGCGGTGCACCGTTCATGAAGGTGCTGCTGCAGGCGCCCAACGCCACCTGGCTGCACATGTTCTCCGCGGGCCTCGACGACCCGGTGTTCGGCATGTTGGCCGAGCGGGGCGTCACGGTCACGCACTCGGCCGGCTCATCGGCAGTACCCATCGCACACACGGTGATCATGCACGTCATCAGCCTGTGCCGCGAGTCGCGCGCGTTCGCCGTCGCCCAGTCGGAACGCCGGTGGGCCAACAGCGGCACCCTCGACGTGGAGGGGCGTCGCATGGGCATCGTCGGCCTCGGCGCCATCGGCACCGAAGTGGCCCGGCTCGCCGCGCACTTCGGCATCCATGTCACCGGGCTGCGCCGAGCGCCCACCGGTGACGAGCCGTGCGACACGTGGACCATCGACCGGTTGCACGAGCTGTTGCCACAGATCGACGACCTGGTGCTGACCGCCCCGCTCACCCCCGACACCCGCGGCATCATCGGGGCGACCGAGCTGGCGATGTTGCCCGCGGGCGCGCACGTGGTGAACGTGGGGCGCGGCGAGTTGGTCGACGAGCCCGCGCTCGTGGCGGCCCTCGAGTCGGGTCACCTCGGCGGTGCTGCCCTCGACGTGTTCGCCGTGGAGCCGCTGCCCGAGGACAGCCCACTGTGGGGGCTGCCGAACGTGATCGTCACTCCGCACAGCGCGGGCACCACACCGTTGTCCGCAGTGCGAGCAGCCGACATCTTCGCTGACAATCTCCTCCGGTTCACCGACGGTCGGCCACTCCGCAACGTCGGCCCGTAGGTGCAGCCGCGCGACGCGTGAAGGGCCGTTCGCCCCTTGGCACGACACCTGGATGCACGCTATGAATGCGACGTGTCACCCGACGTCGCCCGCCACGACGTGGTTGCAGCGCCCCACCACGAGATCGAGCTGAAGCTCCACGTCGATCCGGCGCGCGCCGAGGCCGTGAAGGCCGCGGTGAAGGGCCGCACCACCACCCGGCGCACGCACCTGCAGGCAGGGTACGTCGACACACCCGAGCACGCACTGGCTGCGGCCGGCATGGGGTGGCGGGTGCGGCGCGAAGGCCGACGGTGGGTGCAGACGCTGAAGGCGCAACTGCCCGGTGGCCCCGACGGGCTGCACCGCGAAGAGCACAACGTGCCCGTGGCGTCGAAGGACCGACCGGTGGCCGACCCGGCGCTGCACGACGGCACACCGGTCGGTGCTCGGCTGCGCGACGTGCTCGCCGGGCTCGACACTGCGCCGTCCGAACGGTTCCACACCGACGTGTGGCGCACCACCCGCACGATGCGCGCCCCCGGCGGCCAGGTGGAGCTCGCGTTCGACGAAGGCGTCGTGGCGAGCGGCGAACGCAGCCTGCCGATCTGCGAGCTCGAGATCGAACTGGTGAGCGGCCACCCTCGTGCCGTCCTCGCCGCAGCACGTCAGTGGGCGCCGCGGCACGGCCTGTGGCTCGACCTCACCACCAAGGCACAGCGCGGCGTGATGCTCGCTCGCGGCGACAGCGAACTGCCCATCACCAAGGGTGCCGTTGCACATCTCCATCGCGACATGTCGGTCGATGCGGCCGTGCGCGAGATGGTGCGTGCGTGCACGGTGCAGGTGCTGGCGAACGCCGGCGCGGTGTCCGCCGGGCTCGGTGGGCACGAGCACATCCACCAGGCCCGGGTGGGCATCCGCAAGCTGCGCACGGTGCTGCGCGAGTTCGGGTCGTTCACGCCCGCCGTCGACCCGACGTGGAGCCACGACCTCGCCGAGGTGTTCAAGGTGCTCGGCGCCTCGCGCGACCGCGACGTGGTGCTGACCGGGCTGCTCGACGAACTGCAACGCGCCGGTGCACCCGAGGTGGTGTTGCCGCCGCTCGCCGGCGACCATCCCGCCGACACGTTGCGTGGCATCGACTTCACCACCCTGATGCTCGACCTGCTCGACTACGCCCACGGCGTGCCCCTCGAGGACGACCTCGATCTCACCGACGTGGTGGCCGCACGCCTCAAGGCGCTGCGCAAGAAGAGCGTGAAGTTGGCCGACGAGTTCACCGAGCTCGACGTCGACGCGCAGCACGACGTACGCAAGCAGCTGAAGCGACTGCGGTACGTGGCCGAACTGACGGCCTCACTGTTCCCTCGCAAGAAGGTGGCGTCGTTCGTGGCCACGCTCGAACCGGCACAGGACGCGCTCGGCCGGCTGAACGACCTCGTGGTCGCCACGGAGATGTTCCGCGAGCTGGCGGCCACCGAACCGGGCGCCTGGTTCGCCGTGGGCTGGCTGTCCACCGAGGTGCCACACGCCGCGCAGCGTTGCAGCACGCCGCTCTCGAGGGCGGAGAAGGCCCCGGTGTACTGGAAGCATCGATGACCGACGCGTCCCACCGCGCGGCGAGCGCCACGCAACGACACGGCTGGTGGTGGTGCGTCGCCGCTGCGGTGCTGTTCGGTGCGGCCACGCCCGCCACCAAGGCCGTGCTCGACGAGGGTGGCTCACCGGTGTCGCTCGCCGGGTTGCTGTACCTGGGCGCCGCGTTGGCCGTGGCCCCGTTCGCCGACCTCCGACACACACCCGTCACCACGCGCGGCCAACGCCGGAAGTTGCTCGCGGCCGTGGCGCTGGGCGGTGGCGTGGCACCCCTGCTGTTGGTACTCGCCCTCGACCGCACGCCCGCCTCCACGGTGTCGCTGCTGCTGAACCTCGAACTCGTCGCCACCGTGGTGATCGCCCGCGTGTTCCTGCACGAACACATCGGCCGTCGAGCCGTCGTCGGCGTGGCCGCCGTCGCCACGGCCGGCGTGGTGCTGGCTGGCGCATCGGGCGCGTCGTTCGCGTTCGGAGCGCTGCTGGTGGCGTGCACCTGCGTGTGCTGGGGCGTCGACAACGCCATCACCGCCAGCCTCGACGGCTATTCGCCCGCACGCATCACGTTCACGAAGGGCGTGGTGGCCGGTTCGGTGAACCTGGTGCTCGGCATCGCCATCGACGGGTTGCCCACCTGGCGCTTCGTCGCCGGCGCGCTGGTCATCGGCGCGCTCGGCTACGGCGTCAGCATCACCCTGTGGATCACCGGCGCGCGGCTGGTGGGTGCGGCACGCGGTCAGGTGGTGTTCGCGCTGGCGCCGTTCATCGGTGCGGTGCTGTCGTGGTGGGTGCTCGACGAGTCGTTGAGCAGTTCGTTCGCTGTGGCGTTCGCCCTGTCGCTCGGCGGCGTGCTGCTCGTCGCAACCGGACACCACGGGCACGTGCATCACCACGAACCGCTGGAACACGCACACGCCATCGACCCCAGCGACCCGCATCACGCCGAAGGGGCCGTCGAGGTGCTCGACGGCCAACGTCACCGCCACCTCGCGCTCACGCACGACCACGAGCACCTGCCCGACATCCACCATCGCCACGTCCACTGACGGGTTGGCGCGTCGCACGCGCCCGGATATGTTCGGCCGCGACTTCCCCCGGTCGTCCCGCCCTCTGCGGAGGGCCTCCCTCGATGGGGGTCCGTCATGTTCGTCTGTTGGTCGTCGAAGGGCGGCAGCGGCACCACCGTGGTGTCGGCCGCGCTCGCACTCGTGGCGGCGCACTCGCGCAGCACACTCCTGATCGATCTCCACGGCGACCTGCCCGCTGCGTTGGGCATGGCGGAACCGTCCGGTCCTGGCGTCGGCGACTGGCTGGCCTCGCCGACGGCCGACACGGCGGCGCTGCTCGGCCTCATGGTGCCCGTCACCGACGGGCTGCACCTGATCCCGCAAGGTTGTCCCGATGCCGAGCCGCACGACGCTCGATGGTCGGCGTTGGCCGCGTCGCTGGCCGAGGCCGATCAGCAGGTGGTGGTCGATGCTGGTCTCGGCGCACCGCATGATGCACTGCTCGCACACGGCGCCCAGTCGTTGCTGGTGGTGCGTCCCTGCTACCTCGCCATCCGCCGCACCATCGGGGCCACCGCACGCGTCGACGGCGTGGTGCTGGTGCTCGAACCCGGTCGTGCACTGGGCCGGCGCGACGTCGAGCACTCGGTCGGCGCACCCGTGCTGGCCGAGGTGCCGTACGACCCTGCCGTGGCACGCGCCGTCGACGCCGGCCTGCTCAGCGCACGCCTGCCGCGGTCGCTCGCCCAGCCATTGCGGTTGGCCGCGTGATCGACGTCGTCGCCGAACGCAGCGCGCTCGGAGGGCTCGAGCGATGGCTCCACGACCCTTCGGTCACCGAGATCATGGTGAACGCCGGGCACGACATCTGGGTCGAACGCCACGGCGCACTGCACCACGTGGGACAGATGCGCCCGGCCACCCTGCTCGCTGCGGTCGAGCACATGCTCGCCCCGGTCGGGCGGCGGCTCGACCGGTCGCACCCCACCGTCGATGCCCGGCTTCCCGACGGTGCCCGGCTGTGCGCCGCCATCCCGCCGGTGGCGGTCGACGGGCCGTGTCTCACCATCCGCCGCTTCCCGTCGCGCCGGCTCACCGTCGACGCGTTCGCAAGTGCGTCGATCGCCGGCCTCGTGCGGCAACTCGTCCGGCAACGCTGCAACGTGGTCATCAGCGGAGCCACCTCGTCGGGCAAGACCACGTTGCTCGACGCCATGGCCCACGAGGTGGCGGGCCACGAACGCCTCATCACACTGGAGGACGTGGCCGAGTTGCGACTCGACCACCCGCACGTCGTGCGGCTCGAGACCCGGGAGGCCACACCCGACGGCGTGGGCGAGGTCACGCTCGCGCATCTGCTCCGCGCGGCGCTGCGCATGCGCCCCGATCGCCTCCTCGTGGGCGAGGTGCGCGGCAGCGAGGCGATGCAACTGTTGCAGGCACTCAACACCGGCCACGACGGCTCACTGTGCACCGTGCACGCGAACAGCGCCGCCGACGCCCTCGACCGGCTCGCTGCGCTCGTGCTGCAGGCGGGCGACGGCTGGCCGTTGGCGGCCGTGCACCGCCTGGTGGCGCGCGCCGTCGACGTGGTGGTGCACGTGGAACGCCGACCCGAGGGTGTCCGGGCCGTGGCAGAGGTGGTGGAGGTGCAGCCCACGCTGCGCCGTTCGGCGCCGGTGGTACGCGCGCTGGTCGATGGCGACACCGTGATCGACGCACTCACGCGGGTTCGCCGGTGATGCTGGGTGCGCTGGCCGCATCGGTGGTCTGTCTCCTGGGCTACGCGCTGCACCCGCCCCGTCTGCGGCGACGCAGGTCGCTGCCCCACCCTCGGCGCCGCGGCAACCCGGCCACCGCCGACGACTGGGCTCGCTGGCTGCACACCGTCGCCGCAGGAGTGCGCAGCGGCGACAGCGTGCGCGTCGCCGTGCTGCACGCCCACGCACACCACGCGCTCGACGGCAGCGTCGTGCACCCGGGCGCGCCGCTCGACCAACTCCTCCAGGGCACGCCGACCGATGCCGACGAGGCCGTCGTCATCCAGGTGCTCGCCGTGGCCACCGCGCTCGGCGGTGCCGTTGCCGCCACACTGCAGGCCGGTGCTGCCTTGCTGCACGAACGCGCGGCCGTGCGCGCCGAGGCACTCGCCCACGCAGCCCAGGCACGGCTCAGTGCACGGGTGCTCACGGCGGTGCCGTTGGTGTTCGCGGCCTGGAACCTCATCGGCAGCGCCTCGTTCCGTCGAGCGCTGGGCACTCCCGTGGGCGCCACGGCAGCTGCGGCAGGCGCGCTGCTCAGCGTGGCGGGCTGGCGATGGATGCGGCGGATCGTCCAGAAGGCCACGCCATGACCAGCGTGTTGCTCGGACTGTCGCTCGCCACCTCGTTGGTCGTGCTCGGCGCGGCCCATCGACCGCGCCACGTCGGCGCCACACCTCTGGACCACGCGACGGCCATCCGTCGTGTCCTTTCACGATGGTCGACCACGCAGTTGCGGCGGCAACTCGACCACTCGTTGCCCGACGCCATCGACCTGGTGGTGCTCGCCGTGCGCAGCGGCCTGCTGCCGTCGGCCGCGTTGCGGGTGGTGCACCCGCACTTCCATCCAGCACTCCGCGCCGCAACGGCCGAAGTACTGACTGCCGTCGACCGGGGCGAGCGGTTCGCCGACGCGTTGCCCGTGTTGGTGCAACGGTTCGGGCCGACCCTCCACCCGTTGGTCGACGGCTTCGTGGCGGCCGATCGCGACGGGCTGCCGCTCGCCCCGGTGCTCGAGCGCCTTGCCGCCGACGCCCGCGCCCACCGGCGACGCCAGGTCGACACGATGGCCCGGCAACTGCCGGTGCGCCTGGCAGTGCCGCTGGTGGTGTGCACACTCCCGGCGTTCGTCCTGCTCGCTGTCGTGCCATTGCTGCTCGCAGCCTTCGCATCGCTCCACCGATGAGCCATCGCTCCCCACCATCCCGAGGAGGCACCCCATGAACGAACGACTCGCCCGACTGCACGCCTGGTGGCTGTACCACCAACTCCACGACGAGGACGGCCAGGCCACCACCGAGTACGCACTGGTGCTGCTGGCCGCCGCGCTGGTGGCGCTGCTCGTGGTGGGCTGGGCCACGGCAGGCGGCGGCGCCGGCAAGGTGGGCCGGTTGTTCGACCGCGTCATCGACAGCGTGATCGACAAGCTGTGAAGCACGATCGCGGTCAGGCCACGGTGGAGCTCGCGCTCGTCCTGCCCTTCCTGTGCACGCTCGTGCTCGGCGTGGTGCAGGTCGCCGTCCTGGGCCGCGATCGGCTCGCGGTGCAACTCGCCGCCCGCGAGGCGGCCCGCGCTGCGTCGGTGGCCGCCGACCCGCGGGCCGCCGCGGCCGCCGGCGCCACCGCCGTCGACCTGTCGGGGTTGGAGGTGGAGGTGTTCCCGGCAGGCACCACCGTGCGCGCCGTCGCTCGCTACACCGACCCCACCGAGGTGCCCCTCATCGGACTCGTGCTGCCCGATGTGGTGGTGGAGGCCGAGGTCACGATGGCCGTCGAGCCGCCATGACCTCGCCGGTAGCGTGAGCGCGTCATGGATCTGCACTGCCGCCTCGCCACCATCGGCTCGTCGCCGGTGCTGCACGTGAGCGGCGAGATCGATCTCGCCACGCTGCCGACGTTCCGCGATCACCTCACCCGCGCCATCGGGCAGCACCCGGCCCAGCGCCTGTTCGTCGACCTCGACGGCGTCACTGCGCTCGACGACACCGGCCTCGGCATGTTGCTGGGCGCCGCCGGCCGCGCCCGTGCGGCCGACGGTGACGTGGTACTGGTGTGCTCGAACGACCGGCTCCTGCGGCGCTTTGCGCTCACCGGTCTCGACCGCGCCGTCGCCGTGCAGTCCGACCTGCACGCCTGACCCGCCAGCCGACTTCAGGGTTTCGGTTTCGGCCTGCGCACGCCGCGCCGATCGAGCGCCTTCTCCTGCGCGCGCTGCTCTTCTTCGAGTACGGCCTCTTCGGCCACCAGTCGCTTCATGCTCTCCAGGCGCCGCGGGTCGAGCGTGCCCGCTTCGATGGCGTCGGTGACCGCACAGCCAGGTTCCTGCTCGTGCTTGCAGTCGCGGAACCGGCAGTGGTCCATCAGGTCGAACACGTCGGCGAACGCTCGCTCGATGCCGTGCCCACTGCTCCACAGGCTCACGGCACGCACGCCGGGCGTGTCGATCAGCCAACCGTCGCCGGGCAGCCGCACCAGTTCCGACGCCGTGGTGGTGTGGCGGCCGCGCTGATCGCCTTCGCGCACGTCGGCGGTGGCCTGTCGCGAGTGGCCGACGAGCGCGTTCAGCAGCGTGCTCTTGCCCACCCCGCTGGCACCGAGCAGCGCGATGCTGGCGTTGCCCGCGGCATACCCGCGCAACTCCTCCACGCCGTCGCCCGTGATGCCGCTGGCCACGCGCACGTCGACACCGGGCGCCACGTCCTGCAGCGACGCCACGGCCGCCGTCGGGTCGTCGACGAGGTCGGTCTTGGTGAGCACCACCACCGGCCGCGCGCCGCTGTCCCACGCCAGCACCAACTCGCGCTCGAGTCGTCGCTGGTTCGGTGGTGAGGTGAGCGCGTGCAACAGCATCACCACGTCGATGTTCGCCGCGATGGTGTGGGCCTCGGCACGATTGCCCTCGAACGACGCCCGACGCACGAACGCGCTACGTCGCGGCAGCACCTCCTGCACGCGCTCACCGTCGTCGGTGACCACCACGAAGTCGCCCACGGCCACGTCGGCCCCGATGTTGCGCATGCGCAGCGGCGGCTCGTCGAGCGACACGAGCACCGTGCTCCAGCCACGGTCGAGCCGGCTCACGCGTCCGGCCGCTGCGGGGGCGCCCAGCTCGCGCCAACGACCGAGGGCGTGCTCGGTCCAGCCGAGGCGCAGGTCGCGTTCGTCGTCGATACGTCCACGGTAGTGGGCAGGCCCCGAGAGGCCTCCGCACATCATCACGCGAATCACACGCGTGTTCTTTCAAGACTTCGGAAAAGTCGGCTCATGACCGTGGAAATTCCGCCGATGATCATTCACTCCTCTACTCATGGTGGGCGACAACGGCATGGACAACGATCTCGAACTGGTACGGCACGGCTTCGATCCGTCGCAGGTACAGCAACTGGTCGGACAGCTGTCCGCCGAGCTGAAGACGATGGCGGCCGAGAACGACCGGCTGCGCACCCGCGTGGCCGAACTGGAGAAGGCACCGCCGCCCGTGGGCGCCACCCCGAACGACGTGTTCGAGCACTGGAGCAAGGAGACGAACGATCTCCTCGATGCCGCTCGCGCCAGCATCGCCAGCGTGACCGAGAAGGCCACTGCCGACGCGGCCGCCGCACTCGCCGCCGGCGAGACCGCCGCCACGGCCATCCGGCAGCGTGCCACGCTCGATGCCGAGGGCATCGTGGCCGAGGGCCACAGCAGCGCCGCCATCATCGTGGCCGAGGCCGAAGCCGTGAAGGCGCGCCTGGAAGCCGATGCCGCCGCCGAGGTGCAACGCCGCGAGGCACAGGTGGCGGCGCTCGAGGCGAAGCTCGCCGACCTGCGCGGCCAGCGGGCCACCATGAGCCAGCAGCTCGGCACGGCGAAGTCGCACCTGCTGCAGTTGCTGTCGCTCGTCGACGAGCCGGAGACCGAGCCCACCAGCGACTCGGCCGACGCAGAAGCCCCGACGGCGGATGAGCAACACTGACGGCGACCGGGAGCGCCTCGAGCGTCTGCTCGCCGCGGCCGACCGCGTCGCTGCCCAGCCCATCCCTCCCGCGCCGAAACCTTCGCGCTGGCTGCCCGTCGCCATGCTGGCGATCGCCGGCATCGCGGCGGTGTTCGTAGGGGTGCAGCTCGCCTCCGGCGGCGACGACGACCCGAGCGTGGTGCCCGGGCAGACGTCGGTGGTGCCCACCGCCGTGCCCACGCCGGTGGTGTCCACCACCATGCCGGTCGTCATCACGTTCCCGCCCACCACGGCGCAGACCACCACCACGACGGTGGTCGACACCACCGTCGCCCCCACCACCACCGCCTGGGTGCAGCCGCCGAACACGCCGGTGCGCTCCACCACCTGGGTGAACGGTGTGTTCGCCGTCTCCGGTGCGGTGCCCGACCAACGCACCGCCGACGCGCTCGTCGGCGCGTTCAGCGCTGCGGCCGGCACCGGCAACGTGCAGTCCACGCTCCAGGTCGCCGCAGGCGCACCCCTGGTGGACAGCGAGCCGTTGCTCGCACCCGGGGCCATCCCGTTCGCGCCCAACTCGGCGTCGCTCCCCGCATCGTCGGCACCGTTCCTCGACACTCTCGTGCGTCTGCTGCAACAGAATCCCACGCTGGTCCTCGACATCCGCACCTACACCAACGGTGTCGGGCCCACCGACTCGAACCTCGTGCTCTCCCAGCAGCGCGCCGACGCGATCTTCCTCTACTTCCTGGCTTCGGGCATCCCGGCCGAGCGGATGACCGCCACCGGGTTCGGCGAGGGATCTCCCATCGCCGACGACGCCACTGAGGAAGGCCGCAACGCCAACCGTCGGGTGGAGTTCACGCTCCACCACCTCCTCGGCTGAGTCGACCGATCGGGCCTGTGTCTTGACAACACCCGGTTCCATCACCTAGCGATACGCACCGATGCCCAGACCGCTCGTCATCGTGGAGTCGCCCGCCAAGGCGAAGACCATCTCCAAGTTCTTGGGGAACACGTTCGACGTGCGCGCCTCGGTGGGCCACGTCGCCGACCTGCCGAGCAAGGGCCTGCAGATCGACGTCGACAACGGCTTCAAGCCCACGTACGAGCTCACCCTGCGGGGCAAGGACGTGGTGAAGGACCTGCGTGCGGCGATGAAGGACGCCAGTGAGCTGTACCTCGCGACCGACGAAGACCGCGAGGGCGAGGCCATCAGCTGGCACCTCCTCGAGTACCTGAAGCCG
>SXGT01236032.1_pt1 | contig 16255 bp, 11 predicted proteins | sample 3176221 | NCBI WGS metagenome assembly SXGT01 (sample SAMN11356862, study PRJNA531348) | freshwater metagenome | isolation source: freshwater sample F1-120 | place: China: Fuxian Lake, Yuxi | collected 2017-12-25 | reverse complement strand
GCTGAGGCCCGGCATGGGATCCCCGGCACGCGGTTGGATCTCCTGCGCATGCGTTAGAGGCGCCGCGCAGAGGCAGAGAAGAACGAGTGTGGTACGCATGGTGTGCCTGTTTCTCAGTCGACGCGCCAGAACAGCTCGGCGTCGGTGGTGTTGCTGTGTCCCGCGCCCGCAGCCGGATCACGAAACCAGGCTTGAGCGCCGCGTTCCCCGCCGATGGGGATCGTGTTCATCGGGGCCGCGTTGAAGTTGCAGTTGAAGATCGCGACGCCGCTGGCATCGGAAGTCACCGCGCTGAAGCGCTGGATCGGACCGTTGACCCAGCGCTGTCCGTCGCCGAACACCGCAGGAGCCCACAGACGACCCGCACCGTAGAGGAAGATCGTGGTCTTCAGGCCGGGCAGGCCTTCCGCGCGCAGCTGAAAGTTGTTCGCCGTCGAGCCAGGCGTACCGGTCGCGCTGATGCGCGCCTTCTGGCCGGTCGAGTTGGGGTTCGTGTCGCCGTGGCTGTAGGTGAACACCGTCGGCGCAGTGAACTTCTGGTTCAACCACACGAAGGTGCCGCTGCAGCGGCCGAACACCATGTCCATGTCGCCGTCGCGATCGAGATCGAGTGTGGCGACATCGTAGGTGCCGGTGAGATCACCGGCGGCCATGCCCTTGACGCCGCGCCAGTTGCCGTTGGCCGCGCTGCCAGCCTCTTCGCGCATCGTGATGTCGCCGCCGATCGTGCCGCCGAGGTTGTGGTAGATGTGGCAGCGGCGATCACAGCCGCCGATGTCGACATCCACATCGGCCAGAATCGCATCCGGCCACTGGTCGCCATCGAGATCGACGATGTGGTTGGTGCCGGCGAATCCGTCATCGCCGGGTGCCACATAGCTGAAGCTCTTGACCGGACCCCAGGTGACGCGGCCGAGCGAGTCGTTGCCCGTGTTGAGACGGAAGGTGTCCTGACCGTCATCGCTGACGATGATGTCGGGCTTGTTGTCGCGGTTGAGATCGCCCGCGTCGACGTGGTACGGAGCGCCGCTGCCGATCGAACCGGAGTAGAGCAGTGTCGGGAAGTATCCGACCTGCGAAGGGTTGTTCTGAGCCAGCGACACGATCGGGCCCGCGCCCGATGATCCTGTGACGCCCGAGGAGCGCACGATGTCCTTGTGGCCGTCGCCGTTCATGTCGAGGATGCGAACCGCCGACCCGAACAGCACATCGAGCATCGAGAACGCGATGCGCGTCGTGCCGGAGTCGCTGAAGTTGCCGTTGCCGTCGTTGATCAGCAGCTTGTCGCCGAGGTTGCCGTAATCGGAGAAGTACAGGTCCGGAGCGCCGTCGCCGGTGACATCGCCGGCGTCCATGCCGCAGAAGCGCAGGTCGGTACCCATGAACGGGATGCGGTTGGCCTCATAACGCAGGCCCTGCCAGGTTCCGTTGATCGAACCCTTGTTGATGTAGACGCGCGGGTGACTGATGTGCTTGGGCTGCGTGGACAGCGTCGTCGCCGTGACCACATCCGGCCAGGTGTCTAGGTTGACGTCCACGATCACGACATCGCGGTCGTTGGTGGGCGTCAGGAAGCCCAGATCGCCCGCCACATCTGCTTCGCTGGCGTATTGTGCGCTGCGGTCGACGAGGATGCCGCCCTCATTCATCAGCAGGAAGTTGGGGTAGTGGCCTCCGCTGGTGAACGGCTGCTTGCGCACGATCACCAGATCGGTCCAGCCGTCCTTGTTGAGGTCGCCGGCCGCGAAATCCTTCTCCTGCGTGTCCGTGAGAATGGCCGTGGCATCCGCGCCAGCGCTGGTCTTGATGCGACCGGTGCCGGGGGCGAAGGTCACCCAGTTGTTGTCGAGCTGAGCGAGTGCCGGAGACGCGAAGAGTCCGAGAATGAAACCGAAACGGATCAGTTTCTGCATTTAAGGAGAACTCCTCGGGATCAGTTGACGACCTGGACGGGTTCCGCCTCGCTCACGAAATCCACCGTGGATCCCGTCAGATAGAAGGCGTGATGAACATTGAGTCCAACGAAGCGGCGCGTGGGACGGAACGTCACCAGACCCTTGCCGTTGACATCGAGCACGCCGAAAGAATTGAGCAGGATCGGCGAGTTGGGATTGTTCAGCGTGTACTGGAAGTAGCCGTCGTTGGCGAGCGGCAGCAGCTCACCGCCCGGCAGCGGAATACCCGGCGTCGTGCCGCTGATCGAACCGAGGCACAGATATGTGCGGCCCGCATTGTTGGGACCCGCATCGATCGCCAGGTAGTGCTCCTGGCCCTGCTGCACGTGCACGACCGAAGGCCGTGAGATGATCGCCTGCACGCTGACGTTGAGGTTGGTGATCGTGCCCGCGCCGGCCTTGTCGACCTTCCAGAACGGATTCCCGCTCTGGCCGGTGCGCAGCACGTTCGCCTTGAGGTTGGCGGCGCTCAGCGTGTAGCTGCCCACGTCGTAAGGAGCCGTCACATTCCCTGTGACGAGCACCTGCGGGCTGCCCGGCAGCGCGAGGCCCGTGACCACCGTTCCGATCGGTGCCGACGCGAAGCTGTTCTTGATCGTGTTCATCGCGCCGCCGACCTGCTTGAGCTGCCCCCCCACAGGCGTGCCGCCGAAGCCGGCCGGGTTGGAGAGACCCAGCGGCAGCGCAAACTGGTTCATCGGAGCGCTCGCAGGATTGTTGGCCTGCGCCAACGCGCCACCGCTGAACGCGAGATCGAGGCTGAAGTAGGCCAGTCCGGCACTGGTGCTGTCGCTCAGGGTGCCCACGATCTGGTACGGCGCACTGCGTCCGGGGCCGACGACGATCGTGTTAGACGCGCCGCTCTTGAGGCTCAGGTTGAGGTCGGAAGCGTTGGCAGACGCGGCAAGGCCGGTGGCTGCAAGCAGCAGCGCCAACGCGGAGAGAGACGCCGGATGGAGGGTTCTGTGCATGGAGTGAGTCCGAAACGTGCCCGTTGGACGGTCGGGGGCTACTAGAAGTTCACCAGCAGTCGGTTGCTTTCGATTCCCCTTTGAGAAGTCTACGAGAGAGGGCCCGCGGCGGGGGTGGGAAGGGTCTGGTGGGTTGAGAATCCACCCCAGACCGGGGCTCGGCCACCAAGGTGGAGCCCTAATACACTTCATCTTACCATTATCTGCCTGTACCGCCGCAGCCCGCACCGCGTTCTCGGCCTGCCTCCCCCATCACCGGCCCTGCTATCTTGCTCGGGCTACCCGCATGATCCCTCCGCGCCAGACCCGCACCATCCAGATCCGCGACCTCAAGGTCGGCGGCTCGGCCCCCATCGCCGTGCAGAGCATGGCAGCAACGCGCACGCGCGATCGCGCTGCGACCCTGCGCCAGATCCAGCTGCTCGAAGCCGCCGGCGCGGATGTGATCCGGATCGCCGTCGACAACAAGGAGGATGTCGCGGCGCTCGCCGAGCTGCGTCAGCAGACGAACGCGATCCTCTCGGTCGACCTGCAGGAGAACTACCGCCTCGCCGAGATCGTCGCGCCCTTCGTCGACAAGCTGCGCTACAACCCCGGCCACCTCCACCACCACGAGAAGCACAAGACCGTGCGCGAGAAGGTGGCCTACCTCGTCGACATCGCCCAGCGGCACAACCTCGCCCTGCGCATTGGCATCAACGCCGGCTCGATCGCGCCCGAGTACGACGAGCGCTTCGGTGATGACCATGTCTCGGCGATCGTGCAGTGCGCGGTCGACCACTGTGCGCTCGTGGACGAGCTGGGCTTCTCGAACTATCTCGTCTCGATCAAGGATTCCGATCCGCGCCTCGTCATCGAGGCCAACACCCGCTTCGCCGCCGCGCGCCCCGATGTGCCGATCCACCTGGGCGTCACCGAGGCCGGCATGCCGCCCGAAGGCATCATCAAGACACGCATCGCGTTCGAGCAACTGCTCTCGCGCGGCATCGGCGACACGCTGCGTGTCTCGCTGACGCTGCCCTTCGATGACAAGGGCCAGGAGATCGCCGTCGGGCGCGACCTGATCCGCGACATCGAGAACGGACGCTTCCGCTCGGTTCCGCCGAACTTCTTCAGCGGGCTCAACATCATCTCCTGCCCCTCCTGCTCGCGCGTGGAGAACGAGAAGTTCATCGAGCTCGCCGCCAGCGTCAAGGAGATGACCGCCTACGCCAAGGAACACGATCTCACCATCGCCGTGATGGGCTGCCGCGTGAACGGGCCCGGCGAGACGGACGATGCGGATCTGGGCCTTTGGTGCGGTCCGACCACCGTCAACCTCAAGCGCGGCGAGGAAAGTCTGGGCCACTACGGCTACGACGAGATCCTGCCGCGCCTGCGGCAGGAGCTCGACGCGCTGCTCGCCGCCAAGCGTTAGCGAGCCCGCTGCGCGCGCGCCATGCAGACTTCGCCGTCATCTCCGCTGGTGGGCGCCATCGAGGCCGGCGGCACGAAGTTCGTCTGCGCCGTCGGCACGGGGCCTGATGCCGGATTGCTGGCGCGCAAGCAGTTCGATACGGGCGCCGATCCCAAGACCCTGTTGCGCAGCGTCAGCGAATGGCTGCTGCTGCAGGAGCGACAGCACGGCCGGCTCGCCGCACTGGGCATCGCGGCCTTCGGTCCGCTCGATCTTGACGAACGCTCCGCCTCCTACGGCCGCATCACGACGACGCCCAAACCCGGCTGGCGTCATGCCGATCTGCTCTCGCCCCTGCGGCACGCCTTCCCGCAACGCCCCATCGCACTCGATACCGATGTCAACGGAGCGGCGCTGGGCGAGCAGCGCTTCGGTGCGGCACGCGGGCTCGAGGACTTCCTCTACATCACGGTGGGCACCGGCATCGGGGGCGGCGGCATGGCGCGCGGACGCCTGCTGCGCGGGCTCGTGCATCCGGAGATGGGACACATCTCGATGCCGCGCCCCGCAGGCGATGAGTTCGCGGGCGCCTGCCCGTTTCACGGTCGCTGCTGGGAGGGTCTGTGCTCCGGGCCAGCGATCGCGCGGCAGGCGGGCATGCCCGCAGAGCGACTGCCCGCCGACCATCCGATCTGGCCGCGCACGATGCGCGCGATGGCGCACGCGCTCGCCACGCTGACCTGCGTGCTCTCGCCGCACCGCATCCTGTTGGGCGGCAGCGTGCGCAAGGCGGGCGGTCTGGGTGAGTCCGCGTTCTTTCGCGGCGTTCGCACCGAACTGCGTGATGTGCTCAAAGGCTACATCCGGCATCCGGCGCTTGAGCCAGAGGGCATCGAGAGCTTCCTGCAGCCGCCCGCGCTCGGCGATGATGCGGGCGTCGTGGGTGCTTTGGCCTTGGCACAGGCGGCTTTGCAACCGTCGGCATCAGCACGGACCGCGCCGGCGCAGGAGTGCTGATCTGCGGGCTTGCTCTCAAGCCTTCCCTTCCTGACCATCTGTTCATGCACCCCGGCCTCCACGAGCGCACCATCCTCCGCTTCCTTTCCACCCTCTGTCTGGCGTGGAGCCTTGCGATGCTCGGCGGGTGCAGGACGGGCACGCCCGCCAGCAATGGCCAGCCTCAAGCGCTGAGCGAAAACAGCGGCGCGCTGCACATGGAGGGCTGCGATTGGAAACCCGACGCAACGCTCGCGGGCCGCGGCGGCGAAGGCGGCGCGGTCGCAACCTGGGAGTGGGCATCCGGCGGCGCTTCCGGCAAGTCGCTCGCACCGCGCGTCGTCTCGATTCCCGCAGCGAACGAAGACACGTACAACCTCTACTGGGACACCAAGGTCAAGTTCAGCGATGTCGCGCTGGAAGTCCGCGTGCAGGCCAAAACCGGCGAGATCGATCAGGGCGGCGGGCCGATCTGGCGCGTGCAGGACCGTGATCACTACTACATCTGCCGCGTGAATCCGCTGGAGTCGAACTTCCGCCTGTACAAGGTCGTCGGTGGCGTGCGCCGACAGCTGGCTTCCGTGAAGTACGAGCCCGACAGCGTCGAACCGGGCACGTGGCACACGATCCGAGTGACGCACGTCCGCGATCAGATCACCTGCAGTCTCGACAACAAGCATGTGCTCGAGGCGAAGGACACCGCCATTCTCAACGCCGGCGGCGTCGGCGTGTGGACCAAAGCCGACGCGGTGACGGCCTTCGAGGGCTTCTCCGTGCGACGCATCCAATGGTGATCGCGTGAACGCGGAACTTGTGAGCGCCTGGCTGCTGCCCGTACACGCGCTCGCCACCGCCGCGATGTTCGGCGTGATCTGGCTCGTCCAGCTCGCGCATTACCCGCTGATGCTCACCGTGGGACCGGAGCGCTTTCACGAGTGGCACAAGGGCCACCTCGCGCGCATCACCTTCGTCGTAGGCCCGCTGATGCTGCTCGAGACCGCGACCGGTCTGGCGTGGATCCTCTTGCCCGACCCGGCCAACTCGCCGCTGCTCGCGTGGATCGGCATGGGCCTGATCTTCGTGATCTGGCTCTCGACGGCGATCCTGCAGGTGCCGCTGCACCGCAAGCTGGAGCTCGGCGGGTACAACGCAAGCGTGATCCGCCGGCTGGTGGCGACGAACTGGCTGCGCACGCTGGCGTGGAGTGCGCGAGCGGTGCTCGTGCTGTTGGCGCTGATTGAGCTCCGCTGAAGTGCTGCGCGAACCCGCGCGCGTCGACGCTTCGCTCTGTCTGCGTTGGATTCGCATGGCGTGGGAATCTGTGCTCGCAACCTATCGAGCCCGACCCGGCCCGGCTACATTAGGGATTCCCCCATCCGATTAGATCGCCGCTGCGACCTTTATGCGTAGTTCCTGCATGGCCCGTCGCCACTCCTGTTGGCTGCTCTTCCTGCTTTGCCTGACGATCCTCGGCCTGTCCGGCTGCGGCGGAGGTGGAAGCGGTACAGATGCGCCTCCGCCTAGGCGAAACCTGCTGTTCGGCTCACTACACCTGGGCGGAAGGGTTCATCAGGTCTTCCACGGCGAGACCGTGCGTGCGCTGGCTGTCGACGAGACCGTAGTAGCAGAAGCCACGGTGCTCGAGAACGGTCAGTTCCTTTTCGATGCCGATGAGCTCAGCGAGTTCGTCGGGCGCATCGAGGTCGGCGTGACGGTGAATACGGTGCGCGGCGAGCAGACGGTGCACCTGTCGCGAGATCTCGACATGACGCAATCAAAGGACGGTGCTCCGCTCGTCTGGATCGGGCCTGTAGCCACGCTTGCTTCGCGCTACCGCCGCCTACACCCGGAGGCGAGCATCGCCTCTTCGGAGCAATTGGCCAAGAACCTTCTGGGCATCCCGGCCGATGTGGAGCCGCACTCGGGCATTGGCGACTCTCACCGCTCGCCGTTCTCGTGGTCCATGGTGTTGGCCGAGTTCGAAGCGAGTGCCTCAGGCACGCTTGACGAACATGTCGACGACATCGTCACGGAAATGGGAACCGGCACGGTGCGTTCGTATCGCAAACCTGCACCCTACGAGGCGCTGCACAGAGCGCTGTACGGACCCTCTGGAATCAGCGGCGATCCGGGCATCATGCCCAAGTCCGAGGGAGGATTCTGGATGAAGCAGCTCAAGGAGCTGCCCAATGACGCGCACTACTCGCTCGACGCGAAAACCGTGGCGCCCCTCGTCGGCTGGCTTCTGCACCAGGCTGGCATCCTGCCTTCGCCGCCGTCCAACGCCGAGCTGCTTGCGGAACTCGAAGCGATCCAGGAGACGATCGCCGAGATGCAGACTGCGGCGGTCGGGAACACCTACCAGCTGGCGTGGCAAAACACGATGGACGAGATCGGACCGGCCTGCGCGCGAATCCGCCTCTACACGCAGCAATGGCAGAGCTACCTGTCCCCGCAGACGTACTCGCCGCAACTCGCGGGACTGGCGCTGCATGAGTATGCGGCCGCCGGGGCGCAAGGCATGCGCGAAGACTTCTACGCGCTGAGCGACATGCTTGTGGGACGCGGGGCGGCCAACGGTCCGCTGGTGTCGATCCTCGCCGCCGACATGATGCTGGAGAAGTACGGCAACCAGACACCGGACGCAGACACGCTGTACCTCCCGATGCGCACGAACGAGGCGCTCGACGAGCTGCGCGCGAAGCAGGACTACTTCCTCGGCCACCTCATGCTCAGCATGAACCTGCTGATGGAGTGGGCGCACCTCGATCCGTACACGTTCCCCTACGAGGGTTTTGTCGACGGTCAGAACCTGCAGTTCCAGAACCTCGAGATCGTGCGCCAGATGCAGACCGGCGAGCCGAACGCGTTCCCGGTGGGGTCGCGGCCGGGCTACGCAGCGGACATCGTGGCGGCGCAGCAGCTCGTGCCTCCGTCTTCGCTGGGCAGCGACTGGATCATGGCGGACCTCCCGGGCAGCGGAGTGCCGGCTCGAACCAACTACTGGTACATGAACTGCTGGTACACCGGCGGCGGCTACTGGAGCTATGCGAACGCGGCTCAAGCCAACTTCCAGCTTGGCCCGTGGCCCAAGGGATCGTTCCGTGCCGCCTGGGTGGACGAGGTCCTGCAGTTGCGGGATCGGGCGCTGCGCGCCGTACCGGGAGATGTGCGTGGCGGTCTCCGCAAGCTTGGCTGGGCGGGCGTCCCGAACACGCCGCAGGACTTCTACATCTGGTCGCCTGTCAGCACAGACACATATGTCCAAGGCTCCGGAACCGGAGACTACTTGGATGCCTGGCTTGTCAACATGGACGCCGGTACGACCCAGCGCATCCACAACGGCACCAGCAGCTACAAGTACGATGAATGGGTCTTGTTCGTCCGCTACGGGCCGAGCGGAATTGCCCAGATCAACTACCCCGCGGACAATCAGTTCCCACCCACATACTCCTACAACGATGATGCGGGAACTGCGGTGGTTTGCACGCGCAAGCCGCAGAGTCTGGGACTTGCCGGCGGACCGCAGACCTTTCCGCCGACTGTGAATGCCAACTACACCACGACGGACAACCTTCGATACTCCGCTGGTGGGCTGCAGACACAGTCCATCAGCTACATCCTGCCCTTCGGCGGCGCATCTTCCGATGCCTTCACGACCCGCTCGCGGCTGGTGTGGCGGCCTGACCTCGCCAACGGGGCGCAGGGCTTCGTGGTCTCGAATGTTCCCGATGGCGCAGGCGTGCCGTTCCTGCAACTGACGAACACCAATCCGAGCGGCAACATGTTGGGCGAACTCTACTCGGGCTACTCCGGGGCGGCCGCCTCGTTCCTGAACACTCGCGCTGCGCCGCTCACGATCTCGATTCCGGTCGCATCACTCGCCGGCCAGCAAGCCACGATTCCGGGAGCGCCACCCAACGCTGCGCCCGTGCTGACGAGCGTCATGGCTATGCCGTCGAACCGCGTGTTCACGAATCCTGCGCAGGCAGGCGTTCGCTGCTACGCCACCGGGTTCTACGCCGACTCGCTCGGCAAGCCGTTCCTGTTCAAGGATCATTCGGTCAGCAACATCAACGGGAGTGTTGTCTGGTCGGTCGACTCGCCGAGCGGCTTGGCGCGCTTCTCGACGAGCGTTCCGAACCTGTTGCTGCTGGACCCCGCCCAGGGGACCGAGCAGATGACCATCACGGTCACCGTCACCGCCAACGGTGTGACGAAGACCGATCGGCAGGCCTGCTGGACCAAGTTCTGATTCCCATGCGCTTCACCAAACACGCCATGTGCAATCTCTTGCGAGCCTTCATCGTGTTCGCCGGGCTCTTCGCGGGCTCGTGCAGCAACGGCGGTTCCGAATCTTCGACGCCCGCGCAAGACACGTTCCTCCACGGGGGGTTCGCCCTGCCCGGCGAGCAACTGCGTTCGCTCGCAGGCATCGAAGTGCGGGCCGTCGACAGCCAAGGCACCGTCGTGGCCACGGCGACCACAGGCCCCGCCGGGAACTTCTCGCTGGGACGCGCTACCTGGGCGGATTTCGTCGGACGCATCGAAGCGGACGCGGCGTGGCCGAGAGAAGGCGGGGAGCCCCACAGGCTGCTCTTGTCGCGCGATGTCGATGCTGTGAGCGGATCTCCCGCCAGCTACCTCTGGCTCGGTCCGATCTCGACCCTGGCCAGCCGCTATCGCGCGAATCACCCCGAGGTTTCCATCGAGGCATCGCAGGCCGTCGCCCTGAGCCATCTGGGCGTGCCGACCGGCGGCAAGGAACCTGGCTTCGAACCCCACACGGCGTTCGGAGAGAGCCACCGCTCGCCCGCAGCCTGGTCGCGGCTGCTCGCGGCTGTCGGGGCCACCACGCTGGACCAGTTCCTCGATGCGCTGGTGCTGGAGATGGAAGCGGGCGATCCGCCGCGTTCGTTCCGGATGCCCCACCCCTACCCGAAGTTGCGCGGCCTCTTGTACGGAACCGCGTCGACGGTTGCCGCGACGGCTGGATCGGTGCTTGCCGAGGAGCCGCCCTTCTTCAGTTGGGCTGCGGAGAGCGAGCGCATCGTGGGCGACTATCGCATCATGGCCTTCGACCAGCTGTTCGGCTTCGCTGTCGAAAAGGCCGGGCTGGGTGGTCCCAGCACGGTCGAGCTCGCGGAGGCGATCGCCGAAATCCAGAACGAGCTTGCAGCACTGAATCTGACCCTGACGCAGAACCAGCTCAGCGAAGCGTGGGGGTACACCGCCGGCACGATCGCGGATCCGGCCGTGGAGACGATCCGCACGATCAACAACCAGTACCTGCAGTACATGGCGGTGGCTCCGCAGAATCCCGCCGCAGCAGCCGTCCTGCTGCAGACGCGCCAGGCGGACCTGATGTACGCCGTGGCCAACCTGCGCGACATGCTGGCAGGGGGTCCGCCCGCTCCGTTCGGCCCGATCGGCTTGATCTACGCGCGCAGCAAGTCGCTGGAGCGCTTCGGCGTCGAGACCAGCGAGGAGGAAGACAAGGCGTGGAACTCGATGCAGTTCCGCGACAACCAGTTCCTCGACGATGCGCGCGTTGCCACCGACTACTACTGCGGCTGGATGGTCTTGGGCGCGAACCTGCTCGTCGAGTGGTCGCACCTCAACTCGTCCTCGTTCCCGGTTCCATTGGCCGGCAACGCCAACCTGCTGCCTCCCAAGGCGAGCCTGGTTCAGGCACTCATCTTCGGAGACGCGACGCAGCCCGGCATCAACGCCACGATCCGCAAGGCCCAACAGCTGGTCCCTCCGGCGATCATCGGCTCGGAAAACGTGATTGTGGACTGCGGGTGGAACAATGTCGGAGTCGTCGACCCCACCGATTATTCTCCAAATGCGACCCGCGTCGAGATGGCGAACATCGGGACGATGTTCCACAAGCATGTGCAATACCATATGGTCGCGGGCAACTGCTACGGAGGTCCGCAATCTCTGTCCGATGGCGCCTTCCCGAGCTACTCCTTCCGGCCGGCGACGCTGGCCGAATACAAGCGCCTGCGTGCCCGGGCCAAGGCCGTGAATCCGGGCAGCCCCAAGCAGGGACTGGTGGCTCTGGGATTCCATGTCACCTTGGGTTCGGGCGATCTGCAATTCGGCTTCTACCACGAAGTCACCGGCTTGCTCGGTGGCGATGGCTGGCACGTGTACAACTTCGACCAGGACAAGGACGACGGCGGTGTCGTCGCTGGGCGCGACGTAGTGAACATCATTCCCGTGCGCAACACGCCGGGAGACAGAGGATCTTCAAGCTATGCCGGCTATCTTGAAGATGCAGGCACTGCGCTGGTGACGGGCCGTATCACGGGCCTTGCCGAGGACACCCAGTCGAACCCGACCGCAACGGTGGCCATGTCGAAGCGTCTCTTTTCCAGCCCAACAGCGCTCTACCCTGGTTCGACCTCGGTGGACGATCAGGTCTTGCTCCAAATCACGCCGAACGACACGGCGCAGGCTTCGTTCCCTATGGGTGATTACCTCTGCTGGCGGACCTCGGACACCACGACGGTGCTGCCTACCAATCTTGCAGGCTCGGATCTGCGATCGCGGATCATCTGGCGGCGCGAGGCGCTCACTGCAACCGGCTACACGATGGCCAGCAGTCTGTCGCAGGGACTCAGCGCGTCCGCGGGCACGCTCGGCTGCATGGCCAATCTTGTGCAGTCCTCCCCGATCGCCCTGGATGCAACCTTCGATCCGGCCGTCTACAGTTCCCTGATGGTGACGCCCAACGGACTTGTGTACGACAGTCTCGCCCTACAGCAGTCATCGACGGTGAATTGCTACGCGACCGGCTACTTCGTCAGCCAGTCGACGGCTACGGCCGCGGAGCCGACGGGTGTTGCCATGAGGGATGTGACCCACTCCTCCGCGTCGAATGGCACCGTGCAGTGGTCGGTGTCGTCGCCAAGTGGTCTGGCCTACTTCAATCTGGGCAGCAACGTGCTGCACCTCAGTGCGGGCCAAGGCGTCGAAACGGTGACGGTCACGGTGACGGTCACGCCGTCTGGCGGTGTGCCGATCCAGGCCAGCGGAACGATCCAGGTGGCTTTCGACTGAGTTGTTGAGCTCCTGAGCACGGTTCCCGCTCTCGGTGCATTGGCACCGGCGTTACTGACTGACGGGCCGCGACTGCACTCGCATCGAGCAGCTCATGCTTGCCGCCTCAGCGGCGCCTCAGCGGCGTCTCAGCGGCGTCTCAGCGGCGTCTCAGCGGCGTCTCAGCGCCGAATTGGCGAGCGTGCGGCGGCGGCGCGGGTCGGCTCAAATCCGACCACCTTCCACTTGCCGCTCTTGCTCTTCGACAGCTCGTGCCCCTCCGCCAGCAGGAACTTGCGCTGCCGCTCCACCCCAGGCTCGCTCTTGTCGTGCAGGTTGCCCTTGTCATCCACCACGCGCCACCACGGCGCGATGGCCCGCTTGTCCGCGCGCAAAGCTTCTTCGCTGGCACCCGCGAGCACCTGCAGGCAGCGCGTGGTCGTGCGCGTGCAGGCCGTGTCCGCGCGCATGCGCGTGGCGAGGCGTGCTCGCAGCTCGCTTGGGGTGATCAGCTGACCGATGCGCACGCGCTTGAGCTCTTCCGCCACGAGCATGGGCGTCGGCAGCAGTTTGCGGACCTTCCCGTCCCGCTCGACTCGTGCTTCGAGCTCCGGTTCCAGCTTTTCCGTCCAGGTGCGGGCAGTGCGCGGCTGGCCGCGCCTGCGGGGGGCCGTCTTGCGATTTGGGGACATGTGGTGTGCGGAGCATTCTCCCACGCTCCTCGGATTCTGCAAGCTCTCGCCGCTAAGCTAGGCGCTTCGCATGCAGCCCAAGATGACCAGTCGTGAGCGCTTCCTTGCCGCGTGTCGCCGGACTCCGCTTGATGTTCCGCCCGCATGGGTGATGCGTCAGGCCGGCCGCTATCTGCCGGAGTACCGCGAGGTGCGCGGTCAGCACGACTTCCTGACGATGGTGCATGATCCGAAGCTCGCGGCGGAGGTGACCTGTCAGCCGATCCGGCGCTTCGGGATGGATGCGGCCGTGATCTTCAGCGACATCCTCGTGCCCTGCCAGGCCATGGGCGTCGAGGTGCGCTTCGAGGAGGGCGAAGGCCCGCGGCTGTCACCGCCCGTGCGCACGAGCGATGACGTGAAGCGGCTGGTGGACTTCGATCCGGAAACGAAGACGGGTTTCCTGGCGGAGGCGATCCGCCTGACGCGCAAGGAGATCGGCAAGGAGCGGGCCATCATCGGCTTCTGCGGCGCGCCGTGGACGACGGCGAGCTACATGGTCGAGGGCTCGACGAGCCGCAACTTCGAGCACACGAAGAAGCTTCTGTACGGCAACCCGGAGCTGTTCGACGCGCTGTGCACGCGGATTGTCGACAACCTGGTGCCTTATCTGGGCATGCAGGTGCGCGCGGGCGCGGATGTCGTGCAGATCTTCGACAGCTGGGGCGGTGCGCTGGATGCCGCCACCTGGCGGCGCGCGCTGCTGCCGCATGTGAAGCGTCTGGTGGCGGGCGCGAAGGGTCTGGGCGTGCCCGTGATCCTGTATGTCAACGGTGCCTCCCAGCTGCTGGAGGTGATGGCGGACACCGGCGCGGATGTGCTGGGCATCGATTGGCGGGTGGATCCGGCGGAAGCCATGCAGCGCGTGGGTTCGCGCGTGGCCTTGCAGGGCAACATGGATCCGTGCGTCCTGTTTGCGGGCCCGGATGTGGTCGCACGGGAAACAACGCGCGTGCTCGACGCCTTTGCGGGACAGAAAGGGCACATCTTCAATCTGGGCAGCGGCATTCTTCCCGGCACGCCGGTGGAGAGCATGGCGGCGATCTTCCGCGTGCTGCAGGGCCGGCACGAGCAGGCCCATGCGGGGTCGGCGCGCTCGCCGCGCTGCGGCTGAGCGTCGCTTGGGCTAGACTGCCGGAGCGCTTGGTTCGGGTAAGGCCCTTTCGGCAAGACCTGAGAGCAAGCTCCCGGGAGCAGGACACGGCGCCCGAACCGCAGACAGCATGGCACAGGTATCCCGCGAGTTGTTGACGAAGTACGCGACCAATGCGCCGCGTTACACGTCGTATCCGACGGCGGTGGACTGGTCGAAGGAGTTCGAGGGCTCGGCCTACCCGGAGCTGCTTGCACAGGCGGCGACACGCAGCGGTCCCTTGTCGGTGTATGTGCACCTGCCCTTCTGCGCGGAGTTGTGCCTGTTCTGCGGCTGCAACATGGTCGTGTCTCGCAATCTCAGCCGCATTGACGACTACCTCGACTGTCTCGAGATCGAGTTCGAGACGGTCGGCAAGAGCGGAGTCGGTTCAAGGGTCGTGCGCCAGTATCACTGGGGCGGCGGCACGCCCACGCAGCTCAATCTGGAGCAGATCGAGCGCGTGCAGCGCGCGTTCTCGCGCTGGTTCCGGTTCTCCTCCGATGCCGAAGTGGGTCTGGAGGTCGATCCGCGCGTCACGACCCGCGAACAGATCCGCTTGCTGGCGCAGCTGGGCTTCAACCGCATCTCGCTGGGTGTGCAGGATTTCGATCCGCAGGTTCAGCAGGCCATCAAGCGCGTGCAGAGCGAAGCGGAAACCCGTGCCGTGGTCGACGCCGCCCGCGAGTACGGCATGGGCTCGGTCAACATCGACCTGATCTACGGCCTGCCGCACCAGAACGAAGCCGGTTTTGAACGCACGGTCGAGCGCGTTTTGGCCATCCGTCCGGAGCGGGTGGCGCTGTTTCATTACGCGCATGTGCCGTGGATGAAGGGCCATCAGGAAGCGATGGACGCGAGCGCGATGCCGTCCAGCGAGCTCAAGCTCTCGATCTTCCTGCGCGCGATCGAGCAGTTCCGCAGCGCCGGATACGAGTACATCGGTCTGGACCACTTCGCGCTGCCGAGCGATGAGATGGCGATCGCCCACCGCGAACACTCGCTGGGTCGCAACTTCATGGGTTACACGACGAAGCGCGGCGACGACATGCTCTCGCTGGGCGTCTCGTCGATCGGCGATGTGTCGGGATGCTTCGTCCAGAACTCTCCCAAGGAGCTGGAGTACAAGGCGCTGGTGCGCGAGCGCGGTTTTGCAACCCACCGCGGGCATCGGCTCACGCCGGAGGACCAGCTGCGGCGCGATGTGATCCTCGCGCTGATGTGCAACGGACGCATCGACAAGGGCGCCGTCGAGGCCCGGCACGGCATCGCGTTCGATCCGTACTTCGCGCGTGAGCTGAGTGAGCTGATTCCGCTCGAAGACGATGGTCTGGTGCGCTGCGAGAGCGGCGCGCTGGTGGTCACGGAGCTCGGGCAGCTGTTTCTGCGCAACGTCGCGCTGCCCTTCGATCGCTACTACGCGGCGCGCAAGGCCGCCGGCGGCGGGGCACAGACCTTCTCGCGCACGGTCTAGGCGGCGTCGGGAGGGTGGGTCGGAAATGTGTTCCGGCCGCGGTTTGCCGTTTTTGCAAGATCCTTGGCCTTTGGCTCAGGATGCGGGTCTGACGAGGCCGAAGGGAAGCGCGGAGATTCCCTATGGCAGACCCCAAGAAAGACACTTCCCCCGCCGCTGGCAAGGATGCGGGCGCACCCAAGAAGACCAAGCTGCCGCTGATCATCGGCGGTGGCGCGATCTCGATGATCGCGATCGGCTACATGCTTGCCGTGATGGCGATTCCGGCCAAGCACGCACCCAAGCCGCACATCGAGGGTCCGTTCGTCTCGCCGCTGTCGAAGACCGACGTCCAGGTCAACCTCGCCGGTGAGGGCGGGAAGCGCTACCTGCTGATGGCCTTGCAGGCGGAGTACCTCGCCTACGACGAAACCTACGTCAAGGGACGTCTGGGGCTCAAGGATGGCGGAACAGAGGACGAGGTCTACACGGCACAGCTGAAGGACGCGCTGCTGTCCATCGCCTCCACGAAGACACGCGAGCAGGTCACCAACCCGGTGATGCTCGACGG
>SXGT01354642.1_pt1 | contig 16257 bp, 5 predicted proteins | sample 3176221 | NCBI WGS metagenome assembly SXGT01 (sample SAMN11356862, study PRJNA531348) | freshwater metagenome | isolation source: freshwater sample F1-120 | place: China: Fuxian Lake, Yuxi | collected 2017-12-25 | reverse complement strand
ATGATCAGTGAGCCGGCAGAATTATGAAAAAATCGAGTTTTCTTTCAGGCACTACTTAGAAAACGCTTCAATCAACCCTGTCTAAATCCGTTCTGAAACGACAGGTTTCAAATCAATCAACTCCCACATATAGCCTGCTGGAACATATCAATTGACTACCAAATTGGCCTGATCTACGCAGTATAGCGAAAAAAAATGATACTAAAGCAAACCCATTGACACATCAAACTCCAGCACCTGACAAATAAAACCTTACCTTTTCGGTGCCTTCTATCATTTGCAAGGCAAACTGTGCCGGGGTAATCGGATCAACCGGTAAGGCTGTCTTTATGTGATCAGAAAGCTTCTGAATATCAATGACCCGCTCTTCCGAACTTTCAGCCCGGCAGGAAACAGAAACGCTGGAATTGGCTGCGGGCCTGCCAGGCAGGGGTTTCAATTTCTTAGTAAATCCAACTGGCACTTTTTCCAAACCAAAATGCAAAGTTTCCGGTTTAAGATGAAGATCAACCGCTTGCACCACTCCCTCAAACAGACAGATTAAAACATTGGCCGATAAGCGCGCCATACGCAATAAAGGCAATTGATAACTGCGGTAAATCGCAAGCGATTGCCCTGCTTTCTCAAGCCAATAATGAGCGCCCATCTGATTGTCCGTTATCAACCAAACCAGCACGGACACCCTACAGTCCGTTTGCAGCCCATGATTGTTGGATTTAAATAACTGAATCAGCTCAGATTGGACTTTGCCGCTATTCAGCTCCGTTTCAAAACTGATGTCAATGCTAAACAAATAATCCATATTGTCCAGCCCCAGCAAAAAGACATCAATCTGGCCATTTTCACGTTTCATCAATTTATACTGCCGCTCATGATTTTTTATGAGCCATTGCAGTTTTTCTAAGCTGAACCGGCTATCGGGCGCATCTTTTTGGGTCAATTGCAATTTAGCGCGTAACATGTATTTTAAGTTAACGTCAGTCAACGCATCATCACCACTGACAGGGATGTCCTTAAATAAAAGTTCCTTTTCCGGGGCATTATTATCGCCCGCAATCACCTTATCGTAGCCCTCAATCAGCAAACCAGGCCAGCCTGCTACAATATCGGAACGCATCAAAAATCCGCTGATACGCCACAATGGTTCAAAATTGCTATCATTTTTTAACTTTTCGTCATGGTGCGGATCAAAACGCGACATGCGGCCCAAGCTAAAAGCACCGTCAAACAGGCATTCCAGCCATAACGGATCGACTTGAAAAAACCGCATGGATTCCGGTGGTAACATCCGCTCGTCCGGCACCAGATAGTTAAAAGGAACGTCCTCCAGCAGCAGCAAATGCTCGAACCAGCTGGACACTTCTCTGGGCAATTCCAAACTGGCGGCAGGCCCGTCAAACGGCAAGTGCGTTAATCCACTTTCAGCAGCATTCAATAGGTCCTTGCGCGCGCGGGCATGCGTGCGTTTCCAATGATACAAGCTCTGCGAAAAACGCGTGCTTTTTAAGGCCAGCAAACGGCCTAGCTCCCAAGCGGCTGCATAGGAAACATCGAACACGCCATACATATCATCATAAAAAACCAGTTTATCGGCAGACCGGACCGGCAATTCAAAACTATCGCTGGTATTCGCGCCAGGAACCAGCGGCCCACGATACCAAGAGACCGTTTTGTTGCCTTCGCGCATCGCATGCGGTAAGGGCACGCAACCTTTCGCCAAATATGACTCAGCAAATTTTTCTTCGCTGGAACTGCCGGACAAGACCGGTAATCTCAAAGAGTTAATGGGATAGGGATTTAGCTGCTTCAGCAGCCAAGTAAAACTCTTCTGACTTTCATTCGTGCAGGCGAACCGCCAGCTCTTTAGGCTGACCAGCCGGATTAATTCTTGTTCTAGCGCCTGATTAAAATCAAAAACAAACTGCTTCCCTTCTTGCACATAACGGTCCTCCAATGAAACCAGGTGCATGATGCTGGTCTTTCCCGGCTGGGGCAAACGGTTTCCAATGATAACGGCCCATTCCTCATCGCCCGGCTTGCCAAGCTCGTCCTCTGTCAGCCGCACGTGCGCCAGCAAGGGCAAATCAGTTCCAGAGGGCGCAATTTTTTTTAAAAGTCCGCAGGGTACATCAATCACAGACACCTGATCATCAAGGTGCTGCCCATTTTCCAGCTTGGCCCCCGGCCAATGAACAGCGCCCGCAGCGGGCTCAGTCAGCTTGCTTAGGGCAAGGGTGCTGAACTTGACTTTCGCAGTATCGTCCGGATTGGCCGCCATCTCGTGCTCGTCAAATAACAACAGCGCCAGCCAGGGCAAATTGATCTTGTCTTGCTGCGCGTTACCGGAACCATTGCCCTGAACGCGGATGGCCGTGCGTTCCCAAGGTAGAGTGCTCCGGTTGAGCACTATATGCGGCAGGACATTTGAATGGTCCCCCAAACTGCCCGGCGGCGGAAAAACAGCTGCCACCAATTGCGGGTCCAGCGTGTAGCGAGGCCCAAGGATAGTAAATTTAAGTGAAACCGCCGGAAAGGTTTCTGAAAAACTTAGGTCTGGCAGCGCATGATTGGCAGCATTAATTGTTTGCATCACTGAAATCGAATAATCACCGTCCTTCAAATAGGGCTTATGAAAATCGATAAATTTGATTTTGCCTGTCTTGGTCGCCATTTTCCCCGCCTCGCTTAATAACCTTTAATCCTTTAATCTACCAAAATGCCCTGATCAACCGGTTCACCAAAATCGATAACAGGATTAACGAGCCCCATTGCCGAAAATAGTTTAATTTGCTGATCATGCTTACCTATTACTGTTTGCGCAGCTCTTGCAAAAGCAGCTTTTCCCTGCGGTCCATCCACTTTAAACTTACTCCAAACAAAACTCTTTGGGACCTGTTCCATGGGTAATTCCAGCTGTTTGCCGCTTATTTCACAACTATTCGCCTCTTCCACCGTTTTGTTCGGCCTAATCTCAAAACCGGCTATTAGATTTTCCACCAGCAGCGGTCCATTTAAATCCGGCTTCTTTAAATGTTTACCGTCTGCTGTTAACTGCGGCTTCCCCCAAAGTCCGGCGGGCATGTCCTTCAGCACGGGCGACAGCAAAAAGGCCCGCGGCTGATCAAGCGGCTTGGACTCCCGCAAAAGGGTGATTGTCAAAAAGCTGGAGACACCGGTTTCAATACCCATAGGCGCAATGGCTATCATCCCCGCTGCTTGAAGCGAAATCCGGTCGTCCAATTGCAGATCCGGACTCAATGGGCCGGTCCCATGAAAAGGCGCCACGGATTGTATGCTCAACCGCATGTCTTTGGCATTCACAATCCAGATACTGTCACCCTGTTCTTCGTCATGCATTTGCCGCACCAAACCTTGTTGCACGGTTATGCTGCATATCTGCTCAGGCTTAGGCAAAAACGCGGTCTTAAATTCTCCCCATGTGACTGGCTTCAGTTCTTTAGAGGTATGCGGGCCAAAACTGACTGAAAACGATATGATCGACCAATGTATGGTCGCCTCACCGGCAAACTCCGGCCCCCATAAATGCAGGTCTGCTCCCAAATCAGCCGTAATCGTGCTGTGGTTGCCAAAAATATTGAACGTATACGAAACGCCGATATCGATATAGAGGTCCGCGTCATAATGATAAGGCTGCCAGCATACGATAAAATCCGCCCCGGCATTGAACCAGGCCTTAAGCTTCTCATGTTCCCAAACCACCTGCAAATGCCCGCCCGCCATCAAGGCCGATCCGGTCAGCGCAAAATAGGCATCGGCATTGACATGCAATTCCGGATTAACCTGCCAGTTAATGGCTAACCGCGGCACCTTGGGATAATGTGCCGGCGCCAAAAACTTAGGATGATAGCCGCCCAGGGTCAAGGCAAAATCGCCCGCATTCGGATGCGGGCCAAACCAGGTATAAAAAGCGAAACCGCCGCTTATATGACAATCTTTGGAAAAAACATAAGAATTAGGCGTCAACTGCGCCCGCACTCCCAGGAAACCCTCGTCCGGGACAAAACTGGCCTTTAACAGCAATTGCGCTTGGGCCAGCGGCGCCGCACCCTTGCTGGTTTCAGGCGGCGGCGCGATTAAGGACGAATGTCCCAGCAGATCAATCTCGAATTGGCGGCCAAATTTAACGGCCAGTAAGGCAAATGAATCGACTTGCTTGAATGAATTGAATTTCACCCCGGCGGCCACAAACACCTCGCCTGCGGATGGAGGCAGATAGGTTTCAAGCTGCTCGAGCCGGTCTAGCAAGGCATTCTGCTGCTGCTCTTTGCCGCTGGGCAGTTTTTTAGGGCCGCCGTCCTGCACGGCTTGCTTAACCAGCGGAAAGCTGGCGACCTCCTCAATGGCCGGCAGCAACAAAGACCGGTTATAACCGAAACCGGCGGCAAAACCGTTAACAAAGAAAAAGGGCGGCCCCCCCAAAGGGTAACTGGCGGCGGCATACACAAATAATGACACATCGCGGTCCTTGAGTTGTGTATACGAACCGATCGCAGACATCGCCAATTTGGACGTGCGGATCACGGCCAGCCCAGAAAAACACTTATATTTCTCGCCGTTTCGGGTCAGTTCGTGTTCCAGGAATGAACCGCCGATTTCCAATGAACCGTTTTTATAATCGATCCCCAAACCATTCAGATGAAAGCTCGGATCGAAATGTTGACTGGACAAATCGGTTAATAAAAATTCAGCCCCCAGTCCGTCCAGCGAAACGCTTAAGCCCGCCGCGCTAAACGCAGAATCGAGTAAGAAGGCAATTTTACCGGCATCATAGCCCACCCCAACCCGCTCGATATGCACCGGTCCGATCGATTTTTGTATTTTGACCCATTTCGTAGCGCCGGATTTTGCCGTAGCAACGGCGCCCTCCCGTTCCCGGCTGACGCTGACCGGAGTCGCGTCTACAAACGATTTATGCTCTTTATCAATGGCGATCGGAAAGTCAAAGGACTTAATGTCCAAACCGTTTTTTAACAAGGCCGTGATTTGCAGCCCCTCGGCTGACTGTTTCGGAAAACTGAATCCCTGTCCGTTTAACTGATTAATAGCGCTGGTCTCTGTTTCCTCAAAACGGCGATTGGCATACAAGACCTGTAACATAAACCGCAGCGACTGTTCCGGAGGAAAAGTTTGACTTATCAGCGGAAGATCAGGGAGTTTTAAACTGGACAGGTTTAACCCGCCTTCAACATTCACCCCCATCAAGAATTTCGATTGGACCTCTTGGGCGGACTTCTCCCAGTGGTAAGCGAACAAGGCGTCTTTAAGCGTAATTTCAAGACCGGTTTGGGGTGCGTCCCGGCTGACCGCCCGGAGAGCATCATCAATTGAAATCACATGGCCATACTCGTCATGGAATGCGCCTGTAAATAGTTTGGTATCTGTTACAGGTGAGCTCGCGCTGACCTCATTCAGCTGATGACTGGCTTCAAAATTAAGGTTGAATTTCATGCCCGCAATAAACAGCGCGCCGCTTAATTTTTTAGTGTAAGAACCTTTTCCCTGGTGTTTAATATCGATAGATATCCGCCCCTGCGCCGGTTCTTTATAGTCGGGAAGCCTTAGCGCGCCCTCACAGCTAAAGAAAAAGTCTTGACTGCTGGAATTAAAACTCAAGCTGATACAGGTGATGCTGAACCGGTCTAAATACTCAGGGAAATGAATGGCGCCAAAGTCTTCCCCCAGCCGCTGGATCAGCTTGCCGATTTCCAAATCATGACCATAACCGCTGCTGCCCTCAAAAATCCAGCCGCCGGCAACGGACGCTGATTTTTCCGCTTTAAACCGGACAAAAATACCGCAAATCTCCAAGCTGACCCGCAATAATCCGGAGACCGCTTCCCCCGAACGTTTCCTGACTTCAAAGCGGTCAACGCTGAACACCATTTGGTTCAGCAATGGCCAGGGTCCAGCGGTTGTTTGGCCTTCAAACGCATACTCCCCGGAAACTGGCTCAGCGGAAAACATTAGATTTTCTAATTGAATATCGCTGGGGAACGCATCCGGCAGCGCAATGCCTTCCAACATATGGTTCAAGGGCCCAAACAGGCTAATCGGCGTATCCAGCGGGGTAGCCGCAGTAAACAGCCAGCCCTCCCCTCCTCTGTAGTAAGCGGAAACCATGCCGGTTACGCCGAACAGCGTCAACTCCCCTTCTATCGATGCACTTATTTCTTGCGGGTTATATTCGAAAAACAAACGATTAACGCTGCAACGGAACTCTTGGTTGACCAGCCTAAATGTCCACTCGTCTTCAGCTTCGAATTCAGCCGAGAAGCTTTTCGATTGAAAGTTACCGTTCACCTCCATTTTGGTCAATTTAATCATGGGCACGGTTGCGTGGCCGCTATGCGGAAACTCCACTCCGGCCAGCAGCGTTTGAATGACCTCGCCCACGTCTAGCACTTGGTTCTCTGCCATCGCGGCATAAAAACTAAAATCCGGATAATAAAGCGCTATATTGAAACGCGTATTGCCCAACTGCCAAGTCCCGGAGAAAGTCCCTGTGATCTCGCGGCTCTTTGGTTCCAGTGGATTTGAAACCTCCATTTTTAATTCCGGCTTAAAACCGATCAGAACTTTTTGCTTGTCCTCGATTAATGCGATTGGCTCTTTGGCCGCCACAGTCAGGGCGATGGCGGAAATGGTATTTTCGGCACAATCTAATACAAACTGCAGATGAGATAACTCAATATTCAGCAACTGCGTAAATAGCTTGTTAGAAAAAACCGGATTAGATTGACGGTCTTCCGGATTTTGGGTAATCAGGTTCAGTATTTGAATTAAACTGGGGAAATGATAAAAATCAATTATCAGCTGTTGCGCATAAGGGTATAGACCCACCCGGACCCCTAAGGAAATTTTACTGGGCAGGTCTAATGTAAGCGTTCCAACCATATGGAGGTCCATTTCATCATCGCGGCTATTAAGCGGCTTCAACAAATTGAATTCCGTATATTCCAGTTTAAGCTTAATCAGTTTCAGGTCTAAGGTATTATTTTCGATCGGATTTAATACCAATTTAAAATATGCGGACAATTCAGTAACATCGCTAAAAGCAGATAAATCGGCACCAGGACAAATAACGCAGATATTCGGGTGTTTATAGGCCATGAACGGCCCCGCCTCCGCTTGTTCATCATCTTCTGTAAGCTGGTCCAAAAAAGCGATTAAATTATTATCATTGATAGCCTGCAAATAACGTCCCCAGGGGGGCGTTAAACCGGTATCGGCCAGAAAATTAATGCCTGCTGTAATTGGCTGTTCATGCCATTCCTGCGGCAGAAGCTTTTCTTTTAGCAGCAAGTCAACGGGTTTACGAGTGTCCAGTTGGTGAATCGATTTGGAAGAAAACAGCAAAGAATTTTTATCAAATTTAATAGATTCAATACTATTTGAAAATTTAGGATTTATAGTCGAATTGGAGGACAGATTATCCTCATCGAAATCCAGGCTGTTATAGTTGATAAACCCCATAGCACTTGATTTACCAGGTATTGAAACCCAAAAAATCAAATGTCTAACCTGACTTGCTGTTAAGGGTTCGTCATACAAACAAAATTTGGCTTGCAATGGCTGCCGGTGCGCATAAAAATCCTGAATAACTCCGGAAAACAATAAGCAATTGTTTTCCAATTTGAGCTCTTTAATACCGGTAGCATTCAACAACACACTATCTTTCTTGGCGAATAATTGTTGCAATAATGCCAACAGCCGAGCGTCTGCCTTGTTTTCTTGGCCGCCGGAATTTATCACAAACGTTTGAGTTTGTTCCAACTGGTTTTTTATGGCATCCAGTTTAAGCAAAGAAACAACTCTATTTGACATGCGCTTTCACCTTAGGATTGTTGTGCGATTGCCTAGCAATGTTCATCCCTAATTCAGAATTCTTTGTCAACGATATCAGAAGCGACTTTTACACTAGAAAACAAATTAAGATTATTAACAGGATTAGCTTGTCTACTAATAAAAGCAAAAATAATGGATAATGCCAAATAACCAGTCAACTCTTCTTCAATATGAATTTTCACCGTTGAATTAAACAGAGTGGTTAAAGTGTTTTGCAATTCCTGGTGCGTCGAAAAGTTATTACCGGTCAAAATAGTTTCGATATCTGTCAAGTTGGTTTTGTCCAGGGTCGACAGTCCGCTCAAGCTATTTTTAAGGATACTAATCAGCGTAACTAAATGAGTGTTGAAATCGGGTAGACATTGCCTTAAATCGTTCTGTATTTGCAGCAGCGTATACAGGACATCTTTAGCTGTTTTATATTCAGTCCATGGATTAACCCCTCCTTGACTGCCGGGTATCTTATTGAATTCTGGGACAGTCAAATTCTTGGCAAAAATATGCCTGATTACCTTTGGATTGTGCTGGTCTGTAACTTCATGCTTAGAATCCACAGTGACCAATTCACCAACATGAGTATTCTGTACCGTTCCGGTGATTGGATCATACTTAGCGGTAACCCGTAAGCATTTAGGACCTATTTGATTAAAGCTTTTAGCAAATTTTTCGTTACCCACAGAGGGCGAACCATAAGTCACCAGCTTCATATTATTCCACGGCCAATGATTTTGGATATTCATTGAAAGACCGGCCCACGGTGTCCGGTCCCCTAACACCATCGAGCTGACAAATTGCGTAGCCAAAGCACCACCTAAGCTATGACCGGTCACATATATAGATCTTGGCATTGCACCATTATGGTCGGCTTCAATCGTATTTAAACAGGCCGTTAAAGTTGGCATTATGCTGCGCAAACTATTTGCGAAACCTCGGTAAACTTTCCCATATTGACTAATCCCCGTCTCCTTTACACGTCCGATACCCAGTGAATCAGTGTCCGTCACCCAGTCCGGGTTTCCGCGTTCGCTATGAATGGTTTGTTTGGGTCGGAGCTTTCCGCTTCGGCTGCCGCGGAATACGATAACTAGATCGTAGTGGTTCAATTGATTATTGCCGGGGTTTACGTCTCTTACCACTAACACATATCCCATTAAACTCCAAATGGGAAAATATTTATGGTTATGTATTCCAGTGGATGGGATGATACCTGTACCTCCCTCAAAACAATATAACCAGTCGGTGGCTGCTTTATTTGAAACAACTGTGGCTGGACGAGCCGTAAAAAGCGGGGCAACGCCGCCAACGACAAGCGGATTTGCGCCGTTTGGACCGTGGGCCTGAGAATAACGAAACATTTTGACCACATTAATCCGGTCGGTGATTAATTTGGGCGTGTTATAGACGATCCAATCCTCTTTCTGCCGGTTTGGCCGAGTAAAGCTGGGCCTCCAGGGATAAATCCGGCTGTAATCGCTGATTATCGGCTCCAGCTCATCGTTAGGCTGCCAATGATTAGCCGCGCCAAAAATGCTGCCCGGTCCCCGGTAGAGATGCGGCGCATGCGTGGCCTCATCAGTGGCGGGCAGGACAAAATGCTGCCGGACGCCAGCCATGAAATCCTTGCGCCAAGCTGTCGGTTTTTTATGTTGATCAACGATTAATTGCTCATAATAAGGATCCAGCGGCCAAATTAATGTTTGGGCATGTAATTGATATGAGAAAATGCATAAATCCAAAAGGTAAATTATTTCATCGTATTCGAACATAATAATTACACGCCCCCCTAATTAATATAAATCCGTAATGGACAGGTTTACCGCAATAAAATCGCTTTTAATTAACATATTTAGTTTGCCCGCACCTCATCGCACACACAGGCAGTCCTCAATGATCAAGCAAGCCCTATAGGGTAAGCACTGCGCACCACTGCCAAGCATGCTACAATTCAATGATCTCCGCTTTATTTCTTGGATGAATCAACAGTATTATTTTGTGATCAGCCGTAACCCACGCTTCAAAATATTGACCGTAAAATCCTGGAAAGTCAGAAATGGCCCTGATTAATGTCCCTGGCGGTTTTCCGGAAAGTCTTGTTTTAAAATATTGTTTTAAAGGATGGTCCTGCGGACTATTCGCAATTGATAAATCTTTGACATTGGGGATCGTGTCCATTTGTTCGCAAAGCCCGCCCAGAATGGTCACACCAGGGCTATCGAATGAAATAATCATCCGTGGCCGGTTAAATACCATCTGTTTTTCAAGATCAATGTTTTCATAATTGACGTTAAGACTGTTACTCGCTTTGTCCCATTTAAATAATGTCTGGCCTACTCTTAATTGCGTTAATACATCGGCCGAATTAAATCCCAAATGATTTGCTTCAATATTCCCTTTTACATTTAAATTATTCTCACCAGGGTCGGTTTCGCCGCCTATGTGTACACCGCCACCCACTACGCAAAATTTGGCGCCTGGATTTTCGGACCCGATGCCGATGCGCTCAGCTGATATTTTTCCCTTAACAAATAAATTGTTCTCACCAGGGTCCGATTCGCCGCCAATATGCACGCCACCTTTCATGATGCAAAGTTTAGCGTTAGGACTTTGAGAACCGATACCGACATTACCCATGTGCGATATAAGCATGCGATGCCCACCCTCGATCCCATTCCATCCGCTCGAATAAGTTGAGAAAACGATGCCTTGACTGTTTCCCGAATCATCCTCAGCCCTAAAATTAAATACAGTCATACCGGACGGTCCTGAATCCTGGATACCAATAAACAACGATGAATCACAGTTGTCTCTATGATTTCTAGGTCTTTCTTGTGAAACACTCCGCGAAATGGAAACATGTGATTTCTTTTCAAGGGCCTTGAAAAGCAGGTTACCCTCCAGCATCAGGTTGTTGGCCCCCGGATCGGACTTACCGCCGATATGCACGCTCCCCATAACCGACAAGCTTGCTTCCGGGACCTCCGTCCCAATGCCGACCCGGCCTTCAACCAGCAGTCCGACGCCATCAGGGGCTCGATGGACCCCGGCGTAATTTTTTCCAATAACAGCCGCACCGCGCACATCCAGCACATTTTTAGGCGTAGCGGTGTCGATACCGACCCGGCGTTCAAGGCCGCCCTGAGGGTTCTTGCCCGGTCTAAACAATAATGGCGATTTTTCAATCGCGCATATCACCTGGCCCTGCCAAAAACCGGGGATATTCCGGTATTCCAAATACAAATTGGTTAAACCGGAGGGCATGGATGATTTGATGCCCCAGATATACACTTGAAAATAATCGTCACGTGCCAATACCAAATCGGATTTTGGGGACAAACTCCAGACAAAGGATTCGCTCTGCCCTTTGTCTAACCGGGTGACCGACCAAAGGGCAGGCTCGACCTCAGGCTTACCGTTTTCCTTATAAACGGCATGCCAGGTTTCAATTTCAATGGGTTTGTTGTCCCGATAGATCCGCTGTTTGAGCTTTTTGGTTTTTACGACCGCAATCTGGATGGTATGCGCCTCTTGATCATTACAAAGCGACCACGGCGCCTCCTCTTCCCTGCCTGCCGCTTTCACATCGAATGAAATCAAAAACTCGGTTTTCGGGGTCAATGTCACCTGCGTATCAAGGTCCGCTTGCGTTACATTCATCAATTGCAAGACCAGATCACTTTCGGAAGCGCCATCATTCAGCACGTGGTTTGAACCGGCGAAACACACATGCAACGGCACCCGGCTGCTGCCGGTATGATTAATGATTTGCAGATGCTGCACCCGGCTGCCGGTGATAAAGGCCGGATTATCGGCATAATGCAATTGGTTCAGCCTCAGTTCGGCGCGGGTGCCGCGAGCGCCTGCGCCCGCCAGCGCCTTGATATTGCGCAGCTTGACGCTCAGCCGTTGGCCTGGGTTAAAGCTGCTGCCGGTATCGCGATACAAAAAGTATATGGACGTGGAGCCATTGAGTTGATTTTCTCCGTCACAAAAAATATCCCATTTTTCAGTGTTTGTCAGAATGTCCTTTACGCCTTGATCAGTCCGGGCATTTATCAATTGTTTTAAAGTATTTTCGGACAGAGTGCCGGGACGAAAAACAAGCTCAAAATGATAGTTTTTCGCCGATGCTTTATCCCCAGTTTTAGAGAATATAATTGAACTCGCCGAGGTGTTACGTAACTCAAGCGTTAAAAAGTACGTATCATTTGGATTATCATCGATATACAGCGCAAAATTTTGATTCTCGTCATAAAGGCTAAACGCAATCGGATGCGCGTCACGGTAGGCGGGCATCGCCAATTGATCGCCTTGCATATCCTTCCGGATCTGCTCGGCGGTCAACGCGCTCCGGTAAAGCCTAACATGGGCAATCTGGCCTTTAAAATAGGCTTCATTATTAGAAGCACACTGGCCCAATCTCAAATTTTTTTCAGTTAGATTAAAACTAGTCGTCTTGGGCTCTAAAACTGGATTGCCATCCACATATAAACTCAACTTGCCTTGGGTAAAAACGGTTGCCAAATGCGTCCACTTTTTCAAGGGTATGTCGATGGATTCAAATTGACCACTGTTGCTCCAGCTCCCTATCTGCAATTTGCCTTTCGATGGATCAGTTGTATTTGGATTTAACAACCAATGATGCGCATTTGGGCCTTGTTGTCCTAGTAACAGAATCCAAGCCCTTTGTTGCTGAGCATCGGCTTTAATCCAAGCCTCCAGAGTATGATCCGGCTGAGCATCCAGTCCAGTGCTTGCAGTTTCGACAAAATCGTCCTTGCCATTAAAATTCAGGCACGCACCAAAGAGATCATCGGCAACCAGCCCGCAATAGGGGGTCTTTGCAATAATGCTTGGGTCACCGTAATTGGTGACCGAACTGTCCCCAGGATTGATATCATCTAATTTTAGGTACACCAGTAAATCAGCGTTTCTATTAGCCATCTTGTTACCTATTGTGCCAATTTGCTGTCAGTTGTGTGTTGTTCATCAACCTGTAGCTGGCTTTCGGCCTGCTGCTGGATTCTTTGAATCAACTCAAAAACCTGCTTATACGATTTATCACCCAACGCATCCAGAATTTGATTGACTTCCGCTAAGCTGAGTTTTAATTGAATGTGCTGCATGGCATCGTTCCCATTTATGTTTTCGCGTATCGCGGTTTATTTTGAATCGGTCCCGGTCAGCTTTAACCAGCCCTCACGAAGTTCGGAGTGGCTGGTTAGAATAGCCTGCGTACTGGCCTTGCCAATCTCGCTAACGTTTTCCCACGCGCCATTTTCTTTGTCCATCCAAGACCACACATGGCCAGGTTCGTCCGGAAGCGGTAAATTGATCTTGCCGCGCTCGGTCAATATGGGCGCCGTCAGAAAGGTGACTTCAATATTGCGTAAGGCTTCTGTGTAATGTTCAGGAGGAATATGTATCGCCTTGGCGGGTAAAATTCCACATGCGGCATGCACACACCCCCTGGGATCCATCAGCATAGTCAGCGTTTGCGGCGGACTGCTGATAGACTGGTAAAGAAACGCTGGGCTATTGTCCGTATGGGCAATAATGTCCGGATGCAGAGATTCCGCTTTAAGATCGGACTGCGGCGCATAAAACTGATTAAATTCCTTTAAATCGCCCTGCTCGTGCCAATATCCCACCAAACCATCATTCAATTGCTTGTAATCACCGATCCGGATTGGAAAGCTAACCCCGGTAAAACTCCGGGTATCTCTTTCGATGATATTGTCCCGGATAGCAAGCTCCAAATCCTGCCGGAAGGCGCTCCAGCTCTGATCGATGGCCGGCTCCCCCTGCAATTCCAAGTTCAGTTTGGCGCGCACCAGCGCTACGGGTCTACCGGCCAGTAAAGCCAGCGACTCATGCTGCGCAGCGCTTTCCGGTTCGATATTGTCCAGCGCATTCTCGATAACCGTCATAAAGTTGTCCAGATACGCCGGGCCCTTATGGATAATGTGTTGCACGGTTCGATGCAGATGCGGGTTTGGCAACGGCCAAACGGCCACGCCACGCCCAGCGCCGGGCGCAGCGGCCCATTTCCCGAATTGCGTTACGGAACCTAAAGCACGGCCTTTAGCATCGTAAACCATTAAACTATTGTCCAGATAGTTAGGCAGCAGCCAGCCGCAAACGGGTGATGAAGCCGGATGCGAATTCATTTCCGGATCGTCATACTCGTCCAGGGTAAATCCTTCGTCCGCGGCCAACCAGCGGAAATGCATCCGGGCAGGCTGCACGATTCTGGGCGGCAAAACCGTGAGGTGCGGACTGGCCGCCGCCGTCATGGCATCGGTCGTAATAACCTCATTCTCTTGAAAACGGACGGCCTGAATTTGCCCAAAAGTGTCCACCAGTTGTAATTGATGAATTTTTAAAACACCCGTGCGTATCGGGTTAAAATCGTTTTTCGGCTGCGGCGCGGAGCGGGTGCCGTCACCGGCTGCTTCATTCACCGCTTGGGTAAATGCCCGGTAACTGTCAAAACCCAAGGGATCGTCTATCGGCAATTGCAAGGTTTGCTTATGCATCAGCAACGCCTCGTTAAAACCGCTCAGGGATTGGGCAAGCAGATGAAACTCTGCTTCCTCTCCATCCTTTTGATTCAGGTAATCGAAAATGGCCAAAATTTGATTTAAGACCGGGTCTGCCCGTATTTTAGCCCAGCCTATAATCTCCTGGAGATGCTGCTCGAAATAGTCATTGCTCCGTTCTTCCGGCTTAACCTGGGTTGCGGCATAGTAGTCATCCAGTAATTCATTTTCTAGAAAATACTTGATTTGGTTCAGCATTTGAAACTTGGCATGCGGCGTCAAAATACTTCGCCCTGAATAACAGGTGCTTTCCTTGGCTAGCTGTTCACGCCCGGGTTTAATTGTATAATCCACGGCGTTCCCATTAAATTGATAATTATCCAGAATGCAACGGGCATCATAGTCGTGGGGAGCGGAAGTGTCCGGTGCCTCCCCGGCGCTGGGTTTTTGATATTTCCCCCTGATCGGCAGCACCTCCACTTCCCATTCGAGCAAGAAAGGGTTCCACGGCTGCATGGTCCAATACTGACTGCCCAGCCGGTCAATGTTATCGTCCGGATATAAATTAAAGGTTACAGGCCGGATTGTATCAAACTGATTTTCGATACTGGAGTCTTCCAAATTCAAGATATGGCATTTAAGTAACCCATCATGACCATGGCGTACCGTCGCCTTAACCGATTGCTCGTGTTCATCAACTAACAGAAGTACCGGTTCATTCGGTTGCCAATACCGGGGAGCGGCAACCGGTTTCAGGACAAAACCTGAATACGTGCCGCCTTCAGCGGCATTCAAGCGCACCAGACCGGATTTTAGTTCGGCCACTCTTTGGTCCAACTGCCGTTTCAGCATTTTGTTTTTGATCAGGCGCTGCTTAAGTGGCATAAGGCCATTTTTTCCCAAAAAATACCGCGCCTCGTCCGGATTGGGATACCGGTTCCGGTCACCTTCCGGAGGATAAATGGTCAGCATATACTTATACCAATCTGAAAACAGCTGCTTGCGCTTGGCATCTATCTCATCGCAATCACGATCATAGACCTGTTGCGTGTCATTTAAGCGATGCAACAGATCAGCGATAGACTGCGGCAGGTTGATCTGGCCCTGCGCCGCGGACGAAGCAGCATTCACTTTCGTGAGGTCGGTATTTTCCTGCCGGACGGCCCATAAGGTCCCGGCTTGGACCCCGGTAAACTCTTTATTGTGCCGGGCCTCAAAAAATTTCGGGCCAATATCGGCCTGCCTGCCTTGCAGACGGCCTAAAAGCTGGACAGCTTCCAACTGGTCTTCAAGATGCTCCGGATTCGGTATTTTTTCCTTCAGCTTTTTGTTCCGGCCACAGAAATCGGACAAATAAGCCGACAAGGCCTCAGTGCTGGTATTGCCCACCGCAATGGCAAGCTCCCGTTGCTCCTGTAATTTTGGCTCAGAGTTGACTTTCCCAAACGTCAATTTTGCATAATAAAGCGTCCTTTCCACAGCAAAGGCATCCGTGTCCTTCACGGACCAATAGGGATCCGTTTCCTTCAAGGTCCATTGGTAGACGTCTTTCAATTTACCAAACTGAAGACCGGCGATTGCCTCCTTAAGTGCCCAAAACCTCAAGCAATCTTGCTCAGGACGGCTATACCAGCCTACGATATCGTATTGGACGCCCGCCAAATCCTCAGGCGGATTTGCATCATGCAAACCAAAAACATTTAAACAATTCGGATAAAAGGCAGCAAATGACGGTTCACCATAGCCAATGGCCGTTAAATGCTTCAAATATTCAGCGCGCTGATTATCTTTTAAGGACTCGCGCCAAGCGGCCAAAGATAGACTGCGGCCCAAGTACCGGAAAGAAAATTGT